>Ga0187848_10001294_pt1 | contig 21609 bp, 15 predicted proteins | sample June2016WEW_4_40_FD_132424 | JGI IMG/M metagenome (GOLD analysis project Ga0187848, IMG submission 132424) | Peatland microbial communities from SPRUCE experiment site at the Marcell Experimental Forest, Minnesota, USA - June2016WEW_4_40 | ecosystem: Environmental > Terrestrial > Soil >... | reverse complement strand
TTCCTTCCGCCTCCATCCTTCTGCCTTTCCTCACCCTGGCCGGGGCGGATCCTTCCCCCGCCATTCTCCAGGAACTGCGCAGTTTTCGCGAGATGGGCAGCGTGCTTTTGGTCGCGGCCCATCCGGACGACGAAGACTCGACCCTGATCGCCTTCCTGGCGCGGGGCCGCTTTTGCCGCACCGCTTATCTCTCCGTGACACGCGGCGACGGCGGCCAGAATGTCCTCGGACCGGAGATCGGGGACGAGCTGGGCGTGATCCGCACCCAGGAATTGCTGGCGGCCCGGCGCATTGACGGCGGCCGCCAGTTTTTCACCCGGGCCAGGGATTTTGGGTTTTCCAAAGATTACCGGGAAACGTTCAAATTCTGGGGCGAAAAAGAAGTGTTGTCCGACGTCGTGCGGGTCATTCGCACCTTCCGCCCGGACGTGGTCGTCGCGAACTTTTCCACCAATGGCGGCGGAGGCCAGCACGGCCATCACACCGCCTCGGCCATTCTGGCGGGCGAAGCCTTCAGCCTGGCGGGCGATCCCAAGGCCTTTCCCGAACAACTGGGCCAATTGCAGCCCTGGCAGCCCAAACGGCTCCTCCAAAACCGCGGACGCTCGCTGACGATGGAGGTGCCCGCGGAATTCGGGGTTATCGCGGGCCACAGCCGTTCCATGCACAAAACGCAGGGCCTTGGCAATTTCGGCGGCGGGCGCGGCGGCGCGGGCAGCGCCGGTTTTACTTTTCTGGCCGGCGAACCCGCCACCAATGATATATTTGACGGTGTTGACACAACCTGGGGCCGCGTTCCCGGCGGCAAGGAGATCGGGACGCTGGCCGATGAGGTGATCGCGCACTTCGACCCGGCGCACCCGGAGGCGAGCGTGCCCGCGCTGATCAAAATCCATCACATTCTGGCCAGCCTGCCCGCGGACGTCGTGCTGGATGAAAAGCGCCGTCAATTGGACCACATTTTGCAGGAGTGCCTCGGTCTTTCGGTGGAAACCACCCTTCCCCAAGCCGAAGTTGTGCCGGGTGACACACTCCAATTGCACCATACCGCGACGCTCCACGGCGACGTGCCGGTCGCCTGGTTTGGAGTGCGTTTTCCGGGCGGGAACATTGGTGATGACGTCAAAGCGATGATGCTGGGTGACGTTAAAACCAGGAGCCGCGACACCACCAGCCTGCTGCCACTCAGGACGCCAATAACCCAGCCGTATTGGTTGCGCGAAGAGGGCACGACCGGGCGTTTCCGCGTGGACGATGCCTCCCTTATCGGCCAACCGGAGAATCCGCCCGCTTTTCCAATGGAACAGGTCTTTGAGGTAAGCGGCGAGAGATTTGTGGTTCCAGACCAGCCGGTGCAAGTCGGGACCGGCCTCGCCTTGCGCGTCATTCCACCAGTGTCCCTGAAATTTGTGGATGACGTGGAACTTTTCCCGCCGGGCGCGCCGCGCGACGCGGTGGTGGAAATCACGACGGCGCGGGAGAATGTCACGGGCACGCTGCGGTTGGAGGCTCCAACGGGCTGGAAAGTGACTCCGGCCCAAGCTTTTTCTATCAGCAAGTCCGGCGAGAGCGCGCGCTTTAATTTTACTATCACCGCGCCGGCCCAGACCGGCACCGGGCAGATTCTCGCCAGTGCGGAGGTGGGCGGCGTGAGGTGGCACACGGGCAGGGAGGAGCTTAAAGAACATTACGAGCACATCCCGCCTCAATTGCTCCAGCCGCCCGCCCGCCTCAAAGCGCTGAGCCTCGAAATGGCCATTCGCGGCCACAAAGTGGGTTACATCCCCGGCGCGGGCGACGATGTGGCCCAGGCCCTGGCGCGCATGGGCTACGAGGTCACACAACTCACCGGCCCGGATTTGACGCCGGAAAAATTGCAGGGGCTGGATGCGGTGGTGGTGGGCATTCGCGCCTTTAACGTCCGCACCGACCTCGCCCCGCGCCTGTCCGCATTGTTCGATTTCGCCACCAACGGCGGCAATGTCATTGTGCTTTACAACCGGCCCACACAAAGAGGCCCGAGCGTCATGCAGTTGGCTCCTTACACCCTGGCCATCTCCGGCGAACGGGTCACGGACGAGACGGCCGAGATGACGCTGCTCGTGCCCGATCATCCCGTCTTTAACACCCCCAACAAAATTGTCCCGGCGGATTTTGACGGCTGGGTGCAGGAGCGCGGCGCTTACTTCGCCAGCCAATGGGATCCCCATTTCACCCCCCTCCTTGCCTGCCATGACCCCGGCGAGCAACCTCTCAAGGGCAGCCTCCTGGTCGCCCAGTGCGGCCAGGGCTGGTTCGTCTATACCGCCCTCTCCTGGTTCCGCCAGTTGCCCGACGGCGTGCCCGGCGCCTACCGGCTCTTTGCCAATCTGGTCTCCCTTGGAAAATGAAGCCCTCGGGAACTCCAGCCCCGGCCGCCGCCCCGGAACCTGGTATTGACAAAGAAGGGACCGGCCTGCCCGCCTTCCGCTCCTGGCGCGCGGTTTACTGCTTTGTTTTTGCCGCGTTTGTGCTCTGGGTGGTTTTGCTGGCCGCACTCACAAAAGCCTTCTCATGAGCCCGCTGGATTACCTCGTCCTGTTCGGCACCATGCTGGGGATCGCCGCCTACGGCCTCTGGCGCACCCGCGGCCAGCGGGGATTAAGCGGCTACCTCAGAGGCAGCGGCACCACCGGCTGGGTCACCATCGGCCTTTCCGTCATGGCCACCCAGGCCAGCGCCATCACCTTCCTCTCCACCCCGGGGCAGGGCTACGAGGACGGCCTGACTTTTGTGCAGAATTATTTTGCCATGCCCCTGGCTTTGATCATCGTCGCCGCCGTTTTCCTTCCCATGTTCCGGCGCTTGAACGTCTATACCGCCTACGAGTTTCTCGGCCGCCGCTTCGATGCCAAAACCCGCTTGCTCGGCGCCGGGCTGTTTCTCCTCCAACGCGGCCTGGGCGCGGGCATCACCATTTACGCCCCGGCCATCGTCCTTTCCACCGTCTTCGGCTGGCCCCTGGGCCTGACCATCATCTTTAGTGGATTATTGGTGATTATCTACACGGTCATCGGCGGCAACGAAGCCGTCAGCGTGACCCAGAAATACCAGATCATGGTCATCTTCGGCGGCATGGCGACGGCCTTTGTCATCCTGCTGGCCCGGCTGCCCGCCCAGCTCACCTTCACCGACGCCTTGACCGTGGCCGGGACCTTCCACAAAATGAATGCCGTTGATTTTTCACCGGACCTCCACCGCCGCTACACCTTCTGGTCCGGCATGTTTGGGGGATTGTGCCTCTTGCTTTCCTACTTCGGGACCGACCAATCGCAGGTGCAGCGTTATATCTCAGGAGCCTCCCTGCGGGAGTGCAAGCTGGGCCTGATGTTCAACGCCGTTTGCAAAATCCCCATGCAGTTCCTCATTCTCTTGCTGGGCGTGCTCATGTTTGTCTTCTACCAATTCGAGCAGCCCCCCGTTTTTTTCAATCAATCCTCCTGGCAGGCGGCGGCGCAACACGCCGGCGGAAAATTCCACGCCGTCGAGCAAAAATTTGCGGACGCTTATTTGCAAAAGGAGCAATCCCTCCGCGCCTGGCTCGACGCCCGCCACCGCCACGACCCCGCCGCCGCCGCCGCCGCGCGCGCCCAGGCCCTGGCCGCGCACGACCAAAGCGAAGCCATCCGCGCCGAAGCCCGGGCCGCCCTGCGCGAGGCCGATGTCCACGCCCAAACCAACGACGGCGACTACGTGTTCATCACTTTCATCCTGGCCCATCTGCCACATGGCGTGATTGGTTTGCTGGTGGCGGCGTTTTTTGCCGCCGCCTTGTCCTCCAAGGCGGCCGAATTGAGTGCGCTGGGCTCGACGACCTCGGTGGATTTTTACCGGCACCTCCTCAACCGCGACGCGGGCGACGCGCATTACGTCAAGGCCTCCAGATGGTTCACCGCCCTGTGGGGACTGGTCGCGCTGGGCTTCGCCCTCTTTGCCCACCTCGCGGAGAACCTGATCCAGGCCGTCAACATCGTCGGTTCCGTGTTTTACGGCGTGGTGCTGGGATTGTTTCTCGTCGCCTTTTTTGTCAAATGGGTGCGCGGGACGGCCGTTTTTTGGGGGGCACTGCTGGCGGAAGGGGTGGTGTTATACTTCTATTTCCATCTCAAAAACACCCCTCACGAAATCAGTTATCTCTGGTACAATCTCATCGGCTGCGTCGCCTGCCTCCTTTTCAGCGTGCTGATCCAGGCGGCAAACTTTAAGAAGAAAGTGTAACGGCTCGATGGGGCGCGGCGTCACAGCTTGCCGATCAATCCAATCTTTTTCAAAAGGCTTTCTAAATCAGAGTCCGCTTTCGCCACTCGCAAGAGGTCCTCCAGTGAAAACTGCCGCCCCAGCGCGTGCGCGTTCACCGGCTTCTGGTAACTTGGCCACCGGCTTTTCAATTTTGTCTCCGCTGAGGCGGCGTCGGGAATTTCACGCTCCATGCCAGGCATCATCCTCAACAACAGGCCTTCGTGGTTTGGGCTTTGCACACAAACGGTAAACCTGTATTTGGCTGCCTGATGCTTCAATTCTTCAATGGACCAGTCGCCTTGCTCCGCGCGGTCTCCGTCCACAACAAGAAAGCGATCTTGGTAAGCGCCTGCGGTTCGGCAACGCCGCTTATGCAAACGCACCGCCTTTTGAAGCATTGATTTGAACCCACCGCCTCCGAGCAGAACGCCATCCAGATGGATGTGCAGTTCCTTTTCTGACAGCACTTGCAGCCATTTAACGAAGGACTGTTCACTCTCTCCCTCAACAGCGACAAAGAATCGTGCGCGTATTTTGATGATTTGTGCTGGCATGGATCAGCCGATGTGCGGCACAGCCCCCAGTTCGCCGGAAAGGTATTTTTTCATCAGGCTCGGCTCGCGGCGCAGCCCTTTGATTTCGCGCGCGCCGTAGAGGCGCGTCGGTTTGCCGCCCGGCTTTTCCGAAAAATAGACCTGTTCCTTTTCCAGTTCATCGAGAATCGCTGGATTATGAGCCGTGAACAAAAGCTGCGCGCCTTTCGGGTTGCGCTGCTGATCGTAAAACCAGCGGAATATTTCGGGAATCACCAAAGGATGAATGTCGGTGTCCAATTCATCAATCACGGCCAACCCGCCGTCATCCAGCACGAATTGAATCAAATGAAAAATCTCTATGAACCGTCGTGTGCCCGCTGATTCCTGCGCAAGTTCAATCTCGGAATCGAGTCCATAATGCTTGAACGTCGCTGTCGGGCCTGTGTTTTCTGGATGAATTCTCATTTCTTCAAGCCCCAAATCAACACGGCCGAGTTCGCGGTTCAAACTCTGGAGGTAGCCAGGCCGTTGCATGTAAAAAGACAAAAGAGCGATGTCGCGTTCTCTTTGCGCTTTGGACTGGTCAATCATATTGGTTCGCACGGCGCGAAGGGATAAATTGAAATCGCTGGAGAATTTGTGGTTTAGCTGCGCCAGTGTGCTGGTGACGCTGGCATTCGGACGGATGCTCTGTATTCGCAGATCGCCACTCGACATGCCGAAATCTCGCCCAAAAGTGAATTTTTGCTCGTGGCGCTCAAAAATCCTGCGGGATTTCCCGTTCGGCGCGGAGGAGAGCGATTCGTAAATCACCTTGCTGCCAAAATTGCCACGCTCATGGCCGATATGCAACTCGTAGCGAAATAACGCAGCAGGCGCGTCTTCCGCAAACTGGCTGTCATACTCAATAACGATTTTTGTGGGTCGATTCATCCAATTGTTTTGCGCGTACGGACTGAAATGCGGAATTGGACTGTTGGGCTGTAGAATAAAACTATGCTGAACAAAATCTCCGGCAACGGTGATGGCGCGCAGCGCGGTGGTTTTGCCGGATGCGTTTGGGCCATAAATACCGATGATCAACGGCAAACGTTGATCGGGTACAGCCTTCGAATCCCTGAAGCAGGCCAAGTCCGGGGCATTTGCAGGCACCCGAAAATCCATCTCCTGCCTGTCGGCCACGGAAAAGAAGTTCTCTATGGTAATGCTGTGTATCATATTTGCCATGTTTGCATATTTTATGTCGAAAGGCAACTTAAAATATGATATAAATGACAATCTGACGACATCTATTACATAAATATGTTATTTAATGGAAATTCCGTCCCATGCGCCCCAATGAATCCGACCGGGACCGGGGATTCCGGTCAGACGGCCTTTTTTGCTGGTTTCGTCAGGCATTCAATTTACCATGCCAGAGTTGCGGGGCGGAATTTCTTTTCAAAGCAACCCACTGCCCGAAAGAGCCGCGCCCCGCTCCATGACGACATCGCCCATTATTTGTTTTGGCCAGCAGCCCTGCGGATTCTTTCCGCGCCGCTTCCTTTTTGCCAAATTCCAGACCGCGCGGCGGCTCCAGACTGAATTGGGCGGCGAAATTGTTTTCTTTTATCACGACAGCGACCACGACCCGCGCGAAACCGCCACCATCCTGCGCCATCGCAAAACCGGCGAAGCCTTGCGCCTCAATTTCGCCTGCGAAAACAAGTGGCAGCGCAAATTTTCGCCGCTTTTCGCCAAACGCATCGCCCCCGGCTGGCGCGACCGGACCGCCCTGCAACTGCCGCCCTTCGTGGACCCGCGCTGGGTGGAGGCCTTCGCAAAAACGGACGCCTCCAACTCCGCCGATTTTTGCCTGGAGATGTACCGGCGCATGGGCCTGCTGGAGGGCGTGCGCGTGGCGCGCTCGGGTGATCCGGCCTTCCGGAGCGCCGCCTGCGACGTGGCGGAGTTTTTTGTTGACGTGCCGCACGCCGGCGAACTGGTGCGCGCCCGCTGGGCCAACGGCGCGCTGACCCTGCACGAGGGCGGGAATTCCTTCATCACCCTCCCCCTCATGGATTTCGGCAAGGAACAGGTCAGCCCGGCGCGCGACTCGCGGCTGCGCTGGATGCAATCCGTTATCCACTGCACGCATTACGTTGCGGGCCTGGGCGAACAGGCGTATCTTTGCGCGGCCGATGCGCCGGAAATTACTTTTGTGAAACGCGATCCCATTGACCGCTCCGATGAAGCCTACACCGAAATCCCCTCCTGAAACCGCCCCGCTCCTGGCCTTTGCCGCGCATCCCGACGACATCGAATTTGCCTGCGGCGCCGTCATCGCCCGCGAGACCCGCGCCGGCCGGCCCGCCCATTTTGTCATCTGCTCCCGCGGCGAAGCCGGCACGCGCGGCACCCCCGCGCAACGCGCCGCCGAGGCGAAAAAAGCCGCCGCCCTCCTCGGCGCCACCCTTGAATTCATCAAACTGGACGGCGATGCGCGCCTGGAAATGCGCGCCGCCCACGCCCGGCGGCTCGCCGGCGTGATCCGGCGCATCCGGCCCGCCATCGTCCTCGCGCCCAGCGTGGTGGAAAACCAGCACCCCGATCACTCCCGGCTCGGACGCCTGGTGCGCGACGCCGCGCGGCTGGCCCGCTACGGCGGCCTGAAGGAATTGCGGCGCCTCGCCCCGCATGCCATTGGCCAGCTCTTTTTCTACGCCGTCACCCCCGAAGCCGAGCCTTCCGATATCACGCCCGTCCTCATGGACGTTTCCGCGCCCGAAATTGTCGCGGCCTGGACGGCGGCGATGGAGGCGCACGCTTCCCAAGTTCGCGCCCGGCCCTACGTGGAACTCCAACTGGCCCGCGCCCGGTTTCAGGGATTGCGCGCCGGGGTTGGCCACGCCATCGCTTTGTTTCCCAGTGATCCCCTGGTCGCCGCCTCGCTCGCCCAACTCAGCCGCGGCGCCCGGCGCTTTTGACATGGCCCGCCCTCTGAAAATCGGCATCACCTGTTATCCCTCGGTGGGCGGGAGCGGCATTCTGGCCTCGGCCCTGGGCGAGGAACTGGCCCGGCGCGGCGAAGAAGTGCATTTCATCGGCTACGAACGCCCCTTCCGCCTGCTGGCCGATGCGCCGCGCCTGTTCTTCCATCCCGTGGTGATTAACAGTTACGGGCTGTTCAAATATCCCGACTACACTCTGCCGCTCTCCGTCAAAATGGCCGAGGTCAGCCGCGACCATCAACTGGACGTGCTCCATGTCCATTACGCCGTGCCCCACGCCACCGCCGCCATCCTGGCCCGCGACATGCTCCCGCCCCGGCAACAGCCCCGCGTGGTCACAACCCTGCACGGCACCGACACCACCTTGCTGGGGCGCGATCCCGGTTATGCCCCGGCCATCCGCCACGCCCTGGCCTGCTCCGACGCCATCACCACCGTCTCCGAATACCTGCGCCGGGAGACGCAGGAAGTGCTGGGCGTGACGCAGCCCATTGATGTCATATATAATTTCTTTGAGCCGCGCCCGCCCCGGCGTTCGTGCGAGGAGGTCCGGCGCGAACTGGGCCTGCGCGACGAGGTGCTGGTTTTCCATTCCTCCAACCTCCGTGCCCCCAAACGCATTGATCTGTTGCTGGAGGCCGCCGCCCGCATCCGCCCGCGCGCGGCCTTCAAGCTCCTCATTTTGGCCGGGGACAGCTTTGCCCCTTTCGAAGGCGAAGTGCGGCGGCTCGCTTTGCAGGAGCGCGTGATCGTGCGCGAAAAAGTCAGCGACATCGAGGACTACCTGCAAGCCGCCGACCTGGGACTTTTTACCTCGGAGCTGGAAACCTTCTGCCTGAGCATTTTGGAAGCGATGTGTTTTGCCTGTCCCAGCGTCGCCATGCGCGTCGGTGGCATCCCGGAAGTCGTGGAGCACAACACCAGCGGAATTCTGGTCCCCTTTGGCGACATCGCGGCAATGGTGGCGGCGGTGGAAGGACTGATCTGCGATCCCGCCCGCCGCCACCAATTGGGCCGCGCCGCGCAAAGCCGCGCGCGCGATTTATTCTCCGCCGCCGCCATCCTCCCGCGCTACCAGGCTCTTTACCACCGGGTCTGCGGCGCGTGAAGGGGCCGCATCTCACCTTTTGGCAGAGCGGCAGTTCTAATGACCAATGGCCAATTTTCAATGGCCAATTTTCAATCCTGAAAACCCCCGAGGTGTCACGCCCGGCCGGAAATCGAGAATTTGCCATCGAGTATTTGTCATTGGTAATTCAGTGGTTTCCAGGGCTAATTGAATAGCCGCAAAAAAGCACAGAAATCGCAAAACCGGGGGAAAAGAAATCAGTTTTTTGCGCTTTTTGCGCCTTTTCGTGGCCATTTATTTCAAATTCCTTTTTTGTAATTCGGCCTGCCAGCCCGGGGGCGCTGATTAAACGCCCGGAGAAGGTTGACGAATAATTGTCTCATTCCCGCTTCGGCGTGCATTTATAGGGTGATGATGAACGATGACATGGCCTTGCTGCGGGAATATGCCGCCCGACAGTCCGAAAGCGCCTTTGCCACGTGGTGTCGCGCCCTGTCAATTTCCTAACGGCCCCTTAATGCAGTTCCAGCACGACCACCGACTTGGCCGGCAGTTTCACCGAAAGCTGGCCCTCCGCCAGCGACGCGCCCGTAAAAGGCTGCGGCGCCACCGCGTCGGGCGCGTCAAAAGTGTTGTGCGCATTGATCTCCGGCGCGGTCAGGATGCGCCCGGACACCGACTTCGCCGCCACCCCGCGCAATTCGCACGAGACCATCACCGCCGCGTGCGGGTCCACGTTCACCAGCGAAAGATGCGTTTTGCCCGCGGCGTCGCGCGAGGCCGTCGCGTCCACCATCGGGATGGTCCGGTCGCCAAACTTGTAATCGGGCGTCACCACCGCCACGGGCAGATTAGTCGCGTCCTGGTGGACTTTGTACATTGCAAATACCCAATACGTCGGCGTGACCGTCATCTTCGCCCCGTCTGTCAATACCATTGATTGGAGGACGTTGACCATCTGCGCGATGTTGGCCATGCAGACGCGGTCGGCATGTCTGTGGAAAATGTGGAAATTCAGCGCCGCCAGCAGCGCGTCGCGCAGGGTGTTTTGCTGGTAAAGAAATCCCGGGTTGGTCCCCGGCTCCACATCGTACCAGGACCCCCATTCATCCACGATCAGGCCGACCCGCTTCTTCGGGTCCGTGCGGTCCATGATGGCCGAGTGCCGGGTGAGAATCCCCTCCATCCCCAGCGTTCTCCACAACTGGGTGCTCCAGGCCTCCTCCCCAAAGTCGGTCGCGGAACCTTTCGGACCAGTCCAACTGCCCGACGGCAGCGTGTAATTGTGGACCGAGATGCCGTCCATCCGCGTGCCCGCCTGTTCCATCAGCACCGTCGTCCAGTTCAAGTCGCCCCCGTCCGCCCCGCTGGCGATGCGGTAGGGCTTGTTCGCCCCGTAATTCTTGACAAACGTGTTGTAGCGCCGGAAGATGTCCGCGTAATACTCCGGCCGCATGTTCCCGCCGCAGCCCCAGTTCTCGTTGCCCACCCCGAAATAGGCCAGCTTCCACGCCTTCTGCCGCCCGTTTTGCCGGCGCTGATTGGCGATGGTCGAGTCCGTGTCCGACGTCATGTATTCCACCCACTCCATCATTTCCTGCGGCGTGCCGCTGCCCACGTTGCCGCAGACATACGCGTCGCAGCCCAGTTGCTCGCATAAATCCATGAACTCGTGCGTGCCGAAGGCGTTGTCCTCCACCACCCCGCCCCACGTCGTGTTGATCATCTTCGGCCGCTTCTCCCGCGGCCCGATCCCGTCCCGCCAGTGATATTCGTCGGCAAAACAGCCCCCCGGCCAGCGCAGCACCGGTATGTCCAGCTTTTTAAGCGCGGCCACGACATCGTTGCGGATGCCCCGCGTGTTGGGGATGGGCGAATTCTCCCCAACCCACAACCCGCCATAAATCCCGTGCCCAAGATGTTCGGCAAACTGTCCGTACTGGTGCCGGTTGATCACCAATCCGGGCTGATCGCCCTTGAGTTGCAGCGTGGCATTGACCATCGCTCCGTTGTCCTGCGCGCCCGCCGAAAAAACGGCGGCGGCGAAACCAACAATCAGCCCAAGCTGGGCAAGGCGGTATTTCATCAGAGAATCAAACTACAACCCCCTCCGCCCTTTCAACCAAAAACCGCACCCTCTTCCACTTTGCCCTTTCCTCCCGCGCCCCCGCCCGCTATACAGTCGCCCCAATCATGAGCCACCCGCTCCGTTCCCCAAAACCGTTCGCCCGCCCCGTTGGGGAGGCTGCGCCATGAGCGAAGAGATTTTGCGTTACACCGACCTTGCCGCAGCCATTCAATTGGCCAAAGCCGTCGAGATGTCAACGTGCGAGATCGTGCGTGAGCTGACGAGAGGAATGACCCATGCGGATGCTTTGAGGCTCGGAAGGCGTGCCGCCCCTTTGCTGGAGATCAGCCTGGCTGAATTTATGCGGCTGAGGAAGAACGAGCGAGGGTCACGCTTCTTCCAGCCGCGCCAAAAACCGCTCGCTGTAGCCATCTTTGCGCAGCTTGGAATAATCCACCCGGCCTTGCTTCTTCAGCATTTTTTGCTTGATTGCCTTCAGCACCTGCCCGGTCGCCTGGTCCAGCAACTGGGCTTCGCTCTTTGCTTTCCTGGCAGCGTCAACTTTCACTTGGATATCATTGCGCGGAACCGGCGCAAAATCAAACCCTAACTTGGCCGGGGTGCGGGCAAAACCGCCCCGCCTTTCCACTTTGCCCTTTCCTCCCGCGCTCCCGCCCGCTATACAGTCGCCCCAATGATGAGCCACCCGCTCCCTGCCACAGAACCCTCCGGCGCCCCCGCCGCCGGCGCCAGCCCGTTTCCCCCGCCCCGTCCCTTCAAAAAATTGCTCGTGGCCAATCGCAGCGAAATCTCCATCCGCGTTTTTCGCGCCGCCACCGAATTGGGGTTGCGCACCGTCGCCATTTACGCCCAGGAAGACCGCCTCAGCATCCACCGCTTCAAGGCCGATGAGGCTTATCTCGTCGGTGAAAACAAAGGCCCCGTCGGCGCTTACCTCGACATCCCGGGCATCGTCGCCCTCGCCAGGGAAAAGCAAGTGGACCTCATCCATCCCGGCTACGGATTCCTCGCTGAAAACGCCGGCTTCGCCCGCGCCTGCGCCGAGGCCGGTATCCAATTCATCGGCCCCCGCCCTGACATCCTCGCCATGATGGGCGACAAAACCGCCGCCCGCGCCCTCGCCCAAAAACTCAACATCCCCATCCTCCCCGGCACGGAGGAGGCCGTGGCCGGCCGCGCCCAGGCCCTCCAAATCGCCCGTCACCTCGGCTTTCCCCTCATCATTAAAGCCGCCTTCGGCGGCGGCGGCCGCGGCATGCGCGTCGTCCTTAAAGCCGCCGACCTCCCGCGCCTCCTGGATGAAGCCCGCAACGAGGCCGGCCGCGCCTTCGGCAACCCCGCCGTTTTCCTGGAAAAATACATCCCCCGCGCCAAACACATCGAGGTGCAGATTCTCGGCGACCGCCACGGCAACGTCATCCACCTTCACGAACGCGATTGTTCCGTCCAGCGCCGCCACCAGAAAGTCATTGAAGTCGCCCCCGCCTTCGCCCTGGACGATGCCGTCCGCCGCGACTTGTGCCAGGCCGCCGTCCGCCTCGGCCGCGCTGTCAACTATGACAATGCCGGCACCGTCGAATTCCTCCTCGACCTCGACCGCCGCCAATGGTTCTTCATCGAAGTCAACCCCCGCATCCAGGTCGAACACACCGTCACCGAAGTCATCACCGGCGTGGACCTCGTTCGTTCCCAAATCCTCGTCGCCCAGGGCTTCTCCCTCCACAGCCCTCAAATCAACCTCCCCCCCGGCCGGGAAATTCCCCGCAACGGCTGTGCCGTGCAGTGCCGCGTCACCACCGAGGACCCCGAAAACAAATTCACCCCCGACTACGGCAAAATCCTCACCTACCGCTCCACCGGCGGCTACGGCGTGCGCCTGGACGGCGGCATGGGCTATGCCGGCGCCGTCATCACTCCCTTTTACGATTCCCTCCTCGTCAAGATCACCGCCTTCGGGCGCGATTTCGATCTCGCCCTGAGCCGCATGGACCGCGCCCTGCGGGAATTTCGCATCCGTGGCGTCAAGACTAACATTCCCTTCCTCGAAAACGTCATCGCCCACCCCGAATTCCGCTCCGGCCGCGCCACCACCGCCTTGCTCGACACTTCCCCCGGCCTCTTTGCCTTCGCCTCCCGCCGCGACCGCGCCACCAGGCTCCTCGCCTTCCTCGGCGATGTCATTGTCAACGGCAACCCCCAGGCCAAGGGTCTGGCCCTCCAGGCCCCGTTGCCTCCCGTCACTCCGCCGCCCCACGACCGCAAACAACAACCCCCGCCCGGCACCCGCCAGCTCCTCCTCCAATTGGGGCCGCGCCGCTTCGCCCGCTGGACCCTCGCCCAAAAAAGACTCCTCGTCACCGACACCACTTTCCGCGACGCCCACCAGTCCCTTCTCGCCACCCGCTTGCGCACCTACGACATGCTGGCCGTCGCCGACGCCGTCGCCCGCCGCACCCCGCAGCTCTTCAGCCTCGAAATGTGGGGCGGCGCCACCTTCGACACCGCCATGCGCTTCCTCCACGAAGACCCGTGGAACCGTCTCCGCCTCTTGCGCGAAAAAATCCCCAACATCTGTTTCCAAATGTTGTTCCGCGGCGCCAACGCCGTCGGCTATTCCAATTACCCCGACAACGTCGTCGCCGGTTTTGTCAAGCATGCCGCCGCTTCCGGCATTGATATCTTCCGCATCTTCGATTCCCTCAACTACACCCCCAATCTCCAGGTCGCCATGGAGGCCGTCCAGCATACCCACGCCCTCTGCGAAGCCGCCATCTGCTACACCGGCGACATCCTCGATCCCGCCCGCTCCAAATACTCCCTCAAATACTACGTCAAGCTCGCCAGGGAACTGGAAAAAATGGGCGCCCATTTCCTCGCCATCAAGGACATGGCCGGTTTGTGCCGCCCCTATGCCGCCTACTCCCTCGTCAAGGCCCTCAAAGAGGAAATCGCCCTCCCCGTTCATTTCCACACCCACGACACCAGCGGCGTCAATGCCGCCTCCGTCCTCAAAGCCGCCGAAGCCGGCGCGGACGTCGTGGACCTCGCCATTGCCGCCATGAGCGGTTCCACCAGCCAGCCCAACCTCAACTCCCTCGTCGCCGCCCTGCGCCACACCCGCCGCGACACCGGCCTCGACCTGGCCGCTCTCAACGAATTCTCCGATTACTGGGAAAAAGTTTGCCTCGCTTACGCCCCCTTCGACACCGCCCCCCGCAGCGGCAGCGCCGAAGTCTATGACCACGAAATGCCCGGCGGCCAATACACCAACCTCAAGGAACAAGCCGCCAGCATGGGCCTGGCCCAGCGCTGGCCCGAAATCGCCCGCTCCTACGCCGACGTCAACCAGCTTCTGGGCGACATCGTCAAAGTCACCCCCAGCAGCAAAGTCGTGGGCGACCTCGCCATGTTCCTCATCAGCCGCGGCATCAAACCCGCCGATCTGCTTAACCTCGAACCCGGCAGCGTCCCCTTCCCCGCCTCGGTTATTGACATGCTCGCCGGCCACCTCGGCCAGCCCCTCGGCGGCTGGCCCCGCCGCCTGCAAAAAGTTGTCCTCGGCCGCCGCCGGCCCATTCGCGGCCGTCCCGGCGCCCGCCTCAAGCCGCTCCACCTCAAAAAAATCCAGGCCGAACTCACCCTCAAACTCAAGCGCGACGCCACCCCCGACGATCTCTACAGCCATCTCATGTACCCCGAAGTCTTCGCCGAATACGCCAAATTCGAGCGCGACTACAGCGACCTCGCCGTCCTCCCCACCACCGCCTTCTTCTACGGCCTTACGCCCGGCGAGGAAATCTCCGTGGACATCGAGCCGGGCAAGACCCTGTTCATCAAACTCATCCATCTCGGCGCGGTGGACAAGGATGGCCGCCGCATCGTCACCTTCGAACTCAACGGCATGACCCGCGAGGCCTCCATTCTTGACAAATCCGCCCAAGTCAAGGCCAGGCCCCGTCCCAAGGCCGACCCCTCCGACCCATTGCAAATCGGCGCGCCCATTCCCGGCCTCATCACCGCCCTGGCCGTCAGCGTTGGCACCAAAGTCAAAAAAGGCGACAAACTCCTCACCCTGGAAGCCATGAAAATGCAATCCACCCTCTACGCCAACTCCGACGGCGCCGTCCAGGCCCTCTTCGCCCAAGTCGGCGAAACCGTCGCCAGCAAAGACCTCCTCATCCAACTGCGCAAATAACTGCGCTCATTCTTAACTTGGAGTGCGGCAGCTTGCTCCCGCTTTTCGGACGCGAGGATGGAAAGGGAAAGGGCCAAGCTGCCTAACTGTCTAATGCCCAAGCTATTGCAAAAACCACCGCTTTTCTGCGTTTTTCCGTTGACAGTCCTCACTTAAATGCTATTCTTTGTTGAGTGATGAGGGCAAGACACGCAGAGTCGGGGTGTCGGATGGCGTCGCTTGGGCCGTCCTCCTTCAACGTCCCCGGGCGTCCGCGCCGGTCCACCGCCCTTGTCCCGCCGACTTGTTCTGCCAACTTATCCCGCCATAGCTTGGCGACGGCGGAAGCCTTTGGCGGCGGCGGAAGCCAGGCGAAGGCGGATGTCTCCAAACACCCCCAACTGTATCGTTATCGCCCGGATTCCCATGCTCCATTCTGCACTCTGCACTCTGCCTTCGCCTGCGGCCGGTCAAACCCGGTCAAACCACTTTTTTAACCTTGACCAACCTTGACTATGAACAGCTACGCCGTCCTGTCCGCTCTGGAATGGAATCCGTTCCTCCGAAAATTCAGGGTTCGCGTATTTTGCATATTTCGCGGTTCAACCCCCCATTTTCCGCCCCTGATCCGGCTTGTTTTGCGGCTTTTGTGCCTTCTCGCGGCAAATCAATTCAAGTGCCTTTTCATGAACCATTTACACACAAGACCAAGCATTTCCAATCGTGGTCAATCGTGTCTAATCGTGTCTAATCGTGCTGTTTTTTTAACGTCCATGCCCATCACTCCATCACTCCAGCACGCCATTGCGCATTCAACGCTGGCAAACTTCCTCCCTTTGTGTCATTCCTGTGACCCATGAAAACCTTCGATGAGGACCTGGCCGCGCGTTTGATTGATTTGCGCGAGCAGGGTTTGTATCGCGAATTGCGCCGCGTGGACTCCCCGCAGTCCGCCCGCATCCAGATCAACGGCCAAACCCTCCTCAACTTTTCCTCCAACGATTACCTCGGCCTGGCCAACGACCCGGCCCTCAAAGCCGCCGCCGCCGCCGCCGTGGAAAAATATGGGGCCGGCTCCGGCGCCTCCCGCCTGGTTTGCGGCTCCCTCGCCCCCCATCACGAACTGGATGAAACACTCGCCGCCTTCAAAGGCACTCCCGCCGCCCTCTCCTTCTCCTCCGGTTACGCCGCCGCCCTCGGCACCATCTGCGCCCTGCTCGACAGCAACGACGTCATCCTCCTGGACAAGCTGGTCCACGCCTGCATCGTGGATGCGGCCCGTCTTTCCCGCGCCAAATTGCGCGTCTTCGGCCACAACGACCTCAACGCCGTGGAAAGACTGCTCCGCTGGGCCGACAGCCGCCACCCGGCCACGGCCGAACCCGTCATCCGTTCGCGCATCCTCATCGTCACCGAAAGTGTTTTTTCCATGGACGGCGACCAGGCGCCCTTGCCGGAATTATTCGAGCTGAAGGAAAAATACGGCGCCTGGCTCATGGTGGATGAGGCCCACGCCACCGGCATTTTTGGGAGCCGGCGCCGCGGGTTGTGCGAGGAAACCGGCATCGCCCAGAAGGTGGAAATTCAAATGGGCACGCTGGGAAAAGCGCTCGGCTCCTCCGGCGGTTACATCTGCGGGTCCCGACCGTTGATTGATTGCCTGATCAACCGCGCCCGCAGTTTCGTCTTCTCCACCGCCCCCGTGCCGGCCGCGGCCGCCGCCGCGACCGCCGGAGTGCGTTTCGTCCACAGCGCGGCCGGCGAAGAGCGCTGCCGCCAGCTTTGGGCCAACGTCGCGGCGGTCTCCGCCCACCGCGCCCTGGCCCGCAAGGGCACGCCCCTGGCGGAGCGGCGCAACAAAACCGCCGCCATTATTCCGGTCATGATCGGAGACGAGGCCAGGGCCATGGACATCGCGCGCCGGTTGCGCGAACAGGGCGTTTTTATTCCGGCCATCCGTTTTCCCACGGTGGCGCGGGGCGGGGCACGCCTGCGCCTTACCCTCAGCGCCGCCCACACCCCGGCCGATGTCGCCCAAATGCTCGCCGCCCTGGACTCGGTCTTAATCTCCAACCCCTCCTCTTGAAATCCGCCCAAACCGCCCTCGCCCGGCTGGATCACCGCTACGTCTGGCATCCCTTCACGCAGATGCGCGACTGGCTCCGCCGCCCGCCGATAATTATTGTTGACGGTAGCGGCGCCCTCCTGCGCGACGCCGCCGGCCGCGAGTACCTCGACGCCAACTCCTCCATCTGGACCAACCTGCACGGCCACGCCCATCCCGGGATCAACGCCGCCCTCCGCCGCCAGCTCAAAAAAATCGCCCACTCCTCCGCCCTGGGCCTGGGCAATGAACCCGCCTCGCTCCTCGCGCAAAAACTCATCCAATCCGCCCGCCGTCCCCGCGCCCCTTCCCTCCCGGCGCGCTCCGCCCGGCCCCAATTGGCCCGCGTCTTCTTTTCCGACGACGGCTCCACCGCCATGGAAGTGGCGCTGAAACTGGCCTTCCAATTCGCCCTTCGCACCGGGCGCAGCCGCGACCCCAAGTTCCTCTGCCTGGACTCCGCCTATCACGGTGACACCGTCGGGGCCGTCAGCCTCGGCCACATTGATTTGTTTCACCAGAGTTACGCCGGCTTGCTTTTCAAAACCGGCAAAGTCATGTCCCCATACTGCTATCGCTGCCCCTTCAACCGCGCCCAACCGGAGCGGGCCGACGCCCGGGATTATCGCCGGTGCCATTGGGAATGCGTTGGCAAAGTGGAGCAGAAATTCGCCGCGCGCAAAAAACAGGGCGATCCTTTCTCCGCCTTTGTTTTTGAGCCGCTCATCCAGGGCGCGGCCGGCATGATCCCGCAGCCTTCCGGCTGGCTGGGCCGGGTGGCGCAAATCGCCCGCGGCCACGGCGCCCAACTGATTGCCGACGAAGTCATGACCGCCTTTGGCCGCGCCACCGTGCTCGCCCCAAGCCTGCTCGCCTGTCACCAGGAAAACGTCCATCCCGATTACGCCGCCCTGGCCAAGGGACTGACCGGCGGTTGCCTGCCTCTGGCCGCCACCCTGGCCACGCGCGAGGTTTTCGAGGCCTTTCTGGGCGAATACGGCGAGTTTAAAACATTTTTCCACGGCCACAGTTTCACCGGCAATCAACTGGGAGCGGCGGCGGCGCTGGCCAGCTTGGAAATCCTGGATTCGCCCGCCAGCCTCGCCGCCCGCGTGACGCTCGAAAAAACCATGCGCGAAGAACTAACAACCCTCTGGCCGCTCCCGCAAGTGGGCGACATCCGCCAGGTGGGATTGGTCGCGGGAGTGGAACTGGTCAAAAACTGGAAGACCCGCCAGCCCTGGCCGTTGCGCGCTCAGGCCGGCATCCGCGTCTGCGCCGCCATGGCCCGGCGCGGCGTGCTGACCCGTCCCGTCGGCAACGTCATCGTCCTCATGCCCCCCTATTGCACCACCAGAATTCAGGCGCAAAAAATGGTCAGGGCGCTGGGTGAGGCGATTGGGGAGACGCTGGGGAAGGGAGGTTAACCGGCGCGGCCTGACCCGGTTTGAAGCCGGCGTTGCGCAAAGCGGTTTCGATTGTCTTCAGGTCGTTCTCCGGCATCTTGGGCGCCGCTTTGCGCATCATCTGCACGAACCATTCCACCTCAGCCGGTTCATTTGGGAATCCGATGTTTGCGTTGCCGGCCCCGTTAATCCTCCTTCGGTTCCAGACGGGCGATGGCGGCCATGATTTCACCGGCTGCTTCCTGATAAATCTGTTTGACGCGCGGCTTGGCACAGGTCTGCGCCTCGGCGCGCAAGGCCGCGAAGTCCATCGGCCGGCCATACTTGACAGTAAGTTGCCGCGGGCGGGGCCAGCTTCGGTGCTTTCCATAGGCCTCAAACGTGCCGAACACCCGCACGGGCACGACGGGCGCGGCTGATTTGATGACCGCCAGGCCGATGCCGGAACGGGCCGGTTGCAGTCGGCCGTCCAGCGTGCGCGTGCCTTCCGGGAACAGGAGGATGGCGCGGCCTCCTTCCAGCCGCTCCAGAATGGCTTTGAATCCCCCGCCGGTCCCGCCGTCGCGGTCCACCGCAATTACCTCCCAGGAACGGAGAATCGCGGCCAGGACTGGAACACTGAACAGCGAGGCGCGCGCAAGGTAACTGATGGGCCGCTTCAAGCCGGCCCCCGCCAGCGGCGGGTCGAGAAAACTGGCGTGATTGCACGCCAGAATGACCGGACCGGACTCCGGCACCCGTTCCGGATTGCACACGCGCCAGCCGAAATAGAACCGGAAGAGGGCGCGAAAACAATGCCAGCCGATCTTGTAGCTGGGATTCATTTCGGCGGACGGGACGGGGCCTCGGCGAGCTTCTTCCTGACTTCGTTGAGAATGAGCGCGCTGGTCTCCTCAGCGGTCATGCGGGAGTTGTTGATCACCCTCGCGCCCAGCGCGACCATCAAGGGCGCCGCCGCCCGCTCGCTGTCGCGGCGATCACGCGCCGCCAGATTCTCGCGGATGCCCTCGGCCGCCCGCCGCTGCGAGCGCTCCTGCAGGCTGGCGTCGAGGTAGAATTTGAAACCGGTTTCGGGAAAAACATGGGTCCCGATGTCGCGGCCTTCCATCACCAGGTTGCCGAACTTGACGCACTCCCGCTGTTTTTTCTTCATCCATTGGCGCACGGCGGGCACGGCGGCGATGTGCGGCACGGCGGCGCTGACTTCGGCGGTGCGGATTTCCTTTTCCGGGTAGTAACTGTTGACCCGCAGAATCGCCTGGCGGTCCGCGCATTGCAGCGACGTCTTCCATTTGCGGCAGAGCGCGGCCACGGCCTTGACGTCGTGCGGATCCACCCCTTGTCGCAAGGCGTGCCAGGCCAGTGTGCGATACATCGCCCCGGTATCCACGTAAATGTAGCCCAGTTCCCGGGCCACCCGTTTGGCGTTGGTGCTCTTGCCGGAGGCGCTGGTGCCGTCTATGGCGATGACGATATTGGGTGTATTCAAGTGTTTTTCAGGTTTGGTCTAATCGGCGAACAAGGCCTCCCCGGTCAACGGCCGCCGGTGGCGCGCGTCCAGAATGGTGGCGCCCAGGCCGCCGGGCGGCCGGGCCGCCAGCTTTTGGAAAAAATTGGGAAACGTTTTTTTCACACAGGCAGGATTCTTGATTTTAAGGCCTGCCACTTTCAATCCCAGAATGGCAAAGCACATCGCCATGCGATGATCCTGGCAGGTTTCGATTTCCGCCCCGCGCAGTTTTCCCGCCGCCGGGAAAATGGTGAGGCTTTGTCCCTCTTCGACCACCTCCGCGCCACATTTGGTCAACTCCGTGCGCATCGCGGCCACCCGCTCGCACTCCTGTACGCGCAGCCGTTCCAGGTGCGTGAACTTCACAGGCGCGGCGGCAAACGGGGCCAGAACCATGGCGGTCATGATACTGTCGCCGAGTTGGGTCCGCCGCGAAATTTCCGCGGGCAAGGGGAGAAAGTTTGGAAACGCCGAATCAATTTGCCAGTCGGAATTTGGAAACGAGATGATTTTGATTGAGCTGCCAGGCTGCACCAGCCAATTCGCCGCGCAGAAATAGCTGGCGCTGGAGGCATCCGGTTCCACTTGAAACGAGCCGCCTTGCTTTGGAAATGAATCCATGAGCTTGGACGTCATGTCGAGGTAATGCTCATGCTCCGAGCCTTGTTGCAGCAGTCCCAACTCCCAGCGTCCAATCCCCAGGCTCAAAAGAATTGCCGAAGCGAACTGCGAACTTTCCTCCTTGTCCACAGTGCAAGTGGCTCCGGGTTTCGGCCCCGTTCCAAAAATGTCCGCCGGCAAACGGTTGTTCGGTGAGTCCACCCGGTAGCCCAATTGGCGCAGCGCGTCGAACAAGCCCGCTTGCGGCCGTTCATGCATGCGGTCAGTGCCTTGCAGGCGATAGACGCCCTGGCCAAGGCAGACGAGAGCGGCGAGGAACCGTGCGGCGGTCCCGGCGTTGCCCACAAAGAGTTTCAAGGGGCGGTCGGCGGTGCCGGCTTTGGGAATTCTTCCTCCCAGGCCGCGGACGAGGAGCGTGCGGTTGCCCGGCTCGCGGTCATCGGCGCCGACTGCAATTTCGAAGCCAAGGCGTTGCAAGCTTTCAACCATGACTTGAGTGTCTTCACTCCAGAGCGCGCCGCGCAGGGTGATTTCCCCGCCGGCCAGCGCCGCCAAAATCAAGGCGCGATTGGTCAGGCTCTTGGAACCCGGCACCGTGATCTCGGCCACGACCGGTTTTTCCAGAGGCACCATTTCGATGAGTTCAGGGATGGCCATCCTTGGGATGATATACGGAAGATGCCCCCGGCGCAAAGAATGTTGGCTTTCCTTTCCGCGCCCTGGCGGAGCAGGCAAGCCTGTCGGCCTCGTTGGGCGCATGACAAAAATCTTCGAGTGCTTGATTTTCCTCCTTTTTTTCTTGCCAGTTATAGATGTACATATATACTTCTGC
>Ga0187848_10001289_pt1 | contig 21627 bp, 16 predicted proteins | sample June2016WEW_4_40_FD_132424 | JGI IMG/M metagenome (GOLD analysis project Ga0187848, IMG submission 132424) | Peatland microbial communities from SPRUCE experiment site at the Marcell Experimental Forest, Minnesota, USA - June2016WEW_4_40 | ecosystem: Environmental > Terrestrial > Soil >... | reverse complement strand
CTCGCGCACCATCATCGACTCCAACGGCGCCGAGTCCCTCCTAGGCAAGGGAGACATGCTCTACCTTCCCCCCGGCACCAGCCGCGTGCAGCGTGTCCACGCGCCGTTTGTAACCGAAAAAGAGATCTCCGCCGTCACCGCATTCTGGAAGGAGCAGGGCGAGGCCGAGTACGTCCACGGCTTCCTCGAAGGCCCCAAGGAAGACGACGCCAACGCCGCCGCCAACGGCGATTCCAGCCAGGAGGACGACGACCTCTTCGACGACGCCGTCCGTCTCGTCTTCGAGTTCGGCAAGGCTTCGACCTCGCTCCTCCAGCGGCGGCTACGTATTGGGTATGGCCGCGCTGCCCACCTCATCGACATGATGGAGCACGACGGCCTGGTCGGTCCCGCCGACGGCTCCAAACCCCGCGAAATCCTCAAATCCCCCGACTTCTACAAAGAAGTCGACGCCGCCCTCCGCTAAATCACCAGCACCGTCGCCACTGCTCGCTCTTTCCTAGTCACCCATACATTTCAATATCGAGGTCCTGATGGCAATCACCACTGAGGAGTTCGAACAACAACTTAACGAGCTGCTGACCAGGATGGGGGATCGGCAGAGGTGTGAATGGTGCGGGTGTGATGATCGCCAAAGGCGAGCCGATGCTAACAGTAAGTTGTGCAATAGCTGCAAGGAGTGGAGACGAAGAGAGCGACGCGCTGGAGAGTGGATTAAAGAGCATCCTGACCGTTCGGGCACAGAGCAGTATATGAGGGTCGAGTACAACGTCGAATACGCCGCTCTCTGTCGTGAAGAGAGTCACATATGTTCGTGGAAGGGGCCGATTACGCCTCTCAGTCTGGAATGGGAGCTTAAGTCAATCTCAGAGCGATTCTGCGGCGAAGACGTATTTGGTCACACGACCCATTACTTCGAGCAGTTCAGCGAAGCACAGCGAAGATTGTTGATGTTCCTTTTTGAGGAGCTGACCAAGGTGTGGATTCGCCATCGTCGGCAGTCGTTCGCAATCGACAACGTGGTGAAGAAGCACTTCCCACGCAAATGACCGTCGGGTGCCCCATCATTCGGCATGATTCGCAATCATCTCAATCGTCCCCAGCCACGTCTCCACCAACTCGGGCCACCTACTCACCGGCAGCTTCGTCTTCCGCAGCCCGAAGGCGTGCCCGCCCTGCGCATACAGGTGCATCTCCACGGGAACCCCGGCGTTCTTCAGCGCGATGTAGTAGACCAGCGATTGGTTGATGCCGTCCACATGGTCGTCCTCGTTCTGGAGTATGAAGGTGGGCGGCGTCTGGCCAGTGAGATGGGCACGAATGTCCGGGTTCAGCTCGGGCCGTTCCAGTTTCTCATCGCCAAACGATAGATGCCCGGGATAGATGGCCACGGCGAAGTCCGGGCGGCAGCTCACCTTGTCCGCCGCATCGACAGCCGGATATAGACGCTGCGCAAAATGCACGCTCATCGCGGCGACCAGATGTCCGCCCGCCGAAAACCCCATCACGCCGATCTTGTGCGGATCGACGTGCCACTCCGCCGCATGAAAGCGCACCAACCCCAGCGTCCTCTGCGCGTCTTCCAACGCCATTGGCGACTCCGGATACGCGCCCGAGTACTCGGTCAAATGTGGAGACGGCACGCGATACTTCAGCAGCACGCACGTAATCCCCTTGGCCGTCAGCCAGTCGCAGGCCTCCGTGCCCTCCAGGTCGATGGCCAGCTCCTCATAGCCTCCGCCCGGAAACACCACCACCGCCGCGCCCGTATTCTTTCCCTTCGGCGAATAGACCGTCATCGTAGGCCGCGAGACGTTGTTGATCGCAGTCACAGACCTTCCGCCAATGAACTCCTTGGGGTTCGTGTCCGTCTCCACGCTCTCCGGCTTCACCACCGGCCGCGCATCCGGCGCCGCACCCGGCCATATCTCCACCTGCCTATGTCCTGCTGTCGGCTGCCACACAGCCGTCTGCGCGCTCACCCCACCAACCCCAAACGCAACACAAATCCCCAAAATCAAAGCCTTCATCGCAATCTCCGCAGCCTGCGCATAGCCAATGACAGACAGGCTGAAAGCCGAGTGTAGGTCTGCCTCAAGAGGAATACTTTCTCATGTCGCCGCGGGAATCGACTCGGTTAACAGACATCAACTCATCCAAGGCCAGACGACTTCGCAGCCCGCAGCGCCACCACCCCCAGCGCGCAGATCGCCGCAATCAGCGCAATCCACAGCAGCTCGGGATGCCGCTCGGTGAAGGGACGAAGCGGCGCAGCCGGAGCATGGTAGTTCGGGTTCAGCACCTCCGGCCCCAGCTCCGCCGCCAGGGCCGCGCGCGAAGCCACAAACAGCCGCGCGTAGTCGTACTCCGGAGCCTCCAGCCTGGAATCGCCGTAGAACAGCGCCAGCCCCGAATCTCTACCCGAAGCCCCGCCCGCCGGGGCCTCGAAGCATATCTTGCGCTGCCGCATCTCCAGCCGCACCGCCGCAATCGGCAACGGCTGGTCGTCGCCGTTCTCGATGGCCACCTCAACCTTCGCTGCGCGTTGAAGGTTCGCCCCCAGAATCGCGGGGACGCCGAGCTGCTCCGTGCTAATCTCCCGTCCCGCCTCGCTGGCATGGACGCGCAGAATGCTTCCCGTCACCACCTCCGGCAGCGGCGCGCGCCCATCGTCGTCAGACTTATCCGGCTTCTCCAGCGCGCTCACCCGCACCTCGCGGCTGAAATTCCCGGTAAACCCCGGCGCAAACACAAACGACACCCGCTCCACCGGGATCCGCGCCGGAACCGCAAATGTTGCCACCGATTCGCGTCCCTTCGTCGCAATCGACGCGGTCTCCGCGACCATGGTGTAGAGGCTCTGCGCCTCGCGGCTGGGCGGCACCTGTGCGCCCCGCACCATCGCCGGAACAAACCGTGCAGCCGCAGAACCGGGCGCGGACGAGACGCTCAGCTCCACATGCAGGAACTTGAACGTCGACTCCTGCAGCGGAATCGTAGTATCGCGTGAGAGCCGCTGCGACGCCAGATCGAAGAGCGTGAACGTCCCCAGCGCAGTGGCCCCGCCACGCCCGCCCAGCGCGTCCGAGCCGGAGACCGTCGCCGTGGCAATGAAGTCATGCACCGCCGGGTCAAGATCGAGCGTCACGCCGGTATAGGCCCGCTCAGGCATCTCCAGATCGAAGACGATCTTCGCGCCACTCGCACCCAGATTCAGAACCCGCGCCGTCTCGGTCTCCTCGCTCGCCGCCTCGCTCAGCGTAATCGCGTAGGGGACCTCATGCACCGCCGCACCCGCAGCCGCCTCCTGCGCCGGAAAGATCCGCACATCCGTCAGCGACGGCGCGGCGTGGGGAAAGATCGCCGCGTCCAGCACGGCGCAGGCCTGTCCCGCGCCGCCTTGTCTCTCGCCACCAGCCAAATGAATCGCCCGCTCATACCGCATCGCCCCCGGCTGCGCCACCGGCGGCTCGTTCGCGGCCGCCGCCTGCCACAGCAGAATCGCCAGCAGCGCCGCACCCTTCATCGCTCAACCCCGGATTCCGCATCGGACTTCCCGCCGGCGCCGTTCGGTCCCTCCGCCTCACGCAGGTTGAGCCAGTCCCTCTGATACGCGAAGCTGACCGCCATCAGCAGCACGCCCAGCCCGAGCAGGCTGACCACACGATATCCCTCGCTGAGGTTGCGCATGTCGTAGAGGAAGGTCTTGAAGATGGTGAAGACCAGCAGCAGCAGCGCCTGCCAGCGCAGGAACCCGCTGCGCCTCCAGAATCCCACGGCCAGAAGCCCCGCACCATAGAGCATCAGGTAGCCGGAGACGGCCAGCGCCTGCTGCAAAGCCGCGTCTGGAGTGGTCACAGAGGAGCGCTCCCAGATGGCCTCGATCTCGCGCACCCCGGTCAGCACGGCGATCAGGTTGAACGCAATCGTCGACAGCGCGGCGCAACCCGTCCAGAAAGCCGCCTCCGGCTGCCCGCGCGCAATCCGAATCGAAACTCCAACCACGCCCGCGAAGACCGCCAGCCCAATCAGCGCGGTCACAAAGTCGGCGGTCTGGAACGGAGGATGGAGGTCGCCCCACTCCCAGGAAAGAACCAGTTCGCGCAGCGTAAGCAGGACCGCGCTGAGATCGATCAGGATAAAGCCGACGATTGCGATCCTGCCCCAGTCCAGCGGGTGTCTCTTCGTTTGTCCAACGCGCGCAATGTCGGCAGTGCGCAACGCAAGCCACGCAACCGCCGCGAAGACGGCGATGCCGATGAGCGCAGTCCCTGTCCCCCAATTCAGCAGTGGCAACTCGATCACATCCGCCAAGCCTTCTGTGTGGACGCAGATTCCGCAATATCCAAGAATGAGCGAACCCATCGCCAGCCAGCGCAGCGTGTTCGTTGCATAGCTCTCGTCCGCATCGGCTTGCCCTCCGCGAGGCTCCAGCCGCGCGGCCACCCACAGCAGCGCCAGTCCCTCCACCAGCCAGCTCACCGTGATCCAGTGGCCGCTGGCCTTCAGCGGAACCGCAATCGTCAGCAACACAACCGCCAGCGACAGATGTATCGCGGATGCAGTCCGCGTTTGCGGCGCGCGCATCAGGCCCAGATACGCCGCAGCCAGCGCCACCATCATCCAGGGAAGCAGCGTGTGGTGGCCGGAGTCCTCCAACACGGAGTAGAACGCCAGCGCCACAAACGCCGCGTTGGCCAGCGGCAGCAGGACCTCCTCCAACAGCGCAGCGCGCCGCAGAGATCTCCCCGCGCTCTCGCGCACCGCGACGCTTGCGAACGCACTCCCAAACAGCGCGATGAAGATTGCAGTCGTCGCCAGCTCGCTCGCCGCGTAGAACTCCGCGTACCACGCAATGAAGAACGCGACCGTCAGCGGGAACGCTCCAAACAGCAGGCGCGGCCAACTCTTCAGCCGAACCAGCGCGACAGTCGCGAGATCGATGGCCAGCAGGTAGGTAAACAGAAAGATCTCGTGGTTGCCGCCGGTGGAGACCAGCAGCGGCGTGGCGAACCCTCCGGCCAGAGCGTACGCCGCCAGCAACTCGGCGTCCTGCGCCCACGCCATATACGCATTCCACGCAGTCACCAGGATCATCAGCCCCATCGCCATCGGCGCAGGAATCAGGCCGTAGAGCTGAAACGCCGCCCACAGCGAAAGATAGAGCACGCCGCTGCCCACCGCCTTCAGCGAGTAGGAGAACGCAGCAAAGCCCTTGCGCCGGAAGCGTTCCGACCACAGCACCAGTCCCGCGCCGGCCAGCAACCCCGCAATCACGCGCCCCGCCGGGCTGGGCACGATCCACTGGCGATCGACCGCCAGCTTCAAAAAGCAAGCCGTCCCGATCAGCAGCAGCACGATTGCAATGCGGTTGAAGATATGCGATCCCAGGCGGCTCTCCAACGACTCGCGCGACTGGGGAACGTACGTCGTTGGCGCGTGGGACGAGGCCTCCCCCCACGCCTCGGAGACCAGCCGCTGCGCACCGCTCGCATACTCCGTAACCGGCATAAGCGGCGGAGGCGGAGGAGGCGCACTCCGCTCAGCAGGGGCTGCTCTCCATGCGTCGCTCGTATCAATCGGTCCTGCGGCAATCTTGCGCTGTAGCGCGGCTATCTCAAGCTCCAGCCGTGCAACCCGCTCTTCAAGCGCCGCAAGCTGTGGCCTGCGTTCGTTCCCCTCGTCGCCGCTCCAATGCTCAGGACCGCCCTGCTCTGCCATGGCAACAACTCTAATGCCTCAACCCCCGCAGGGTCACGAAAATCCATTCGCGCCAGTGGCGCTCGGATGCTTTGCCTGATACTCTACTCGCCAGCCATGACATCGCAACCCAGGCCGATGCGCGTGCTGGTCATCGACGACGACCCCATGAGCCGCGACCTGCTCCGCGTGCTGCTCCAGACCGAAGGCTACGAGGTCGAGTGCGCGGACTCCGGCGAGGACGCAATCACCTGGATTCACCACACTGCCACCGCGCCCGGCCTGGTGCTCGCCGACGTGCAGATGCCGGGTCTCGCCGGCTCCCGGCTGGCCGGAGAACTCCGCAGCTTCTGCCCCCCGGAGACCCTCCTGCTGTTGATGAGCGGAAGCCGCCCGCCCGACCAGATTCTCGCGCGCTTCGACGGATTTCTGCTGAAGCCCTTCAGCATGAAGGATGTCGCAGCCATGCTGGCGGAGCACAATCCTCACCCCAGCGCGAAAAAAACTCTGGTCAGACGAGAGCAATGGACCGTCGTCCGCGGCCCCAACAGCCGTTCCCCCTCCAACTCCAGATTGGTCTCGATCGCTGCGTCGGCGCCGGAGCCTGCCGCATCCAGGAGAGACGCGCGCAGCCAACGGCAGGAGGTCCAGTCCGCAGAGACTGTCCCCGGCGGCAAATCCAGCGGCGTGCCGGTGTTGAACGAGACAATCTATCGCCAGCTTGCAGCTTCCATGCCCACGCCGCAGCTCCACCAGATGTACGCGATGTGTGTCAATGATGCACGCGCGCGCATCACATCGATGCGCCAGTTGGCGGCCTCGCGCGATGGAGCAGCCTTCGTGCGCCAGGCCCACGCCATCAAGGGCGGATGCGGAATGCTGGGCGCAACCGAGCTGCACCAGATGGCCGCGGAGCTGGAGGCGCGCGGCCTGGAGGCTGCCGGAGCGGAGGTTAACTCTCTTGATGAGCTGTCCGCCGCGTGCGACCGGCTTGAGCGTATCCTTGGGTCACGCGTCTGAGCAAGCATTCCCCAGTTGAGTTGTGCGAGGTGCCGTCAATGACTGCAAAAGCCGCAAAGACTCGGCAATCCGCAAGAAAAACTTCCCCGGCAGCTCCTGCCCTGCCCACCATCCGCATCGTCGTTGCCGACGATCATCCCGTGGTCCGCTTCGGCGTCCGCAACATGCTGATGAACGAGCCGGGCTTCGAGGTGGTCGGCGAGGCTGGGGACGGCGACGACGCCATCACCCAGACCATCGAGCTGGAGCCTGACATTCTGATGCTCGACCTGCTGATGCCGCGTCTTCCCGGCCTCGAGGCCATGCGCGCCATCATGACCAAGTCGCCGCGCGTCAAGATCGTGCTTCTCACCAGCACCATCTCGCAGCAGCAGATCATCGAGGCGCTACAGATCGGCGCCCGCGGAATTGTGCTGAAGGACTCGGTCGCGGGCGACCTCACGGAGGCGCTGCGCGCGGTCCTCAGCGGCGACTACTGGATCGGAGGCGAGCGCGTCGCAAACCTCCTCAAAGCATTGCAGGGGCTGCAGGCGCAGGCCGCCGCCGTGCCTGAACGCAAGACCTACGGCCTCACCCCACGCGAGCTCGAGGTCGTCTCCTGCATCGTCGAGGGATGCAGCAACCGCGACATCGCCAAGCAGTTCTCCATCAGCGAGGAGACCGTCAAGCGCCACCTCTCCAACGTCTTCGATAAGACCGGCGTCTCCACCCGCCTGGAGCTGGCCCTCTTCGCCATCGCCCACAAGCTGGTCGAGCTGTAAGCCGAAGCCGGAGGCACAAAGGCCGCGCCGGATGGTCGTTTTGTGTTATATGCACGCGGCTTGCGCTTCTGTAGTATCGATGGATGGCTAACCCTCGGCAGGCTGAACTTCCCCTCTACGACCTTCTCGTCATCGGCTCCGGCCCCACCGGTTTGGCCTGCGCCATCGAGGCGCAGCGCCGGGGCTTTACCGCTCTGCTGGTCGATAAGGGCTGTCTCTGCAACTCGCTCTTCCACTACCCCGCGCACATGACCTTCTTCACCACGCCGGAGCTGCTGGAGATCGGCGACATTCCCTTCTCCACCGCCAACCAGAAGCCCTGCCGCGCCGAGGCGCTGGAATACTACCGCAAGGTCGCCGAGCGACACTCGCTCAATCTGTGCCTCTACGAGTCGGTCCAGAGCATCAGCGGCCACGACGACCAGTTCACCGTCCACACCACCGACCGCTTCGGCCGCCCCATCGCCCACCGCGCTCGCAAGCTCGTCCTCGCCACCGGCTACTACGACCTGCCCAACAAACTCGGCATTCCCGGCGAAGAGCTCCCCAAGGTGAGCCACTACTACGACGATCCCCACCCCTTCTTCGGCCTCGATGTCGCCGTCATCGGCGGCAAGAACTCCGCCGCCACCACCGCGCTCGACCTCTGGCGCCACGGCGCGCGCGTCACCCTGGTCCATCGCGGCCCCCAGATGCACAACCATGTCAAGTACTGGATCCTGCCCGACATCAACAACCGCATCGCCAACGGCGAGATCACCGCCCTCTTCTCCTCCACCGTCGCGCACATCTCCGAGGACGAGGCAATCGTCGCCACCCCCAGGGGCGACGTCACGGTCCCCAACGACTTCGTCTTCGCCCTCACCGGCTACCACCCCGACTTCAGCTTCCTGGAAAAACTCGGCATCCGCTTCGACGAGGCCAACGACCGCTCTCCCGTCTGCAACCCCGCGACGCTGGAGTCCAACGTCCCCGGCATCTACCTCGCCGGTGTCATCCTCGCCGGCCGGCGCACCAACGAGATCTTCATCGAGAACGGCCGCCTCCACGGCAAGCTCATCGCCGAGGACCTGCAACTCAAGCTCCCCCACCCCCGCTGACGCTCTTCACGTCAGCTGTAGAGAAAAGGAAGCACGTCGTCATTCTGGCGAAGCCGCACAGAAGTCGTCATTCTGGCCTGAGCGAAGTCGAAGGCCAGAATCTCCGTAGTTCGTCTTGCTTAAGGGCATGGCTTCAGAGCTTGTCCTGAGCGAAGTCGAATGGATGCCATAACAGCCGCGGAATGAGAGGGGCTTTAGCCCCTGAGGTACGTTTTCGAGCCGCCTCTACTTCTGCACCGAGAACGCGTACACCGTCTCCGAGCGCATCGTCTCGCCCGGCTTTAGCAGTGTGCTGGGGAACGCTGGCTGGTTGGGCGAATCCGGGTAATGCTGCGCCTCCAGGCAGAAGCCCGCGTACTTCCCGTACACCACGCCCGTCTTGCCCTTGTACAGGCCGGGGATGGAGTTGCCGGAGTAGAACTGCACGCCCGGCTCGGTGGTCTCGACCGTCAGCACACGCCCCGTCTTCGGGTCGTAGACCTTCGCCGCCACCTTCATCTCGCCGTTCTTGCCGCGCAGAATCCAGTTGTGGTCGTACCCGCCGCCAAACTTCAACTGCTCATTGGCCTCGTTGATGCGCGCCCCGATCGCCGTCGGCTTACGGAAGTCGAACGGCGTTCCCGTCACCGGCTGCGCCCCGCCCACCGGGATCAGCCCTGCGTCCACCGGCGTGTACTCATCCGCGTTGATCTGCATCACCTCGTCAAGAATCGTGCCCGAGCCGTCGCCCGCCAGGTTGAAGTAGGCGTGGTTGGTCACATTCACCACCGTCGTCTTGTCGGTCGTCGCCGCGTAGCGGATGTGCAGCGCGCTGCCCACCAGCGTGTAGCGCACATGCAGCGTCAGCGTGCCGGGAAAGCCCATGTCGCCGTCCTTCGACACCAGCGTCATCTCCACGCCGTCGGGCAACTCCTTGGCCGTCCACACCTGGTCGTCGAAGCCGTGCGGCCCGCCGTGCAGCGCATTGCCGTTGTTGTTGAGCGGAATCTGGTACTGGTGGCCGTCGATCGAGAACTTGCCGCCTCGGATCCGGTTGCCGTATCGTCCCACGATCGCGCCCACGAAGGTCTTCGACGCCTCCTCGGCCACATACCCCTCCACCGAGTTGTATCCCAACGCAACGTCGCCCAGCTTGCCGTCGCAGTCCTTCGCCGCCAGCGAGACGATGCGCGCGCCGTAGTTCGTAATGCGCACCTCTAGCTCGGCGTTCTTCAGCGTGTAAATGTCGATTGCGGTTCCGTCCGGCAGTTTGCCGAACGCAGCCTTCGTCACCGCAGTGGCCGCCACTGCGCCGTGTGCTCCAAGTGTTGTCATCATAGTTAGTAGAATAACTTGCGCCCATCTCATCGTCATCATTCCCCGAGCATTCTTGTCTGCCCGCGCTTTCTCCGCAGCCCGATTTCTGTTCCCGATTGCCTGTTCCCTGTTCCTTCTTCCGAACGCAACTATACGTGAAAGCCGCCTGCCTTCGCCAAACCCCGCGGAAACCGGCGACCCCTCAACGGCGGCAGGCAACTCGACCGGCGTAAGATGGTTCGGCTGAAAATTTCTTTCGAGGTTGACAACTTCCGTGACCACACACTCGCGCCTCTCCCGCCTGCCCCTGCTGCTCGCCCTCACCGCATTCGCCGCCACCTCCTACGCCACGCCGCCGCCCGACCACTGGGTCGGCACCTGGGCCACCGCGCCCTTCGCCGCCAATAATGGCCGCCCCGCCACTGCAACCCTTGTGCCCGTTGCCTCGCCGCCCTCGCCGCCGGCAACCGCCTCGCCCGCGCAGGCCGCTACTCCCCCGCCCGCGCAGGCCGCCGCGCCCGCAACTCCAACTCCCGCACCTGCTCCTACGCCAACTCCCGCCCGCCCGCCCGCCTTCGTCTACGGCGTGGCCGACACCACCCTGCGCGAGATCGTGCATGTCACCATCGGCGGTCCCGAGCTGCGCGTCATCTTCACCAACGAGTTCGGAACCGAGCCGCTCACCATCGGCGCGGCGCACGTCGCCATCAGCCAGGGTGGAAGCACCATCAATCTCGTCTCCGCCGCCGGCCTCACCTTCGCCGGACACGCCTCGGTCGTCATTCCCCCCGGTGCGCTGGCGGTCAGCGACCCGGCTGAAGTGAAGGTGCCTGCCGCCTCCGACCTCGCTATCAGCCTCTTCCTCCCCGCGCAAACCATCACCCACCTCTCGCAGCACGGCTCGGCCAACCAGACCAGCTACACCGCGCCGGGCAACGTCGTCGGCGCCAAGATACTCGATGGCCCCACCGAGGTCCGCTCCTGGGCCTTCGTCAAGGGCGTCGATGTCAAGGTCTCCGCCGCGAACGGCGCGGTCGTGGCCTTCGGCGACAGCATCACCGACGGGGCCTTCGCCGCGCTCAACCAGAACGCCCGCTGGCCCGACGAGCTGGCCCGCCGCCTGCTGGCCGACCCGCGCACCGCCGGCCTCAGCGTGCTCAACGAGGGCATCGGCGGCAACCGCATCCTGCACGACACCACCGGCCCCAGCGCGCTGGCCCGCTTCGACCGCGACGTCATCGCGCAGGCCGGCGTCAGGTACCTCATCCTCCTGGAGGCCATCAACGACATCGGCCGCGCCTACGACACCCACCGCGTCTACGACGTTGTCTCCGCCGACGACCTCATCGCCGGCTACGTCCAGATGGCCGAGCGCGCCCACACCCACGGCATCAAGGTCTACATCGCCACGCTGACCCCCTACGTTGGCGCCAGCTACGCCTCGCCCGCCGGCGAGCAGGTCCGCCAGGCCCTCAACCAGTGGATCCGCACCACCAGCCAGATCGACGGCTTCATCGACTTCGACAAGGCCATCCAGGACCCCGCCAATCCCGCCATGTTCCTGCCCGCCTACGACCACGGCGACCACCTCCACCCCAGCGATCCCGGATACAAGGCCATGGGCGACGCCATCGACCTCAAGCTCTTCACGTCGAAGTAGAAACCGCACGCACACACCAACAAAAAGGCGCGGCCAGCAATCTGGCCGCGTCCCGTTGTTTTTGCGAACCGGTTAGAAGCTGAAGCTCGCCTGCAGCGTGATCCGCCGCACCGCGTTGCTGCCACCGCCACCGCCAAAGCCGCCGCCACCGCTGATGCTGACCGTCTTCCCGAAATTCGCGTTGTTCAAGCTGCCGATCGGACTTGAGTATGGGACCTCGTTGAACAGATTCTGGGCAAACACCCCGATGGTCAGGTTGTACTTGCGTCCGGTGCTGGTGCCGCGGCCTCCGCCGAAGCCACCGCCTCCGCCAAAGCCACCGCCGCCACCGCCGCCACCTCGGCCGCCGCCGCCGCCGCCGCCGCGTCCGCCGCCGCCTCCAGGCCCGCCCGGCCCGCCCGGCCCGCCCGGCCCGCCGGCTCCGCCGCGTGCAGCCTGTCTCGCCTGCTGCTCGGCAGATAGCTCGGCCGCCGTCTTCGGCCCGAAGCCAAAGGTCCTTCCAATCCTCAGGTTGAGCGACACGGTAGCCGGTCCGGTGCAGAAGTTAAGCGGAATTTCTGTGTTAGTTCCGCTCGTAAGATTCAACCCACTCGTAGTGCTGAAGTTTGCCGCGTTGATGCACTGCGCCCAGCTCCCATAGGCAGGCATGGGTCCGCTGCCCGCCCAGGATGGACGGTCGCTTCCCCCCAGCGTAACGGGGTCCGGAATACCCACAGTGATGTTGTACGGGCTGCCCGACTGCGCAGTGAGCATTGGGCTGGCTGAGATCTGGAACGGCAGCGGAAAGCTTCCGAAGAGCGTCAGCCGGCTGCGTACCCCAAACCGCGCGCGCCCATAATCCACCGATGAGCTGAACGGGTCGCTCATTTGGGCGTCGTTGGAGTTGGCCCAGTTGGCCGAGTAGTACCCGCCGATGTTCATGCCCTTCGGGGTCCGTATGTTGATGCTGGTGTTGATCTGGTTCTGCCGGTAGATGCCCTCCGACTGATTGCAGCTAAGCAGGTTCGCATTGCTCACAGTTGTTGTGCAGCCCACCGTGTAGCCAACCGGAAGGGTGCGCGTCATGAACTGGTGAAAGCCGCGCGCATTCAGGTACGTCACCGTCACGCTGGCATACTTGCCCACCTGCTGCTCCACCGTTGCCGCCGTCTCGGCGGTATAGGGGCTGCGCAGTTTGGGATCGTTCAGTGTGGGCGAAACCTTCTGCGCGGCGCCGGTTCCCGCTTTGCAGCTGGGATCGTAACTGGTGAATTCGCCCGTAGCGGAATTGTAAGTTGGCTGGCAGGTCGTGGCGGGATTGGTGAAGGTATAGTTCTCCGCATTCACGCCGTTGTTCGCAATCTGCCCCTCGATGCTGCCCAGGCCGAACCGGTTGAAAAAGACGCCGAATCCGCCACGGATCACCGTCGTCGTCTTTCCGTTCTTGCGCGGGACGCCGTAGGCGATCGCCAGGCGCGGCGCAAAGTCGTGCGAACTGTTGATCGCGTTCTGCGCCTCCATTCGTATCCCGTAACTGAACGTCAGGTTCGGCTTCACCTTCCAGTCGTCCTCGGCATAGAACCCAACATCGGTCTCGCGCGCGCTGATCGTGTAGTTCGTGATGTTCTTGTACCCGAACGAGTATGGGATCCCGCACTGATACGACGGATAGAGCGGCGACCCGGACGTCATGTTGGCCGTCGAGCAGGCAGGTGCCACGGGGGTGGCCAGGCAGTTGCTCGGCCGGTTGGTCACGCTCGGATCGGTGCATGGGTCCAGCAGGTAGGTATAGCTCAACGAGCCGTACGACCCGCCGTTCGAGTAGTTCGACTCGCCCGCCGAAACCAGACGCCCGCCAAACCGGATAAAGTTGTTCGTCAACTGGATCGAGGTGTAGTTCTGAAACTCTTCGTGGTCGCCGGTGCTGTTGGCCTGGCTGCCGCTGGCGACGCCGAAGCCGCCCGATACGCTGATCCCCGGACTGGTGCCCGGCGTGAGCGAGTTCGATGTGCTCCGCTCATACTCAAAACGCGTCTCGTTGATGATTTTGCTGCTCCACAGTTGCGTGTCGCTGATCTGCACCTCCTGATCGCTGCTGCTGCTGCTGGACGGGGCCAACAGCGCGCTGCTCACCGGGGGATTGGTGCTGTTGCTCCCCGCCTCATACTCGTAGCGCGTCGTCATCGTGTTCTTCGCGCCCAGCATCATGTCTACCCGAGGGCTGACGTCCCACCGCGTCGCCGGACTGGGTATGGCGCGGTCCGCATCGGGGAAGGGATATTCAGTGCAGGAAGCTGAGGCGCCGGTGTTGCCCGGCGCGCACAGCGTCGTCGAAGTCGCCGAATTCGCATAGAATCCCCCCGCAGGGTTGAAGATCGAGATGTTGTCCATCACGCGGCGCGAACCGGACAGCGTGAACGACATCCCGTTCCGGATTGGCCCCGTCACATTGCCCATGAAGAACAGCGTGTGGTAGGGAGGCTGTACGTTCTGCGTGCCCAGAAATGGATTCGATGTATTCAGGAACTTGTCCTGAAACTGCGCCGTGGCGTTGCCGTGAAATGCGCTCGTTCCCGGCTTGGTGATCACCTCGATGCGCCCGTAGCCTAGCTCGGCGTACTGCGCCGAGAACGGGTTCTGGTTGATGCGGATCGCCAGAATCGACGACTTCGGCGGCAACTGCCCGCCGGTAAACCCGTCAATGTAAATCTGCCCGCCGTTCGGCCCGGCCGAAGGGCCCGCCAGCGCCGTCAGCTCGGCCTGCAAATCGTCCGGATCGTCCGACAGCGCGTCCAGGGCCGCTCCCGTGATCACCGTCGAGCTGGCGTTGTTCTCCGGGTCCACGCTCAGCGAGACCGTGTCCGTGGATACGTTCACCTGCTGCATCTGCTCCGCCAGCGCCATGGTGACATCCACGTTCACGTTCGCGCCCGCCGTAACCCGCACCGTCTGCTTGGTAAAGTTGGCAAAGCCAGTCGCAGAGACGGTCACCGAATACGTGCCGGCGGCCAGGCCTCGGACGCTGTACGTCCCGTCGCTCTTCGAGGTGGTGGTCTGCGTCCTGCCCGAGGCCGGAGTCAGAGTCACCGTCGCGCCCGGAATCAATGCATCGTCCGGGTCCACCACCATGCCATGCACCGTGGCGTTGGCGGCCGTAGCACCAGCAGATGGGGCCGGGGCCGGCTGCTGCGCCATCGCCCCAACCGGGGCCAATGCAACCGGGACAACCAGAAAAAGAAGAACAGCCAGCAGACACGATCGTAGAGACATCCTCACTCCTAGGCAATAACTGCGTTTGTATAAGAAATAACTGCGTTTGTACAACCATCGAAGAGCATTATTCACCGCCTTCACCGCCGCCCCCGCCGCCCAGGCTCATCGAAAGGTCCATGCCGCCATTCGGGTTCGCGGTCAGAATCGGTTCCACACCGGTAAGAAGCTTAATCGCGTCCACCGTGCTCGACCCCGGCGATGGCTCGCTCGCCACAATCATCACCGCATCGCCAACCTTCAGGTCGGCCAGAGTGCCCGTGGGCAATCGCTCCGTCATCTGCGAGAGGTCCACTCCCGCGGAGCGCTGCGCTCCGCCAGCCGCATTCCCTTGCCCCGCACCTTGTCCCGCCCCGCTGCCTGCACCATACGCCGCCCCCGCGCCGCCCCCGCGTCCGCCGCGCCCGCCACTCTGCCCGCCGCCGTTGGTCTGCGCCGCTATGCGTGTCGCCATCATCAACGGCACGTTGCGAATGTCGCACTTCTCCGTAACATTCACGGTCATCACCTTCTTGGTCGCCAGGTCCTTGAAGGTAATCTTCCCCGTCGCCATATCGATGCCCGATCCCGGCACAATGCTCGTAATCAATCCCGACAGATTCTTGAACGATCCGCTCACCACCTCTTCGGCCTCGATTGTTGTGCCGTCGGCCGACTTCGCCCCGCGCGCCTGCAACTGGTCCTTCGCCTGGATCTGCGCCAGCGTCCCCGGCTTGGCGTCCTCATACTTCACCGAGTCGCCGCTGAAGCGCTTGAACTCCGTCTTGCCGCCGGTATGGACCACCAGCTTCTTGGCCCCCACCGTCAGCGTGATCGCCCCGCTCGCCGCATCCACAGAGCTCACAATCCCGCCCACTCCGCGCGCCTTCCAGTCGGCTTGCCTCTGCGCAATGTCGGAGGACTTCATCAGGACAACGCGCAGCGCGTTGAAGCTCGCCGCCGCATCGCCCGCCCTGCCGATCGCCAGAACGCGATCGCCCACCGCGACGTCAGAGAACTGGCTCGGCTTCGCCGTCTTCAGGTCCGTGCTGCCCACGGCAAGCTGTAAGACCTTCGCTTCGCTGGGGACCGTGACGGTCACCGTCTGTCCGGCGTCCGTGGCCATCGTAAGTGTGTCGCCGGCAATGGTCTTCACCGTGCCGAGCTCGGATGCGCTTGCCGCCGGAGACGCAGCAACAGGCGCCGCGGGTGCCTGGGCCTGGGCCGCGGATGCAAAGCCTGTCGCTCCCGCCAGGGAAAGAAAAACTCCGAGGCAGAACGCAATCCTGAGTGAAACCGAGTTGTTCCGAGTTGCCATCCGCATCCTTTATTGGATTTGGACCCTGCCTCCGGGGATGCTTTCCCCCCCGGACAAGGCCTTGGAACCACGCACACTGAATCCGCGCTCCATCGGCAAGCAAAGTTGGGCCTACCTAAGGATACGAGCCTGCTACGCAAAAGTTTCGCAGAAGCGCAACATTCCCGCCTTTCCCCAAGCCCCTCTCAAACGATCATAAGGCGAAAATGGAGAACTCTTTGGGTTGATGCAGCTTGCACTTCGGTAAGATGCAACTAGCGGCACAATCGGCGAAAGGACCTCTCTCCAATAGATGAAGATGCAATGCACCCCGGGGAACGGAACAAAATGAAACCTGCCGAAGGCCGTAGACGAGTCGTCATCGAAGAGGTCCAGCCCCAGGTCGACTGCGGCCGCACTCCAGCGCGCCGCTTCCTCGGCGATAGCGTCGCCGTCTCCGCCGCCATCTTCTGCGACGGCCACGACCACGTCGCCGCCCGTCTGCTCTGGAAGCATCAGAGCGACTCCGGCTGGCAGTCCACGCCGATGACCGCACTCGGCAACGACCTCTGGTCCGCCAGTTTTATCGTAGACAAGCTCGGCCCGTGGAGCTTTACCATCCAGGCCTGGGTCGACCACTTCGACACCTGGTGCGCCGACCTCAATAAACGCCTCGCCGCCCAGCCCGACCCCGCCAGTTCCGACCCCGCGAAACGCAATCTGCCGTCTCAGGAGGTCCCCCTCGCGCTCACCATCGGCGCGCTGCTCCTCGACCAGACCGCAGCCCGCGCCAAGGGCGCTGACTCGAAACAGTTGAAGTCCATCGCCGCATCGCTGCGCGCGCAGGCCAGCCTCAACTCAGCCCTCTACCAGTACCCCCTCACGCCACAGGAGGAGGCCCTCGCCGCCCGCTATCCCGACCTCAGCTTCGCCTCCGTCGCCGAAAAAGAACTCCGCCTCTGGGTCGATCGCGAACGCGCCCGCTTCTCCAGTTGGTACGAGCTTTTCCCGCGTTCAACCGCTCCCACTGCAAAAGAAGAACGGCCCGCCCGCCACGGCACCTTCGCCGATGTCGAACTCCTGCTGCCCCAGATCGCCGCCATGGGCTTCGACATTCTCTACCTGCCGCCCATCCACCCCATCGGCCGCGCCTTCCGCAAGGGCCCCAACAACAGCACCACTCCCGGCCCGGACGCCGAGGGCAGCCCCTGGGCAATTGGCGATTCGCACATTGGCTATTCGCTCATCGGCCCCTGCGAAGGCGGCCACAAATCCATCCACCCCAAGCTTGGCACCTTCGCCGACTTCGACCGTCTCGTCGCCGCCACTCGCGCCAACGGCATGGAGCTGGCCCTCGACATCGCCTTCCAGTGCTCGCCGGACCACCCCTGGGTCACAGAGCATCCCGACTGGTTCCTGCACCGCCCCGACGGCACCATCCAGTACGCCGAAAATCCGCCCAAGAAGTATCAGGACATCGTCCCCCTCAACTTCGAGTCCGCCGACTGGCGCGGCCTGTGGGACGAGCTGCGCTCCGTCTTCCGGTTCTGGATCGACCGCGGCGTGCGCGTCTTCCGCGTCGACAACCCGCACACCAAGGCCCTCGACTTCTGGGAGTGGTGCCTCGCCGGCCTGCGCCGCGACGCGCCCGACGCGATCTTTCTCTCCGAGGCCTTCACCCGCCCGCACGTCATGTACGGCCTGGCCAAGCGCGGCTTCACCCAGTCCTACACCTACTTCACCTGGCGCACCGAGAAGTCCGAACTCGAGGCCTACTTCGAAGAGATCACCAAGCCCCCCATCAGCGACTTCTTCACCCCCAACCTCTGGCCCAACACGCCAGACATCCTGCACGCCTCGCTCCAGACCGGAGGCCGCGCCGCCTTCCAGCAGCGCCTCATCCTGGCCACTACGCTGGCCGCCAGCTACGGCATCTACGGCCCCGCCTTCGAGCTATGCGAGAACGTCCCCATCCGTCCCGGCAGCGAGGAGTATCTCCACAGCGAGAAGTACGAGATTCGCCGCTGGGACCGCCGCGGTCCCAACTCGCTCGCCCCGCTCATCACCCTCCTCAACCAGATTCGCCGCACCAACCCCGCGCTGCAGAGCGACCTCTCGCTCCACTTCCATCCGGTCGATAACCCGCACCTCATCGCCTACTCCAAGTCCACGCTGAAGCCGCCGCCCCCGCTCACCCTCGCCGAGACGCTGACTCCTGTCCCGCCACCCGCAGCTTGCCCTGCCGCCGCGTCCGGCACAGAGCCCACCAACACCATCCTGGTCGTCGCCAACCTCGACCCCCACTACGAGCAATCCGGCTGGATCGACCTCGACCTCAAGCAGCTCGGCATCGCTCACGACGAGACCTTCGACGTCGAGGACCTCCTCACCGGCAACCACTACCAGTGGCACGACCGCTCCAACTTCGTCGCCCTCAGCCCCACCACCACCGCCCACATCTTCCGCATCTCCCGCGCAAAGGCTTAACTCGATGCCCATAGTCTTTCGACATCGCGGTTTCAAATTCTTCTTTTACTCGAACGAAGGAATACCGCGCGAGCCGATGCATATTCATGTTGAGAAAGATGAAGTGGAAGCAAAATTCTGGCTGAAACCGGAGGTTCGAGTGGCCTACAATGATGGTTACGACGCACGGACTCTTCGCGAACTGCTGGAGGTCATCGAGGCAAACAAAGACCGCATCGAAAGGGCATGGAATGAATTCTTCGGCTAAAGTAACGCGTGTCCACTTCGACGCCGACAGCCTGTGGGTCGATCTGGCCGACGGACGTATCATCGGAGTCCCGCTGGCCTGGTTCCCCCGCCTGCTGCGCGCCACACCGGCCGAGCGCGAACAAGTCCGCATCAGCAGCCGCGGCCTGCACTGGGACGCGTTGGATGAAGACATCTCCATCGCCGGTCTGCTCGCAGGCCTTGCCGACCAGACCAACCGCGACAAGACCTTCGCCGCCTGAACTCCCAATCGGCACTCTGCCCCTATATCCCGTACCCCCGCTCGGCCGCAATCATCCCAGTTTCCGGGTCGGGTTTGCCCGGCGGTGGCAGGATCAGCGGCGCCACAAACCCGTACAACCCTACGCCTGCAAAGCAGAACAGCGGCACCAGGTAGCCCAGCGCCATGCTCCCCGTGCTGCGCGCAATCCATCCCAGCAGCAGCGGGAAGAATGCTCCGCCCACGATCGCCATCACCAGGAACGACCCCGCCAGCTTGGTGTTCTCGCCCAGCCCCTTCAGCCCCAGCGCAAAGATGGTTGGAAACATGATGGACAGGAAGAAGCTGCCGCCCACAATCGCCCACGCGCCGATCATCCCCGGCCGGACCACAGCAATCGCCATCAGCACCACATTCGCCGTGCCATAGAAGCCCAGCAGCCTGCTGGCCGGGATGTACTTCATCAGCGGCGTGGTCAGGAACCGCCCCACCAGCATCGCCACCAGCGAGTAGATGATGTAGTTGGCCGCCGTCTTCTCGCCCAGCGGCGTGTACTGCTTCAGGTAGAAGATGATGTTGCTCCACATGCAGATCTGTCCGCCCACGTTGCACACATTCGCCGCCACCGCGAACCATAACTGCGGATAGTGCAGCAGCGCGCGGAAGCTGCCGTGCCCGCCGCTCTCGCCCTCGTGCTCGCTCAGGATCGTCGGAAACCGCATCCGCGACAGCAGAAGCGCAAACAGCAGCACCGCCGACCCCAGCGCAATGTACGTCGGCACCACGCGCATGATCTCCGTGTGCAAATACGCCACATAGGTCCCCGCGGCCTTCTTCGCGGCCACCTGGGCCGGTGTCAGCTCCACCCCCGACAGGATGAACTGCCTTCCAATCCACACTCCCAGGATCGTCCCCGGAGGGTTGAACGACTGCGCGAAGTTCAGCCTCCGCTCGCTGGTCGGCGGGGGCCCGAACTGCGCCATGAACGGGTTGGCCGCCGTCTCCAGGATCGACGCGCCGCAGCCCACCGCGAACAGCGCCACCAGAAACGGCGCATACTGCCCGCTTACGGCCGCCGGCCAGAACAGCACCATCCCTGCCCCGAACAGGCACAGCCCCGTCACCATGCCCACTTTGTATCCCCAGCGCCGCATCACCAGCGCGGCCGGGATCGCCATGCAGAAGTACCCGGTAAAGTTCGCCGTCGACACCAGTTGTGCGCTGAACCGCGACAGCTCGAACGACTTCCTGAACTGCTGCACCAGAATGTCCGTCAGGTTGTTCGACATCCCCCACAGAAAGAACAGCACCAACACCATCACGAACAGGGCCATCTGCCCCAATGGAAACACCGCTACGCCCTTGCTGCTCTCCGTTGCACTGCTGCCCGTCGATGTCGAAACCTGCATCCTCGCGCTCCCGCCTGTCCGCTTGATTTGGATCGCACCGATGATACCAGCCGGGCCCTTTCACCCGATAGCATCGCCGCACACCGCTCCAACAACCGTCCCGGCAGAGTAGACTTGCAGCAGCGCATCTTTTCGCCGCAAGGGAGTCCGTTCTTCATGCCGATTTCGTTTCGCCGATCTGTCTTTGCTGGAACCAGCCTGTTCGTCCCAGCCCTTCTGCTCTGCCTCCTCAGCCTCACCGCGGCGCAGGCAATCGGACAGGAAGCCACGCCGCTCACGCCCTTCCAGAAGCAGCTCAACCGCTTCGACCTCGCCGTCAGCGCCGACGGAATTATCAGCTCCGACGTCTCCGGCATCGAGAAGCGCGACGCCGCCAGCACCCGCAACAACCTCCTGATCTCCCCCAGCAGCACGGTCGGCGAACTCATCACCCTGCGCTACGTCGCCAAGCCGCTCGTCGGCTTCGAGTTCAACTTCGGCAACTCCCGCTACACCCAGAACTTCACCTTCACCCCCCCGCTCGTCCCGAACCTGCTGCACAGCGCGCAGACCGGCGTCCGCGAACTCACCTTCGGCTACGTCGCCCACACGCCCAGCTTCCACGGCGTCCAGCCCTACCTCGGCGCCGGCGGCGGCACCATCCGCTTCAAGCCCACGCCCAACGGCGGCGAGGGCCTTCCCTTTCAGTACCGCGCCGCCTACTACTACAACTTCGGCGTCGAGCAGAACTTCACCGGCAGCGCGAACCACTTCGGCGTTCGCGTGGGCTTCCGCCAGCTCATCTATCTCGAGCCCGACTTCCTCACCAACTACCTCACCATCACCCGCCGCACGCGCACCAGCGAGCCCACCTTCGGCTTCTTCCTCCGTTTCTAAAGGAGACCACCCCATGAGCACATTCACCACCCAGGACGGCGCCCAGCTCTACTACAAGGACTGGGGCACGGGCCAACCCGTCGTCTTCAGCCACGGCTGGCCGCTCAGCTCCGACGCCTTCGAGGACCAGATGCTCTTCCTCGCCTCTCACGGCTTCCGATGCATCGCCCACGACCGCCGCGGCCACGGCCGCTCCAGCCAGCCCTGGCAGGGCAACGACATGGACACCTTCGCCGGCGACCTGGCCCAGCTCATCGACCTCCTCGACCTCAAGGACGCCGTCCTCGTCGGCCACTCCATGGGCGGAGGCGAGGTGGCCCGCACCAT
>Ga0187848_10001288_pt1 | contig 21635 bp, 17 predicted proteins | sample June2016WEW_4_40_FD_132424 | JGI IMG/M metagenome (GOLD analysis project Ga0187848, IMG submission 132424) | Peatland microbial communities from SPRUCE experiment site at the Marcell Experimental Forest, Minnesota, USA - June2016WEW_4_40 | ecosystem: Environmental > Terrestrial > Soil >... | reverse complement strand
GTGTTTGGCGAAAAATGACATCACAGTGGCGAACAAATACTCAATCTCCTCGTCGTTCATCACGGTATGCAGTGGGAGGGAGACGATGTTGTCCTTGATTGATTCCGTAAAGGACAAATCCTGCCGCCGATACTTCCCGCGATAGAATTTCAACTCATGGTTTGCCGTGTAATAGCGCCGCACCGCGATGCCTTTCGTCTGCATATGGTTGACAAAAGCCGTCGCCTCTTCGTTGAGAATGATTGGGAAGTAAAGATACGGGCAAGTCACGCGAGGGTTCACCTCCATCTGGCGCAGCCGGCCCTGAGTCTCCAGCCCGCGGAAGAACTCGATGTAGCGCGCCGCGTTCTTGGCGCGGCTGGACAAGATGAAATCCACCTTCTCCAGATTGCGCAGGCCGACGAGCGCGCACACTTCTGTCATCTTCGAGTTCAGCCCCGGTATATCCACATCACCGCGCATCTTCTCATACTGGCCGAAGTCGCGAAGCCGCAATAAGTAATCGGCGATGATTGGATCGTTGACTATGTTCGCGCCGCCCTCCATCGAATTGAAGATCTTTGTTGCGTGGAAACTGATCATCTCGCTTAAGCCATAAGCGCACGAGAATTTGCCCCTGAACCTGGAGCCAAACGCGGGGGCGTTGTCGAGAATCGCCACCAGTTTGTGAGTGGCTGCGAGCGCGCTGAGTTTTTCCAAGTCCACCAGATTGCCATAGGCGCCCACGGGGAGGACCATCTTAATATCAGGCGAATCAACCACTATCTTGTTCAAATCCAAAACAAGTCCCGCGTCCACATCACAGAACACAGGCTTTAGGTTGTTCGTGACAATGGCGTTGATCGTCCCGGAGAAAGTGAATGAAGGCACCAGCACCTCGAAGGAATCATGCGGCCCGCAGCCCATTTTGTGCTTCCACGCCTGGATCAGATGGTAGAGCGCCATCTCGCCGTTGCAGTTCGCGGACGGCCTGAGTGAGCAGCCAAGGAACTGCTGCAACTTTTCCTCGAACCTTCGCACATGCGGCGAGTTGTTAGTGACGAGGCCGCTCTTGAGGCACTGATCGAAATCCGCTGCGATCTCCGTCAGGTCGGGCATGAAGGGTCTGACAATGTTGATGTTCATAGTTGGAAAACAGGACCGGCGTCCTGCCGGTTATATCGCGGGGTTGCATTTGTGCCGCAACCTGCCCAGTATTTCACTTAGGTAGAGGCTGTCGCGACAGATGCAAAAGCCTGGGCGGTTCAGCACGGCCAGGAGCAAAACGAAGAGGACGCCGGTCACTCCGGAGCCGATGCCCACGAGAAGCCACGGTGGAGCGACAACCGAATTCCTGGCGCCCCAGCCCGCAGCGACCGCCAGAGCACCTGCGCCGAACGTACCCCCCAAGTCGCGCATTTGCCGCACGAATCCATAATCAACCAACTGACCGGTATAATAAGTGTTTACCACCAACGCCACGAGGCTGACGGCAACCTGTCCCCACAGCAGCGCCGTGACGCCAAAGGGCCAAGTCACCAGCAACGCCGCCACGCCCAATACTTTCTTGATGATTTCCAGGCGCAAAAACAGGTCGCTGCGGCCTTTTACCTTTAAGATATCCAAATTGATCAGATGCACCGGGACGAGAAGCCCAAGGAGGCACATAATCCTGAGGTACGGAACACAGTCGCGCCACTGCGGACCGAGCAACAGCGCGACGACATCCTCCCCACAGACAAACAGACAGATCATGATCAGCACAATGGCGGCCGAGAGGAATTGGAGCGCGTGCCGGAACACCAGAACCAGCCGGTGGGTGACCTCCTGCGCTTCGCTCATCATCGGGAAGTTGACCCTGGTATAGACGCTGGTGACAATCGTGACCGGGACCTGCTGGAATTGCTGGGCCAAATTATACAAACCAAGCTGGCGGGCTTCGTAGAACCGCCCAATGATTAACTGATACACTTGATTGAATGCCATATCGAGGCCACCCGACGCGAGCAGGCGGCAGCTAAAGCCAAACATTCCTCGCATGGCTGAGAGGGAGAAGCCGGTCTGGGGCCGCCAGGAATTGAACCACCACAACAGAACGCTCCGCAGCAGACTCGAAAGCAGGGTCTGGACGACCAATGCCCAGACGCCCCACCCGAACCAGGCCAGAAAGATCGCCACCACGCCGCTGACGGCGGCCGCGGGCACCGTGGCGCGCGCTTGATCCCTGAAGTTCAGCAGGCGGGTCAGCATTACGGTCTGCACCAGGCCAAGGGAATTGAAGACCAGGGCGAGGGACATCGCGCACACGACGAGGCGCAACTCTGGCGTCCGGAAGAACGCCGCAATGGCGCCGGAGGCCGCGCAGAGTATCGCGGCACAGACAACGCTGACCGCCAGGTTGAAATAGAACACCGAAGCACATTGCTCGGGAGTCGGACTCACCAAGCGGAGCAGCGCAATTCCAAAACCGCTGTCCGTCAACAGTGTGCCGACGGCAATGAAGACTGACACCATTGCCAGGAGGCCAAATTCTTTGGGTGACAGAATCCTGGCCAACACAATGGCGACAAGCGCCTGAATGCCCAACGCGCCGATTCTCTCGATGAGGCTCCAAAAAAGAGACCGAAACGGCAGCGGCGAGGTTTGCTTAGAATTTATAGACATTCCGCCGGGCATTTGTTAATCAATAACTCAAAGTCAGTTGAACGCCGGTTTGATCGTCATTGACGCCGCTGCTGACTTGCGAGCGGCTGCCGAGCAATTGATAAAAAATCTGGGCGTTTAGGTGGCGGACAATTTTCGCCTCGAGGCTGATCCGGGCGATGTAGTAATCGCCGGAATATCCTGCCAGTCCGCGGCGGGTGGGGGTGAAATCCAGACCATAATAGCCCGCGCTGACAGCGGCAGTGAAACGGTCCGTAATCCCCTGCCGGGCTTCCAACGCTGCGCCGGTCGCGGCATAATTGTAACCATTGTAGATGGAGGCATACTGCTGCCGGAGACCAGTCAAACGCACCGTGGTGCGCACGGCGGGCCGGTACTCGGCGGCGAGGGTGAACACTGGAGAAAGCGTGTCGCCTTTTCCATTTTCATACTGGCGCAACTCGCCGCCGGCGGAAACGTCGAAGGCCAGTTTTTCCGTGTAACTGTAGCGCGCGCGCGCGCGCAATTGTTCGTAGGTTTGATCCTGGTGGTTTGCCACATCGTCCTGGCCCGCCAACACGCCCAGACTGACGGGCAGGTCCGGAGCCACCGCATAATTGAACCAATCCTCCGTGTTGTATTCCGTATAACCCGTCAATCCCGCCTGGCCGTAGCCAATGCTGATTCTCCGGAAATTGCTTTCCATGGAGGTCGCGTCGCCCAACTGGTAGGCGGCGGAAAGCGCGCTGGAAATGGTTTCCACGGTGGCGCGTTGATCAAACTCAATGATCTCCGTCTTCTGCAATTGATAATCCTGTCTGAACCCCAGAATCAATTTGTTCATCGGCCAGAGCAGATTGAGGGTGCCAAATTCGTCCATGGAATTGTTGGCGGTGTACTTGTCAAAGATTTGAAAACGCGGGCCGTAATCCAAAATAAATAATTTCCCCGGCCACGCTTCGGGCTGCTGGATGATAAGATTGCCGGGTGAAAGGCTGAGAACGTCGTAGTTTTGATCCCGATACGCGATAAGCGCGGCATCGTCTCCGGCGACCGCCTGGATTGCGGGTTGAATCATCCAGTCCATGTCGGCTTCCTTGTTTGCCGTGGTGAGCAATATGTTGTCGTCATAGACGAATCCGGCGGAGAGCCTGGGATGCAGATCAAATGGACCGAGACGAAGTTCCATCAATTCTTTCTCCACCGATGTATTCGCTTTGGAATCGGCCGGCGCGGTGGCGGGGGGGTTCGTCACCGCGTTCGTCGGGGAATACGTTTTCGCGGTGGCATCGTCTTGCGCGACGGCGAAGGAGCCGGTCTGGAAAAAGCTGAAGGCGGCCATGACCCTGATCCACTTTCGCAGCGAGAAAAGGCGGGAATATTCAAAATTAGGCATACTGATAAAGTCAGAGAATAGACAACGATAAAGCAGCCGCGAAAAAGCGCAAGAGACACAGCGCAGCCAGCCGCCACCAAATCCGGAATTGCCCGCAGATCACGCAGATTGACTCAGAAACGGAAAAGAGAAACGGTTCATCCGCCTTCATCCCCGGTTTTTAAGGCATTTCCTCATCCGGCCTGGTTCTGCGTGATCTGCGGGCCAGTGCCTTCCGCCGCAAGTTATTTTGCCTGCGCCTTGAGAGCGTCATTAAACAACTGCACGGCTCGCTTAATGACAGCTTCACAATTGTTCGTGCCGGCCTGAATTTCAGCTTCCTCCAAATAGAGTTCCAGATCGGGCCGCGCGCCGGCAAATCCCGCCAGAATCAAATTATGGGCGGCAGGCAATTGTCTGGACGCGACCAGCGCCACATCGGCGCAGGAAGCCGGCGCGGCTTTGCAGGCTGAAAAAACAACCTGCTCCACCTGGCCCGGAGCCGCGCACAGGGCCGCTTTGGAAAAAATCAACACATCCTCCGGCTGAAGTTTAATCGCGGTTGCAACCACGGATCCGGCGGCTTCAGGATTGCCGCGGCAAATGGCGCTGACGGCATAGGGAAGCACGCCGGGTCTGGCGATCATGGACACGGCGCGCAACACCTCCTGCGCGGTTTGGTCACGATCCGAGGCCGCCGCCGCATGAACCAACTCCGCGGCTTTCGCCGGAATTTCCGGCACAGAGATGATGCTTAAAGCAATAAATGGAGTTGAAGGAACGGCGCTGCCGCCATGAGCAGACAAGAGACAAGCCAGCAGGACGGCCAGAATGCCCAAAGCGCCCGACAAAACAATCCATTTCAATTTCATTCAAAAAACCCCGGCGCTTTGCCAAAACAATTCAAAAAAGCTCCGCACTTGATGTTTTGCCAGTGTTATTGACAAAAATCATTTTTCGCGCCGACCTGTTTTGTTTTCCGAGGAAACGATGTTCCTAACAGCATTAATGCCTGGATGCGAAAAGGCTTTTTACGCCTCCCGCACCTTGCACGAAATGGAAATTAAAACAAATCCAGGCGCGGAACAATAAAATTCGGCTTCCTCGATGTTTTCAGTGGATTGCGCCGTCTTCGCTCGCTCAGGGTCAAGTGCCATTATCACGCAATGAGCGGCGCGGAGAGCCAGAATATCCGTGCCATCCGTGACATCCGTGGTTCACTCCGCTTTTATGGCAGGCAGGCAACCAGAATGAGGGCGGGCAGAAGCACCACGGATTTCAGGATTACACGGATAGAGGCAGACATGGACGACGACAGGCGGCAGGTGTGGGGTTTGCTGGCGGCCCATCCCGATCGTTATCCGTGCCCATTACCTGGCTGCCCAACTCCATTTTCCAAGCCGCCGGCGCCGGTTCTCCTGTGGTGGCCCAGTAAGCCAGTTGGGTGAGGCCGCCGGGGCAAAAAAAACCCGCCGGGTTCCCCGGCGGGCCGAAATGAATAAATGTTTACCCGTTAATCAGGCGAGTTTCCGGCGAAACCAGCCGAGCGCCACCAGACTCATTCCGCAGAGCATGGCCGTGGAAGCACCATCGGGCAGCGCCTCTGCTTTCACCCAAACGTTGTCCAAGACGCCGTCATTATTCATTGTGTTGTTATTAGGGCTGTCGGTGAACTGGAGAGTGGTCGTTGCGCTATTCGCGGTAAAATTAAAACTGAACAATTCGAAAGGAGTGGGATATCCTCCTGTCGGTGACGTCGCGGAAGTGTTGAGCAAAGTCGAAGTGCCGTTCACGTCAACAAACAACGTTTGGCCTGCCACTCCCGCGGACCCGACAGTGCCATAATCAAATGCCAAAGCATATACATCACCCGGAGTGGTCGCGAAACTTTGCGAGAGCACTCCGTTCGGCGTCAAGTTACCCCAATTGAAGATCGCGCTATAAACGCCATCGGCAGCCCCCGCGTAAGAAGCTACCCCAACAACCCCGCTTGCGCTCCAGCCTGTAAGGTCGCCTGTTTCAAAACTTCCATTGTTCAGCAAGTTTTGGGCTTGCGCGAGCGAAACCGCGGCCCCAAGGCCTGCCAGTGCTGCTACGTACTTAAGCATTTTCATATCTTTATTCATTCCCATGACGTTGTTTTCTCGATTTTGTGCCCTCATCGCCCTCTGCCTTTTTCAATCGCCCAACGATATTGATGACTTCCCGGTAAATAATAAGCAGGGCGTATGCCATAAAATAGATGATTGCGATTCACGGATGAATAGATTATGCAAGGCATTCTGAATAAGGAACCTACGCATATTTAAATTTTTGTTTTCATCCCCCCCTCGATTATGAGTTTTCCACCAAACCGTATTCATTTCCGACATGAATTCGCCTAATTCATGTGTATTATCTTGAATCACAATCGCTTGCAGTTATAAATCGCGACCGTCGGAAATCATTACAGAATTACAGAAACGGGGACCCAGGGGATTACCGAACATGGGCGCGCAAGGACCGGTTCGGCCCCGTTGGAAAGACCGAGTTGGTGATGGTGAAGGTCCCATTGGTGTCAGCGGCGGAGTTGGGCGGATTCCACAGACCCAACATGTGGAATGGGTGGCGGACGTGCCAAGAAAAGCCGTTCCGCCCCGCCGCCATTGAATCGTAAAGTATCCTTGCCAAGAAGCGGCCAGTCGTCCCAAACTTGAGCCATCCATGACGGCAGAAAGCGAGCAAACAACCGGTCCCGGGGTCAAGCCCCCCATCATCCTGTGTCCGTGGCTGGTCGCGCTGGCGGCGCTGGCGCTGTATGGGTTGACGTTGAACCATTGGGTGACGTTCGGCAGTCTTCCTTTTGCGTCGCAGATCACGGGCTGGGACTGGCATTCCGGTCCGCTGCCGTGGCGGCCCAATCCCCAATATCATCCGTTGTTTTTAATTTTGACTTTTCCGTTGCGGCTGCTGCCCATGGGCTGGCGGGCCGTGGGCTTGAATGTGTTCACCGCGGCTTGCGCGGCCCTGACGCTGGCCATCCTGGCCCGTTCCGTGCGGCTCTTATCGCATGACCGCACCATGGAGCAGCGGATGCGGGAAGGGGGAGAGTTTGCGCTGCTGTCCGTGCGCGCGGCGTTTCTGCCGGCCGCGTTCGCCGTGCTGCTGCTGGCGGCGCAATTGACCTTTTGGGAGAACTCCGTCGCGGGGACGGGCGAGATGATTGATCTGTTGGTCTTCGCCTTTCTGATTCTCTGTCTGCTGGAGTTTCGCATTTCGCAGAGCGAGAGGCGGTTGAACCTGTTTGCTTTTGTTTATGGGGTGGGGGTGGCGAACAATTGGGCGCTGATCGGTTTTTTCCCATGTTTTTTGCTGGCGCTGATCTGGATCAAACGCAGGGGGTTTTTCAACCCACCACCGCTTGTGGGCGATGGCGCGATAACGCCGACTTGGATCAATGCCCCCCCGCGGCCCATGACCGAAGACGCGATAGCGCTGATCTGGATCAAACAACGCATGAGGTTTTTCAACTGGAGATTCGTGTTGCGGATGACCGGTTGGGGTGCCTTGGGGCTGCTGCTCTACGGGCTGATTCCACTTCTGGGCGCCGCCAAGAATGACGGCAGTTTTTGGGAGTTGCTGCATCAGAAACTGGCCGAGCAACACCTTTATTTGATCCGGATGCCACGGTATGTTGCGTTCATTGCCGGACTGTGGACCTTGGTCCCACTGCTCTTCGCCGCCATCAATTGGTCCTCGTTCCAGGGCGAATTGAGCGCCGGCGCGCACACCATGGCCAGCATGTTTTTTCGCGTGCTGCATATTGTGTTTTTGGCCGTCGGAGTTTTGATGTTTTTCGACATAAAATCAGGCCCCAGCCCGCGGAATATGGGCATGGGCGTGATAGCGGCAACGCCGGGCTTCCTGAGTTTTTACTATCTGGCGGCGGTGGGCGTTGGGTATTTCAGCGGGTACGCTCTGCTGGTGTTCGGGAAGGATGTGGTCTTTCGCTGGGGACAGGCCACGGGGATTCTGCGCGTGCTCAACGGGGTGGTGGTCGGATTGCTCTGGCTGGCGGCGATCGGGTTGCCCGCTCTGTTGTTCTGCGAGAACTATCAGCATATCCAGGATTTCAACAACCCTGCCGTCGCTCAGTTTGGCAAGGACATGGCCAAAACGCTGCCCGCCACGCCCGCTGTTGTGCTGGCCGACGATCCCGCCGTGTTGTATCTGGCCATGGGAGCCAGCCAGAGTCTTGGTCTGCCCGACCAATACACTTTCATTGAAAGCCGGGGGCTTCTCCATGTCGAATATCTTCGCTATTTGGTCAATCGCTACCCGGCATTTCACAAGGAACTCGTCAATCCAGACCGCTTTCCCGAGGAGATCACCGGCCAGGAAATAGGCGTTCTTTTGGCCCATCTCGCCCAGCGGCAGCCGGTTTATTATTTGCATCCCAGTTTTGGCAGCTACTTCGAGCGGGTTTGCATGACCCCGCACCGCCTGGGCGGGGATTTGCATCCGTACCCGAGCAACGCGCTGGCAACGCTGGTGCTGACTCCAGCGGAAATCGCCACCAACCAGGCATATTGGCACACACTGGAAAAGGAATCGCTGGCCTCGTTGCCAGAATTGGCGAAGAGGAGCGCCGATGCCCGACGGATCGCCAACCATTATTCGCAAATACTGGATTACTGGGGCACGGAACAGCAAAAAGCGGCCACAGAACTCAAGCTTCCCCCCCTGCTCAAAGACGCGATGCTCAACGACGCGAACGATCAGTTCGCGGAGGCATTCCGCCTCAATTCAAACAACATGGTGGCCCGGGCCAACCAACAATACAACGCGCATTTGCGCGGAATGCCGCCCGCCAGCGCGCTCCTCGGTTCGTCTGATGTGGCCGCGCAGTTTTACAACCATTGGGACATCGCGCTTAATCTTTACGGCCCGGCGGACGTGCCTGACCTGGACATCCAGATCGGCCGGTATTTCGCCGAACGCGGCGTTTACCTGCAGGCCGCTCATTTATTCCAGCGCTGCCTCGAATTGGCACCCAACGACCCCGTGGGCGAACTGGACCTGGCCAAAACCTATATTGATCTGGGACTGGTGGACGCAGCCTTCGGCCTCATCAGAGACATACACGGACGTTCCACGGCCAATCCGCTGGAGCTGGCAGGCGTGGAAGCCCTGGCCTATGCCGCAAAGAAGGACTTCGCCCAGGCCGATAAATTGCTGACCGACGAGCACAACAAGAATCCGAAGAATGATAAACTTGCCGGTGTGATGGCCGAGTTCTACCGGCGCATGGGCTACAGCGTGTTGCGCGAAGGCAAACGGGACCCCGCCAAGGAGAAAAGTGCGGAGAAAGACGCGGCAATATGGTTCAAGAAAGCCTTGACCGCCCTTGATGAACAGTTGCAATTGCTCAATGCCCTCACGGCCAACGCGCAGGAGCTTTCCAATGTCAACCTCCGCAAGGCTGAAATACAAATGACGATCAAGGATTACGAGGCCGCCATCATCACCTTGACCGCGATGGTGCGCCAGGACCCGAAAAATCCGGTTCCGCTCCTCAACCGCGCCATTTCCGAACTGCAAATCAACCGGCTGGACGCCGCCCAGAATGATTATCAGGCCTTGGAGAAAATGGTGCCGGATCTGTCGCAAATGATCTATTACGGCCTGGCCCAAGTCGCCCAAAAGCAGAACGACAAGCCGGCAGAGATCCGCTACGACAAACTCTACCTCAAATACGCCTCCCACAACACGCCGGAGTTTACCAACGTAACCCAGCAACTCCACAAATTGGAGGGCCACTGAAGGTGACGCGGATGCGGGTCACCCACGTCATCACCCGGTTAATCATTGGCGGCGCCCAGGAAAACACCGTCGCGACCGTTCTGGGCCTGAACAGCATCCCGGCATGGAGATGAACCTCCCGGCCGGCCCCACGACGGGGACGGAAGGTTCCTTGGAATCCGCTTTCCATACATGCCCGCAGATTCTCTCTATCGTCCCTTCCCTGGTGCGCCTCGTCCATCCGCTGAACGATATCTTGACCTTGCTTCGACTGACGAAGATTTTCCGCTCGACGCGCGAGTTTCTTGACCCTGCGACGCCTTCCGCTGTCCCAATAGCGATGACCTGGTGCGCGGGTCGCTGGTCCATGGCCACCGCCGCATGACGGGCGTGTTTTTAGGGGATGTGGAGGGGAATTGCAGGCTTATCTTGGGGATAATATGGAAATGGAGGCAAGTGAAGGAAAATCGGGGGTGCAATGGAACAAAAAATGGGCGAAGCGCATGCTTCGCCCATGGAAAAGAGGGACAGACCGGGAGTCGGCCTGCGTTACTAATGGGAGTAAGAGCGCGGGCCGGTGGGCTCCAGCGTGGTAGTAGTGTAAGTAATTACAGTTCCTAATGGCACAAAAGGAGCCGGCGTTATTACCGGCGCTGAAAGTGACGGTATAATGGGAGCGGCTGGCTGCGTGGGCTGCGGAACCGTGGTGGATACTGCGAAACCGGAGGCCAGGGCTTGACTAATGATGGCTAGAACCGCGACGTTGCCGTTGTTGGCGGTTGCGCCTTGAATCAAGGCTTGCAGCGCAGGAACGTACTCGGCAACGACGGCGAGGATTTCTCGTCCGGCTGACGGCGCGCCTTCGGCGGCGGCAATGGCGATAACGCCGTAGTCCTTCGGGAATTCTTTGATCAGAGCGGCAACGATCTTGCCCGCCTCAGAGGGCGCGGCAGCGGCGGCGGCCTTGGCAATCAGGCCAATCTGTTTGTGCTGGAGGGTCGCGGCGGTGACGGCGGCAACCGGTGCCATGGCCGGATTTTCGCGCGCCACAGCCGAAACAATGTCGGTGGCGGCGGAGGGATTCAGCGCTACGGCCGCCTTGACGGCAGCGACGGCGACATTCTTTTTGTCGGCGGCGGAGGCTTTGGCCACCAGGTTGGCGGCCTTGGCAGGGAGTTCCAGCGCAGTGGAACCGGCCAGAGCCTTGGTCACATCGGCGGAATCGGATGCGAGAACGGCGGGACCAACCGCAAGCCCGGCAACCAACGACAAGCCGCTCATCAAGCTAATTACTTTGTTTCTCATAAGCTGTTAATAATGTTCGATATGTTTAAAAAAAGCATGCAGTAAACTAATTCTTGCGACGACGAGCAAGGAATGCACAGGCGCCCATCACGCCAAGAACAATCGTGCCCGGCTCAGGAACAGCCGTGGCCGTTATGACGGCTCCGAATTCCAGAGCAGGATTTCCTGTGCCAGCCACGTCCAACGCCCAGCCTGACCCACTGTTTTCCCACGCATCATGGTAATTAAACCCAACCGTCGTCGGACCAAAAAGGCCCAAACCAGCGGTTTCTCCACTCGGGACACCTTGAAACTCCACCACCCAGGTAAAATCCTGATTCACAACGGTATCAGCAGGGAGAGTGTAAGTCAAAACTGAACCTGCTGTAAAGGCACTCAGGGGAGAAAAGCCGCTGTTATAAACTGGTAACGCCCCGGGCGAGTTAGCGCCCTGCACCACGCCACCGGTGTTGTTGTACAACAGCAACTCCACCGCGTCGCCAGCGTTGGGAGTGCCCGTCCCATTAAGATTGAACTGAACTTGGAAGGTGGAGAGAGCGTACGAAGGCCCACTACCAGCCAGAACCACTTCATTGCCGACCTGGGTACCGGCGGCGAAGTCAAAATTGCCGTTGTAGGTTGTGCTGTTGTTGTACACGGTGCCTTGGCTTTGGGCGTTTTGAGCCAGTAAAACTACTGCGCTGACAGCCAATGCATGAAGAAAAAGCGAAGAGGGTGGTTTATTCATATTTTTATTCGTTTTTTACCCAGGCGCGCACGACAAATTTCTGCCCAGACCCAATAAAGGGGGACTGGCGGGGATTTGTCAAGCTTTTATCGCATTTTTTTATTCAAAATTTACCCCGGTGCGGAGAACAATTCTCTGCCCGCACCCGATTAAAGCCGGACCGCCGAGGATTTGTCAAGCTTTTATCCCGTTTTTTATTCATTTTTTTACCGCGGTGCGGAGAACAATTCTCTGCCGCACGCAATTAAAGGGGGACTGGAGGGGGTTTGTCAAGCTTTTAAGCCTAAAAATGGCAGTTGAACACGGCTGGCTCATGAAGCCTCCTTTGGAGCACCCACCCCGGCAGGGGCTGATCATGGAAGGAATTTGATCCGCACTTCAGGAATCCGGCGCACTTTTGATTTTTCGCAACGTGTTGCCAATGAACAACATATAAAATGAGCTTCTTGAGAGTCAACCAGGGCGAACGCACGGCGTTGGTGTTCCAGGCCCATTTCTTCCTGGCCTGCTGGAACAACAGCCCCCAACCGTTCGTGTGGACGGCGACGGTGGATGGCATCATGAAAAAGATCGGGCGGGCGCGCGCCAAGATCGAAGCGATCAAGCCGGGCTGCACCCAGCCGAGAGGAAAAAAGGGGGACAGGGATATGTCCACTCACGGGAACTTCAGTCAATCGCGGCCCGGCCCTACGGTATCATTTTTAACGCTTACGCAAAGACAGCGTCCATCCTCCATTCTCGCATCCCTTGCGCGGCCCGCTCTCGCAACTCTGCAAAAAGGCGGCGGGAGCGGGCGGTTCGTGTGCGCAGAAATGGACCGGATGGCGCTGCCGGAAAAGTTGTCCAGAAAATAGCCCCCGGTGTACCGGGATCGTCCGCGCGAAGGTCAATCAAAAAGCCGGCGCGGGATTCTCGGACAAAAACCGGGAGAAAAATGGGGCGGCCCGCTCGCGGCCGGTCCGCGCACGCCACATCGCCAAACGAGCGCAACCCATTGCCGGACAGCAGGTTAAAGAACGCGAATAAACACGGCCCCGATCCGCGGGTTGGTCACATCGCCCGCTGTCAACAATCCGGCACGCCCAACCGCCCAGGTTGGCAGACCGACTGCTAAACACGGGAGTGATGCGTGGGGCAACTTCAAAAAGCGGTTGGGCGGCAATGCCCGGTCGTCAGGAAATTCTCATTTTTGTAATGGGATTGGGCCTGGCGCTTGGTCCGGCGGCACACGCGGCCCAAAGCGTGACGCTGGTCTGGAGTCCCAGCCCCAGCCGCGGTGTGGCCGGCTACATGGTTCTCTCCGGCAGCGACGGCATCAATTACATCAACCAGATAGACGCGGGAACCAATACCACCGGGACGGTGACCGGGCTGCAGGGAGGGACGACGAACTATTTTGAAGTGGCGGCTTATGATATCAATCATAATCAAAGCCCGCCCTCCAATCCCGTCGAGTATGTCGCGCCGGAGCCGACCCAGATGGTCGCCGTGGCAGCCAATCCGGCCAGCGCCGGCAGCGTCACTGGCGGCGGTTCGTTTGTCACGGGGAGTTCTGTCACGGTGAAGGCCATCGCCAACAGCGGCCACACCTTTGCCAACTGGACGGAGAATGGCACGGTGCAAAGCGCCTCGCCCAGCTACAGTTTCACCCTGGCCACCAATCGCAATTTGGCGGCCAATTTTACAACTAATTCTACTTCGAAGACCACCGCCCCCGCCGTTACGACTCTGGCCGCCTCGGCCGTCACGCCCACCAAAGCCACATTGAATGCCACCGCGAACCCCAACGGCAGCGCCACGGCCGTCTATTTCGAATATGGTCCCACGACCGCCTATGGAAATGTTGGCGCCACCAACACTTTGGCGTCCGACCTGGGGGATGCGCATGCGGTTGCGCAGGCCATAACCGGCTTGCTGCCCGGGACAACCCTTCATTTCCAAGCCGTCGCCCACAACAGCCTGGGAACCTATTTTGGCGGCGACTTGACCTTCATCACGCCCGCCGCTCCGCCGATGCTCGCCGCTGTGCCCGATCAAAGCGTCAATGTGGGATCCACCGTCCTTGTCACCAACACCGTGACCGATGCGAATGTGCCCCCGCGCCAGATTACCTTCAGCCTCGGCGCGGGTGCGCCCGTCGGAACCTCCATTTCCGCCAACGGCGTTTTCAAATGGGCTCCCGCTTGCGAGCAAGGCAGCACGACCAACCTCATCACCGTCTGGGCCGTTGATAACGGGACGCCAGCCCTGAGCAACTCGGTCTCCTTTGAGGTCACCGTCAGCGCCTGTGTTCGGGTGACCGTCGGATCGAGCACGGTGCTCCTCGGCAACGACACGTCGGTCCCGGTCAATCTGTATTCCACCGTCGGCCTGACAAATCTTAGTTTCTCCCTCGCCACGCTGGCGGGCCGTTTCGGCAATTGGGGGATCGCCGCCAGCAACCCCGGCCTGGTCACCGCCGCCGTGCAAGCGCCTGATGCTTCCCAACCGCAGTTCAATTTTGCCGTCCCAAGCGGCCATGTGCTGCTGGGCGCATCCTCGCTCGGAACGATCTCTGTTCAAGCCCTGGCCACCGGCGATTCGGCGTTTGCCCCGTTGACGGTCAACAGCATCGTCGCGACGGCCTCGGACAACACCCAGGTCGGGTCAGTTTTTGTTTTTCCAGGCAGGGTGGTGTTGATTGCTGCCCAACCGTTGTTGGAGGCATCCTTCACCCACGGCGCAAACCCGGGCGTAACTCTCTACGGCAAGCCCGGTTCCAACTATATGGTCATGTCCGCCACCAACCTTTCGGCCCCAATCACTTGGACCACGTTCACCAACTTCACCTTGACCACGCCTGTCCAATTCATCACCCGTGGGCTTTTTACCAACCAGATGGAAATCTTCCGCGCCCTCCAAAAATGATCGCCCGGGGAAGAGCGTGCCAGTTTTGAGTTCCCAGTCTTCTTTGTCTTGGTTCCAAAGGGAGGGGCGGAATTCAAGTCGAGTGGGACGGGCCAATCCACCTTTGCGGTTTTCCAGGAATGCCTCAATGGCCTTTTGCAGTTCCGGCACGCTGGCAAAGCTCCCTCGCCGGCGTCGCCGATGCCACCAGCCCGCAAGCCGATTCCGGTCATTCTGGCCACCGATATTGGCGATGATATTGACGACACATGGGCGCTGGGCTTTTTATTGCGATGCCCGGAACTGGATTTGAAGCTGGTGATCGGCGAATATGGCAAAACTGAATACCGCGGGAAGCTCCCGGCGAAGTTTCTGCAAACGGTGGGCCGCCCGGATATTGCGCTCGGCCTGGGCACGGTGGCCGATCCGCGAGGCGAAGGGGCGCAGGGTGGGTGGATTCGCCATTACGACTTGGACCGCTACCCCGGCAAGGTGCATCACGATGGGCCTCAGGCGATATCATTGACACGATCAACCAATCCGGCGACCCAATGACGGTGATTTCCATTGCTCCGATGCCGAACCTTGCCGCCGCCCTGGCGCGCGATCCGCACATCGCCAGACGCGCGCGGTTCGTCGGAATGGATGGCAGCGGTGTGCCGGCAATTCACCCTCCTGTGCCGCAAGCTGGAACTCTTCGGTGGAGAACTGCTGGCCATACCACACGCGCCTCTGGGGGGAAGGCAAAACGCTATGAATTATACCGTTTCCAGTTTGCTTTTGCACTGTAGCGGCGGTCTGCGACCGCCGCCAATCGCCTTGGCAATAGTGCAATTACGAACTGGAAACGGTATTATATACAACGAGACCTCTGCAAAACGCGCTTTCACGTTTGTAGCAGTGCCGCAGCGTCCAGCAGCGGGACCCGTTTCGGTGGATTTTGAGAGAATTTGCGCTCCGGGTGGTGGCATACCCGTACCCCATATTCGTTGGAACGGGCTGGCGCCGTTGCGCCGAGGGACTGGCTGGGAGCGGTGGCCCCGCGCAGGGTGGACAGCGGCCCGGAATGCAGTTGCAGGGAGTTGCACAAGTCATTGAGTCCAATGCTCTGGGTCAATTGGCCGTAGAGCAGGCTCACCGCGTGGCTCCAGGGATCAAAGCGGCGCGACTTGTCCTCCGCCCCGGTGGCACGCGCTAATTTAGCCACCTCAGGCGGCGGAATGGAGTTGCAAATCTGGCGCAGAATGTTGAAATCAGACCGTGTTGGTTTGGTATTTTTGTTTTTCATCCCTGCCGTGTGGCAGGTTCAAAACGTCAAACCAACACTTTTTTCGATTTTCTGTGGGATGCCTGTGGAATTTTGTGAATACGTTTGAGCTTTGGATTCGGTTCATTTTTCTTTGGTTTCCACCCGGCCTCTGCCTCAGCGTGAGAAAAGCATCGTTGACCTGTTCCCTTACCGACGTAAAAGATCCGGCTTGGATCGGCCTCAGGCTTATGCGGGTCAATGGTGATGGTTTAATGCCGGGCGGGGTTTGGAGTCAATCACGGAGATGGCCGGCTGCCTGTGCCAGTTAGTCCCGTGGGCAAGTCGCCCCGATTGACGATCCAAGGGTCAGCCAGCAACTCCTTCACGTTATTATTATTGGCCATGCTCCATTTCCAGTTCCAACTCATGAAAAACACCGCTTTCGGAAAGTCCTTCTTCACGCCTTCGAGGAAGCGCCGGTAATCGTAATCGCCCGGTGGATTTTGCGGCCCATGAGGGCCATATTCAGTGAAGCCGAACGGCTTTTCAATCTTCGACACCTCGGCGTAGCCCTTGATGTGGTCGGTGTCCACCAAGTCCGTGTAAGCATCCAGGCCCGCCAAGTCAACGTACTGGTCGCCAGCATAATAGGCGGCGGTTTTGTCCCCGTGGTTGGGGCTGTACACCCAGAGCAGGTTGTCCAACCCCTTTGTCTTGCTGAAATACCCGAACATGTGCCGCCAGAGCTTAATGAAGGTGTCCGGGTCTTTTGCGCCCCACCAAAACCAATCGCCGTTCATTTCGTGAAAAGGCCGCCACAATACCACGACACCGGCGCCCTTCAGTTCCTGCAATCCGGCGGCGATGACATCAAGCTCCTGCATCCACCGGGTGTGCGTGTCGGTGTCTGGTGCGAGCAAGGTTTCCAAGTCAACACCATGGTCGCGCAAGCCGCCGCCCTTGGGGTTTGCCGGATTGTAAAGGTGAGTGCTGATCGTGACGAGGCCCCCTTGGTTCCAATATTGGATGGCGGCTTGGTTCGGAGCCTTGAAAGTGAGGGTGCCATTCTGGAAATCGGCGTAATCCGCCCCCATCAGAGCTGGCCACTGGCCGGTCTGGTCGTGAATCTCGTTCATGAGCCGCAGGGTTGTCGTGCGGCCTGCATCAGTGAATTGACCGGACACCAAACGCTTATCCTGGCGGACACTGAGGCTCTGGAAATAGTTGAGGATCGCCCTGGCTTTGGCGTTGGCCTGTGGGTTGGCAGGTTCAAGCGCGCCGGCCGCATTAGAAAACAGGAGATGCAAGGCCAACAACCCGTAAAAGACCGGTTTCATTGTGGTTCGGATGACGAGTCGGGGTTTGCTCAATCACAACGGTTACCCGCTTTCTGCGACAACTGGAATGGCGAAAGGAAAGTAGAACGCGCTGAAAACAAGGTGCTCATGGGTGATAGTTTAATGCCGGGAGGGGTTTGGAGTCAATCACGGAGATGACCATTCCCAGGCACTGCAGGGCGCGGTCAATGACTGTGCTCGCCGGCAAAGAGAGTGCCGCGACGGGGTGAACACCCCATTGCAGTGGCCTTGCCGCTGGCGTACCGTACAAATGGCTATGAAAGCGAATTCTGACCCTGCCATCTTCGGAAACGAGGATTTGAACTGTCGCTTGCCCAATCGCAGCCCGCTCACACACTGACGTTTATGCGCGCCTTGTACTACGTGCTCCTTTTTGCTTTCCTGCTTCTCGTCCTCTTTTGCGTGAATCTCGTCCGATGGCTAATCTCCAAGTGTCAGCTTGCGTTGCTCTCCGTCCGGCGATGGCCTCCCCCCTCGCAGTCGGGAATGGAGGAGAGAATCCGCTATGAAGGATAGCGCATCGCGCCGGAGTTGCTGGAAGATGGAGCGATGCTCGTTGCTTTGATGCGTGAGTCGCTTCGCTCAAGCGACATGAGCGCCGCCTGATTTGGGCGCACCGAACGAAAGCAACCAAGGTGGACTTTTCAGCGCAATAAATGCTCCATCTCATCCGCCCACTTCAAGGCTTGGTCTCCGTCTGATGTCACGTTTGGATCAGCACTCTTGACGGCGGAGCGCATGGCCTCGATATCCTTGTGGATTGTGGCAGTTAACCGTGCATCATGGGCGCGGCTTGTGGCGGGTTTGGTTGCGGGTGGTTGCCGGCAGCCCGTAGTCCGAAAACACCGATTTGTGAATGACCCTGGGAGTTGTTTCTTTGCCGAGAATTGCTTGACGATAATCCGCATATCGGCCCGGCGCTGACATTTTGGATTCACGCTGGTTTGTAGCTTTTTGGGACTCCTATTTGTGGCGGCGTTGGTTCCCGAAAAGCAAGGTCGAAGCCGCGGAGGAATTGAGTCCCTTCTCCGGACCTGATGCGTCTGGTCCGGTGAGCAATTAAATCTGAAATCTGGAAGAAGTGTTGCCAAGAGGCGATGGCAGCCTTTACCCTCAGCCGGTTGAACACATCAATGAAGCCTGCCCAAGCCCCATTTTTCCGACGCAGCAGGAAAGGGGTTTGTTCCTTCCTCCATCTTGTTCCGATGTGGATGGGAACGGCACTTTCGGCTTTCGCCGCTGATGTCGCCATCAACGTGCAGGCCGATCATGCCGTCGGGTCCGTGTCGCGCCTCCTGACGGGCGCGTGCATTGAGGATGTGAACCACGAAATCTATGGCGGCCTTTACAGCCAGATGGTCTTTGGCGAGAGCTTCCAGGAGCCGGCGCCGCCAGCATCCGCCCCAGAGGCGCAACTCAGCGGCATGTGGCGAGCGGTGCAGCGCGGCACGGCCGCAGGCCGTTTTGCGATAAATTCCGAACAGCCGTTTGCAGGCCGGCAATCGCAGCAAATGAATTTCGATTCCGGCGTCGGGGCATGGGGCGTCGAGAACCAGGGGCTGAATCGCTGGGGCATGAGTTTTGTCGCCGGCAAGCCCTACGAAGGTTATGTGTGGGCGCGTGCCGAAAAAGGGACGGAGTTGGTGGCGGCCCTGGAAAGCCGGGATGGTTGGCAGATCTATGCGCGGGCACGGCTTGTCGTCCAGAGCAACGAGTGGCAGCGGCTTGATTTCGTTCTGACGCCGGACGCTTCCACCTCCGTGGGACGCTTCACCCTGTTGCTGGAGCAGCCCGGCTCGGTCACGATGGGTCAGGCGTTTCTCCAACCGGGTGAGTGGGGCCGCTTCAAGGGGCTGCCCGTGCGGCGGGATGTCGCCGAAGGGATGATCGGCCAGGGCATCACGGTCCTGCGCTATGGGGGATCCATGGTCAACAGAGCGGGTTACAAGTGGAAGAACATGATCGGTCCGCGCGACCGGCGTCCTCCTTATCCGGGCCATTGGTATCGCTATTCCACAGATGGATGGGGCATCCCGGACTTCATGGATTTTTGTGAGACGGCCGGCTTTGAATTTATTCCCGCCTTCAACATGGGCGAGACGCCCCAGGACATGGCCGACTTCATCGCCTACGCCAAGGGCCCGTCCGATTCGGTCTGGGGCCGCCGCCGGGTGGCCGACGGACATCCGCAACCGTATCGCCTCCGCTACATCGAACTGGGCAATGAGGAACGCGTGGACGAACAATATGCCGATAAGTTTGAGGCGCTGGCCAAGGCCATTTGGGCCAAGGATAAGACGGTCATACCGGTGGTCGGGGATTTTGCTTATGACAAGCAAATTCAAGACCCGTTTCACTTTTCCGGCGCGGCTTCAAGGATTACCACTCTGACTGCCCACCAGCGGATACTTCAGCTTGCCAAGGCCAATGACGGGGAGGTTTGGTTCGATGTCCATGTCAACACTGAAACGCCTGCCGCCACCAATCCCTCGCTCGCCGGCATGTTTTCTTTTGCGGATGCACTGGACAAGATTGCCGATGGAGCCAGACACAGGGTCGTGGTCTTCGAGCTTAACGCCGGCAACCATGCCCAGAAGCGCGCGCTGGCCAACGCGCTGGCCATCCTCGCGATCGAGCGGGACGGACGCATTCCCATCGTCACATCGGCCAACGGTCTTCAGCCCGACGGCCAGAATGACAACGGTTGGAACCAGGGGCTGTTGTTCCTCAACCCGTCCCAAGTCTGGCTCCAGCCGCCCGGCTACGTCACACAAATGCTTTCGCATAATTACCTGCCGCAAGTGGTCAAGTGCAACGTGACCGGGGTGGGAGGTGGACTGGATGCGGTCGCCACCCGCAGCGAGGACGGCAAGACGCTGGTGCTACAGGTCGTCAATGTGAAGAACAAAGAGGAAATGGCCGAGATTAACCTGGAGGGTTTTGTTCCGGGGAACCCGGTCGCCCAGGCAATCGAGTTATGCGGAGCTTCTGAAGCGGTGAACACGGCCGCCCAATCCGATAAGATCATTCCCAAACAAAGCCAATGGCAGCACGGGATAAAGCTCGGCAAAACCACACGCGTGTTTCCGCCCTGTTCCTTCACCGTGCTGCGCTTTGAGTGAATTTGAACTGTTAACGGCTGGGCACACCGCCGTGAAACCGACATTGCCCAATCCGTGTTTCTGACCGGGATTCTCCAGCTTTTCTTCATTTAAAGCGCTTGTTATCGGCCATAATGCCATGCGGGGCGAAAACGTCCGGAGGCCGGTGGATTTCGTTGGATGACGTGGCGCGCGCGGCCGCGTCTCGCCGGCCCGAGGATAGCGTGCGCCGATGCGGGATCGCTCGATGAAATGGCGCTCCTCAACCTGTTCTGCAAGCTGGCCAAAGCCTGACCCTCAACAACCCATGACTGAAATCCTGAATAAAGCGCTGGAGTACTCGGCGAAGTATCGCCTCATCGGACGGGAGCACTATCTTGCGGCAGATGATTGTTCAAGGCTCAATAAGTTATTTGGGGTTCCGGTCATTATCATTATGAGCAAGAGCATGGTAATTGAGGCGAAAACCGGCTTTCCTTGTCTTGCTAAATGAGGGAAGCGGTTTTGCCCCATCAAAATGCCCGCTCAGTTTTCAACGTCGGTGCGTTCTCTGTTGTCTTGGGTGGGAAAACTCCTCCTCCAGCTTGGAGAGCGCAATGCCTGCTTCTTCGGGAGTCAGGTTTTCACGCTTGGCCAGGAGCCAGACCAGTTCCTTGTCGCCAGGGAGGCAAACTGGGAAGGGCACGAATTTCATGGTCACTTCCTGTTCCTCACTGTCGGCGGCGGTCACAGGACCAACTTTGATCTCGCTGCTGAACTGGCCTCCCTCGGGCAGCGCCACTTCCACCATCAGGCTCTGCTCCTTTTTGTTGGGCTTAAGGGTGATGTCGCCGTCGCCAAATGAGGCGGCCAATTGGAGTTTAACGTCTGCAACAGTCTTCTGCTCAAGGTTGGGCAATTCGATTCCACCGCAGAATTTCTCAAAGGCCAGGGCCCGGGCCTCGGCTTTCAGCTCGCCTTCGATGGCCTGGTAAATCCTTTCGGCCAATTGGGCGTCGCGCGTGGCTTCGGGGAGGACTCGTTTGAGCAAATCCAGCAATTGGGCTTCATTCGACTTTTTTGCTTCTTTATTCATAATTAAAAATGGGGCGGAGTTGTGCCGGATATTGTGACAGACTGCAATGCCCATATTCTGCTAGTATCCTTTCTCCTGCATGGCTGATGCCCGGATTGAAGAACTAAAGACGCTGCTGCCGCAGTGCCTGTTGCCCGACTGGGTGCGGCTGGGGCG
>Ga0187848_10001285_pt1 | contig 21699 bp, 14 predicted proteins | sample June2016WEW_4_40_FD_132424 | JGI IMG/M metagenome (GOLD analysis project Ga0187848, IMG submission 132424) | Peatland microbial communities from SPRUCE experiment site at the Marcell Experimental Forest, Minnesota, USA - June2016WEW_4_40 | ecosystem: Environmental > Terrestrial > Soil >... | reverse complement strand
GAGGTCTGCGATCTCGATCAAGCCTGCCAGCCGAAACTGCTCCACCTTCTGCCCGACGATGTTGTGGTACCGCACCCACGGCGGCCGCCGGGCGGCCAGCATCAGCGGGAAGATCGGGCTGGCGGGCGACAGGGCGTCGAGGCTCGTCTCGACCCGCAACAGCGAGCCGGCGAACGCCAGGCCCTGGTTGTCGCGGAAGAGTTCCTGCCGGCTGTTGGCCAGGGTGGCGGGCATGCGGATCAGCTTGTCCAGCACGTACTGCGTCGTCTGGCTGAAGTACTGGCTGCCGTGATGCGGCGTGGCGATCATCACCACGCGGCGAATCGACGGATTGGGCCGGAAGAAGAAGACCTCGGAGAGCTTCTGCTTCGCCTCGGCGGAAGCGCGGACCTGCTCCAGGGGCACCTGGCTGGCCAGCCTCCAGTAGTCACCGCCGCTGTCGATGGTCTGCAGCTTCGCGACCAGTCCCCCCATGCTGTGTCCCACCAGCACCATCTGGTCCAAGGCCGGCTCGACGTGCCCGGGGTCCAGGACCTGGCGGACCTCGTCCAGGTCGCGGCGCAACTGCGCCGCGCTGAGCCAGAAGGGCTGCGCGGTCGGGTACAGATAGAACCAGAACTGGTAATGGCGGCGGATGTCGGGCGAGCTCCGCAGGTCGTTGAACATTTCCATCCACGTCATCGGGCTGGACCAGATGCCGTGGACCATCAGCACCGGGATCTTGCCCGGCTCGTAGGGCTGCGCCATGTACAGCCCGGTGATCGGCGCCTTGCGGTCCGGCCGCACGGTGAGCAGCTTTTCGGGGGCGAGGAATCCGGCCGTCGCCAGCGTGTTGATGGGGATCTTCGAGAGGAAATACGCCAGCGGGGTGGTCAGATCGCTTTCCAGCGGCACGGTGAGGTGGCCGACCTGCGTCTCGGTGGTCACCAGCGGGTCGTAGAGTTCCAGGAGCCCCTGGTTCCGACCGGGCGATGCCGCCTGCGGCAGCGGCCGCAGCAGGGCCGTGACCGGAAAGCTCAGGCTGCCGGGGTAGTAGCGGGCCGCGGCCGGCTCGCCCGGGTAGCTCCGCCGCACGGCGATCAGCGGGACGCCCAGCCCGTGCGTCAGGTACAGGTTCCTGAGCCCCTTCATCTCGTAGTCGGAGACGAATTCGAAGCGCTCGAAGTCCTGCGGCTGCCAATTGCCGCCGCGGAGTACGCAGGCGAGGTCCCACGTGCCGGCGGCCGTGTGGATGGTCTTGCTCATGCCCGGCAGCAGCTCGTGGTTCTTCGAGATGATCCGCAGCGCCGACTCCAGGGCGCTGTTGTAGAGGTCGCAGGCGCCGCGGAATTGCATGTCGTAGCAGTTGCGGGTGGCGGCGAAGCGGTCGTCGAACAGGTAGGCGTAGGCGTGCAGCACGGAGGCCCCGTAAAGGTCCATCGCCTCCCGCGAGTCGTGCGCCTCGGTGCGTTTGGCGCCCAGGTAGGCCAACTCCGACAGCGCGTAGACCTTGTCGGCCGACGGCTCGCGGTCGGTGAGCTGCTGGAGGCGATCCAACAGCGGCCGCGGGTCGCCCGCCAGGCCGTCCGTCAGGTTGTAGACCCGCAGCAGTTGCACCGTGCGGCGGCTGGGCTGCGGCCCGCTCCAGGAAGCCAGTTGCAGGTCGTCGCGGAGCGGATTGTGCGGCGCCGATCGCAGCGTGACGTATTTCTGCGCGCAGCCGCCCGCCAGGAGCAGGATCGCGACCAGCCACAGGCCGGCGCGGCTGGCCCGCGGCGACCCAGAGGGTGCCCCGCCGCCTCGCGGCGCGGCACGGCGGCATCCGGCAGGCTCTGGTGGAGGCTTGCAGGTCATGACTGGCTAACCGGCGCAAGCTGGGCAAGGCACCATTGCCTCCCAGCCGTTCTGCTAAAAAGAGTGGGCAGGATAAGAGAGGTGTGTCCCGCGCGTCAATGCCGGTTTATCCGGGCTAAGCGGCTTCCTGGGCGCCGCCGGCCGGCTTGGCCTCGGTCGCGGGACCAGCCTTGATAATCGGATCGGCTGCGGGGTTTCGGCCTGCCGCAGACGCAGGCGAGGCGCCGGCAGCACAATCTTCCTCGGCCTGCCGCTCCTGCCAGGTCTCGGTCCAGACACACCCGGCCCAGGAGAGGCCCACCCCGAAGCCGATCAAGAGCGTGTGCTTGCCGGGCCGCAGCCGGCCCGAACCGCGGAGGTCCCGCACCAGCACCGGCAGCGTCGATGAGACCGTGTTGCCGTACTCCTCCAGGGCCACCGGCACCTGCTCCTCGGCCAAGTCCATGCGGACCCGCAGGTGCTGGAGCATGAACGTTGTGGCCTGGTGAATCAGGTACATGTCCACCCGGTCGCGGGTCCACTGGGCGCCGGCCAGGACACGCTCCACCAGCGGCGGCACCACGTCGAGCGAGAACTTGACCAGCTCGGGTCCGTCCATGTAGAGGCTGCTTGGCCAGCGCTTCCGCTTGCGGGGCTGCAAGGCGGTCGCGGCAGGGCGGGCTCCGCCCTCGCTCACCATCAGCGTGTCCGCACCCCGGCCGTCCGTGCCGAAGACGAACGAGCCCAACGAGGGCTCGGCCGCCGCCTCGATCAGCGTGGCGGCCGCCCCGTCGCCGAAGATCGTCCGCAGCGAGCGGTCGGTCGGGTGGATGTACTTCGAGTACGTCTCGGCGGTCACCAGCAGGACGCGCCGCGCCTGCCCGCCGCGGATCAGGCCGTCGGCCAGCGCCAACCCGTAGACGAACCCCGAACAGCCGAGGTTGAAGTCCAGGGCGCCGATCGTGGTCGGCAGCCCGAGGCGGTCCTGCACCAGGCAGGCCGTGGTGGGCAGCGGGTAGTCGGGCGACTGGGTACACAACAGCAGGAAGTCGATCGAGCGGCGGTCGACCTCGTACTGCTGGAACAGCTTCTCGGCGGCCGCCACGCCCAGGTCCGAGGCACACTCGCCGGGCGCCGCGATGTGCCGGGCCCGGATCCCCGTCTTGCGATAGATCAAGTCCATGTCCCACTTGGGGAACTGGGCCTTCAGTTGGTCGTTGTCCTCCACGGAGTCGGGCAGGTGGAAGGCGATGGGCCCGATGGACGCGTACTGCGGCATGACGTGTGTCCCCATGTAACTGTGGCAGGCTAGCACATGCGCGTCCCCGCGTCAACCTCGGTCCCCCGACGGCGGAGGCGCGATCCCGATTGGACTTGACGGCCGCCGGCCCCCTTGGATAACCTCCCGCCGCGCGCTGGAGGCGGCAGTAAGTCCCGTCCGGCAGAGGGGACCTGCCCGGCAACCTCCCGCCGCGCGCCGGAGGCGCCAATCGCGTGACCGAACACCCGCCGTTTACCGACATCCACTGCCACTTGCTGCCGGCGATCGACGACGGCGCGGCCGACCGGGAAGAGGCCCTGGCCATGGCGCGCCTGGCCGCGGCCGACGGGATCGTCACCGCGGTGGTCACGCCCCATCAGTTGGGCTGCTACAGCCGCAACCGCGGAGCGGAGATCCGCCAGCGGACCGAGCAATTGCAGCAACTCCTGGATCGGCAGGGCGTGGCGGTCCACCTCTTGCCGGGGGCTGAAATCCGCGTTGAGCCGGGGCTCGCAGGCCGACTTCATGCCGGCGAGATCCTTTCGCTGGCCGACCGGCGGCGGCACGTGCTCGTCGAGTTGCCCGCCGACGTGTACCTCCCCCTGGAACGGGTCGTGGCCGAGCTTTGCGCCGCCGGGATACAGCCGGTCCTGGCGCACCCGGAGCGGAACGCGGGCATCCTGGCCCGGCCCGAAATCCTCGCGCGGCTGCACCGCGAAGGATGCCTGCTGCAGATCACGGCGGGGAGCTTGACGGGTCGATTCGGGCCGCACGCCCAGCGACTCGCCGGCCGGCTGGTCCGGGAGGGGCTGGCCCATTGCGTGGCCAGCGATGCCCACGGGGCCCAGTCCCGGCAACCCCGGCTCGCCGAGGCGTTCGAGTGCGTGCGGCGATTGGCGGGCTGGGAGACGGCTTCGCGGTTGTTTTGCTCGAATCCGGCCCGCATCGCCGCCGGGGCACCCGCTTGCCGGGCACCCGCTTGCGGGTGGCCGGAGGGGATGGTGCCGGCCGGCGCCTCGCGCGGCTCGGCACCCTGCCAGCGAGTTGCCTAGGAATCATTCGTTATGCGATTCATTTTGCAATTTGCAGTTCTCAATTTGCAGTTTGCATTGGTTTGGTTTCGGCCCCTGGCCGCCGCGTTGCTATGGGGTGCGGCGCTGGGAGCGTGGCCGGCCGTCGCGGCCGAGTGGCCCGATTCCCGGGTCGCCGGCCCGTTCATTTGCCGGGCCGACTTTTCTCTGGTGCGGGTGGAGCCCGTGCTCCGCGATCTCGCGCAACTCCAGAGCGACCTCGGCGCCATGCTGGGCCTCACGGCCCCTGGGGAGCGGATCGAGATCTACCTGTTCCACGATCGTGTAACCTACGCCCGCTACCTGGAGCGCTATCTGCCGAACGTCCCGTACCGCCGGGCGTTGTACGTGAAAAGCCGGGGGCCGGGCAAGGTGCTGGCCTATTTGAGCCGCGACTTCGAAGTGGATCTGCGCCACGAGTGTACCCACGCCCTGTTGCACGCATCGTTGCCGTGGGTGCCGCTGTGGCTGGACGAGGGCCTGGCCCAGTACTTCGAGGTCGCTCGATCAGAGAGGGCGTACGGGCACCCTAATCTGGTGGGAATCCGGGCGAGCTTGCGCTGGGATCCGCCGCCACCGCTGGCGGACTTGGAAAAGAAGGCCAATCTGGCCGACATGGGGCGGACGGAGTACCGCATCGCCTGGGCCTGGGTCCACTTCATGATCCACGGGCCGCCCGAGGCCCACAAAGCCCTCGTCGAGTACCTCGGCGAACTGCGCTCGGGGGGAGAGCCGGGACTGCTGAGCGTGCGGCTCCAGCAGCGGCTGCCCGAACCGGAGCAGCGGCTGGCCGAACACCTGCGAAGTTGGAACCGCCGCATAGGCAGCCCGGACCCACAAGATCACCGTTCGGATTCATTTTCCGGGCGGCTCCCGACGATAAGAGAATGAAAGCCCGGTTGGGGATCGTAAGCCGGACCCTGCTGTGAGGGGGGATGCGCGGGCTCTTCGAGTCAAGCGTAACGCATTTCATCCAAAGGAGTGGATGTCATGGTGCGGTTTCCTCGCATGAAGACTGGGTTGGCACTCTTGGCGGTGTTAGGATCGTATCTCCCCTGGCCGGCCGCGGCCGCTGATGCGGTGCCGGGAGCACCGCCGCCGGCGACCGACGTGGCTTTGGGGCAGGGGGGGCTCCTCGTCGGCCGCGTGGTCGATGGTCAGGGGACGCCGGCGGCCAACGTGCCGGTATCACTCCAGACCTTCCAGAACCAGCCGCTGGCGGCCGTGGTGAGCGATCCCCAGGGTCATTTTGCCATCCAGGGGGTGCGTGGCGGCGTTTATCAACTGGTCACCTCGCAGGGCCCCGGGGTCTATCGGCTGTGGGCGCCGGGGACGGCTCCCCCTGGGGCACGCCCGGGCGTCACGGTAGTGATGGGCGGTGACACGGTTCGTGGCGCGCCGCCGCAAGGCGGCTTGAAAGCCTTCCTCACCAACCCCTGGGTAATCGGCGCAGCAGTGGCCACGGCCATCGCCGTACCGGTCGCGGTGGCCGAGTCCCGGCATAAGTCGCCCGCCAGCCCGTGAGCGCGGCGTGCGACGCCGCGCGCGTGCTTTGCATCGTGCCCGGCCCGAAAAAATGCTCTTTTCCGCCAGCGGGGATTCGGGTAGCATCCCGCCCTCTCTTCTAGTGGCTGGCGGCCGCGACTTCCCCAAGGGTGGTCGGTAGACATGAGGCTCACTCCAGGGCACCGACATTGCGGGTCTGCCGGCGCGGTGCTGGGGATCGCGGCGCTGGCGGGGTGGTTGGGCGGGTGTACCTCGGGCCAATACTACGCGGCCAAACTGCCGCCGGAACTGGCCGCCCCCGCCGTCGAGAACATGGAAGCCATCGACCTCTCGCACCTGGTCCACAACCCGACCAACAGCGACGGGATCGACCGCGGCGACGTGCTGGACGTGTCGATGGTGACCAACTACAGCACGCTGACGTCGACCACGACTCCCGTCCGCGTGGCCGACAACGGTACGGCCGACGTCCCGCTGATCGGGCCGGTGGCCGTCGCCGGGCTGGACGTGGAGGCCGCGGAGCGGGCCATCGCCGCCGCCGCCGTCAACCGCGGCATCTTCCAGAAGCCTTACATCACCGTGGCGCTCGGCAAGCCGCGGAGCAACCGGATCACCGTGATTGGAGCCGTCAAGGCGCCGGGCGTGTACTCGCTGCCCCGCGGCTCCTGCTCGCTCTTGGCGGCGCTGGTGGCCGCCGGGGGCCTGGTCGAGGAGAGCGGACCGGACGTCGAGATCCGCCATTCGGCGGCCGGTCTCCTGGCGGGCGCCGGGACTCCGCCGCCGGCAGTGCCGCAGGCGGTCCGCGTGGACCTGGCCAAGGCCGCCGCCGAGGGAGACCGCCAGTACCCGGTCTTCGACGGCGACGTCGTGCTGGTCCGCCGCCGGGTGCTCAAGCCGATTTACGTCTTGGGCCTGGTGCAGAAGCCGGGCGAGTACCACCTGCCGGCCAACCAGAACCTGCAGGTGCTCGACGCCCTGGCCATGGCCGGCGACCGCTCGACGCAGTTGGCCGACAAGGTCGTGGTCATCCGGCGCCTCCCCGGCCGCCCGGAGCCGGCGCTGATCGAGCTGAGCGTCCGCGAGGCCAAGAGCAACGGCCGGGCGAACCTGCGGCTGGCGCCGGGCGACATCGTGAGCGTCGAGGACACGCCGATCACGGCGGTGGCTCGCGCCTGTACCGACGTGCTGCGGTTCTCGGTCGGCGGCGCGTGGACGGTTTTCTGATCGGTGCGATAAAGCCGCGACCGTTGGTCGCGGAACGGTGCTGCGGCCGACGGCCGCGGCTTTTTTCGGCAGCGGCGACGTTGAGGAACAGCTCCGGCATGAGCGCCAGCGAGTCGCAACACCAGTCCGGCGACGCCCCCGAAATCCAGGACGAGAGTCTCGTCCACATCGTCCACGCGCTGCTGCGGTTCCTTCTTGCCCTGCGATATCGCAAGCACGTGGTGCTGGTCTCGCTGGCGGCGGCGGCCTTGCTCGGGGGGCTGTACTATGCCACGGCCACCCGCTTCTATTCGGCCCGGGCATCGCTGCTGGTGATGTATACGGGCTTCGAAACGACCTCGCCGGCCGTGGGCGGCGACGGCGTCCTGCGCCAGAACACGACCCCTACCTTCGAGAGCCTGGTCACGGCGCCGAAAGTGATCGAGGGAGCCCTGCCCTACCTGCAACCCGAGTACTGCATCGACCTGGCCGGGGCCCCGCAGGACAGCTGGAGCGGGATCATCCAGCGCGGACTGAGCGCGCGGGCCGTCAAGAACACGAGCATCATCACCGTCAGTTATCGCTCCCGGGCGCCGGAGGGGGCGGTCAACATCCTCTCCGCGGTCGTGCAGGCCTACATGGAGTTCCTCGACAAGACGAACAAGGGCACGGCCGCGGAGCTGATCCGCGTGCTGACCAAGGAGAAGGCCGACCTGGTCGTCAAGCTCGCCGAGAAAGAGCGGGAACTGCTGGAGGTCCGCGCGCAGATCGGCGACTTGGGGATCCGCGCCGAGGACGGCAAGATCGTGCCCCCTTCCGTGCAGCAGGTCCTGGCCTTCAACGACTCGCTGATCCAGGCCCAGCGCCGCCGCATCGAGCTGGAGGCCAGCCTGGCGGCCATCGAGGCCGCCCTGCGGACCGGACAGGATCTCCAGCAGTACCTGACCGGCCTGGCGGACGGGATCGGAAAGGAACTCCTCTTCCGCGGCCTGGGCCTGGACGCCCAGGACACCGCCACGCTGACGACCCTCGAGCGGGGCCTGCTGGATGACCGGACGGCCCTGCGGGCCCTGCAGGAGACCCTCGGGCCGGCCCATCCCGAGGTCCTCGCCAAGATCGAGAAGATCCGCCTTGGCGAGCAGTACCTCCAGGAGTATCAGGACCGCGCCAAGCAACGCTTGGCCGAGGTGCAGACCGTCCAGCTCGGCCCGATGCTCGTCCAGATGGTCCAACAGAAGCTCAACGAGGCGCGGGAGCTGGAACGTGCCCTGCGGGTTCGCTTCGAGCAGGCGCGGGACGAAGCCGTCCAACACAACGGCCAGTTCGCCCGGTTGGAGATCATCCAGCACGACCTCGGCTGGCTGCGGAATCTCCACGACGCCCTGTCGAGCCGCATCGCCAACATGGACCTGAAACATGAAGGCGCCGAGGTCCGCACGTCGCTCCTGGAGGAGCCGAAAGCCAACGACAATCCGATTTCCCCCAACCCCCGCACCGTCCTGGTGATGGTGCTGGCGGGAGGCCTCGGGGCCGGCCTGCTGTTGGTCTGCGTCCTGGACGTACTGGACGACCGCTTCCGCTCGCTCGAGGAGCTGCAGCGGCAGCTCGGGGCCCCCGTGCTGACCATCATTCGCCGTTTGGAGGACAACGACACCGCGGGCCTGGAGGGCGTCCACTTGCACGTCACCCCCGACTCGCCGCAGAGCGAGGCCTTCCGCACCCTCCGCACGGCGCTGGCCCTCTCCGACCGCGAGACCCGCCGGCTGATCATTTCCAGCGCGGAGCCGGGCGACGGCAAGACCACCGTGCTGGTGAACCTGGCCGTCTGCTGCGCCCAGGCCGGAAAACGCACCCTCTTGATCGACGCCGACCTCCGCCGGCCCGGACTGACCAACCTGCTGGCCATGCGGAGCATGGACGGGCTGTCGCGCCTGCTCCGCGGGGAAACCGAAATCGCCGCCGCGGCGGCGGAGTGCGTCCGCCACACGCCGTTGGAAGGGCTGGACGTGATTCCCTCCGGTGCCCGCATGCCTAACCCCACCGAGGTGCTCTCCGGAGGGCGATTCGCCGAGCTATTGGCCTGGGCCGAGACCGCCTACGACCAGGTCCTGGTCGACTGCCCCCCCACGCTCGTCACGAGCGACGTGGCCGTCCTCGGGCACCTGATGGACGGCGCGCTGCTGGTGGTACAGCCCGAAAAAAACCGCCGCCGGCAGGTCCTCCGCGCCGTCGAAATGCTCGCGGCCATGAAGGTCCCGCTGGCGGGCATCATCATCAACCGCGTCGTGGCCAACAGCGACCGCGGGTACTACGGCTACAGCACCGGATATGGATACGGCTACGGGTACGGCTCCGGCTACGGGTACGGCTCCGGCTACGGCAGCCGCGACGGCACTTACGGCAAGGACGAGGCCGCCGAAGCTGCCCCGGAGCAGGCCGGCGAAAACGGCCACCAGTCCCCGGCCGACGAGGGGTTGGAACTGGATGCGATCGACGCCGGCGTTGCCCCGCGCTTGGGGACGGGCGGTCCGCGGCTCTCGGCCGCGGGGATCGTCCCGCGCCGCGCCGCCTGACGCACCATGAAGATTTCAAGGTGACGCGATGCCTTCCTCCGAAGCAACCCGGCGAAAATCCCAAAGCGGCCGCCGCACCGACCAGGTCCAGACGGCGCTCCTGACGGTAGTCGACGCCGCGCTGGCCGTGTGCATCTTCGCCGTGCCGCTGGCAATGGGCGGGCGGCACGCCCTCGGACACCTCCTCCTGGTGGCCGCGGCCACGGTCGCCGCGCTGGCCTGGATGTTCCGCCAGGCTTCCCGGGGCGAGTTCCGTTGGCGGCGCTCGCCGGCCGATTGGCTCTTGCCGGCGGGCTTGGTCCTGCTGGTCCTCCAGGTGGCTCCGCTGGGCGATGCGATCCTGGCCCGCCTTTCGCCCACCGCCTGCCAGGTCCTGCCGCTGTGGACGGCGCAGGCCGAGCCCGGCACCAGCCTGGGCGTGTGGTCCTGCGCGTCGCTCTGCCCGACGGCGACCCGCGCCGCCATTCCCCTCTACCTCGCTTATGCCCTGCTGGTGCTGGTCGCCGTGCAGCGGATCAAGATCCTCGAGGACGTCGAGCGGCTGCTGGCGGGCATTGCCGTGTCGGTGGTGGCCATCGCCAGCCTGGCACTGGTGCAATGGGCCACCGGCAGCGACCAGTACCTGTGGTTCTACGACCACCCCTTCTCCCTCGCCTCCGAGGCGGTCAAAGGCAGCTTCAGCAACCGCAACCACTTCGCCCACTTCCTCGCCCTTGGGCTGGGCCCGCTGTTGGCATGGATCCAGTCCGCCACGCTGGCGCGGAAAGAGCCGGACGGCATCCGCCGGCGGCGGAAGGGCGAAGCCTTCGATTCCTCCGCCTTCCGCCTGCTGGGGCTGGCCGTCGTCGTGTTTGCGGGGCTGATGTCGCTCTACCGCGGCGGCGCGGTGGCCCTGCTGCTGGCCGCCTCGGTAGCGGTCGCCGTCGGTTGTCGGGCCCAACTGCTGGGGCGTCGCACCGTGCTGGGTCTGGCAGCCATGGCCCTGTTGACCGCCGCCGCCCTGACCATCCACGGCTACGACAAGGTCCAGTCGCGGCTCGGGGATCTGACTGCCGGCTCGCTGGAGGCCGTGGACGCCCATCGCAGCCGCCGCGCGATCTGGACTGCCGATGCCAAGGCCGTGCCCCACTTCCTGCCGCTGGGCTCCGGCGTCGGCAGCCACGCCGAAGTCTACCCCATGTACATGGAGACCTCCCCCGGCTGCGAATATACCCATGCCGAGAACAGCCCCCTGCAATTACTCTTGGAAACCGGCGTCGTCGGCCTGGGGCTGATGACCGCAGGGATCGGACTGGCGGCGTTCTGGTGCATCGGGGCCTTGCGGGCCGCGGCTGCGAATCTGCGGACCGCGCCGCGCGACCCACCCCAGGGCACCTCCGCGGTGCGGCAGGCCGATTGCAAGGACCCGCACACAGGCCAAGACGCCCGCCGCATCCTGCTGTGTGCTGGAGCCGTCTCGGCCAGTCTGGCCGCCGACGCCGCCCACGCCCTTGTGGATTTCGTCTGGTACGTGCCGGCCTGCATGCTGCTGGTCGCGCTCCAGGCCGCCGCCGCTTACCGCCTGTGGCAACTGGCCCGCGACTCGTCCGGCCGGCGATTCCGGACGGTCGCGATGCCCCGGCCCGCCGGGCTGGCGGCCATCTTGGCGTTGACCCTTGCCGGGGCGTGGGGGGTGGCCGGCTGCCTCAGTCCCACCGTGGCCCAGGTCCATTGGGACGCTTATCTCCGACTGGAGAACGCCGCCGTCGAGGCGGCTGCTCTCAAGCCGAAGCCGGACTTGCCCGCCGCCTCCGACCCGCAAGCGGGTGCCCCGGCAGCCAAGGCCGCCACGCTGCAACAAATCACCGAGTTGGAGGAAGTGCTCCGCTGGGAGCCTGACCACGCCCGCGCTCACCTCCGCCTGGCCGAGGCCTACCTCCGCAATTTCGATCTTGCCCAGACGACCTCGTCGAACGCCATGCCGCTGGCCGAAATCAGCGAGGCGGCCGTGGCGGCGGGCTTCGCTTCGCCGGCAGCGGTGGCCGAGTGGCTGGCACGGGCGGTGGGCGAGCGGCGGTCGGACTTGAGTCGCGCCCGCGAGCATGCCCGCGCGGCCGTCTCCCTGAGCCCCCTGGAGGGCGAAGGCTACCTCCTGTTGGCCCAGTTGTGCTTTCTCGAGGGACCGGAGTGTACGGTGGCCCGGGCGGCTTACATCGCCCAGGCCCTGGCGGTCCGCCCCAACGACGGCGACGTGCTGCTGGTGGCCGGCCGGCAGGCGGCCCAGGCCGGCAACCTGCCGCTGGCGCTGGATTACTGGCGGAAGGCGTTCCAGAACAGCCTCGCCCACCGGATGCGGATCATCGACTCGTTGGCCGGCCGCATCCCCGTCGAGGGTCTTCTGGCGGCCTTCCAGCCGGATTTGGACGCGCTGCGCGTGCTGCACGCCCGCTATGCAAAGTGGGCGGAGCCGGCCCAGTCGGAGCCGCTCCGCCAGATCTACCGCCAGTGTACCCAGGCCGTGCCTTCGAGCGGTGATGAGGAACTGGCCGTCGCACACACGTGGATCCTCGACCAGTTGACCGAGCTGCGGCGCTTCTATCGGGAGGTGGCCCAATCCGAAGCGGCCCGGCTGCGGGGGACGGCCAGTGCGCGGGCCTGGCTCGAGGCCGCGTCGCTGTGCAACCAGATGGGCGACGGGGCCGGCGAGCTCGAGGCCGTCGAGCAGGCCGCGCGGGCCGACCCCTCCCACTTTCCCGCCCGCTACGAGGCGGCGCGGTGCCTGGTGGCCGCCGGCCGTTACCCCGACGCCCAGCCCCACCTGAGCTGGTGCCTCCAGCGGAGGCCCAACGACGCGCGGCTCCACACCCTGTTGCGCGAGGTGGTGGCCAAGCGGACCGAGCCGGCCGAGGCCTCCGCCTCCCGCCCCCCGGTCCAACGCTGACGAGACGGGTGGCAGGGAAACGACGAAGGCACACGCAGAACCGGTAGCACGCTTCCGCAGTGCCAGCCGTCCGCGCATCGCATGCGCGTCGGGCCACGGTTGTGGCTCAAGGGCCGACGAACCGGTGGCTTGCAGAGTCGTACACGTACCCGTTGCTCTGCAGGAAGGCGACCTCGGTTCCATAGCCGCCCCCGGACGACGGGGTGGTCGTGCCCAGAATGACGTCGTTGCGCGCGATCGACTGTTGCAGGAACGGCTGGTTGAAATCCGTCCAGAATTGATCGGGCGTCATGTATAGGCTGTCGGGGACGTTGAGCACCTGGAAGCCGCCGGGATTGTCGCTGAAGTCGATGGTCTTGCGCAATTGCAGCTTCTGGTTGATGATGGTGTTCATGTCGCTGCCGAAGCGGCCGAGCAAAGTTGTTGTCTGCCCCAGGGTTCCGCTGGGATTGACGATGCCGGAAGTCGTCGTGTAGTTGATGATCGCGCTGGCCGTCGGCGGGGTGGTCGCGATCACCAGGTCGACGCCGCTCCGGACCTGGCCGACGATCTTGTCGTTTTCGCCCGCATAGAACAGGGTTCGGCCGCTGCCGCGCACCAGCAGGTCGGCGGCGCCGCTGTCCCAGATGGCCAGGTTCGGGCTGGAGCCGGGGGTCGCCGGATCATAGGCGAGTTGCCGGGGAGCTTGCCCTTGCACGGCCCAGGCGTTGAGGATTGGATTCAGGCCGGCTTCATTGAGGTAGTGCAATTGGAAATCGTAGCCTCCGGCGATGATGTCGCTGCCGGAGCCGCCGTAGATTTGATCCGTGCCGGAGCCGCCGATGGCGGCGTCGCTTCCCGTGCCGCAGTAGATGCGGTCGTTTCCGGAGCCGCCGAACAGCCAATCGGTTCCGCCGCCGGCCTTGAGGGTGTCGTTGCCGGAGCCGCCATACAGACACGTGGGGCCGCTGCCGGCCACCAGCAGGTCGTTTCCCGCGCCGCCTTCGAGCAGGTCATCGCCGCTGCCGCCGTAGATCATGTCATTGCCGCTCCCGCCGAAGAGCATGTCGTTGCCCTTGCCGGCGAAGACGTGGTCGTTGCCGCTGCCGCCGTAGATCACGTCGTTGCCGTTGCCGGCGTACAGCCAGTCGTTTCCCGCTCCGCCAATGATGGTGTTGTTTCCCCTGCCGCCGTAGATCACGTCGTTGCCGTTGCCGCCGTGGACGGTGTCGGGGCCGCCGCCGCCCTGGAACGTGTCGCTGCCGTCGCCCAGCCAGAAGAACGCCGGCTGCGCGACGTTGGCGCCGAGCGTCACGCTGCCGGAGCCGCCGGTCAGGCTTCCGTAGATGGCGACCACCGTTACGCTGGAAACAGACCGTAGGCAGTAAGGATTCGTGAGGAAGACTTGCAGCGTTCCGCCGACCGTGTTGGCGCGCACCTGCTTGGCCCCGCCAGTGTCGACGATGAAGAGCGAATCGGTCTGGCTCGGCGTGCCGGCAACCTGGCCGAGTGCGATCGCACTCGACTGAAGCCGATAGCGGGTGACGTCCGTTCCGCACGTGACCGTGACGGTAAAGACGCCCGAGGAAAAGGTATGTGTGGCGGAGGCCGTGGCATGGGAGTCGAAGGTCCCATGATATGCCGCGGAACGGTCGCCCCAATCGACCGAGACGCCCTGGCCGGCCTGCCCGCTCGACCCGGTCAGGGTGAAGTTGGCCGCCGTTTGGCTGAGAATCTCGCCTTGGTTGGTCGTACGGTTGATGTCCAGCGCCATTTGCCAGAGACCCACCGGTTGAACGCCGGCCAACCCGACCGCCAGCAGCTCGCGGCGCTCCAGGAGTTCGCAGCCGAGCGGCCGCCTGCGGTTTCTCGATGCGATTCGTGAAGTTGCCCGCCTGCGGGCGGCCGCCAAAGTGGTTCGTTTCATCGGACTAGCTTTCCGTGTGAAGGCCGGTGACCGTGCCTTTCGATCGACGGGCACGCAACAACCATAGGACACCGTGAATGCCAGTCAAGATTTCGCTGGCGGACCCACCCGGAGGTCGGTGCTTGACAAGAAGAAGCGTGCCAATGGTTCCGCGCACGTGCCGCACACGGCGCGACATTGTGCCCCGCTTATCATCGGCGGAACACAGCCGGAGAGGTGCGATATTGGCACTGCTCCTCAGAACGCTTCCTGCAGCGTTTCGCCCCCGGCAATGCTGCCCAGCGCCCACCAGGCGTGGATCTCGATGCCATTGCGGACGAACCGCAGCGAGCCGTCGGCCAGAACCAGGTTGACGCCGCCCGGATGTCCGCTGGACGCCGTCGTGGCCTGGGCGCCGCCGTTGATCGACGCGGCCAGGTCGCTGCCGGCGATGGGGACCACGACGCTGAGGGTGTTGGGCGGCATGAGGTGGTTGTAGCGGCTGGTCGTATAGTCGCCGGAAAGATACGTGCTGCCCGCATAAGAGAACTGGGCGCCGGACCCCGTGCCGGGAGTCACGGCCAGCGCTGCGGCATAGACGTCCTGGCGGAGGCGGCTGGCGGGCGAGATGACAAACCAGTCGCCGGGCTTCCGGTCCAGCGCTGACGCCGCCCCGGATCGGATTCACTCAAGCGCCGGTGCCTCGGCCGCAGGTAAATCACCGGTTTCTGGCGGCTTTTCCCGATCCTTCCTACTACCGTCGCTCTGGCACCCGAGCGCTTTTGGTCTTAGTTTTTGGGAACGCCTTGAAACTGGCACCGGGCGTGTTTTTCACTGGACGTCTACTGTGGCCGCATGGGGCGCGATCGTTTTTTGGTCTTAGTTTTCGCGATTTTCCAGAACGAGCCCATCTACTGGGGTGTTTGGTCCGCCGCGTTCTGGTCAACAGACCCCGAGATTTCCCAAAGTGCCGTTCCTTTGGGGAGTCTCTTGTGCCGAATTGTGAAAGAGCGCTGTCGGCGGGCACGCTCCGGGGAGAGGGGCTCCGGCCATGGGATATTAGCAGATCGCATGGAATCAGATTTCAAGTCCCGCGACGCGGGAATCCTCGGCAGAGTTGCGCGACTGACGGGCTGCGCCCTGCCCCGCCCACGGTTCACGAGCCCGATGGCTCGTTGGCGACCGGCCAATCGAAGACCTTGTCCCGCCTTCTCTGCGTCAAAGTTGAAAGTCCGGCCCCGACCGTCCGCGACCCCTTTAATTCCCAGTTAGCGGTTAAAGCCTGACTCTGACACCCTCCGGTTAGCGGTTAAAGCCTGACCCCGACACCCTTTGAATGACCTTAGAAAGCATGTGCCCGGCACAGCACGACATATATCGAGTGACCATAGTAGGGTGTGATGCACCTTCGCCGTTAATTGTGGCGCGATCCCCTTACTCTCTTACGGTGATCTTGACTTCCGTGGTTTCCTGCAATTCGCCTCGAAATAGCTTGCGGAAAGTGATTACCGCCTCGCCCTTAGAAACTGCTTCAAAGTGAAATATCTTGCGAGCTTCGTCCCCGCCCGACGGCAGCCTACCAGCCTTCATGTTCTCAGGATGAAGGTAGACTAGCCTCGTATTCACCAGACGTATCACGTTCTCGTCGTTCACGGAGCACTCAGCCGAAAACCCAACGGAACTCCAATGGCGAGCGGTATAACTCGCTCGACTAGCCACATGGAGCATGACCTCGGTTTTACCGTTGAGCGATATCACCAGGGGGTCATTCTCCCAGGATGCACAACTCGCCAATAGTGGCAACAAGGCAACAGACAGAAGACGGCGTAGCACCATTGTCGCTTTCCACTTACATGATCCGAAAAACATCTGCCCGCAGTCCCTCCAAGGCGTCGGCGATGCGCCGACGCGCCGGTCGGGGGATGCGGTCCAATCCCTTTTCCGCCGCCGGCTTGATGATGATCTCGTATCGCATCGGAGTTTAGAGACCATGTTTCTTGCGGTACTGAGCGAGGCTGATGCCCCCCTTTTCCTTGCGGGCCCGGAGCGCCGCTTTCACATCGGCCCGATCTTCTGCCGTTTGGAGCAATTCGAGGTCCTGCATCGACACGATGGCCACCACGCTCTTGCTGCGCCGCCGCAGGATGACGCGCTCGCCAGCGTAGGCAACCCGGTTGATGACCTCCGCGAGGTTGTCCCGCGCGTCCGCGATGTTCATTTCCATTGCGAGTCTCCCGATAGATGTACGTTGCGTACGTCATGTACATTATCGGCTCTTGTCGCGGCCGCGTCAAGGCACCTCACCGTCGGCGTGCGGCAAGAATCTCCGGCGGCCGTAATGCAGCCGGCACACGCCGTGTGCCGGATTCCGCACACGGCGTGTGCGGGCTACATTGCCAGAGAATCTTGCCGCACCCCACCCGGCGATCAGCCGCGGAGGCTGGCCTGCTGGAGCGTGGACTGCTCCAGGCAGGCGGGGTCCGGCTCGACGCCGATGCCCGGCGTGGTCCAGAGAGGGACGCGGAGCACGCCGTCGGCCGGGTCGCGGGCTGGCCGCAGGGGCTCGGCCAGGTCGCGGGCCAGGACTTCGTCAGAGGGGAAGAAGTCGGCCGGATAGCGGCAGTTGGCCTTGGCCGCCAGGGCCAGCTCGAAGCGGGCGCCCACCGCGCTTTGCGGCATGGCGCCCACCCAGCAGGAGACTCCGCCGGCCTGGCAGGCGTCGTGGATCGCCCGGGCGGGCGTCAGCCCGCCGACCTTGCCCGGTGTCAGCGAGACCCATTGGCCGCTCTTCAGGTCGAGGGCCATTTCGGCCTGGGCCGGCGTGGTGACGCCTTCGTCCAGGCCGATCGGCGTTCGCACGGTCTCCTGGACCATGGCGTGGCCCACGAGGTCGTCGGCCGGGAGCGGTTGTTCGATCATCGCCAGGCAGAAGTCGTCCAGCCGGCAGAGCATTTCCATGTGTTCCAGCCCCAGGGCGGCTTGGCAGTCGATGTGGAACGTCTGGGCGGGAAACTCCCGGCGGACGGCGCGGAGCATTTCCACGTCCCAGCCGGGGCGGAAGATGAGTTTGACCCGGGCGAAGCCGGCCTGCAGGGCGTGCCCGATCCCCGCGAGGAACTCGTCGCCCGACGGCATGCGGTCGAAGGTCGGGCCGACCTCGACGGCCGCGCGGTGGCCGTCGAGAAGGTCGTGAAGCGGCCGGCCTTCGAGCCGGGCCTGTAGATCCCACCAGGCGGTGTCCAGGGCGGCCTTGGCGCAGAGGTTGCCGCGAAACTGGGCCAGCCGCTGCTGGAGGTCCTCGGGCGAGTCGATGGTTGCCCCGGCCACCGCGGGTGCGAGCCAATCCCGCAAGACGGCGAGCACGCCGCCGGCCCATTCGCCGCTGGCCAACGGGGCATTGCCCGGCCCGGCCTCGCCCCAGCCGACCGCCCCGCCGCCGGCCATCCGCACCACGACCGTCTGCAGGACCTCCTGCCGCCGGAAGGCGATCTGGGCCGGCTGTTTCAAGGGAAGGCCGACGTGGAACAGGTCGATCCGTTCGATGTGCATGGGAGGGAGCAGGGATTAGGGATTAGGGATTAGGGATTGGGGATTGGGGATTGGGGATTGGGGATTGGGGATTGGGGAGAAGGCGCAAGGCGGGGGGTGGCGCTGGCGGAGACCCACAGCCGGCGGCCAACGGCCGCCGGAGCGGGGGGCAGTGTCCGATGCCAACGGCGCCTGCACAACACCTAGCCTCTCTACGCAGCGAGCGGGCATTGTTGCACAGAGGCCGGTCAGGCAGAAACCCCAAGTCGCCACAGGACCCTCCGAAGAAGCTGGAAAAATGTGATCGCCAGCCCCAATCCCGATACGATCAAGCCGAGGCCAGCCAGGATGTAAAAGCTCCGGGCCTTTTGGAAAGCAACCCTGGCGGACCTGCCGGTCATGATCGCGAGCAACGACAGCACGAATCCAGCGAGCAGGCAGCCCAACATGCCCCCCCGGATGATAAACCTGGCCATAAAGTAGGGCATGTAAAGGCCGGAGTCGGCTGAATAGCCGAGGACGCCGAGAAGCGTCAAATAGAATCCGAATCGCGCGAAAGTTGCGAACTTCCAAGTTTTGCCGCCAGGTACTTCGTCCATTCCACTGTCCCCCCTCCGGCGGCTGTTAGCCGCCGGCTATTGCCGCCGCAAGCGCCGCCTTCCGCCCTCCCCCTTGCGCCCTCCCTCTAATCCCTCCCCTGGGCCAGTTCGATGGCCTTGAGCAGTCCGCGGGCCTTGTTGAGCGTCTCGTTCCATTCGTTGGTCGGTTGGCTGTCGGCGACGATCCCGCAGCCGGCCTGGACATAGGCTTTGTCGCCCTGGACGACGATCGTCCGCAGGGCGATGCAGGTGTCCATGTTGCCGTTGAAATCGACGTAGCCGACGGCCCCGGCGTAGGGGCCGCGGCGGCAGGGCTCCAACTCGTCGATGATCTCCATGGCGCGGACCTTCGGCGCGCCGGAGACGGTGCCGGCGGGCAGGCATGCCTCCAGGGCGTCGAAAGGCCCCTTGCCCGCCGCCAACCGCCCGCTGACGTTCGACGTGATGTGCATGACGTGGCTGTAGCGCTCGATGGTCATGACGTCGCTCACTTCGACCGAGCGGTAGCGGCAGACGCGTCCCACGTCGTTGCGGCCCAGGTCGACGAGCATGACGTGCTCGGCCCGCTCCTTGGGATCGGCCAGGAGTTCTTCGGCCAGGCGGCGGTCTTCCTCGTCGGAGCCGCCGCGCCGCCGGGTGCCGGCCAGCGGGCGGACGGTCACCCGCCCATCCACCACCCGCACCATCACCTCCGGCGAGCTGCCCACCAGCGTGACGCTCGGCGTGCGGAGATAGAACATGAAGGGGCTCGGGTTGACCACGCGCAGCGTGCGGTAGATCTCGAAGGGGTGGGCCCGCAGCGGCACCTCGAGCCGCTGGCTGGGGACGACCTGGAAAATGTCGCCCGCGCGGATGTACTCGACGCACCGCCGCACGGCCTGCTCGAACTGGGGTTGGGTGAAGTTCGACTGCCATTGCAGGCGGACCTCTCCGGCGGGCTCGATGTCCAGGGGCCGGAGCTCGGCGGGTTGCGAGCCGAGCTGCTCCACCAGGGCGTTGACCCGCCGCCGGGCCTCGGCGTAGGCCGTCTCGGGGGTGGCCCCCGGCTTGTCCAGCCGCGCCATGACCACTACGTCCATGGTCTTCGCCACGTTGTCGAAGATCACCATCTGGTCGTAGAAGGCGAAGGCCAGGTCGGGCACGTGGCGGTCGTCGGGCGGGGCGTGAGGCAGCCGCTCGAAGTAGCGGACCGTGTCGTAGCCGGCGTAGCCGACGGCCCCGGCGCAGAACGGCGGCAACCCCGGCAGGTGGACCGCCCGGATCGCCTCCACCCGCCGCCGCAGCTCGTCGAGGGGATTGGGGGACTCGAACGAGCGGGTGACCAGCGTCGGCAAGCCCGCCGCTGAAACCCCCGAATAGGCGTTGGTAATCACCCGGTTGCCATAGGCCTCGATCTCGAAGAACGGGTCGGTGGCCAGAAAGCTGTAGCGGCCCACCTTCTCGCCGCCCACCACGCTCTCGAACAGGCACGCGCAGCGCCCCGCGTCAATGCGGTGAAACGCGCTGGGCGGCGTCAGGGCGTCGCTCAGCAGGCGGCGCCAGACGGGCACCAGCGCCCCGTTCTCGGCCAGCTTCGAGAAGGTCTCGAAATCGGGGTGGAAGGCGGCGGTCGGTGGAGCGGCCTGGGCCATGGCTGGGTACCAGTGGCTGGTGGCTAGTGGCTAGTGGCCAGTGGCTGGTGGCTGGTCACGAACCACAGGTCACCAGCCACAAGCCACTGTACCAGGGGGCGGCCCGTGCCGCAACCGCCCGCCGCAAACCGCCGCCGCAAACCGCTTGCTGGCCAACACTTTAACCCCTGCCGCCGGTTCGCGGCGCTCCGGTTGACTCGGTTGCGACGTGCCGCTAGAATCCTAGTGGACTGAGGGGAGACGGACGGCGATGAAATGCCAGCAGTGCGATCGCGCGGCGACGTTCCACATCACGGAGTTGACCGGCGGGAAGCCGCAGGAGCTGCACCTGTGCGAGGACCACGCGCGGCAGTACCTGACGTCGTCGTCCGGTGAGCCGACCGGTCCCGCGGGCATGGCGACTGCCTTGGCCCAGCAGGTCCAGCAGATGGCCATCGGCCAGACGGCCGAGGAGTTGGCCCGCCTGGACCAGCAGGCCTGCCCGGTGTGCGGCATCACGTTCTACGAGTTCCGCAGCCAGGGGCGGTTGGGCTGCCCGCACGACTACGTGGCGTTCCAGGCCCAGTTGGACCCGCTGCTGGTGAACGTCCACGGGGAGTCGGAGCACACCGGGAAGCGGCCGCGCCGCGCCCCGGCCGCGAGCCAACAGCGGACGCAATTGATCCGGCTGCGCCGCGAGATGAAAGAAGCCATCGACCAGGAGAACTACGAGCGGGCCTCGCAGCTCCGCGACGAGATCCGCCGCACCGAGTCGGAGTAGCAGGGGAAACGGCCTTGCAACCCAATACCCGTGTGCCACTGCTTGCCCGCTGCCGGCGGAAGCCTATTTTCCCGCGGGACGGCGTTGCGGCAGCGGGCAAGCAGTGCCACACCGCCGAGTCGGAATAGTGGAATAGAAGGGGAGACGGCCTTGGACCTGAACGAACTGGCGCAGAGCAGCGGGGAATGGCTGCGGGGCATGGGGCCGGAAGCGGACATCGTCATCAGCAGCCGCATCCGCCTGGCCCGCAACCTGGCCGACTTCCCGTTCATCAGCCGGGCCACGCCCCAGGACCGCGTGCAGATCGAGCGGTCGCTGCGCGACGCCATCCTGGCGGCCAACAGCTCCGGCGAGTTGCTGTACGTGGCCGTCGATGAGCTGGAGGGGGTGGACCGCCAGTTCCTCGTCGAGCGGCACCTGATCAGCCGCGAGCACGCCGAGAGCCAGGGCCGCCGCGCCGTGGCCATCGACCGCGCCGAGAAGTTCAGCCTGATGATCAACGAGGAGGACCACCTGCGGATCCAGGTCCTGCAGAGCGGCTTCAATCTCGGCAGCGTCTGGGAGCAGATCAACGGGATCGACGACGGCATCGAACAGCGCGCCACCTACGCCTTCCACGAGCGGCTGGGATACCTGACGGCCTGCCCGACCAACGTCGGCACGGGGATGCGCGTCAGCGTGATGCTCCACCTGCCGGCCCTGGTGATCACGCGGCAGATCGAGAAGGTCTTCCGCAGCCTGCAGAAGATCAGCCTGGCGGTCCGCGGCCTGTACGGCGAGGGCTCGCAGGCCACCGGCGACTTCTACCAGATCAGCAACCAGATCACCCTGGGCCGCTCCGAGCAGGAACTGGTCCAGCAAGTCCGCGACATCGTGCCGGTGATCATCGACTACGAGCGCCAGGCCCGGCAGTTCCTCATCAAGGAAAGCCACGAGAACCTGCACGACCGG
>Ga0187848_10001284_pt1 | contig 21703 bp, 19 predicted proteins | sample June2016WEW_4_40_FD_132424 | JGI IMG/M metagenome (GOLD analysis project Ga0187848, IMG submission 132424) | Peatland microbial communities from SPRUCE experiment site at the Marcell Experimental Forest, Minnesota, USA - June2016WEW_4_40 | ecosystem: Environmental > Terrestrial > Soil >... | reverse complement strand
TCCGGCTCGCGGCCAACCGTTCCAGCTCTTGCCGATCCTCCGGACCACAACTAACTGCGGGCGCAGTTCTTGGCATGCGCCCTTTATATCATATATCGCTTATCAGTGCAACTAAGCACTAGCAATCACCGTCAAGTAGGCGCGCACTGCGCTTTCCGGAGGCCTACGCCCTTGCTCCCAATCTTGGAGCGAGCGTGGGCACTGCGAAACCCGCTGTTGAGCCCCGACGCGCCTGAATCCACGCGCCCCCGGTGTCAAGCAGAAGATTATGGTAAAGATAAGCTCTCCCAAGCGGGCTGGGAAGCAGAATTCTCAGAAGGGGCTCGCCATGCCGTGCCCCTTCTGCATTCACGCCTTTCTGAACCAACTTGAGACGCTCCTGAGAGCTGAAAACTGAGAACTGAAAAACTTCCCTTCCTCGCCCTCGCAAAACCCTCTTTGAGATTCCCTCATCCTTCCCTTCCTTCCTGCCGAAATAAGATGTGATTAATGAAGGCACGGCCTTCAGGAGAGGATTGAGACCTGTTGCAGAGCCAAGTTTGGGGGAACGGTGCAATTCAGAGTAGAGGCGGCTTCTCGCCGCGAAATGGCGAGGTAAACTCGCCGCTACAACGCCAAACCTAACTGCTGCCGGGTTTTGCCTCTCCCAGAAACGCTAGTAGGGCCGAAGAGCGTTCAGCCCTCGGAAAAGGTGCGAAGATGCGAGTCCTCATAGCAGAAGACGACAAACCGGTGGCCAGTTTCGTACAAAAGGGACTGGAAGCCGAGCAGTACGCCGTGGACATTGCGCAGGACGGTGATGAGGCGCAGTTCATGGTCGGCCAAATTGAATATGACGTGGCGGTCCTCGACTTGACCCTGCCGCGGGTCGATGGTTTGGAGGTGCTCAAGCACATCCGCGAAACCAAGCCGGCTTTGCCCGTCCTCATTCTGACCGGTCGCAACCGCGTGGAAGACCGCGTAAAGGGGTTGGACTTGGGGGCCGACGACTACTTGACCAAACCTTTCTCCTTCACGGAACTCTCCGCCCGGGTTCGAGCCCTCCTGCGGCGGGCAACGATCCCTGCGGAGATCATGCTGCGGGTAGGAGACTTGGAATTGAATCGCGTCGAGCGGGTCGTAAAGCGCGCCGGCAACGCCATCGAACTTACGCCCAAAGAATTTTCCTTGCTTGAGTACCTGATGCGAAATGTCGGCCGCTGCGTGACCCGCGCCATGATTATCGAACACGTCTGGAATCTTTCCTTCGATACCATGACCAACGTGGTGGATGTTTACATCAACTACCTGCGAAAAAAGGTGGATCAGGCCTTCGAGCACAAACTGATTCACACGGTTCGAGGCGTTGGTTATCAAATTGGGGAAGAGGCCTGAGAAAATCAAGAAGGCAGTGGGCAGTACGCAGTAGGCAGTCGCCAATTGGCAGCAATCGGAAATCCGGCGATCGGGCGGACATTTTAGCGGGCAACGCTCGTGGGGTGGCAAAATGGAAGAAAAGCATCAATTGTTAAATCATGGAAAGCCGGCGGGAGAAACTGAACCGGGGATAGCAGAAGGCCGTTCTTGTTCACGCGATCAACCGATCACCCGATCACCCGATCCACAGATCTGTTCCCCCGATCATCCGATCGCCCGTTCACCCGGCTCCAAGGACTGCCGCGAATGCCTCGGGGCGTTGGCTCATCGCCTGGCTCAGACCATGACCGCCCTGCGCGGCGGCATCGAGTTGGGGCTGATGGGAAAACGCTCGGCGGCGGATTACCGGTCCTTGCTCGAACAATCACTTCAACTCGCCGACACCATGGCGCAGTTGATTGTATCGCTGCGCGATCTCGGTGAGTCGGGCGCACCGGGAGGGACCCCCCAACCCGTCCTCCTGGAGGCCGCGGCCGCAGAGGTTCTGGCAGAAATGGAGGGTCTGGCGCAATCCCGCGAACTCCATCTGCAACTCAAGACAGAAGGAACCGTGAAGGTTCTCGCCAACCCGGAACGCGTTGGCGATGTGCTCCAGAGTTTGCTGGCCTGGGTCATCCAGAACAGCGCCGGTGGGGGCGTCATCGTCCTGGAACTCTCTGTGGCGGAAGGGGAAGCCCGCTTGGTCCTGTCGCCCTCGCGACAAGACTTGCAGTACTTACAGGTCAAAATACTTGAGGATATCACGAGTCCTGGTCTGCTCTTTTCTCATGCCGCTAAAAACGGCGCCTTGGGATGGGTTATCAATCAACGCCTAGTCGACGGGCTGGGAGGCAAACTTGAAATCCTGAGCGACGTTCCGGAGGCCGGGTGCATTCGCGTGCGATTTCCTTTGGCGCCCGCAACCTGAAGTGGGGAATCTTTCATGAGGTCTTTCTTTTGTCCAGAGCGCCCTTTACCCCTCTCCGTCGTCTGACGGACTGGAGAAAGAACCGGTTGCGATCCACCTTCGACCCAATGGGAGAGCTGGGGGTGACCCACAACTTTTGCTGGACACCGGAGTGCTAATGCTGCTGATGCCAAATCGAGCCCCAGGGGCGGACTACCTGCGCCCAGGCCAACGGCCCATAAGCGCTCATTTAATGGTGTCGGGATCGTCCGAAGCCGCGGCAGCGGCGACATAATGTGGCCTACGGCGCAAGCCGTGGGATCACGCAGACGGAGGGGGACGTGAGCCACGATAGTGGCGGCAGAAAAACCCTGCTCATTCGGTCGTGATTATGTCGCCGGGGCTTGAGAGGCATTCCTGCTTTCCTTTTTCCCCACGGCTTCTGTCGTGGGCCACATTATGTCGCCCGCCAAGGCGAGCTCTCGGGCACGTCCAGCCCTTATGTGAACGCTTATGGGCCGCCGGCGTGGGCTTTGGTAGGTCGCTTCGTCGGGGCTGAATGCGCGCCCCCCCGGTGTCCAGCAAAAGAAGCAGGACACGTTCAGTTGGGGGAGAGGGTGTGCCGTTGCATCGGGACAGGTGAGGGGGTCGCCCATGAACAAATAGAGATGAAATCTCCTTAACCCCTTGAAGTGAACCGTATTGAGGCTAGAAGAATTTAATCCTGGGCTAATCCCCCTCTAAGAGTGTCATGGCAAAAGTAAAGCTAGCCCAACGAGGAAATGATGACCACCAGCGCCCTCAATGATGCCCGCAAGACCCACCTTTCCACGATCGTCGCCAGCCCGAATTCCTTTTTCCGCAAGCGCGTCTTGCAGCAATTGGCCGCGCGTAACTGCTTCGCTGACGAGGTTTGCGGCGGCGCGGAGGCTCTCGCCTTAATCGAACAAGGAACCTGTCAAAGGCTGCTGCTCGATCAAATCCTGCTTGACTTAGAGGTGGAGGAGCTTGTGGGCATGATCCGCACTCACCACCCGCAGGTTGAGGTTCTCGTGCTTGACTCGCAGGGGGACTTGGGTGCCGCGGGAAGCAACCTGGGGGCGTACCCAGACCCGAGTGAAACGTTCCGCCTGCTCCAGAATTCCCGCGAGCCGCGTATTCCCACCGAGCTTCCCCGCCCGCTTGAGCGCCCCGCGCCTCGTTCGGCAGAGCCCATAGACGAAATCGAAGCCCTGCCCGGCATGACGGGCCGTAGTCCATCCCTGCGCCGAGTGTACCGCCTGGCCCGGTTGGTGGCCCCACGCCAAACCACCGTCCTGCTGACGGGCGAGACCGGAACCGGCAAGGAGTTGGTGGCGCGGGCTTTACATGCCCTGAGCCTGCGGCGGGGCCGGCCGTTCGTGGTCATCAACTGCGCGGCGATCCCCGAGCCTTTACTGGAGGCCGAGCTGTTCGGCTATAACCGCGGGGCGTTCACCGGAGCCTTCCAGTCCCGCGTTGGGCGCATTCAAATGGCGCAAGGCGGCACTGTGCTTCTCGACGAAGTTGGCGACCTGCCTCTCTCCATGCAAGCTAAGCTCTTACGTTTCTTGCAGGAAGGCGAAGTCCAGCGCCTGGGCAGTTCCGACACTTTGCGTGTCGACGCGCGAGTTATTGCCGCCACCAACGCCAGCCTTCCTCACCGGGTCAAGGAAGGACGCTTCCGCGATGACCTTTATTACCGGCTTGGGGTGTTTCCCATTGAGATCGACCCCTTGCGCCTTCGCCGCGAGGACATCGCGCCCCTCAGCGAGGGTTTCCTCGAGTTCTTCTCCCAGGAAGCAAACGTGTCCGCGAAGACTTTTTCAACGTCGGCGGCAAGAGCCCTCGAACAGTATTCGTGGCCAGGGAATGTCCGCGAGCTGCGGCAGGTCATTGAGCGGGCCTTCATCCTGGCCGAGGAACAACACGAGCTTCTGCCCGAACATCTCCCGTGGGGGACATCAGAATCATAGCGGGCTCCAATCGATGGTCCACCAAGACACCGAGGCACACAGAAAAACAGAAGTTGGAAAGCTGGAGTCGAGGAGGGGTCGACTTCCGCTTTGCGCGGCGCTCCTGTTGTTCTTTGGTGACTTTGTGTCTGGGCGGTAGCCCCCAAGGCTGTTAGATAGATTTAAGAACCGTGGGTTGAAGTTGGCACCGCCCGTGCTTCCGAGGTTTGTTGCCATGCAGACTTTGCCCGCAGATCGGCAAAAAAAGCTCGTTCCTCCGGTTGGGCCCGCACGCTCCGCACGGCGTGCCTTGACGGCCGCCTTTGCTTCCTTTACCCAGACGGCCGGGGCTCTCGAAACAACTTACACAAAGCTGCAAGCGGAGGTCGGGCGGTTGCGTGTCGAACTCGAAGACAAGAATCGCAGCTTGGCGCAAAGCCTGGAAGAGAACCAGCGAATGCGCACTTACTTGGCCAAAATCGTGGAGGGCTTGCCCTGCGGAGTGTTGGTCTTCGACAGTGAAATGAATTTGCGCATGCTCAACCCCGCGGCGGGCCGGTTGCTGGATGCCGGCAGCGAAGAGTCCCGCCCGCCGGAAGCTTCCGTGCCCCGCCTGGTGGGATCTTTGCTCGCCGCGCTCCCCCGGGACGAATTCAACCACGAACAGGAGTGGGTTGTGGAGGGTTCCGAAGGCGAGCGGACGGTCGGGGTGACGCGTGCCTGTTTCCGGGCGCAAGGCAGGGGCGATGACTCTATTCTCATCCTGCGCGACTTGACGGAGTCCAAGCAACTTGAACGCGAACGTGAAGTTTCACGCCGCACGCAGGCGTTGGCAGAGGTTGCGACTCTGCTCGCCCACGAGATTCGAAACCCCCTGGGGAGTCTCGAACTCTTTGCAGGACTCCTGGCGGATGCTCTGGCGGACCAGGCGGAGCTCCAACCCTGGATCAATCACGTCCAGGCCGGCCTACGGACGTTGGCTGCGACGGTAAACAACGTTCTGCATTTTCACAGCCAGTCCGCGGCGCAACTTCTTCCCGTGGATCTCCTTCGACTTGTAGGGCAGACGGTGGAATTCCTCCGACCCCTGGCGCGGCAGAAGGAAATGCAGATCGACTGGCACGCGACCACGGACAAAGTGTCCGTCCTTGCCGACCCGTCGCGACTCCAGCAGGCATTTTTCAATTTGGCGCTGAATGCTTTCCGGTCAATGAAACCCGGCGGCATACTCACCATAAGCGTCAAAGCGCACGCTGGCGGACCACATCCCACTGTTGCGGTGGCCTTTGCGGATCAGGGATCCGGGATCCGCGCGGAGAATTTGGAAAAGGTATTTGAACCGGGATTCACCACCCAATGCGGCAGCCCGGGGCTGGGTTTGGCGGTGACTCGAAAGGTAATCGAGCAACACGGCGGCTCGATTCGGGTGGAAAGCTGGGAGGGTCAGGGAACGACGTTTACGCTTGAGCTTCCAATTGGGTGCTAGGCGCAACGTGTCAGGAGAAGGCGAAGCCAGAAAAACGAAAGTCGCAAGATGTGCATTGAATTTCGAGTTCCGGATTTCGAGGTTCGACTCTGAAGGGAATCAAGGAATGAATCAAGTTCTGGTTGTTGATGACGAAGCGGCCATGCGAGTAGCCCTGGAGGCGAATTTCCGCCGTCAAGGGTGGAAAGTGACGACGGCTGGGGGAACCAGTGAGGCGCTGGAGCGATTCCGCCTGGCCCCTTGCCCGCTGGTGGTTACCGATATGCGGATGCCGGATGGCGACGGGCTGCGGGTTATGCAGGGCGTACGCGCATTGGCGCCGGAAACAGCAGTGATCTTTCTCACCGCCTTCGCTAATGTGCCGGAGGCCGTCAATGCCATGCGGGAAGGCGCATGCGATTACCTGGTCAAGCCGATCTCCTTCGAGCAATTAAAGGAAGCGGCGGCGCGCGTCCTCGGCGCGCGGGTGAGCAGGAGCCCGGCGTCAAACAACGGGGAATTCATCGGTAGCTCGATGGTGACCCAACGCCTGATCGAGCGCGCCCGGCAAGTGGCGCGCACCGATGCCGACATTCTCATGGAGGCGGAGAGCGGCACGGGCAAAGAACTGCTCGCCCGGCTGGTGCATCGCTCCAGCCCGCGAAGCCAGCGCCCCTTTGTAGCGGTCAACTGCGCAGGGTTTCCCGACACGCTGCTGGAGAGCGAGTTGTTCGGGCACGTGCGCGGCGCCTTCACCGGTGCGATGACGTCCAAGGCGGGGAAATTTGAACTGGCCCACACGGGCACGCTGCTGCTGGATGAGATTGCCGAGATGCCCCTCAGCCTTCAGCCGAAGCTGTTGCGCGTGCTTCAGGAGCGGGAAATCGACCGGTTGGGCGACACGCGCCCTCTGCCCATCGATGTGCGGGTGATTGCCACCACCAACCGACCCTTGGGAGCACTGGTGGCGGAAGGGAAATTTCGCGCCGACTTGTTCTTCCGGCTCAACGTAATTCCTCTTACCCTTCCTCCCTTGCGGGAACGGCGCGAAGACATTCCGGACCTGGTGAACCACTTCGTGCGCAGATACGCGCCAGCCTCCCGCTCGAGCGTCGTACGGTTCTCGCCGGAACTCCTGGAGCGGCTCCAAGCTTACGAATGGCCCGGCAACGTGCGCGAGCTCGAAAACTTTGTTCGCCGCGCATTGGTGCTTGCTCCCGGCCCTGCCGTGGGGTTGGAACTTCTTCCCGAAGCTGGTTTTCAGAATGACGACCGTACTTTAGGGGGGATTGAGCCGGGGCTGACCTTGCGCGAGCTTGAGCGCACTCTTCTGGAAAAAACCCTGGATGCGACTGGAGGCAATCGCACCCGCGCCGCAGGAATGCTGGGCATCAGTCTGCGTACGGTGCGCAACAAGATTCGCGAATTTGGCTTGCCTCCCCGGAGGACAGCATGAATTGGATTGAAACACCCAGCATGGAACGTCTGGAGCATTACCTGGATCTGGTGACGTTTCGCCATGAATTGATTTCCAGCAATCTGGCGAACGTCGATACCCCGGGATATCGGACCCAGGACGTCGACTTTGAGGGTGAGATGCGGCGCGCCGAGCAACGCCTCGCGGGTAATCCGTTCGCGCCCCATGTGCAGCAGGTTAAGGGCCTGATCGAGCGCCCGGACGGCAATAACGTGAGCTTGGAACGTGAGACCCTGGCTCTGGCACGGGTTCAACTTCAGTACAAAGCCGGTGTGGAGTTGCTTCGCAACGAAATCCACATGCTCCAGTCGGCCATCAACGAAGGGAAATAATGCCATGAACCTTTTTGGAGTCCTTGATATCAATTCATCCGCCCTGACCGCGGAGCGCGAGCGCGCCGAAGTGACGGCCAGCAATATGGCGAATGCTGAGACCACGCACACACCCGGCGGTGGCCCCTACAAGAAACAATTGGTCGTGTTCGGGACGGAGCAGGCCGGCCGGGGAGAGTTTGCCCTTACCTTGGCGAGCCTCACCGATCTGCACGCGCGGGGCGTAAAAGTGGAGAAGGTAGTTCAGGACAAGGCCCCCGCTGTGCGCCGGTACGAGCCCGGCCATCCGGATGCTGACGCCGACGGGTACGTATCTTACCCGAACATCAATCCCGTGGAAGAAATGGTGAACTTGATGGGGTCCGCCCAGGCATACCAGCTGAACGTAGGTGCGGTGCAGGCCACCAAAGCCATGATTTCGGAGACGATTCAAATTCTCACGTAGCGCCGCCGTATAGGGCGGCACGTGCCGGGCTGAGGCCCGGCGTCACTCGTGAAGGCACCGCAGGAGGTACACGGCTGTGGGCAACCCAATTTCAGGTCTGCCACAAATCGACTGGGGAAACGTGCAACTGGACGTTCGCCAACCTTCCGGCGACTGCTCGGAATTCTTCCAGACGCTGGAAGGGGCCATGGATAAGGTCCAGGAGATGCAATCTGGGGCGGACCAGCAGGTGGCCAGTGTGCTGCAAGGGAACGGGCAGGATCTCCACTCGACCCTGGTGGCCGTGGAAAAGGCGGACCTCTCGTTCCAATTGATGATGCAGGTGCGCAACAAGATCGTGCAGGCGTACCAAACAATTTCCCAGATGCAGTTTTAGCATTTAGCTCTCGATTTCAGCGATCACCGAAGGTCGCCCGGCTTAAGTTCTAGCCGATAAATGAAAATTGAAAGCTGACGGCCGAGAGCTGATGGCTGAGGGCTATAGATGGCCTTGGACGCGGAGCAAGCAACCAAACAAATCGCTGCCTTCGTGCGGGGCCTCACCTTGCGACAGAAGATCACGATGGCAGTGGGGGCTGCCGCTGTGGCGGGAACCATCTGGGTGTTGGTCACCCTGCTGGATAAGGCCGATTACAAACCGCTTTACTCCGGACTGTCTCCGAGTGATGCGCAGTCTTTGTCGCATCGGCTGTCGGAAAAGAACATTCCTTTTGAGTTGGCGAGCGACGGGACCAGCATCCTGGTTCCCGCCGACCAATTGGACAAAGCGCGTCTCGATTTGGCTGCGGAAGGGTTGCCGCAGAGCGGACGGCTGGGGTTTGAGCTATTCGACAAGCCGAATTGGGCGGGCAGCGACTTTGCGGAAAAGGTGAACTATCAACGGGCTCTGGAAGGCGAACTCGAGCGAACCATTCAAACCCTGGGGGAAATTGAGTCGGCGCGGGTCCATCTAGTGCTACCCCAAGAATCACTCTTCACCGAGCAGGAGCGCGAGGCCAAGGCGTCGGTAGTCATTAAGCTTCGCGGTGGGCATCTGGGCGACGAAGCCCAAGAAGCTATCACTCACCTAGTGGCCAGTGCCGTGGACAACCTGAAGCCCGAAAATGTTACGCTGATTAACGCCGACGGGGGGATACCGATCCTGGCGCGCGGCGGCGACTCAACAAGTCGGCCGCGGAGTTGGGCGGAATATGAGTTAGCGCTCGCGCATAAGGTCGTCGCCACCCTGGAGCCCGTGGTGGGGGTGGGAAAAGCTCGCGCCAACGTCACGGCGGAGTATGACCTCGCCACGAGCGACAGCACATCGGAAGTTTACGATCCGAACGGCGCCGTGGTCCTGACCTCCCAAATCTCGGAGGAGCGCGATGGCGAAGCCGAGACGGAGGGTCCTCCCGGGACGCCCTCCAACGTTCCGGGAAAGCAGCCCACGCCCCCGCCAAAACCAGATGCCAATTCCGACTCGCAGGGTCTCCACACCGAAAGCAAGACCTTCGTCGTAAGCAAAACCGTCCGTCACACGGTGCAACCGTCTGGAACTCTTAAGCGCATTACCGCCGCCGTGCTGGTGGACGACGCGACGGAAACCGGAGATGTCAACGGCCAGAAGACTGAGACACGCCGGAAGCGAACGCCGGACGAAATGAAACAGATCGAGGATCTCGTATCGGCGGCGATCGGGGTCGATGCCACGCGCGGCGACAAAGTGGCGGTGAAAAACCTTTCGTTTCAGACCTTACCCTTGGAGACCCCTGCTCCTCCAACTCTATCCGAGCGGGTGGTCCCCATCGTGGACAAGTGGATTAACGTCATACGTTACGGAGCGTTACTCCTCCTATTCTTATTAATCTACATGCTTGTCTTGCGTCCCATAAAGCGCCAAATCGTGACTGCCTTCCAAGAGCTTCCTCGACAACTAGGAATGGGCAAAGCTTCCCGGGAGGCTTTGCCGGGAAGTGCATCCGGTATACCTGCCAAGAAGGGCGATGACACGCCCAACCTCGAGGCTTCTCTCCAGCAGTTGGAGGATTCTCCGACTCAAGCCAAGCAAGCCGTCATCCTGAAGAAGAACCTCTTGGATAAGGTTAAGAAAGAACCTGCGACAGCCAGCCGCTTGATTCAGAACTGGATGCGGCAGGAAGGTAAATCATGACGGCAGCCGCGGAAACTGCGAAAGCACCTCCTGCTCAGAACTTGTCGGGGATTCGCAAGGCAGCCATCCTCCTTGTCCTTCTTGGCGATGAAGCCGCCAGCTTAATTTATAGAAACCTGCCGCAAGAAGAATTGCAGATGCTTACCGAGGAAATCTCCGAGCTCGAGTACATTTCCCCCGAAACCGCCGCCCAAATCCTTCAGGAATATTATCGCTTGACCGTCACCGAGGAGTATCTCGCGCAAGGGGGAGCCGACTACGCCAAAACGCTGCTGGTGAAGGCCTTTGGGGAGGACGGGGCGAAGCACTTGCTCGAACAGGTGGAGAGCTATCAGGAAGCCCGCGCCACAAACCTGGACTCCCTGCAAAGAGCCGATCCCCAACAACTTGTCATGTTCGTGGAAGGCGAGCACCCTCAAACCATAGCGCTGGTTCTGGCGCATCTGGGGTTGAAGCCGGCGTCCGACATTCTTCTTCTTTTGCCCGACAAAACGCGCGCGGAAGTGGTGCGGCGGCTCGCCGAAATGCACCAGTTTTCGCCGGAAATGGTCCAGAAGATTTCACTCGTGCTCAACAAGAAACTCAAGGCTTTGGGGGAACAGAATCGCCGAGCGTATGGCGGCATCAAAGCCGTTTCCGACATGCTCAACCGGGTTGAGCCGGGGACGGTCAAAACCATTTTGGAGACCATTGAACAGGACGATCCCAAGCTGGCCCTGAGTATTCGCAATCTGATGTTCACCTTCGAGGATTTCCTTTCTGTCCCGGAAAGCAGCATGCGGGAGCTTTTAAGTCATTTGGACAAGAAGGCGCTGGCGCTGGCCCTGAAGGGGTCCTCAGAAGATATGAAGAATCACATTTTCAAAACCATGTCTTCACGCGCCTCTCAGATGTTAAAGGAGGACATGGAGGCGCTAGGGCCAGTGCGTTCCAAGGAAGTGACCGCCGCCCAGCAAGAAATCGTTCAATCGGCACGCAAGCTCGAAGCGGAAGGGAAATTGACCTTAAAGAGCTTTGGGGATGACGCGTATGTTGTCTAATCCTAATCCACCTCCCAACGATGTTGGCCCGCAAGCGGAAGCGTACGAGTACCCGCCTCCCCTTGTCCCAGGAGTCGGGGTAAAGCCGTCGTCGCCTGGCGGCAACGCTTCCACTCTGGAACGCCTCTGGATTCCTGATGCCAAGCTGTCTCCTTCTGGTTCTCCGCAGGTTAGCGAAGATCAGATTCGAGGGCGGGAAGCACGTGCCCGAAAGGAGGGCCGGGATGAAGGGTTGGCGCAAAGCGTGGCGGAATTCGAAAAAAAGTTGGGTATCGAAAGGCAAAGGCTGGTTGACGCGGTTCGCGAATTCGCCCGCGAACGGGAAACCTACTTTCACCGGGTGGAAGCTGAGGTGGTGGGGTTGGCTGTGGCGATTGCCCGGAAGATTTTGCACCGGGAAGCGCAAGTCGACCCCTTGCTTTTGGCCGGAGTCGTACGCGTCGGGCTCGATAACGTCGCCGCCGGCACGCATGTCCGGTTGAGAGTTCACCCTGACCAGATTCAGGCCTGGCAGGGTTTTTTCTGTCAACAGCCTAACCTGCGGTCGCTTCCGGAATTGATTGGCGATGCCACGCTCGGGCTGGGGCACTGCTTGCTGGAAACCGAATTGGGCTCAACCGACCTGACACTCGAAACTCAACTCAAGGAAATCGAACAGGGCTTTTTTGACCTGCTGGCCCAAAGACCCAGAAAGCAGTGACGAGTGAGGGAATTGCCGATTGTCGATTGCGATTTTCGATTGGAGGGCGTCGGTCATCGTTCACGGCATAAGAAACTTTTGCCGAAATACTGGATATCAGCGGCATGAAGAGCTCGTTTCAATCGACAATCGTCAATCGAAAATCGGCAATCTTACTCATTAGCGGTGTTTCATGAAAGACATCTCGCTGTTGGCCCCTTACTTCCGCCGCCTGGAGAGTCTCTCCACGGCGCGTTGGTATGGCCGGGTCACCAAAGCGGTGGGACACGTAGTGGAGTCGGAGGGCCCCTTCTGTTCGCTCGGTGAGTGCTGTGAAGTTTTTGGGCCGGAGGGCGAGCCGCATGCGGGCGAAGTCGTGGGGTTCCGGGGCAGCACCGTGCTCTCGATGCCCCTGGAACGACTGGGCGGCATCCGCTACGGGGACCGGATCGCGACTTGGGGCGCCAAGGCAACCCTGCGGGTAGGCGATGAGTTACTGGGCCGGGTGATTGATGGCCAAGGCAAGCCGCTGGATTCCCGGCCCGACTACCATGCCTGCGAGGACTGGCCGCTGCACGCTCTTGGCCCCTTGCCGCTGGACCGCCAGTCGATTCGCGAGCCTTTGGGCTGCGGGGTGCGTGCGATTGACGCTTTTCTAACCTGCGGTCGCGGGCAGAGAGTGGGCGTTTTCGGTGGCAGTGGGGTCGGGAAAAGTACCCTGATCGGGTTAATGGCCCGCGGGAGCGCCGCAGATGTAACCGTGATGGCGCTGGTGGGAGAGCGCGGGCGCGAAGTGCGGGAGTTTCTGGAGGGGACCCTCGGGGAAGAAGGCAGACGGCGCTCCGTGGTTGTGGTGTCAACCTCGGACCAATCGCCTCTGTTGCGAATTCGCGCGGCCCTGATCGCGACGACGGTCTCCGAGTACTTCGCCATGAAGGGAAAAAGTGTCCTGCTGGTCGTCGATTCCCTGACTCGCTTCGCCATGGCTCAACGTGAAATTGGTTTGGCCGCAGGCGAGCCTCCCACGGCAAAAGGGTATACCCCGTCAGTGTTCACCTTGCTGGCGCAGCTTATCGAGCGGGCCGGGCACTTCAACGGTGGGAGCATCACCGCCTTTTATACCGTGCTCATGGAAGGGGATGACCAGCAAGACCCCCTGGTGGACGCTGTGCGCGCCTTGCTGGACGGCCACATTGTTCTCGATCGCCGGCTTAGCACTCAAAACCACTACCCTCCGATTTCCATTCTGGACAGCCTGAGCCGGCTCATGCCTGCGGTTTGCAGCCCTGAGCACCTGGATAAGGCGCGCCGGGTGCGAAAACTCATGGCCGCCTATACCGCCTCAGAAGATTTGATCAGGGTGGGCGCCTACCAGAAAGGTCTTGACCCGGTTCTGGACCAAGCCATTGAGGTTATCCCGGCGTACACCAAGTTTCTTCAGCAGCGCGGGGACGAGAAAGCACCCCTTAACAGTACCCTGGCGGCCCTCCAGACGCTGCCCGGCTAGACGATTTTAGATTTTGGATTTTGGATTGAACAACGCAAAGAGCGATTTGGGATTTTAGATTTTGGATTTTGGATTAAGGGCGGTGTGCGGCGGGCAAGCGCCGCAGAGTCTCAAAATCAGAGACGGTGCGCTACCAGCATCGGTCAAAAACGCGTTGTGCCCCATGCGTTGGTCAATCCAAAATCCGAAATCTAAAATCCAAAATGTTGTGACCATATGCCGTTCCGCTTCTCTCTACAAGCCGTGCTCCGGTGGCGCGAAAGCTTCGAGCGCCGCGAGCGTCAACGCCTTGAAGTCGTCACCCGCGAATTGGTTAAGGCGCAACAGCAGCAGGAGCAAGCAAAAGTGGACCGGGCCAACGCTTTAGTCCAGGCGCAGAAGAAACTCCGCCAGGGTATGACCGCTGCGGAAATGCAATTTGAGTTGGCCTGCGACCGGACGCGCGCGCGGCGAATCGCCGTGTGGAACGAACACGTTATTAAGCTCGAGGACTTGCGGCGCCGCCAAATCGAGGTTTTTCGCAAGGCCCAACAGCAACGCAAAATCCTGGACAACCTCCGTGAGCGCCAGTTTGCCGCTTACCAACTGATTCAGGCCCGGCGGACGCAACAGCAGATGGATGAAAGGTTTCTCATCACGCATGCCGGGCAATCTCCCAGTTCGTAGGGGCTCAACGAAGGGTGGTTACGCAGGATCCAGACTGGCGGCCGACCATTTTCAGTGATGGCGACTTTTCATTGCAAATCCATTTCATGCATGGCCCCTTTGTCCCCGGACATTTTGGATTAGGTTCCAGCCCCCTGCTTGCTGTAGAATAGCGTGTGAGGCTATAGAAGTGCGACGCGGTGTCTATCTTTTGCTCACGGTCTTCATGGTGCAGCTTTCCGGGCTGAGGGCGCTCTGTGCGCCGAGCCACGGTCAGGCGCATGCATGCTGCCCCATAAGTACCAAGACAACGCTTCCCAATTCATCCTCGCTGCCGGATTGCTGCATCGCCTCGGTTTTGAATTTCCAGGGGTCAATCACCGAGATGCGGAATTCCGACCGCTCGTCGGAGTTCACGACTCAATCTGCGGTAGTCTCAATCCCCTCGACCGCGCCCCTGGTTGCAATCAGCGCCCCGTCGCGCCCACGCGTGTTGCCTTCGATTTCTCCTCCCCGAAGCTCTCTTTCCCAATCCTGCCTGCTTTTGATCTAGAATCCCCATACAACGCTAAGCCCGAAGTGTCAAGCCCTGCGCGTGCGGGGAGCTCGCCAATCGTCCACACCTTCGTCAGGCGGTAGCCCGCTCGCCCAGTCATGGGTTGGTGGCTAGTGCCTAGAAACCGCGGAGAGTTGAAAATGAAACGAACTGTATCTTTCCTGATAGCGACCTTCTTTTACTTGACTACGCCGGTGTGGGTTTTCTCTCAGGCAGCGCCCGGGCGCGACGGGGAGGCGGGCCCTCCGCTGAGCCTCGCCAAACTGGTTCAGGAAGCCACGGAGCGCAATCCGGAAATCCTGGCCGCGCGGCGCATAGTGGAAGCCAAGCGCGCGCGGATTCCGCAGGCGGGTGCCTGGCCGGACCCCACGGTTTCCCTCAGCTATGGAGGCAACGCGCTGCCGCCGTTTACGGTGATGCGGGCCGATCCCTCCAGCAACCGGCAGGTGATGGCGGAGCAAATGATCCCCTACCCGGGCAAGACGCGCCTGCGCACGCAAATTGCCACTCGCGATGCCGATGCCGAGACGCTCGCGTACGACGCGGTTGAGAGGCGTGTGGCGGCGGCAGTGAAGCAGGCTTACTTCGACCTTGCCTATGTTGACCGGAGCCTCGCGATTTTGCAGAAGGACCGGGAGGCGCTGGAGGGATTCGAGAAGGTCACGGAGATCCGCTATTCCGTCGGCAAGGCCGCGCAGCAGGATGTCTTGCGGGCGCAATTGGAAGTCACGCGGCTCTCCCAGCGCGCAACGATGCTCAACCAGCAGCGGCGCACACTGGAGGCGCAACTCAACAGCCTGCGCAATGTTCCCATTGACTCGCCGGTAGGCCCGCCAATGGCGGTCCAGCCTAGCGCGTTCGCCTACACCCAAGACCAACTCCAGGACGCCGCGCAGGCGAACTATCCTGTGCTCAAGCAGCGCCGCACGATGGTGGACCAAAACCGCCGTCCGTGGACTTGGCGCGCAAGGAAAGGCGCCCCGATTTCAGCGTCGGCTACGCCTACATGCAGCGCGATGGCATGCCGGATATGTATGGAATTACGCTCTCAACATCGTTGCCGCTCTTTCACCACCGCAAGCAGGACATGGTGATCGCCGAGGCGGCGGCCAACCTGGAATCCGCCCGGCAGATGCAAGCGAATGAACTCACCGTGCTTCGCTACCAGGTGCAACAGGACTTTCTGGAAGTTCAGGCTACGGAGCAGCTCCTGAAACTGTATTCGCAGGGAATCGCGCCGCAATCGTCTTTGACGCTGGAATCCTCCATCAACAGCTATGAGACCGGGGGAGTGGATTTTCTAAACGTGATCAGCAACTTTCAGGCGGTCATTGACGCTGAGCTCGATTACCACATGCAGGCCACGAATCATGAAAAGGCGCTGGCGCGCCTGGAAGAAGTGACTGGATTGAATTTGATTCAGCAAGGAGATATTCACCATGAGTAAACACTTTGCCGTTTTCGCCGCTTTGATGGCACTTACTGCCGCCCCTTTACTGGGTGGCAACCCCCACTATTCCCTGCATAACCGCGTCGCAGCCCTCCTGTCGCTCTCACAAAGGGCACAAGCGGCAGGTCAGGCCAACGCCGGCGAGGGGAAAATTCTCTTTTACCAGGACCCTATGCACCCCTGGTATCACTCCGACAAGCCGGGGATCGCGCCGGACTGCGGCATGAAGTTGGTGCCGGTCTATGCCCCCGAGGCAGCCGGTCAGCCGAAGTCCGGGGAACCCAAGATTCTCTATTACCAGGATGCCATGAACCCCTCGCATCACTCGGACAAACCCGGGATCGCGCCAGACGGCATGAAGCTCGTTCCGGTCTATGCCTCCGAGGCTCCGGCTGCGGCGCTTCCGCCCGGGAGTGTGCAGATCAGTTCCGCACGCCAGCAAATGATGGGGGTCGCAACAGCCAAGGCGGAATACCGTGCGCTCGACCAGACCATTCGCGCCGTCGGGCAGGTGGCAATGGATGAGACGCGCCTGGTCCATGTCCATGTGAGAACCAGCGGTTGGATCAAAAAGGTCTTCGTCGATTACACGTGGCAGCAAGTGAAGCAAGGCGATCCGTTGTTCACGTTCTACAGCCCTGACCTGTTGGCCACGGAACAGGAATACCTGCTGGCGTTGCGGGCTCGCGACTCATTGGCCAAAAGTTCTTTTCCGGAAATCGCTACGGCGGGCGCATCTCTGTTGGAATCTGCGCGGCAGCGGCTGGAACTTTGGGATTTGTCCGAGGCGGAGATTCATGAGGTCGAGACTTCAGGTAGGCCGGTCCATGACGTCACCGTTTACGTACCAACCACGGGTTATGTTGTGGATCGCAAGGCGTTCCCCAATCAATACGTCAGCCCGGAAATGGATATTTACCAGATTGTGGACCTCAGCTCGATCTGGGCCGAGGGAGAGATTTACGAATCGGACGCGCCCTCGGTCAGCCTGGGGCAGTCTGCGGTCCTCACCATGGAAGCGCTGCCGAACGCCGCCTTGCGCGGAAGGCTCACCTTCATTTCCCCCATCGTCAAGCCGGACACACGAACCATATCCGTCCGCATGGAGTTTCCCAACCCGGGCATGAAGCTGAAGCCGGGGATGTTCGTAAACGTGGAATTGCACCGTGGCCTAGGGCGGCGCCTGACAGTGCCGGTTGACGCGGTGCTGGATTCGGGCGCGCATCAACGCGTATTCGTCGATCGGGGCAAGGGCGTCTTTGAACCGCGCACCGTGACGGTGGGCACGCGCACGGGGGATTTCGCTGTCATCCTCAGCGGGCTTCGTGCCGGTGAACAGGTGGTGACACGCGCCAACTTCCTGATCGACTCGGAAAGCAACCTCCGTCAGTCGGTTGAGGGAACGCAATCGACGGAGGGCGCCGGCCCCGAGGCATCCCCGCCAGCCGAGAAGGCGACTATGCCAGGGATGGTTCATAAGCACTAAGAGATCTGATGGCAGGTTTCTCACCACACCGTCATGAAGGTCTAAGCAACAGCGGAGGCAGCGCGGACAGGAGCAACACTCATGATTCACAAGATCATCGATTTTTCGGCAAGAAACAAATTCCTGGTCTTCCTGGCGGTGGGAGTGGCGGTGGCCGCCGGGTGGTGGTCGCTTAAGAACATACCCCTTGACGCGATTCCCGACCTTTCCGACACGCAGGTCATCATCTACTCGCGTTGGGATCGCAGTCCCGACATCATGGAAGATCAGGTCACCTATCCCATCATCACGGCGCTGCTGGGCGCGCCGCACGTAAAGGACATTCGCGGGTTCTCCGACTTTGGCTACTCCTACGTGTACATCATCTTCGACGAAGGGACTGACATCTACTGGGCGCGGTCGCGGACGCTGGAGTATCTCTCCAAAATCACGCCGCGGCTCCCCTCCGGCGTGCAGACGGAGATGGGGCCCGACGCCACCTCCATCGGCTGGGTCTTCCAATACGCGCTGGTGGACACCACGGGGCGGCAGAGCCTGGACTCACTGCGGTCCTTTCAAGACTGGTACCTGCGCTATTACCTGGAAAGCGTTCCGGGAGTGGCGGAAGTGGCGCCCATTGGCGGGTTGGTGCGCCAGTACCAGATTCAAGTGGATCCTTACAAACTGGCGGAATACAAAATTCCTCTGATGAAAGTGGTGGAGGCGGTGCGCCAGAGCAACAACGACGTGGGCGGACGCCTGGTGGAGTTTGCCAGCCGCGAATACATGGTGCGCGGGCGCGGCTATGCGCGCTCGCTTGACGACCTGCGGAGCATCGTGGTGGGAGGCGATGCGCGGTCGGGAGTGCCCATCACGATCAGGGACATTGGCCAAGTCACGTTTGGGCCTGACATTCGCCGCGGCGTAGCGGATCTGGACGGCAAGGGCGACGTGGTCGGCGGAGTGGTGATCATGCGTTCCGGCGAGAATGCTTTGCGCGTGATCGACCGCCTAAAGGCCAAGCTGGATCAAGTTCAGCCCTCCCTGCCGCCCGGGGTGAAGATTGTTTCCACCTACGACCGCTCCGAACTGATTCTGCGCTCAATCGACACGCTCAAGCACACGCTCTACGAAGAAATCGGCATCGTCAGCCTGGTGATCTTGGTTTTCCTCTGGCACATCCCCAGCGCCTTGATTCCGATTTTGACCATACCGATTACGGTTCTGATTGCTTTCATTCCGATGAAAGCGATTGGAGTGACTTCCAACATCATGTCACTGGGGGGAATTGCCATTGCCATCGGGGCCATGGTGGACGCGGCCATCGTGGTGGTGGAGCAAACGCACAAGAAGCTGGAAGTCTGGGAAGCAGAAGGCCGCAAACGTGACTACCACGCTGTGATCATCGAGGCGATCCAGGAAGTGGCGCCGGCCAGCTTCTTCTCGCTGCTGGTCATCGCGGTTTCGTTTATGCCTATCTTTGCCCTGGAAGCGCAGGAAGGAAGGCTGTTTAGACCGCTCGCCTTCACCAAGAATTTTTCCATGGCCATCGCGGCGGTGCTCGCCATCACGCTTGACCCCGCCATGCGGCTGTTTTTCACCCATGCCACGGAGTTTAGTTTCCGTCCGCGCTTTTTGGCCCGCATTGTAAACGCCGTTCTGGTGGGGAAAATCCATCCGGAAGAGACGCACCCCATCAGCCGCGTGCTGATCAAGTTATATCGCCCCATTGTAGAAATGGCGGTCCGCCTGCGTTGGGTGGTAATCGGCGGAGCCATTGCCGCTGTGGTCTTAACGGTGCCCGTCTTCCAGCGATTGGGCTCGGAATTCATGCCGCCGCTCAACGAAGGCACGTTGCTCTATATGCCCACCACGCTGCCGGGTATCTCGCTCGAGGAAGCGCAACGGCTGCTGGAAGTCCAGGATCGCATTCTGAAAACCTTTCCCGAGGTTGAGCGCGTATTCGGCAAGGCCGGGCGCGCAGAGAGCTCCACGGATCCAGCACCACTTTCGATGGTAGAGACCACCGTCCTGCTGAAGCCGCAAGACCAATGGAGGAAGAAGCCGCAGTGGTACTCCGCGCGCGCCCCCGAGTGGTTGCAGAAACTTCTGCGCCACATCTGGCCCGACCGCATTTCGCAGGACGACCTGGTGGATGAGATGGACCGCGCCCTGCGAATCCCCGGTACCACCAACGCCTGGACCATGCCCATCCGCAACCGCGTGGACATGCTTACCACCGGCGTCCGCACGCCCGTCGGGGTGAAGGTTCTGGGCGCCGACCTCAATAAGATTCAGGAGATTGGCGAGGAAATTGAACATACCCTGTCGAAAGTGCCGGGCACCCGCAGCGTTTACGCCGAGCGCGTGAGCGGCGGTTATTTCCTGGATTTCAATCTGCGGCGCGATCAACTGGCCCGCTACGGGCTGACCGTGGACGACGTGGAGGCTTACATCATGTCGGGCGTGGGAGGAGAGAACGTCACCACTACTGTCGAGGGCCGAGAGCGCTACTCCGTGAACGTCCGCTACCTGCGCGACTACCGCAGCGATTTAGGTTCCCTTGAGCGAGTGTTGGTGGCCACTCCGGCCGGAGCGCAAATTCCCATTAGCCAGCTTGCCGAAATTCGTCTGCTGGAGGGCCCCAGCATGATTCGCGACGAAAACGGTTTGCTGAGCGGATACGTTTACGTGGACGTCGCCGGACGCGACCTGGGGAGCTATGTGGAGGAAGCACAGCGCTTGGTGCGCGGCCAGGTGGAATCGCATCTGCCCGCCGGCTACAGTCTGAGCTGGAGCGGCCAGTACGAATTCCTCCAGCGCATGCGCGAACGGCTGAAGCTGGTGGTGCCGATCACCATTTTCCTGGTTTTCATCCTCCTCTACCTCAACACGCGGTCGGTGGTGAAGACGCTTATCGTTTTCGCGGCCGTCCCGTTTTCGGCGGTGGGCGCCATCTGGCTGCTGCACTGGCTCGGTTACAACATGAGCATCGCCGTTTGGGTGGGCCTGATCGCCTTGATGGGCGTGGACGCGGAGACCGGCGTTTTCATGCTGCTCTACCTGGATCTCGCCTACGAAAGCTGGAAGAAAGCGGGGCTGCTGAAAAGCTATAAAGATTTGCAGGACGCCATCGTGCACGGCGCGGCCATGCGGGTTCGCCCCAAAGTGATGACCGTCGGATGTATGTTTATGGGCCTCTTCCCCATCATGTGGTCCACGGGAACGGGGGCGGACGTGATGAAGCGCATTGCCGCCCCCATGGTCGGCGGCATCTTCACTTCCTTCATTCTGGAGTTGCTGGTTTACCCGGCCATTTATGCGATTTGGAAATGGAATTTTGAGTTGAAGAAGCAGGTGTGAAGTGCTACGCGAGTTTTCGGTTTATCAAGCATTTACTGCGGGATGGTACGAGGCGTGATTGCCAATATTGGCAATAGTGTTAAATGTGGCATATTTGCCAATAATTGTATATTTGACAAAACTGGCAAACGTGCGTACGATGGTGACATGACACAATACGAAATTCTACAGGCCCTCAAGAACAATGAGCCCTTTAAGGGACTCGGGAATGTTCGTGTCGCCAACGCGATTGTGCAGCCAGGGGGAGCCCCGTCGGGGTTCGACGCCAAGTTCGAGCTCGAATTCGGGGACACCAGGATAGAAGTGTACGCAGAGATCAAAAACACATGCACTCCCAAACAAGTTGCACAAATCGTGCCTTGGCTTTCCCGATTGAAGGCTGCGCAGAAGGATGCCGCCTTTGCCCTGGTGTGCCCTGGAATTTCTCCGCAATCCCAGCGGCTCTGCCTCGAGAGCAATGTGGACTTCATCGACCTGGCAGGCAATGTTTTCATCAACGTGCCCGGTAAGGTGCTCCTGCAACGAGTCGGCATGGGACCGCGTAAAGAGAGCAGCCCCTCGTTCTACCGGAACCCCTTTTCCGGGAAGTCCTCTCGGATTCTGCGCGTTCTGTTGCAAGAGCGGAAAGCGTGGACACTTAGCGAGATCGTAGAAAAGCTCGCCACGGCAAGTCGAGCCACCCCATATTCCAACGTCTCCTTCGAGGTCAGCTTCGCACTTGCATCCAGAGTAGTACCCCAATCCGTCGATAGGGGAGCAGAGCGGGTAGCAGGCCTTGGAGGACGATGGAGGGCAAGGGCTTGTAGTTTGGTGGGTTGGGCGATTGAAAGAAGTTTGGTGGGCGTCGAAGAGATT
>Ga0187848_10001280_pt1 | contig 21733 bp, 18 predicted proteins | sample June2016WEW_4_40_FD_132424 | JGI IMG/M metagenome (GOLD analysis project Ga0187848, IMG submission 132424) | Peatland microbial communities from SPRUCE experiment site at the Marcell Experimental Forest, Minnesota, USA - June2016WEW_4_40 | ecosystem: Environmental > Terrestrial > Soil >... | reverse complement strand
CGGCGCCGGCCAGCGCCACCGCCAGCCAGTCGAAGAGCGAGAAGCGCGCCATCGCCCGAGCGCTCGGCGGAACCGCCTCGGCCGGCAGGCCGGCGAGGTCGAGCAATCCGTCCATCGTGCGGGGTGCGAGCATCGAGGCCCTCAGCCGTAGGACTTCGGCAGGCCGAGCGCCCGCTCGGCGAGGAAGCAGAGGATCAGATTGGTCGAGATCGGCGCCACTTGGTAGAGGCGCGTCTCGCGAAACTTGCGCTCGACGTCGTATTCCTCTGCGAAGCCGAAGCCGCCGTGCGTCTGCAGGCAGGCTTCGCCCGCCTCCCAGCTCGCGTCGGCCGCCAGCATCTTGGCGCTGTTGGCCTCGATCCCCGGATCGAGACCCGCGTCGTACATCGCCGCGGCGCGATAGACGATCGCCTCGGCGGCGATCGTGTGAGCGTAGGCGCGCGCCAGCGGGAACTGCACCCCCTGGTTGGCGCCGATCGGCCGACCGAAGACCGAGCGGTCCTTGGCGTAGGCGGCGCCCTTGGCGAGAAACCACTTGGCGTCGCCGATGCATTCGGCGGCGATGAGGATGCGCTCGGCGTTCATGCCGGAAAGGATGTAGCGAAAGCCCTTGCCTTCCTCGCCGATCAGCGAGGAGGCGGGAATGCGCGCGTTGTCGAAGAACACTTCCGTCGTCGCGTGGTTCATCATCGTGCGGATCGGCTTGATCGTCACGCCGCTCCCCACCAGCGACCGAAGGTCGATCAAGAAGACCGAGAGCCCGTCGGTGCGCTTTTCGACGCTGTGGCGCGGGGTGGTGCGCGCGAGCAGAAGCATGAGGTCGGAGTGCTCGGCGCGCGACGTCCAGATCTTCTGGCCGTTGACGACGAAGGCGTCGCCGTCGCGCGTCGCCATGGTGCGCAGCGCCAGCGTGTCGGTGCCGCTGGTCGGCTCGGTGACGCCGAAGGCCTGCAGCCGCAGGGACCCCTCGGCGATGGCCGGCAGGTACTGGCGCTTCTGCTCGGCGCTGCCGTGGCGCAGCACCGTGCCCATGGTGTACATCTGGGCGTGGCAGGCGGCGGCGTTGCAGCCGCTGCGGTGGATCTCCTCGAGAATCGCCGCAGCGGCCGAAAGCGAAAGGCCCGAGCCGCCGTACTCCTCGGGAATCATCGCCGAGAGGTAGCCCGCCTCGGAAAGCGCCTTGACGAAGGCTTCCGGGTAGGCGCGGCGCGCGTCGAGATCGCGCCAATAGGCGCCGGGAAACGGGGCGCACACTTGCGCGACGCCTTCGCGGATGGCGGCGTGCTCGGCGGACGGGCTGAAAGCAGTCATGCGACGATGGCCTCGGCTTGAGCGTTCGGGCGGACCCGGCTCGCCCTGAGCGAACCGCGCCGGACGGTAATAGCCGAAGGCGCGGCGCAGACGAAAATAGCGAATCTCTATGACCGGTATAGCGTCGCCGGCGGGGCGTGGCTCAGTGCACCGCCGCGTACATGACCTTCTCCTCGGTCGCCTCGAGGGCGGAGAACTCCTCGACGATCTTGCCCTGCCGGGCGACGAGCAGCCGGTCGGAGAGAGCCATCACCTCCGGCAGGTAGGAGGAAATGACGACCACGGCCTTGCCGGCGTCGGCGAGCTGGTTGATCAGCTGATGGATCTCGGCGATGGCGCCGACGTCGACGCCGCGGGTCGGCTCGTCGAAGATGATGAGGTTGGGATCCTGCGCCAGAGACTTGGCGATCACCACCTTCTGCTGATTGCCGCCCGACAGCTCGATCACCCGCACGCTCTTGCCGACGGCGCGGACGTTGAGCGCCTTGATCCAGTGCTCGCCCAGCGAGTCCGCCTCGCGGCGCCGCACCCAGAAGGCGGCGATCCCGGCCTTGGCGAGCTTGTTGACGAGGATGTTGGACCTGATCGACATCGTCTCGAAGAAGCCTTCGGCCTTGCGGTCTTCCGTGATGTAGGCGACGCCGTCGCGAATGCCGGGCGCCGGCACGCGATAGCGCACCGCCTTGCCGTCGAGCAACACCTTGCCGCCATGCTTGTAGTCGCGCTTGATGACGCCGGAGACGACCTTGAAGGTCTCGGTGCGGCCGGAGCCGACGAGGCCGAAGATGCCGGTGATCTGACCGGCGAAGACCGACAGCGAGTTGTTCTTGACGACGTTGCCGACGCGAAGGTTCTGCACGCTGAGCGCCAGTTTGCCGGCGGGCCGCACGGTCGCCTTGCGGGTGCCGTAGAGCTCCTTGGAGAGGTCGCGGCCGACCATCGCCTGGATGATCTTGTTGCGATCGAGATTCTTGGTCAGGTCGGTCAAGACGTGCTTGCCGTCGCGCAGCACGGTGATGCGGTCGGAGATGAGCAGCGCCTCTTCGAGGGCGTGCGAGATGAAGATGACCGAGACGCCGTGGGACTTCAGGGTGCGCACGAGGTAGAAGAAGTGCTTCTTCTCCTCCGGCGTCAGCGTCGCCGTCGGCTCGTCGAAGACGATGATGCGCGCCCTCATCAGCACGGCGCGGGCGATCTCCACCATCTGCTTCTGCGCCGCGCCGAGGCTCGCCACCAGCACGGTCGGATCGACGTGGAAATTGAGCGACTGCATGAACTGCTGGGCGGCGATGTTGACGCCGCGGTTGCGGTTGAAGAAGCTCTCTCGGCCGAGGAAGAGGTTCTGCGCCACCGTCATCGATTGGACGAGGCTGGTCTCCTGGAACACCATGGCGATGCCCTGGCGGATCGCGTCCGCCGGCGTGCGCAGGTTCGCCTCGTGGCCTTCGAGCAGCACAGTTCCAGAGGTCGGGACGACCACGCCGGCGATGATCTTGGTCAGCGTCGACTTGCCGGCGCCGTTCTCGCCGAGAAGCGCGTGGATCTCGCCGGTGAGCAGCGTGAAGTCGATGTCCTCGATGGCGGCGGCGCGTGCGTAGATCTTCGTCACCTGGCGCATCTCGAGAACGGCGGCGGTCATCATCCGAGAATTCCTTCGCTGACTTGGCGGACGGAGAGGCGCAGGATTCGGCCGGCTCCCTTTGAGAGGACGAACAGCTCGTCGCCGCGCTCGGCGACGGCGACGACGCCGTGATGGCGGCCGCCGACGCGGCTGTGCAGCGAGAACTTGGGGATGAGGTCGTCGCCGACGCGCACTACGAGACCGTAGGAGCGCGGCGGCGCCCACGGCTTGAGGATACCCATCTGCTTGACGCTCCCGCCCTGCAGCGGCTCGCGGAAGTCCTCGCCCGAGCTCAGCGCCGGGGCGACCCAAAAGCGCGGCTCGACTGTGCGCATCATGTCGCGACGATAGTCGTTTTCGCACAGCACGAACTCGACGAGCTGGGTGCGCGCGGCGAAGACCGTCAGCCAGAAGCCGCCGCCGGCGGCGCGCGTCATGCGGGCGGGATAGCCGGCGATGTTGGCGAGCGCCGGCGCCTTCGCCCCGGCGCCGACCCGGACGAGCTGATGGCGCCAGGTCTCGGCGGCGAGCGCCTGGCCGTCCGCCTCGGCGAGGACGCCGAAGGCGTATTCCATCCCGGCCGCGAGGTTGCGCGCGCGGCCGTCGGCGCCGCAAGCGACGATTCGGCCGGTGCGGCCCTTTTCCAGAAGGTCGTAGCACCACTGCGCGTAGGGGCGGATCGTCGAGCCGTCGGCGATCAACAGTCCGCCGGCGGGCGCCGCGGCGATCGCGTTGACGGCGTTCAGACGTTGGCCGGCCGCCGTGTCGATGCGCGGTCCGTCGCGCCTCAGCGCGTCGAGCGCGATCGCATCGCCGAGGCCGGCGGCGAGCCGCCCGTCCGGGCAAGCGGCGAGAGCCGTCACGTCGCGCTCGAAGCGGGCGACCTCGGTCAGGACGCCGTCGGAGCCGACGCGGACGATCGTCGGGCCGCAGGCGGCGTAGAGCTCGCCGTCGGCGGCCACAGCGAGGTCTTCCAGGCCGCGCCGTTCACAGAGGATCGGCGCTTCCTCGAGCGCGTTGTTGGGTTTCAGCGCGCCGTCCATGATCGGAATCGACAGCTGCTCGTCGCGACTGCCGAAGAGGAGGCTTTTCAGTCGAGAGGCGAAGTCACTCATGATAGATCGAGCTCGACACGAAATTGGGATCGGCGTTTTCCAGCTTGTAACGGCCGATGCGGTTGTTGGAGATGCCGCCGATGTAGAGGTAGCCGCGGTGCTCGCGCATCGAGGTGATCATCGGGTGGTTCTGCCCGCCGAGGTCCCACAGCGCGTCGAGAATCTCGCCGTTCTCGTTGATCTTGACCACGCAGCCGGTGTTGATGTTGGGGAACAGCCATTCGTCGCCCGGGAGCTGTTTGGACATGCGGCGGCGGAAGCCGGGCTTGCGCATCGCCAGGTCGAACGAGGGGCTGCGCATGCCGAGCAGGGCCAGCCAATAGTTGCCGTCGGAGGCGCGGTTGATGTTGTCGGGGTAGCCGGGCAGGCTGTCGATGACCGTCTCGACGTCGCCCTTCTTCGGCCCGTCGAACCAGTAACGCTTGACGCAGCAAGCCCAGCTCTGGGCGAAGATGATCGACTGCCGGTCCGAGGCGAGCGCGATGCCGTTGGGAAAGACGAGGTCGCGCAGCACGGTCGTCGTCTTCTTTGTCCGCGGGTCGTAACAGATGATGCGGCCGTTGCCCCGGCCTTCCAGCGCGTCGGTCGGCCATTCGTGCATTTCGTAGCGGATCGTCGCCTCGGAGAAGAAGATGCGGCCGTCGGGCGCGATGTCGAGGTCGTCGGCGAGGCGCAGGCGGCTGTCGTCGACGACGGAGAACATCGACCGATTGGTCTCGTCGGTCACCTTCTCGACGACACGCTCTGGCGTCACGCGGTAGAGGCCCATGCCGCCGACGCAGGCGTAGAGGTTCTTGTGGCCGTCGAAGGCGAGGCCGAGCGGCTGGCCGCCGATATGGGCGTAGACTTCCATCCGTTTGTGGTCGGGGGCGAAGAAGCGGATGATCTCGCCGTGGCGGCTGCCGCAATAGAGGTTGTCTTCCTCGTCGAGGATGACGTCCTCCGGCGACTCGACCATGCCGAGGCCGATGATCTCGACCTTGCGCAGCTTGTCGTTGACGGCGTAAGGCGAGCCGGAATCGAGGTCGGTGGGCGGCGAGGGCGGCAACGCGAGATAGCTCGGGCTGACGTAGAACTCCTCGACCGCCTTGTGGCGGTTCTTCGCCCAGCGGATGTCGATCGTCGCCGCGAGCAGCAGGATGCCGGCGAGGATGATGCGCCCTTCGCCGGCCGGCGCCGCCAGGCGCAGCAGGCCATTGGAGATCAGGAAGACGATCGTCGTGCCGAGCACCGCCTTGGCGACCGACCCCTTGCCGCCGCCGAGGCGAATGCCGCCGAGGATCGCCGAGGTCAGGACGATGATCTCCATGCCCTTGCCGGTGTCGGCGCCGGGGCTGGCGAGCCGCGCCGCGTAGAACACCGCCGATATCGCGGTGAACAGGCCGGAGACGCAATAGGAGCTGGCAATGACGCGGTTGACCTTGAGGCCGAGGTTGTATGACGAGCGACGATTGCCGCCGACCGCCATCACGTGCCAGCCGGACCGCAGTCGGGTGATGAAGACATGGCCGCAGACGGCGATGATCGCGAAGACCCAGGTGACGGTCGGCACGCCGAGCGGCGAGCCGGAGCCGATGAAGTCCCAGGCGTCGGAGTCCGGCACGACCGACGAGATCGCCACCGACCAGCGATAGCCGAGCAGATCGAACACGGCCTTGTAGAGGATCAGCGTGACCATCGTAGTCAGGAAGGCCCGCATGCGCATATAGCCGACCAGCAGGCCGTTGACCGCCCCGAGCGCCGCCCCGGCGAGCAGCGTAAGAATGATCGCCACCGGAATCGGCAGCGCCAGAACGTGCACGCAGTAGAGCGCGATGAGGTTGCACAGGCCGAACATCGAGCCGACGCTGAGGTCGATGCCGCCGACGATCAGCACCATCGACATGCCCAGCACGACGAAGCCGAGCTCGGAAGCCTCGCGCAGCGTATCGGAAACGTTGGCCAGCGAGGTGAAGTTGTTGATGCGCTGAGTGAAGAACAGGACCGTCAGGACGAGGACGATCACGGTGACGGAGTTCTCCATCCACCGCTTTTGCAGCAGCTCGCCGAAGACCTTGTCCGGCCACAGCTTGTAGCGATACTTCGTCAGCGTTTCGAACATTCGCGCTCTCGCATCGGCTTCGGGGAAGACCGTCGCCGTCACCTTGAACGAGCCGCACCGGGCGGCAGGGCGGCGGAGCGGGGCCCGGGAGTGTGGCCGCCGCTCCGCCGGATCGAGGGGCGCGCCGTCCTCTCGGACGGCGCGCCCGCCGAAGGTCAGCGGATCTTTTCCAAGGTCCAGCAGGACTGATCCTTGACGTTGTCGCGGGTGTAGGAAATGAGCGGCGTATAGAGCACGCTCTTGGTCGTGCCGACCGGGTTCTTGTCCTGCAGCGCCGCCGAGATGAGATCGGTGAGGTCGCGCGCCTGGCCTGGCACGTCGTAGCTGACGTAGTGATCCCACGAGCCGTCGAGCAGGCCGTTGCACGACACTTCGCCGCCGCCGCCCGAGGTCGAAACGAACACCTTGCCTTGCAGGCCGGCTTCCTTGACCGCAGCGGCCGTGCCGACGTCGGTGTTGTCCCACACGCCGAGAATGCCGCACAGGTCGGGGTGCTGCTGCAGCACGACCTGGGTGATCGACTTGGCCTTGGCCGACTCGTAGTCGCCGGTCGATTGCAGCGAGACGACCTTGATGCCCGGCGCCTTGCCGAGGACGTTGTCGTAGCCCTTCTGCATGTAAGCCGAGAACGGGCTGGTCGGCGGGCCTTCGAGGATCAGCACCTTGCCCGACGTGCCGGCGCCGCACTTCTGCACGACGGCCTTGGCCTGCGTCTCGCCGATCTCGATCACGTCGGCGCCGACGAAGCCGTAGGTCAGGATGTTGGTCTTCATGTTGAGCTGGATGACGTGAATGCCGGCCTTCTCGGCCTTCTCCAGCAGCTTGGCGTAGGACTGCACGTCCGGGTTCTGGACGACGACGACGTCGGGCTTCTCGGAAATCAGCGACGTCAGCGTCTGCGCGCCGGCGGCGGTGTTGAAATTCGAGTTACGCACCTCGTAGCTGTAACCGAGCTTCTCCGACTGCAGCTTCATCGCCTTCGACCAGCCCTCGGTCAGGTCGAGGCCCATGAAAACCGGGACGAAGACGACCCGTTTGCCCTTGAACTGGGCGTAGGTTTGGTCGCGGACCGGATCGTCCATGCTCTGTTGGGCGACCGCCGCGCCGAAACTGGCGACGCACAGGGCCGCGGCGGCGAGCAGGGACTTGCCCCACGTTGTTTTGGTTCTGACACTCACTTCGTTTCCTCCTTGATGTTCGATGCTCGGGCATTGGCCTTCGCATCGCCTGCGTTCTGTTTCGCCAACCCGGATCCCTCCGTCCCTTCGCGGCTCGTTGGCCCTGGCGTCGAAGGGGAATCGCTGACGACGGCTCATGGCGCCGCCGCGCGAAAAGTCAGATGTCGCCTTGCTGCGCGGTCTCCTCGTTGCGGGGGTTGATGACGCTGTCGAGCCCGATCGCCGCCAGCAACACCATGCCTTTGACGAGGCTCTGCACCTCGAACGAGATGTTCATGATCGTCATGCCGTTGATGATGGTGCCCATCAGCAGGGTGCCGACGACGACGCTCAGCGCCCCGCCGCGGCCGCCGGAGAGGCCGATGCCGCCGAGCACCACGACCAGGATGACGTCGTAGATCCAGGTGAGGTTGAAGATGCGGGTGTCCATGTCGTTGGACGAGGAAGCGAGGACGAGGCCGGCGAACACGGCGATGACCGCCGAGATGACGTATTGCAGCACCATGATCGGCCGTACGGCGATGCCGGCGATGCGCGCCCCGACCGGGTTGTCGCCGATCGCGTAGATGAACACGCCGAACCGGGTGCGGCGGAGAAAGACGCCGACGACGATCGCCGCGACGACGAAGGCGAACACCGAGTAGGGCACGCCCAGCCATTGGCCGCGGCCGAGCCAGCCGATGACGTCGAGGGAAGCCGGCCAGGGGACGATCTCGTAGTCGAAGAGCCCGCTCTGCCCGACGCCGGCGAGGCCGATGCCGACCGCCAGGGTGGCGAAAAGCGAGGGAATCTCGGCGTAGGCGACAAGCAGTCCGTTGAACATGCCGACCAGGACGGCCATGCCGAAGCCGCCGAACAGGGAGACGGCGAGACCGTAGCCGTGCCCGGAAAGCATGAGAATGACCGAGGTCGGCACCGTCAGGCAGGCGATCATCGACAAGTCGATGCCGCGGCCGATGACGACCACGGCCATGCCGAGTCCAAGGATGCCGAGCACCGACACCGTGCGCAGCAGCGTGAAGAGATTGGCCATGCTGAAGAACGACGGCAGGGTGAGCGAGAAGACGACGAACATCGACACGAACAGCAGGAATACGATGAGCTGCTGATCGGCTTTCGCGCCGCGGAAGAAAGTCAGGCGGCGGAACAATTCCGCGTTCATGCGAGAGCACCCCCCAAGCCGTTCGGCGCGGCGCGCCGACGGACGTTTCCTCTGTGTCGCGCCGCGAATGACGTCCCGCGCGCGATCGTGCGCGCCCCGAGCGCGGCGGCGCGTCGCCAATATGCTGACCTCGTCGCGGCGCACGAAAATAGGATTTTGGTTTGGTTGCTATCGCGATGTCGTCTGATGTGACGCCGCGCCTCGGCGCGCGGGCGCCAGACGGGGCGTCTATGGCGGTCAAGCAAAAATAGTATTGCGCGCCGCCGCGCCGCGTCGGCGATAGTCGCGCCGCGCCGCGCGCGCGCCAGAGAAAGCCACACTCGACCGAGGAACGTCCCATCATGCGTCTGAAAGGAAAATCCGCTCTCGTCACCGGGGCCGCGTCCGGCTTCGGCGCCGAGATCGCCCGAATGTTCGCCCGCGAAGGCGCGAACGTCGTCATCGTCGACCTGAACGGCGACGGCGCGAAGAAGGTGGCCGGCGAGGCCGGCCCGAAGGCGATCGCCGTCAAGGGCGACGTCACGAAGCGCGCCGACATCGACGCCGCGGTCGAGGCGGCGAAGCGTCACGGCGGCGGCCGGCTCGACATCGTCGTCAACAACGCCGGCTGGACTCACCGCAACAAGCCGCTGCTGGAGGTGACCGAGGACGAGTTCGACCGGGTCTACGCGATCAACGTCAAGTCGATCTACCACATGACCTCGGCCGTCGTGCCGGCGATGAGCGACCAGGGCGGCGGCGTCATGCTCAACATCGGCTCGACCGCCGGCATCCGGCCGCGTCCCGGCCTCACCTGGTACAACTCGAGCAAGGGCGCGGTGAACCTGCTCACCCGCTCGCTTGCGGTCGAACTCGCGCCGCGCAAGATCCGCGTCAACTGCGTGGCGCCGGTCATGGGCGCGACGGGCCTGCTCGAATCCTTCATGGGAGTGCCCGACACCCCGGAGAACCGCGCCCGCTTCATCGCCACCATCCCGCTCGGCCGTCTCTCCGAGCCGAAGGACATCGCCGCGGCTTGCCTCTATCTCGCTTCGGACGAAGCGGAGTTCGTCACCGGCGTCGTGCTGGAAGTCGACGGCGGACGCACGATCTGACGCGCGCGTAGGGAGCGGCGGCGACGCCGCGCCGGCGCGAAGCTCGGCGGCGGGGCGCATCAGTACGACCTCGGCAGATTGAGATCGTGCTGGGCGACGTAGTTCAGCACCATCTCTTCGGAAATCGGCGCGATGCGGAATAGGCGCGCGTCGCGCCACAGCCGCTCGATATGGCTCTCCTTGGCGTAACCCATGCCGCCCAGCGTCTGCATCGCCCGATCGGTGGCGAGCGCGGCGGCGTGGCCCGCCATCCACTTGGCCATATTGGCTTCGCTGCCATAGGGCTGGCCGGCGTCATAGAGAGACGCGGCCTTGTAGTTCATCAGCCGCGCGCACTCGAGCTGGATGCGGGCCTCGGCGAGGGGGAATTGCAGCCCCTGATAGGCGCCGATCGGCTTGTTGCGGAAGACGCGGCGCTGGCCGGCGTAGCGCACGGCGATGCCGATCGCCAGCTCGGCCGTGCCCACGAGTCCGGCGGTCGTGACGATGCGTTCGGTGTTGAGCACGTCGAGCAATTGCCGGAAGCCGCCGTGCAGCTGGCCGATCAACTCGAGCGGCTCGACGCGGACGTCGGTGAAGAAGATCGAGCTCGACGGAAGCGTGTTGGTGCCGACCTTGTCGATGGCGTAGTGGACGAGGCCCTCACGGGCGACGTCGATCATGAACAGGCTGACGCCGTCGGTCTTGCTCGTCGCTTCCTCGGGCTTCTTGGTGCGGGCGACGACGAGCAACTTGGTCGCCTGCGGCACGGCGGTGATCCAGATCTTCTGCCCGTTAAGCCGCCAGCCGTCGCCGTCCGCCTTGGCGAAGGTCTTGATGGCGAGCGAGTTGGAGCCGGCGTCGGGCTCCGTGAGCGCCATGGCGAAAGTGACGCCGCCCGCGGCGAGGCCGGGGAGAAGCTCGGCTTTGGCGGCTTCGCTGGCGAAGCGCGTCAGGGTGACGCCGCCGAAGATCGGATTGCACATGAAGAGCTGGCTCAGCGTCGAGCCGCCGCCGGCGGCGCACAGCGCCTCGATGGCCATCGCGAGGTCGAGCATGCCGAGGCCGGAGCCGCCGTACTGCTCGGGCAGGGTGATCGCGCTGAGGCCAGCGTCGCAGATCGCCTGCCAGGCGGCGCGCGGGTACTCCTTCTTTGCGTCGAGCTCGCGCCAGTAGTCGAGGCCGAACTTCTCGCCGACCCGACGCGCGGTTTCGACGAGCATCCGCTGCTGTTCGTTGGGTTCAAAATCCATTGGAGGTCGAAATCCTTGTTCAGCGCAGCAGACGCAGTGGGTTTTCCAGGCGGCGAACGATCGCGTCGAGAAAGCGGGCGGCGCGCACGCCGTCCCACAGACGGTGATCGGCGGAGAGCACGAGCGCGAGCTCCTGGCGGAGTTGCGGCGCGCCGTGCGCGTCGGGACGGAAAGCCGGCTTGACGGCGCCGACGCCGAGGATCGCCGACTGTCCGGGATTGACGATCGGGATCAGGCGCGAGGCGCCGAACATGCCGACGTTGGAGACGCTGATCGCGCCGCCCTCGAAGTCGTCGAGGGCGAGGCGACCCTCGCGCGCATCCGCCACCAGACGGTTGGCGGCGCTCGCCAGCGCGTCGAGGCCGACGCGCGCGAGCCCGCGCAGCACTGGCGCGACTAGCCCGCGCGGCGTGTCGACGGCGAGGCCGACGGCGATGTCGCCGACGAACTCGATCTCGCCGTCGCGCCACACGGCGTTGCAGTCGGGCGACTCTTCGAGCGCGCGGGCGACGGCGGCGACGACAAAATGCGTCAGGGTCAAGCGCGCGCCCGACGCGTCGCGGTTCATTTTGTCGCGGAAGTCGAGCAGGCGGCTGACGTCCGCCTCGGCCTGCACGTAGAAGTGCGGGATGTCGCGCTTGGCCTCGGTCAGGCGGCGCGCCGCCGTCTTCTCGATCGAGGTCGCCGGCCGGCGGCGTCCGCTCGGGCGCGCGGGCGCCGCCGGCTCGGCGGTCCGGACGGGCGGCTTGGCGGCGAGCGCGGCCGCGACGTCAGCCGACTTGACGCGGCCGGCGGGTCCCGTCCCGGATATGCGCGAGAGATCGACGCCGCTCGCGGCGGCCTGCTTGCGGGCCAGCGGCGTGGCGACAATGCGTTGGCCGGCGGCGCGAGCAGGGGCCGTCGGGCTCGCTGCGGCGTCGGCCGCGGGCGGGGCGGCGGACGGAGCGGGCGAGGCGGCAGGCGGGGGCGTGGCGGCGACGGCGTCGGCCCAGGTGGCGACCGGCGCGCCGACCGGCGCCGTCTCGCCTTCGGCGATGAGGATGGCGCCGATGCGGCCGTCGACCTCGGCGGCGATGTCGTTGGCGACCTTCTCCGTCTCGACGACGAACAGCACGTCGCCGGCCTTGACGGCGTCGCCCGCGGCGACCTTCCACGACGCCAGCACGCCCTCGGTCATGGTGAGACCGAGCTTCGGCATGACGATGGCGCTCGCCTCGCTCATCATTCGCCCCGGAACGCCGCCTGGCGCTTTTCGAGGAAGGCCGCGCAGCCCTCGTGCGCGTCCTGCGAGTCGAGGACGAGGCTGATCATTGCGTGCTCGTGCCGCAACGCGGCGCGCAGCGGCATCTCGTAGCCGTCGGCGAGCGTGCGCTTGAGCAGCTTCAGCGTCAGCGGCGACTTGGCGGCGATGCGGTCGGCGAGGGCGAAGACCTCGTCGTTGAGCTTCGCATCCTCCACCACCTTGTTGACGAGCCCGAGGCGTTCGGCTTCGGCCGCCGTGATGCGGTCGCCGGCGAACATCAGCTCCTTGGCCTTGCACAGCGGGATCTGACGGATGAGGCGCTGGCTGCCGCCGGCGCCGGGGAACATGCCGAGCGTGATTTCCGGCAGGCCGAGCTTGGCCGAGGCGGCGGCGAAGCGGATGTCGAGGCAGAGCAAGAGCTCGGTCCCGCCGCCGAGCGCCCATCCGTTGACGGCGCCGATGGTCGGCTTGTCGAGCCGCTCGATGCGATTGAATACGGAATGCAGGCGCTCGGCGAGCTCGAGGTAGTGCGGCAGGCCGCGGCGCGAGGCGAGGTCCGCGATGTCGCCGCCGGCGACGAACGCGCTTTTGCCGGCGCCGGTGAAGACGACGACGCGAACGCTGTCGTCGCGGTCGGCCTCGCCGACGCGGGCGTCGAGCTCGGCGAGCGTCGCCATGTCGAGCGCGTTGAGCGTCTCGGGGCGATTGACGGTGATGATCGCCGTCGCGCCGCGGCGTTCGAGCGTCACGCGCTGGGTCATGGTTTTCTCCTTCAGGCCAGCGCGCGCCGCGCGGCTTCGACCACGCGGGCGGGCGAGGGAATGTATTGGTCTTCGAGCGCTTTCGAGAACGGCGTCGGCATGAACGGCGCCCCGACCCGGATGATCGGCGCGTCGAGTTCGTCGAAGCCGACGTCGCCTAGGCGGGCGGCGATCTCGGCCCCGACGCCGAAGGCTTCGACCGCCTCGTGAACGACGACGAGCCGATGGGTCTTGGCGAGCGAGGCGAGCGCCGTGGCTTCGTCCCACGGCTGCAGACTGAGGAGATCGACGACCTCCGCCTCGACGCCGTCGCCTCGCAGCATTTCGGCGGCGGCGAGCGAAGTGCGGACCGCCGCGCCGTAGCTGACGATCGTCAGGTCGCGCCCTTGGCGGACGATCTCGGCCTTGCCGATCGGCATGAGCGACGGCGGCTCGGCGAGATCGGCCTTCATCGCGTAAAGACCTTTGTGCTCGACGACGATAACCGGATCGGGATCCGCGATGGCGGCGCGCAGCAGGCCGTAGGCGCTGCGGGGCGAGGAGGGGCAGACGACCTTGAGGCCGGGGACGTGGGCGAACCACGCCTCCAGGCATTGCGAGTGCTGCGGCCCGGCGCCGAGGCCGCCGCCGTGCGGCGCGCGCAGCGTCAGCGGCAGCGACGCTTGGCCGCCGAACATGAAGCGCGCCTTGGCCGCCTGGTTGACCAGCGCGTCCATCGCCAGGGTCATGAAATCCATGAACATGATCTCGACGACCGGCTTGAGGCCGCTCATCGCCGCGCCGACCGCCGCGCCGGCGATCGCCGCCTCGGAGATCGGCGTGTCGAGCACGCGCGCCGCGCCGAAGCGGCCTTTGAGACCGCGCGAAGCGCCGAAGGAGCCGCCTGCGTCGGAGACGTCCTCGCCCATCAGGACGACCGTCGGGTCCTCGGCCATCGCGTCGGCGAGGGCCATGTTGACGGCGCGCAGGTAGCGGAGCTCGGCCATCGCTCAGGCCCTCGCCGTGTAGACGCCGGCCAGAGCCGCGCCGAAATCGGGCGCGCGTCCGGCGCGCGCGGCGGCGAGCGCCGCATCGACGCGCCGTTCGACCGCGGCCGCGATCTCGGCGAGCTGCTCGCGCGGGACCTCAAATTCCGCCAGCCGACGCTCGGCGACGCGCAGCGGATCGCGCTCGGAAAGCGCGTTCAGTTCCTCGGCCGGCCGGTACTTCTGCGCGTCGCCTTCGTAATGGCCGCGCACCCGGGTGGTCATGCACTCGAGCGCCGCCGGAGAGCCGGCGCGCACGCGCTCGACCAAGCGCTCGGCGGCGTCGGCGACGGCGACGACGTCGTTGCCGTCGACGCGCTCGTGGGGAATGCGATAGGCGGCGACGAGATCGGCGAACGTGAAGGCGAGCTGCTTCGAAGTCGGGGTGAATTCGCCCCAGCCGTTGTTCTCGCAGACGAAGGCGAGCGGCAGCCGCCACAGGGCGGCGAGATTGAGGCATTCGTGCAGCAGTCCCTCCGCCAGCGCCCCGTCGCCGAAGAAGGCGACGGCGATCGCCGAGCGGCCGAGGGTGCGATGGGCGAGCGCGCTGCCAAGCGCGATCGACAGGCCGGCGCCGACGATGCCGTTGGCGCCGAGCATGCCGACGCTCATGTCTGCGACATGCATCGAGCCGCCGCGGCCGCGGCACAGGCCTTCTTCGCGGGCCAGCAGCTCGGCGAAGAAGCCCTCGAGGGGCAGACCCTTGGCGATGGCGTGGCCGTGGCCGCGATGGGTCGAGGCGATGGTGTCGGCCGTCCCCAGCGCGCTCATGACGCCGGTCGAGACCGCTTCCTGGCCGATGGAAAGGTGGATGAAGCCCGGCACCTCGCCCTGGGCGAAGAGGGCGGCGAGGCGCTCTTCGGCGCGGCGGATGGTCAGCAGCGTCTCATAGTGGCCGAGGAGGCGGCGCTCGGCGGCGTCGTTCGCCCCTGGGGCGGGCGGCCCGGGGTCGACGCGGCGACGGTCCTCCGAAATCTGCAAGCGGCCCTCCCTATCGCGGTCTTGATATGAATAATGACTCATCATTCATATTTAGCTATGCGTAACCCTCGACGCCGCCCGAGTCAAGCGGCCTGGCGGGCGCTGGGCGCAAGCGCGAAGACCGAGACGGCGTCGGCGATCGACCCTTCCGGCAGACCCTGGACGAAGCGCTCCAGCCGGTCGAAGGCGGCGGCCGGCACGCCCTCTTCGTCGCCGATCCGGCGCAGCATCTTCGATACGGTCGGCAGGTCGTAGGAATAGTCGGCCGCCGTCATCCGCTGGTCGCGGACGAGGCGCGCGCCGTCGACGGTCTCGACCTCGAGGATGGCGCTCAGCACCGGCACGGTCGGATCGGTGACCAGTTCGACGCGCTCGACGAGGCCGTTGACCGCCGGATCGTCGTAGGTCGTCATGCGCTTGGTGGTCGGCGCGCCGTGGACGAGGGTCGCGGCGATGCAGAAGGGAATGCTCATCAACGTGCCGGAGATCGAATGGAACGGCCCGACGGCGTCCATACCGGCGTAGCCGGTCTCATAGGGGTTCATCCGCACGCGCACCTTGGCCGGCGGGGATTTCATCTTTTCCCGCAGGACGAGCGCGCCGGTGACCGGCGTCTGGTTGAAGGCGCAAACGGGGAAAGGCTTGAAGGCGACGCGCGCGATCGCCCACTCCGCGCCGAGCGTCGCGGCGAGCGAAGGGTCGAAGTCGCGGCGCGCGAAGGCGCGTGCGAGGCCGGTCTTGCCCTCGAAGGCGTTGGGCGCCGCCACCGCTCCGGCGCGCGCCAACTCGGCGGCGACGAGGCCATTGCGGGCGACGACGCCGACCTGGTAGCGCCACTCGTCGGTGCCGTCGGCGAAGGATTGCAGCACGCCGCCGGTGAACGACACGGCGTTGGCCAGCGCTGCGGCGGTGCGCTCTTCGGAGAGGTCCATCAGCCGCGCCGCGGCGGCCGCGGCGGCGACGACGCCGTAGGTCGCGGTCGAGCGGAAGCCGGCCGGCGTCGTCTGCCCGGCGAAGGCCTTCTCCAGGACGCCGCCGGCCTCGTAGCCGGCGACGAGCGCCGGGATCAGTCGCGCCAGCGGATAGCCCTTGGCTTCGATCAGCGCCGTCAGCAGCGGAACGAGGATCGTGCCGAAATGGGCGGCGCCGCAGCTGTCCTCCTGCGCGCGGCCATGGAAGAGCGCCGAATTGGCGAGGCAAGCGGCGCCGACCGTGGTGCGGCGGCCGTCGACGAGCATCGTCGCCCCACCGGCGATTTCGCCGTCCATCGCCAGAGCTGCGGCGCGGGCGACCGGCGAGAACGGCGTGGCGTGGCCGTTGATGCCCATGCCGTAGGCGTTGTAGAGGCAGACGCGCGCCTTTGCGGCCACCTCCGGCGGCAGCGTCTCGAGCCGCAGGCCGGTCAGGAAACGGGCCAATTGTTGGGCGTAGGTCGTCATCGAAGAATCCTCCCCGTGTTCCGTGTCGCCGCGCCGCTAGGCCGGGTCGCGCAGGCCGCCGTACGTGCGCCAGCTCGGCGCCACCAGCCAGCCGCAGTCGACCGGCAGGTTGACGCCGGTGATCGCCGTGGCGAGCGGCGAACAGAGGAAGGCGACGGCGCGGGCGATGTCGACCGGCTCGACCATCCGCCCCATCGCCGAATTTTCGATCAGGTTGGAGGGGTCGCGTTCGCCGCGATCCATCGCCGCCTGCAGGGCGGGCGTGCGGGTGTAGCCGGGCGAGACGCAATTGACGCGCAGCTGCGCCGGGCCCCATTCGGCCGCCAGGCACTGGGTCATGCTGATGACCGCCGCCTTGGCCGGCGCATAGGCGTGCAGCGGCGCCGAGCGCATGCCGACGACCGAGGCGATCTGGACGATGGCGCCGCGCCGCCGCTTCAGCATCGCTTGGGCGAAGGCGACGCTGGCGACGTAGGTTCCCCGCTGGTCGATGCGCACCACGTCGTCGAAGGCGGCCATCGTCAGCTCGGTCGGCCGCAACGGCCGCTGGATCACGCCGGCGCTGTTGACGAGCGATTCGACCGGGCCGACCTCGGCCTCGATCGCCGCGGCGACGCTGCGCATTTCGGCCTCGTCGGCGACGTCGGCGACGAACGCGCGTCCGCCGACTTCGGCCGCCACCGCCTCGGCGCGGGCGCGGTCGCGGTCGAGCGCGACGACCTTCGCGCCGCGTGCGGCGAGCTCGCGGCAGCAGGCGGCCCCGATGCCGCTCGCTCCGCCGGTGACGACTGCGACGCCTTCCACTCGCATAGGCTTCCCCTCATTCGCCGTCCGCCGGTCCGTGCGGCCGTCCATTTTTTGCGGACGGAGCGTGACGCGGAAACGAAAATGAACTATGAGTCATAAATCGTCAATAGCGTCGATCAAAGAAGATCGACGGCAAGAGGGGGGCCCGAGGCGGCATGGTCAATCTCTCCAGCTTCATTCTCGCCCACGCGCGGCGCGCGCCGGATCGCACGGCGCTCGTCTATGGGCCGGACCGGATTTCTTACGGAGAGCTGGCGCGGCGCGTCGTCGTGACGGCCGGCTGGCTGGAACGGCGGGGGATCGGCGTCGGCGACGTCGTCGCCGTCCTGATGAAGAACAGCCCGGCTTTCCTCGAGCTCGCTTTCGCGGTGAGCCACATCGGAGCCGTGTTTCTGCCAATCAATTTTCGTCTCGCCCGCGACGAGGTCGCCTACATCGTCGCCAACGCCGAGGCGAAGCTCCTGTTCGCCGACGAGGCGCTGCAAGGAAACGCCAAGGGCGCGCCCGCAGTCGAGCTCGTCAGCGCGGCGGCGCAGCGCGACGTCACGCGCCTTTGCGCCGGAGCGCCGCCGGCGCCGATGCGCGTGCGCAAGACCGGCGACCTGTTCCGGCTGATGTACACTTCCGGCACCACCGACCGGCCGAAAGGCGTCGTCCACACCTACGAGAACTTCTACTGGAAGTCGGTGGACCACGTGGCGGCGCTCGGCCTCAACCAGGAGAGCCGTCTGCTGACCGCCGGGCCGCTCTACCACGTCGGCGCCTTCGACCTGCCGGGTATCGCCGTGCTGTGGGTCGGCGGGATGATGTGCCTGCATCGCGAATTCGATCCTGCCGTCGTGCTCGCCTCGATCGAGGCCGAGCGGCTCGATTGCGGCTGGCTCGCGCCGGTGATGACGAGCTCGATCCTCGGGTATCCCGATCGCAGCCGCTACGACGTATCCTCGCTGCGCTGGGTGATCGGCGGCGGCGAGCGCACCCCGGAAGCGCGCATTCGGGCCTTCTCCGGCTATTTCACCAACGGTCGCTACATCGACGGCTACGGCCTCACCGAGTCGTGCAGCGGCGACACGCTGATGGAGGCCGGGCGCGAGATCGAGAAGATCGGCTCGACCGGCCGGGCCCTGATGCATGTCGAGATCGAGATCCGCGACGACGCCGGCCGCGCGCTTCCCGCCCGCGCCGAAGGCGAGATTTGCTTGCGCGGGCCGAAGGTGACGCAAGGCTATTGGCGCGATCCTGAGCGCACCGCGGCGGCGTTCTTCAGCGACTGGTTCCGCACTGGCGACGTCGGCTACCTCGACGAGGAGGGCTTCCTCTTCCTCACCGACCGCAAGAAGGACATGATCATCTCCGGCGGCGAGAACATCGCCTCTTCCGAGGTCGAGCGCGTCATCCTCGAGCTGCCGGCGATCCGCGAGGTCGCGGTGGTCGGTCTGCCCGACGAGCGATGGGGCGAGCGGCCGGTCGCCTTCGTCGCCCTGGAGCCGGGGGTTACGCTGACGTTCGCCCAGCTCGACGCCCATTGCCGCGCCAAGCTGGCCGGCTTCAAGACGCCCAAGGAGCTGTTCATCCGCGACGCGCTGCCGCGCAATCCGTCCGGGAAAATCCTCAAGCGGGCCTTGCGAAGCGGCGAGGCCGTGTGAAAAGCTTCGTTTCCCGGATCGAGGACCCGATGACGCATCAATCCCGCCCCACGGCGACGGCGGCGAAGCCCAAACTCACCCGCGCGGAGCGCAACGACGAAGTCAAGCGTCGCCTGTTCGACGCCGCGGCGAAGGTGGTCGGCCGGCTCGGCTACGCCGAAGCCTCGGTGGCGCGCATCACCGACTTGGCGCAGGTGGCGCAGGGCACCTTCTACAATCACTTTCAAAACCGGCAAGAGCTGCTCGACAACCTGCTGCCGACGATCGGCATCGAGATGATTCACTTCATCCAGGATCGCTCCAACGCCGCCGAGCCGGGCGTCGGCAAGGAGAACGCGCGCTTTCGCGCCTTCTTCGATTTTCTACAGGCGCGGCCCGAGTTCCTGCGCATTCTCAACGAGGCGGAGTTCTTTGCGCCCAAAGGCTACCAGCGCCACATCGACAACATCGCCACCGCCTATGTGCGTATTTTGAAGCGCGGCCGCGACGCCGGCGACGTCGCCGACTATTCCGACGAGGAGCTGGAGGCGATCGTCCATCTGTTGATGGGCGCTCGCGGCTATCTCTCCCGGCGCTACGCCTATGGCGAAGACGGTTCGGTGGCCGCTGCGCCCGAGCACGTCTTCACGGCTTACGAGAAGCTGATCGCCGGCGGCCTGTTCAGGCTGCGCCGCCCGAACGGGTCGGGCCCAAGCGCGTGAGCGGGGCGGCCGCACGCATACTGGTGACCGGCGGCGCGAGCGGCGTCGGCGCCGCCTGCGCGCCGGCGCTCCTGGCCGCCGGCCTCGAGCCGATCCTGGTCGACATCGCGGCGATCGCTGCGGCGCCGACCGGGGCGCTCGTCTGGGAGCGCGCGTTCGACGTCGCCGACGAGGAGGCGGTCGAAGCGGGAGTCGAGGCGATCGAACGCGCGCACGGACCGCTCTACGGCGTCGTCAACGCCGCCGGCGTGCTCGGCAAGATGCACCTCGCCGAGAAGGTGCAGATGCGCCACTGGGACCGCGAGATGGCGATCGATTTGCGCGGGACCTTCCTGGTCTGCCGCGCCGCCGGGGCGCGCATGGCGGCGCGCGGCCGCGGGGCGATCGTCAACGTCGCCTCGGTCGCCGGCATGACCTCGGCTCCGGCCCACGCATACGCCGCCGCCAAGGCGGGCGTCATCCAGCTCACGGCGACGCTGGCGGCGGAATGGGGGCGGCGCGGCGTGCGCGTCAACGCCGTCTCGCCCGGCTTCACCCGCACGCCGGCGTTGGAGGCGGGGGTCGCCGCCGGCGCGCTCGACCGCGGTTCGATGACCCACCCGACCGCGCTGGGCCGACTGGTCGAGGCGGCGGAAGTCGCCGAGGCGATCGCCTGGCTCGTCTCGCCGCGCGCCAGCGGCGTCACCGGGATCAACCTGCCGGTCGACGCCGGTTTCCTCGCTGGCGCGACCTGGGACGCCTACGGCGGCTTCCGCAACGCGTAGCGGCGCCGGAAGGCCGGTTGGATTCGGCGATAACATGAACTATGAGTCATAGCTCACAAAACGGAGGGGCGACCATGTCGATGGCGAACGCGCAGGCCACACACAATCCGTTTTCCTTGGCCGGTCAGACGATTCTCATCTTCGGCGCGGCGAATGGCATCGGCGCCAGCGTGGCGCGCCTCGCCGCGCGGCTCGGCGCGCGACTCGCGCTTGCCGACGTCGCCGATCTCGGGCCGCTGGCGCGCGAGCTTGCGGCCGATGGAAACGAGCCGACGACGCTCGCTTGCGACGTCGCCGACCGCGCCGCCGTCGAACGCGCCGTCGCCGAGGCCGGCGCGATCGGCGCCATGGTCGTCTGCTCGGGAATCTGTCCGTTCGACGACTGGATGGCCGACGACTGGGACGCGGTCTACGACCGCACGAACGCGGTGAACGTGAAGGGGACCGTCAACTGCGTGCGCGCCGCCCTGACCGGCATGATGGAGCGGGGCGGCGGCCGCATCGTGCTGGTCGGCTCGCTCGCCGGGCGGACCGGCGGGCTTCTCTCCGGCCCGCATTATGTCGCCTCGAAGGGCGCCGTCGGCGCGCTGGTGCGCTGGTTTGCGCGCGTCGGCGCGCCGCGCAACGTGCTGGTCAACGGCGTCGCGCCCGGCCCGATCGACACGCGCATGATCGCCGGGCGCCCGGTGAATATGGCCGCCATTCCGGTCGGTCGCATCGGCGCGCCGGACGAGATCGCCGCCCCGATCGCCTTCCTGTGCTCGCCGGCGGCGAGCTACGTCTGCGGCGCCATGCTCGACGTCAACGGCGGCGTGTACATGAATTGACGCCAGTCGTCCTCGCGTTGACGGCAGCCGCGGCGCGTCACGGGATTCCGAGCGGGCCGGATCGGCCGACCGGACGATTGGCGCGAGCATCGCCGGCTTGCGAGCCGCCGGCGATCGGGCGGGGAAGGCTTCGCATAGGTCTCAGTGATCCTCGACGCCTGGTCGCGCTCTCCGCCGCGATCGAGGGGCGACGGCCTCGGCCGGGGTGCATCCACCACTCCGATCGCGGCTCGCAATACGCCGCGACAACCCGTACGACAACGCCGAGGCCGGGAGCTTCACGAAGACCATGAAGGTCGAGGCGGTCGCGTGGTCGCCGGTTTGCAGCGACAACTTCACGATTCTCATCCCCGTCATGGCGTGACTCGGCGCCGCCCAAGAGCGACGAATGTCGCCGTGCGCAAAGAGGGGCGAGAGCGCCGTCGAGAAAGCGCCAGTCGGCGTATTTGTCGGCGCCATTGCGGCGCGCCAGGAGGGCAATCCGCACGAGATTTTGCCGGCCATGAACAGGCAGCGATTCTTACCGGAATTGCCCCCGAACGCGCGAGAACCGGCCGAGAGGCTCAGCCGGTCCTAGCAAAATCAGCGACTTATTGCAAAAATGGAGCGGGCGAAGGGATTCGAACCCTCGACCCCAACCTTGGCAAGGTTGTGCTCTACCCCTGAGCTACACCCGCGTCCGTGACGGGGAAGCTCCCCGACCGCGCGCTTATGACGCAAGCGGG
>Ga0187848_10001273_pt1 | contig 21808 bp, 12 predicted proteins | sample June2016WEW_4_40_FD_132424 | JGI IMG/M metagenome (GOLD analysis project Ga0187848, IMG submission 132424) | Peatland microbial communities from SPRUCE experiment site at the Marcell Experimental Forest, Minnesota, USA - June2016WEW_4_40 | ecosystem: Environmental > Terrestrial > Soil >... | reverse complement strand
CTGCGGCATGTGAAAATAGGGAATTTCCTTCCGGGGCCGGCTCGGATCGCTCCTCTGACCCATGAATGACCCGCATTTTGCCCGCAAGGCAAAGCGGGTACACCCCAGTTCGCAACCGTTCACAGCGGCAGGAGAAGGGGACTGTTGGCCGTGTTTCTGGGCCTGCCGAACTCCCGGCTGCCGCACCCGCTGGCTGGTCCGTGGTGCCCCCGGGTATCCTGGAGCCTGCAGGGCCACTCGTCACCGAAAGAGGCTGCCCCGGCTGGCCGCTTTGGCCGACGAGATGCCGCACCTGACATGTCGAGCCGAGGCGTGGGCTAGACGGGGGTGCTGAAGCGAACGGCTGGGCCGAATGGCTGGACTGAGGGCTGAACAGCGGCAACGAACTGTGGCGGCGGGATCTGCAAGCATGCCGCTGATAGCATGATGACCACTTCGACGCCTCGAAGCATGCAGCTATATGACGAACAACGCTTTGTGGGGATCCCGAGGCGTCTCGAATCGCGGCGGAGGTTCGTGTTGCGACGCAAATCGTCGCGGGCGGACAAGTTGGAATCGAGTTAAGCTGCCCGCTTCCGCCGTCGCCAGGCCATCAGCAGCCCCATCGCACCCAGGCCAGCCCAGGCAATAAAGGCGGACGGCTCCGGAACCCAATGAGTGAACTCGATTATATGCCCGTGGCGATCGACAATTGCCGCGTCATCCTCGACATCTTCGCCCCAGAGGGTCCAGGCAGTAGCATATACCTCGTGCCCTTTGGGGGTAACGCCGAGGAGCTCATATAGGCTACAATCTACATCATCTTCCTCCTCTGGGTTGCTACGGGCGAGGTCCCTTATCTCAGCATTACCATTAGTGTCGGAATCTAGGATCTGCACCACTCCCAGGGAGGCGGTGATCGCCCCTGAAATGGTCAAGTCCGCCGAACTTTGGCCAAGGGAGACTGACTCCGATATTGTAAAAGTATCATCGCTGAAAACAGCCGTGCCGCCCGCGTTCCAGGTGTCCGTGCTGAAAGATCCCGAACTCGTCCAAGTGATGATTCCGCTTGTGTTGTACTGCGACGTATCTCCGCTGTATGTGATGTTCGCGCCACCTCCGGTGAGCGAGCCGGTCCAACCGGCCCCGCCGGGCGTTGAGACGTAACTTGTCTGGGCTGTGAGACCCTCGATCTGGTGGAGAAAGAAGTAGTCCGCATCTGATATGACCGATTGGGTTGCAAAACTGGCGTCCAGCGACGTGATGGAGGCTAAGCCGCCGGTAGGCATGGAAAGAACGCCGATGAAAACCGCCAGGAGGACGGTTGATGCGGCGGCGGAACGACGGTGGGACGAGAATTGCGACCGGATGATCGACAAGAAACCTGTTGCACGACGCATGGCATCACTCCTGGGTTGGGTGACACCTGCGAGCGGTGGTCGCCAAGAGGGCAACTTGGTGGCACGTCGCCCGCAGACTAGCTGAAGGGGCACGACGGTACTTCTCAGACTTCTATATGCCGCCGACCCCGATTCCTGACAAACAAAATTTGAATTTTCCGAGAGTAACTCTCCGGATGGGTGAATACGGCTTGTCTGGGAAAAGGGATGGGTAAACAGAAACCACAACCGGACACAATTCCGTCCGCCTCCCCCCCGCTCGGTGGCGGACAACTGGCGTCATTTCCTGCGGACAGAGCTGTGTCCTATGTCCCATAAGGGACCATAAGCGCGTCCCCTTGTGTGTCCTACGGACACGGGGACGCAGACAGAGAGAAAACGCGGCCGGGGGCGAAGGGCGCTTGACGAAACCGCCGATAACCGTAATAATGCTGGCATGGGTAAGGACAAACCGCAAACGACACTGACCGACGTGCTACGGGCCGCAATTCAGCAAAGCGGCTTGACGTATTACCGAATCGACAAGGCGACCGGGATAGACGAATCGAACCTTCGCCGCTTCGCTCGGGGTGAAATGTCGATTCGGCTCGACAAGGCCGACCGGCTCGCCGCATACCTGGGGCTTCGGCTGGTGCCGGACCCTGACGCCGTTCCGCCGGAACCGACGCCGGCAAACCTGGCACGGCCGATGCTGGCGAAGCGAAGGGCGAAACGAAAGGCAAGGTAGCGTATGGACGGTCCCACAGTTCTTGTGCTTGCGTTTCTAGTGCTTGTGGTTACCTTGGGACTCTGGACGGCGTTTCGACCGGAGAAAGGCGCATCGCTAGAAGAGAGCAAGAAGAGAACGGTCAACGCTGATTCCGAATCTCCCTCCGTCTGCGCGTCATCCGTTCTTCGGCAAAAGGAGACGGCAGGGGCAGGAACTGCTGCGGATCTCCAAGGAACGCAACGACCGTACGCCCCAATCGCACCAAGCCGTTGCGATTCCCCAGCAAGCGCCCCGCCGCCCTCTTGGATGTTACCTGCTGGGGTCGTCATGGTAATCGTGGGGCTATTGGCCTTCGTTGCAAGTGCGGCGAAGGGGGCTTCCCATGCTAAACCGGGAGCGGCGGAAGACTTGCTTTTCGCCGGGGCACTGATTGACGGACTGTTGAACCCGCTGTTCTTTGTCGGCTTTCCATTGGGGCTTTACTGGTGCATCCGCGGAAAAAGACCCGCCGCCGGCAATCTGCCGTTGCCGGCACCGGATGAGCGACCTTCGCCGTGCGTCGAAAACAACCCCCGGCTGACCCACTGCCCGGACTGCGGCGCGCACGTTTCGCGATTGGCGCCAAGCTGTCCGCATTGTGGAAGGCCGTTGACTCCCGAAAAGAGCGAATGAAAGGCGAACTGACCGGCGCAACGCCGGCAAACTGAAAGGCGAACCATGGGCACCGTCTACGAGGAAACCTTCACCAAGCCGCTGCCGGCGGGGGCGAGGCTCATCGTCCGCAAGGGGCAACGGCTCGCCCAATGGCAAGACGCGAAAGGCAAGACCCGGACGGCGCCGCTTACGGCTGCCGGGGATCGGATTGCAGTGGAAGCCGGCACCTACACCGCCAAGTACCGCGACGGCTCGGGGATCGCCCGCAAGGTGACGACCGGCTGCCGGGACAAGACCGCCGCCGAATCCGTGCTTGCCGACCTTGAACGGCGGGCCGTGCGGGTGAAGGGCAAGATTCTAACCGCCGCCGAAGACCGAATGATCGACCACCAGGATACCCCGCTGGCCGACCACGTTTCCGCCTACCTCTTGAAACTGGAAGCCGAAGGGACTTCGCCCGTTCACCGGGCCAACGTCCGGCGGGCCCTTGGTCGACTTGCCGCCGATTGCCAGTTTAGGCGGCTTTTCGACTTAGGGCGCGAAGCCCTGGGGCGCTGGCTTGTAGCGCAAGAGAAGGCCGGCATGGGGGCGCGGACCCGGAACACCTACCGGGCCGCCGCCGTGGCCTTCTGCAACTGGTGCGTCGAGACGAGCCGCCTTCTGTCCAACCCCTTCGCTAACGTGCCGAAGGCCGCCGAAGACGTTGACCAGCGAAGGCAACGCCGGGCGCTGGCCGAAGACGAGTTGCGCCGCTTGCTCGACGTGGCGCGCCGCCGGCCGCTCTTGGACGCCATGACGGTCCGGCGGGGTAAGAGGCAAGGCGAAGCGGTTGCCGTGCTGCGGGAGGAAACCCGCCGCCGGCTGGAATGGCTCGGGCGGGAACGGGCCCTGATCTACAAGACGCTGGTGCTCACCGGGCTTCGCAAGGGCGAACTGGCTTCGCTCACCGTGGGGCAACTGGTGCTCGACGCCGACCCGGCTTACCTAGTGCTCGACGCGGCCGACGAAAAGAACCGGGAAGGCTCGACGATACCCCTTCGGGCTGACCTTGCCGCCGACTTTCGCCAGTGGCTCGCCGACAAGGCCAAGGCCGCGCAGGACGTGCCGGCCGTGGCCTTTGACCGGGACCACCGGAAGCCGGGGGCCGGCGCCAAGGCGAAGCCGGGGGGCTTGCGGGGCACGTCCTACGGCTGCCGGCCACCGCCCCGACACTATCACCCGATGCCCCGATCTTCACCGTGCCGGCCCGGCTGGTCCGAATCCTTGACCGGGATCTGCAACGGGCCGGGATTCCCAAGCGGGACGAGCGGGGCCGGACGGTTGACGTTCATGCCATGCGGCACACCTTCGGTACCCTGTTGAGCAAGGGCGGGGTAACACCGCGGACGGCACAGGCCGCCATGCGTCATTCCGACGTGAACCTGACCATGAACACCTACACCGATCCGAAGCTCCTGGACGTGGCCGGGGCGATGGAAGCTCTGCCGGCGCTCCCCCTGGGGGCTGGTCCGCAAGGGGAAGCCGTCGCCGTAAGGGCAACGGGCACCGACGATTTGCCCCCTTCGCCGCTTGTACCAACGCTTGTACCAACTTCCGGCAAACCGTGCATATTGGGGTCAATTCTGGACAAAGTGACGGGCGCGGCCGATGAAGCCGGGGAACCCGCGGCCGTCGCCGTAAGTGCTTGCCCCGTCAACAGGAAAAGCCCGCTGACAACTGCTGTCAACGGGCTTCGTTCAGAGCGGGAGACGGGACTCGGACCCGCGACATCCAGCTTGGGAAGCTAGCGCTCTACCAACTGAGCTACTCCCGCGAATAGTCCTAAAGTATTATATTTCAATCGCTTGCGCCATGAATCGCCTGTGGACTTCCTGGTACGATTCCCAAGTTCTATCTCGGCTGATACAAATCGGGAGTTTCCGAAGATTGTATCAGGCCATTCGAGGCAAATTGTATCAGATCTGGGGCGAGCTAACAACGTATCGCATACAACCTTGTGCCCGCCGTTACCTCTTGCCCGAGACAGGCCAGCACGCTGCGGCAGGCTGAGGCGGTCGATCGCGCCCAGGCGGCGGCTGCCGCGCCGCATAACACGAAAAGGGCCCCGGAAGCCTTCCGGCGGGTTGTCTCGACATATCCGGGCACGGAAGCGGCCAAAGTGGCGACCGAGGAACTGAAGAAACTTCGGCGATGACAGCGGCGCGTCCGCCGCGGAGGCGCCGAAACCCGCCTCCCGAAATTGGACGGACACCACGGGCCGATTCACCGTCAAGGCACGCTGCCGCGGCGTCAAGAATGGCAAGTTGGATCTCGAAACAGAGGACGGCCAGAACATCCAGGTGCCGCTGGACAAGCTTAGCGAGCAGGATCGCGAGTTCCTCAAGGCGCACCCGGCGGAATGGGCGACGTCTAGTGGATCAGGTCCCGCTCGCCCAGCCGTCGCAGATCATCCAGGACGGCTGCCACCACGTCGAGGGCCTTGCTGTCCACGCCCGCGTCCGGGACTTCGGCGTTGGCCAGCAGCGTCAGCTTCGCCGCCGGCCCGAGCTGGAAGCGCGGCTGCGTGCCGTACCAGAAGTGCCCGGCCAGGATCAGCCGTGCGGGCCGGGCGCCGCTGGAGACGAACCGCGGGTACTTCGGCTCGGTGTAGAACTGGCTCTGCCCGTAGTAAATCCGGCCGGCATAGTCGCGGATGTCGACAATCGGCTCCTGGGTAAAGGTGTGCATCTTCGGGCCCTGGATGGTCACGGCCCCTTCCGGCTGGCCCGCTTTGCCCTCCAGCACCAGATGCTGGTCGCTTTGCTCGTTGTAGAAGTCGCTGATCACCACCGAGTGGTTGTCGCGGATCCGCAACGTCGGCTTTGACTGGGTGGCCAGCCGAGTGAGGAATCCGATAAAGCCGTCGCGCGGCGCAGCAGAACCTTCGATCGTGATCGTCCCCTCGTACGAGGTGCGGAACAGAAAGGTCGCCCGGGCGCTATCGGCGATCCGCAGGTTTCCTTGGACGTGCAAGGCATCGATCGTGCTGCCCGGCGGCAGCTCGACGAAATGAAAGCCGTGCGTGTCGGGGGCCTTGTCGTACATGCCGAAGGTCGAGACCTCGTCCAGCAGCAGGCGGCACGGCACGCGGGCCCTCGACGTGACGCGGACGTCGGGGCCGTGGTTCATCGTGCCGAAATCGTGGTGGCCCACCGACAGGTTGGCCAGCGTGACGTTCTCGACGGCGGAGACCTCGACCAGCGGACGGCCCGCTTCGCCTTGCCAGACCAGCCCGCAGCGGAACCCTCTGCCGCCCAGCGTGTAATCGCGGCCGGTTACCGAGAGGGTCCGCTTGACGGCATACCGGCCTGTCGGCAGGTAAGCGATCGCCCCGTGGCTTGCCTGCCGGGCCGCGTCAATCGTGGCCTGCAGTGCGGCCGTGTCGTCCGCCCGGCCGTCACCCTTGGCGCCGAAATCGCGCACGGCGTCGAAAACCTTGTCGGGCACCGCGACCGTCTCGCGCAGGAAATGCTGCTCGGCCGAGGTGACAACGCCGCCCAGGCGCCCGGGCGGGATAGTGTACAACCTGGCGGCCGGCGTCGCTTCCACCAGCCGTTCGACCGGTTCCGGCCGGTTGTGGCTCAGCAACAGCTTTTGTGCCGCGTTGGCCAGCCTGACGGGCGTCCGCTCGGACGGAGGCTGCGTGAAGCGGCAATCGAACATCAGCACCGGGCTGCCGTTGAGGTGCATGGCCCCCTCCGGATCGGTCCAGCCGGCCACGTGGCAGTCCTGGACGGTCAGCGGCCCGATCGTTCCTCGCTGCTCGAGGAAGCGTTTCGAGCCGATCGAAGTGCAGCGGCGGATCGAGCTGCCGTGTTCGCTGCCCATGGAGAAATCCGCCTGCCGGCTGTGCTCGAAATGGCAATTCCGCGCGTAGAAGTTGGCCTTGCTGTCCCACACGCCGATGCCGCAGTGGCGGAACTCGCAACCGTCGATTGTATTGTCGTAGTCGTTGAACGTGAGGAACCCCAGGGCCGTGCCGCAGTTCTCGAACAGGCAGTTGTGGTACAGGATCTCGGCGGAGGCGACTTTTTGCCGGTGGCCGACCCGGATGCCAAAACCCGTGAAGTTGCGAAATGCCTCGTGCTGGTGGCGGACTTCGGTCTCGAATCGTTTTTCCGCCGCGTGATCGAAGCCCACGGCCGCCTTGCCGCGGCCGTCCCAGCTCAGGCCCACGTAGCGGCTGTAGGCCACGCCGTTGCTCCAGAACATGCGGCCGCCTTCGGGGCCGTCCCACGTCAGGCGGGTGTCGCGGCCGTGGCCGACCACCAGGCATCCGGTGCCGCCGGCGAAAACCAGCGTGCGGGTGATGCGGTACGTGCCGGCCGGCAGGTACACGGTGGTACCGTCGCCGCCGCGGTTCAGGGCGGCCTGGATGGCCGCGGTATCATCCGCCCGGCCGTCGCCCACTGCAGCCGGCGCGACGCGAGTCTTGACATTGATCCAGTCCGACCGCTCGCGCCACGCCAGGCTGGGGATGTCCGGCAACGCGCCGAAAACCGGCGCCGAGAGCAAGGCCAATGCGAGCAGGGCCAAATGCGTGCGCATGATCCAGGTTCTCCGTGGCTCAATAGGCTTGCGTGATTGTGGGAATTCAGCCGTGTGCCACTCAATGCCGATTCCAGTTGAACGAATTGCGCGGCTTGTAAGTGGCCTTGAATCTTGATCTTATGTTCCTCTGTCAGCCTCAGCAAGACTGGCGATTGTGGCGGCAGGTGGGGTTTCCGGCGAGGCCGTTCCCGCTTCTGTTTCGGCGTGGTTCGCACGCGATGGTCCCGTTGGGCAGAAGAGATCCGTTCGGTAAACGGCCTGCTGGGCTTCGACGTTCCCGCGATGTCGCGACGCGCTTCCACCAACACGCCACGGGGACTGCACATCACCGGAAGGCCACCCCCCTGCGGTGCCGGCATCGCCAACGCGCCCTGGCTCAGGAGCAACTGGGTGGCGATCATCGAGGCTTCCGCCTCGCGATGTGCCAGTCGCAGCGTGCGGCTCATGAGGGTGACTTTCTTCAACGTCCGCTTGCAGGTCCTGAAAAAGCCCTCGTTTTCCCATCTCCAGCGATAACAAGTGGCCGCCGTTTCCAGGGGCAACTGCTCCCGGTCCTCCACGTTGCTGAACAGCCACACGTCCGCCTTGTGACGGCAACTGCGGACCCGTATCAGTCTTCCGCGAATTGGCGGCTTCCCCTCGTTCTGCTGACGCTTCGGCCAGTAGTAGACGCTCCCCCGCGGAACTCGTTCAACGGCTCGTTGCTTTCGGTGTAGAAGGTTGCCATGGAGGATATGCGGATGAGAAAGAACACCTTCGCCAAGACCATCGCCGCCGTGACCCCGTAGCCTACATACCCCGCGTCGGCCACAATCAACGCCGCCGTGGGCAGCCAACGCAGCATGTGGATGAGGTGGCTTCGTTCGGTGGCCTTGCCGCCTTTCCCGAAGCGCCAACAAAAGGGAAAACCCAACGTCAGATGGACAATGGACGTATTCCAAATCATCGGCGGCGAGCCCTGCTTGCCGAAGGTTCCCAGTCGCCGCTCCAGGAACTTCTCGGGGAGGCTGTCGCCGCAACAGTAGGTCGTCAGCAAGAGGATGTACAACAGCGGGTGCAAGTCCCAACGGGGGGATTTCCTCCGCTTCGAGGCATTTCGCACTTGCTTGAAAACCTCTGGCGTGAGAAACTCTCGCATCGAGCCGATCAACGACTTGGCCCGCCGTCGCTGGCGGGCCCGCCTCCTTGCGCTGGCCATTTGCCGTTCCTCTATGATGGGGCTTGGCGTAACACCCCATCATCGCCGAAACGACTTTTTCATGCACGATCGACAAACCACCGTTTTCCCGAAGCACATTGCCACGCCAACATCCGCGATGGCAAGAACTTAGGATCAACGTGACCGCAATTCGGACATGGCATTGCGTGCCACGGCTTTCGACACGTTTCAAGGTATCTTTATCGAATTCGCGTTGGTCCGGCTTCGTTATCGCTACGGCGCCTCGATCGACGACATCCGACCGGCCGCGGACCGGATGCGAAGCGGGAGCGCCTTCGATCTCGTCGCGAACGGCTTTTGGACCCCCGCTTAGACACGATCACCCTACAGTTTGTTACCGGTACCACGGTTGGGAACGTCAAGAGAGGCGTATGAGAGAGGCGTTTGATTCGCGACCGGCAGCCCATCTTCAATTGGCCGATCCCGCAGCGCGCGGTATAATGACGCAGCCGCAAGGTCCTGCCGGAGAAGAGAGGTGGGGGTTGGTTCTTCAGAATCCGGGCCGTCGGGGCCTGACCCTCGGTATTGGCTCTGTTGTTGCTGCCCGCCGTCTTCACGGGCGAGTCCTCTCCGGGGGCGCCGGACCGTCCTCGTGGAGGCGTTTGTCGAAGCGACCGATTAACAAGACGCCTGGCACGGAGTTTTGTTCCCAGCCGGCCCCTTGACCGCAGCCGCGGCGGATGGCCCGCCCATCGAGCGCAGAGGGTCGAATTCATGCACACGCCGCTGGTGAGCATGTTGGTCGACGCAGCCACGGCGCAGCCGCTGGCAGCCGTGGCGCTGCCGGCCGGCGAGTTGGCACACCTCCGCCGGCTCGAGTCGCGGCCTGACAACCAGCGAGGATGTGCCGGACGGTGCATGAAAGGAGGCGAGCGATCATGTGGCTGAAGCCCGCGATGGTGGCAACCGTGCTCTGCGCCGCGGCGCCGGGCCCGCCGGCCCTGGCAGACGATGCCGAAAAGGCAAGCGGCTCGGTGCAAAGCGTCGGCGGCCAGGCGTGCGACATCGCGCCGTTCGCCTACGCCTATCGCAAGGGCGCCGCGAACAACCCGATGGAGACCCGCTGGCTGAATCCCACGCCCGAGCTGCTGTGCGGCCTGTTGTGGGAAGAACGCCGCAGTGTCCGGCGGATCGAGGTCGAATTTCCCGGCGGCGGGGCAAGGGCTCCGCTCGCCACGCAACTGCGGTTGGTGACGCGGACTGCCGCCGCACCCTTCGAGGAGGCGTCGGTCCCCGGGTTCGGCATCGGTCCCCGGGCGGAGTTCACGCTCAAGCCGGCGGGAGATCCGCTGCTGACCCCGCAGGGCACGACGCGATTCACCTTCGCTTCCAACAACGATATCAACAGCATCAAGGTGCTCTACGCCGGCGGCGACACCAAGGTCGGCGTTCCGGCAGTGCGCGCCTTCGGCCGCGCGTCGTGGAAGAAACCGCTGACGGTGGAAATCGAGTGGGCCTTTCAGCCGGATCAGGCCGGCCGGCGTTGTGACGGCTGCGTGGAAGCATACAACGGATACCTCGGCCGCCTCGCGCCGCTCCAGGACGGCTGCGGCGTGGCGGCAATCGGAGAGCGCGCTTGGAAGGACGGGCAGGGAACAACCGCCCGGCGAGGCATCAAGCTGCCGGTGATTCGAACCGCGGGGGACGCCAACAGCCGGACCATCGTCACGCTCCGGACCAGCCGCGGCAACGTCTCATTCGTTGCCGGGGACCTTGAAAGCGGGCCAATCCTCATCCCCAGCATCGGGATCTGCATCAGCGACGCCCAAAGCGGCCTGACAGGAGAGCAGTTCCAGATGCAACTTGCCGCCAGGCGTCTGCGGACCGTCCGCCAGCAGGCGCGGGCAGAGCCCGAGGCGAGCTGGGCATCCGCCATGAAACGCTACCATGGCAGCGGCGCGCTGCCGGCCTTCCCCAAGCCGCCTTACGAGCCGGCGATGCGGATCGACGTGCCCGAGGAGCAGCTCGCCGCCCAGTGGCGATTGGGCGATTGGCATCTGAAGCGCTGGTCGCAGAAAGTGAAGGACGACACCTATTGCGTCAGCATCTGGGAGCCCTGGGAGCCCATGGGATACACGGCGATCGGGTTGGAGTCGTCCACGAACATCAGGGCGCTGGACCTGATGGGCTCGGCCGACGTGGCGCGGGGCGGCTTGAACTGGTGGCTGTTCTTCGTCAAGCACGCGACGCCCTGGGGCAAGCTCGCCGACCTGGGCGACGGGCCGTTGACGGCCCCCGGTCACAGCCTGAAAAGAATGGACTCCCACTATGACCAGCACCACGGCGGCGGCCACGGTCGCGTGCTGGAAAGCTGCGGGCTGCACTATCTCCTGACCGGCGACGCCGCGTGGCTCGACAAGGCCGGCCCGCTGCTGGCGCGGGCCTGCGACTGGACCATCCGGGAGCGCAAGCTGTGGAACAGGGACCTTCCGCCGAACGCCTGGTGTCATGGCCTCGAGCCGCCGACCGACGTCTGCGACGGCAGCGACATCCGCCTGTTCTTCTCGCTCAGTGCCTGGTATTACGCCGGGTTGAAGCAGGCCGCGGAAGTTCTTGCCTCGCAAAACCCGGCCCGATATGCCGGACTCGTGAAAGAGGCCGAACTCTTCCGCCGGGACATCCGCACGGCCGCCGATCGCTCGATGGCACTCTCTCCGGTGGTCAAAGTGGGGGACGGCACCTATCGCCGCTACGTGCCCTTTGCACCCTATATGCGCGGTCTGGGAACGGAGATGGATACCGGTTTCGCCGGCTACGCGGATGGCCGCTGGTTCGAATTCGTCATGGGCGGCCTGCTGTTGGTCAGGTGCGGCATCTACGACGTCAACGAGCCCGTGGTCCAGGAGATGCTCGACGTGTATGAAGACCGGCTCGTCCGAGACGGGCAGAACGGGCAGAACGGCTACAACGACGCCCCGGCCCTTTACTTGCTGTTGGACGACGTGCCGTTATTCCTCAGAGGCATGTACAATTCCTACGCGGCGGAAGTCGATCCGGATCGCGGATACATCTTCTGGGAGGTGCAGAACCGCAGTTATGCCAGGGACAAGACTTTCGAGGAGGCGGCGTTCCTCGAGCGCGTCCGCGCGATGCTGGTGATGGAAGACGGCAAGGACCTTTGGCTGGCGCGGGCCACGCCGCGGGCGTGGCTGGAACAGGGCAAGAAGATCGCCGTCAAGAGCGCGCCCACCTTTTTCGGCACGGCGAGCTACGAAATCGTCTCCGACGTGGACCACGGCAAGATCAACGCCACGCTGGAGATGCCCTCGCGCCGTCCGCCGGAGAGCGTCGTCCTGCGTTTCCGCCATCCCAAGGCCTTGCCCATCCGGAGCGTGACCGTCAACGGCAATGACTGGGAGCACTTCAACAAGGAGAAGGAAACAATCGCATTGAAGGGTCTGGCCGGCACGGTGGCCGTGACGGCCAAGTACTGAGCCGTTCGTGGACGTTCACTTCAGCGACCCGCTCGTCAAGCCGATCCACACCGGCGCGCCCCAGTTCTCGCCGGCTTGCGGGTCGCGCGCGAGCGCGACGCTCTTGATCTCGGCCTGCGGCCGCGGGTTGGACCACTGGAGCTGATAGACCACCAGGGGCTGGGCCTGGGGCGTGGCCGCTTTGCCCGTCCAGGCCACCACGGCGTTCTTCAGGTTCGCCAGGCTCGTGGCGGTGTAGGGGGCAATGCCCCGCGTGATCTCGACCGGCACTTCCTCCGCCTGGCCGTCGGCATAGCGCACCACGTACTTGAACACCACCGGCGGCGGCTGGTTGGGATCGTTCGGCTTCCACTCCTGCGCTTGGATATAGCCTTGCAGGAAGAAGAGCGCGTCGGCCTTTCGCCCGACCTTGATCGTCGCCTCCGCCGGCAGGCGGCCGTCCACCCCGGGCCCGCGGAGCATCACGCACGAAGGCACCGGCGAGGTGCGGAAGTCGTTCAGCTTGTACGTCACGCCGGCAAGTTTCTGCTCGCCCACGGGCAGCGTCGAGAGGTCCACGTCCGGGAACGTGCCGTGTCCCTTGGTCAAGTAGGCGTTGGCCTGCTCGTTGAACGGCACGGGGCGGAACCGCATTTGGGCGGCGGTGACGATCCGCCCGCCGGCGAAGGTGGCGCCCAGGTTCCGCAGGATCGTGCTGACGATATTCTGCTTCTTCTGGGCGTTCACCGGCACGCTTTCCTTCTCCGGCACCAGCAGGTTGTTCAGGATCACGCCGCCCCGGCCCATCGGGTAGCGGACCATGGCGCCGATGTTCAGCATGGGCCGCACCCGCCGGCTGAAATCGGCCGGGCGGGTAACGCGGATCCACAGGTTATCGACGCCCACCAACTGCTGCTTGCCTTCGACGGGCACGATCTCCATCGTCAATCGCCGGGCCTTGTGCGGCGGCACGGCCACGTCCTGTCGCCCCGGCACGTTGCGGAGCTCCAGGCTGACCGGCGGGCCGCCGTCGAAAGAGAGCTTGACCTTCTCGATGCGGTTGAAGATGGGCGTGGGGATGATGTCCAGCTCGATAATCTCCTCTTCCTTCGGCAGGTCGAAAGTCCACGCCAGCGGCTCGCCCTTGCCGTAGGCGATCGTAAAACAGTATTTCCAGCTATCGGCCGACGTGAAGCCGTTGACCATGTTCCGCGGCCAATGGTCCCAACCGGGGCCGGCCCCGGGGTTCTTGAAGTACTCCGGCCCGGGAATCTTGCAGAACGGGGCGATGTCGTTCAGGTCCACGACGTAACTGAACACGTCGCTGGCCATGAAGCGGTCGCCACTCCATTGCACGATCTGCTGGCCCGACTCCATGACGACGTCGCGCGTCGTCAGGCCGGCCATGAGCGGATCGTTGGGCGTGGCCAGCGTCACGCGCTCCATCTCGAACGGCCGGATCGCATGCTCGAAACCGACCAGCTTATTGAAGTCGGCCAGGCCCTCGGGCGTCAGGCCGCAGAGCATGAGGTAGCCACCCCGCTCGGTGAATGCCCGCAAGACGTCGCGCCTTGCGGCCAGTGTCCGCAGGGCGGCGGGCGTCGCCTGCACGACCACGATCGTATGCTTCCCGTCGGCCAGCGCCGCCGCGGCGTCGCCGGCCAGATCATATTTCAGGCCCGAGGCCGCCAGCATCTTGGCCCAGGGGCTGCGGGCCTCGGCCACCACGGCCGTCTGCTTGCGGCTGACCTGGTAGCCGGCGGCGTAATTCAGCGTGTTGTCGAAGAGGCGCTGGGCAACCGGATCGAAAGCCAGCTTCTCGCCGACCACCAATTGGCACAGGATCACCAGGCCGTCGTTCACCTGGCATTCGGCCATCGCCGAGCAGGCCAGCTCCGGCTCGCACTGCACCAGCGAGCGGCAGCCCTTGGCCGCCTTCTTGTACACGTTGCGATAGACGACGTGGTCCTTCGACCAGGTGAAGAAGTCCTCCTGGCCCAGCCCGGCAAATGCCGGGTGGTCCAGGTTCTCGGAGAACGCGACCCGGCCGACGTAGCCGGTGGGCTCCAGGTCGGCCGGGATCGCCTGGTAGTGCAACGGATGGTCCTGTTCCAGGACGATGACCCGAGCCCCGTCGGCGGCCAGCTCCAGCCACTGCGGCGAAGTGGATTGCTCGGGCGTGAGCGCATTGGGGCCGACCAGCACCACGCGGGCCTTGGCCGGCAAGCCCGCGAAGCCGGCAACTTCGGTGAAGTCGATGCCGCGGGCCGCCAGCCGCGCCTTGACGCCGCCCGAAGGGTCGAGCACCGCCAAGTCCTGCTTCGCCAAGCGGGGCCGGGCCGCGCCGGCCGGATCAATCACCACGAGCGGCTTGACGTCGCGAAAGACCTCCTTGCCGCCGCGGCCGGCAGTGAGGAGAAGCTGGCCCGTGGTCCGCGGCTTATCCACGCGGGGCATGTCCAGCGTAATCTCGAATTGCTCGGCCATGCCCGGGGCCACCTTGAATGCCTTGCCGCCCTCCGCGACAATGCCCGGACCGATCTTCAGTTGCCAGGCCACGTCGATGGGCTCGGCGAATCGCGTGTCGTTAAAGACCTTGAGCGTCCGCGGCACCTTGCTGCCCGAGGCGAACGTCCAGTTCCACTGCCGGCACAACACGGCCACCGGCTGCCAGGAGTTGTAGACCCCGCCGGTGCCGTCGGTCATCCAGAAGTGGGCGGCGCCCAGGCCCGCCCAGCGGTAACCCTCGGAGGCCATCTTCACCCACAGCGATTCGCCCTTGGCCGACTCGGACCGCCCCAGAAAGGCCGACTCGCCCTGCACCCCGGCGTAAAAGGACGGCGGCGAGCCCGCGGTGAACAGGCTTTCGCCCAGGAAGCCGGGCTTGCCGGTGTCGTACTTCCAGATCGTCTGCGGCTGGTGGAACAGCTTGTCGCAGGTGTAGGCCTCGTCGGGATAGTCGCGGAGGTCGCTTTCGCCGTAGTGGACGCCGTTGATGGGCATCGACTGGTCCATCATGGCATGCCCCCCGTCGGTCATCGCCGGACGCGTGGGGTCCAGTTCCATGACCTGCTTGGCGACGTCGCGGATGGCCGGCTCGACCCATTGCGCCAGGCCCCAGTTGCGCGAGTTGATGAAGGTGACCTCGTTCTCGATCGACCAGACCATGATGCTCGGATGGTTCCGCTCGCCGCGGACCGCCGCCTTGAGCTGGTTGGCCCAGTTGTCGAACAGGGCCTTGCGGGCGCGGGTCACGTCCTTGCCGTCGATCTTCACGCTCTCAGTCAGGCCGTAGTTGCCGCCCTCGCCGTCCAGCAGCCCCGTGCGGCGCACGATGACGCCGCCGTGATCGAAGAAGTCCAGGGCCTCGGCCTGGTTCATTCCCTTCCAGCCCGTGCCCCAGAACCGCATCGTGTTCTGGCCGTGCTTCTTCCATTGGGCGAGGATTTCCTCGGGCGTGCCCACGTCGTAGCAGTCGGCATGGCCGTGGTAGGGCACGCCGTTGAGGGTGAACTGGGCGTGGTCCCAGCGCCACTCGCGGAAGCCGAACTTCGTCCGGCGGGTGTCGATCACGCGGCCGCCCAGGCTGACGGTGGTGACAACCTCGTATTGCTGCGGCGCGTCGGGCCACCAGAGCTTGGGATTCTCCCAGCCTTCGGCGAGCTTGACGACGTTCTCCTGGCCCGCCGGAACGGCGACCTGCCGGTCCGCGAAACACTTTTCGGCCGGGCCGCCCTCCAGCGGCACGCACTGGTTGCCGATCGTGACCGTCGCGGCGGCGGCGGATGCGTTGCGGAGCGTGATCTCCAGGCCAAGCTGCCGTTTGCCGAGCGAGGGGATTGCGAATACGTCGGACGCATACACGCTGCCGGCGGCCACCAGCGAGACCGGCTCGACGATCCCGTTCTGCATGTGGCTCCAGACGGCAAAGTCGAAGCGCATGCTGGCGCCCTGGTAGTTGAAGAAACTCATGGGCAGGTTGAACAGCTCGCGCGGGCGGGTGGCGGCGTAATAGGCGTCCTTCACGGCGACCAGGATTTCATTGGTCTTCCCCGGCTGGAGGGCCCTGGTGACGTCGCAATCCCAAATCGCAAACGGCGCGGCGCTGGAGCCGCACAACTGCCCGTTGGCGATCACCGACGCGATCAGGCTGGTCGAGCCGAAGTGCAGGAAGAATGCCCGGCCCGCCAGGTCGGCCGGCACGTCGACCCGCGTGCGATACACGTAGCGATGGCAGTAGGCCATTTCGGGCCGCTTCTCATTCCGATCGCCGGGCACGTCGATGCCGTACCATAGGAGCCGCTCGGCGCCGGGCACCGAGTCGATCGGCCGCGTGCGGTCTTCCTCCTTCACGGTCAGCTCGTCCCAGCGGGCGATCTGCCACGCGCCGGCCAGCGGCGTTTCCACGCGCTCGCCCCCCTTAGCGCCGCTCTGCATTGTGAAAACCTGCTTCGCGGCCGCCTTGTCCCGTTCGTCCTGATACGGGGCGTCCGGCTGGAACTTGCCGTTGGGCCGGAAGGACCCTTTGCTCAGGCACAGCGCGTCGGAGCAGTAGAAGATCTGCTGCTCTTCCTTCTTATTGTTGACGATCTTGAACCAGCGCTGCAGGCGAATCTCCAAGCGGTGCTCGCCCGCGGCCAGCTCGGCCAGCCCGCACTTGTACCACGCCACTTCGTTCCAGTCGGTCAATAACATCAGGTCGATGGTCGGGTCGCTGGGCTGCACCTCCTGCCACGGGCCGTTGTCGATGCGCCATGAGAAAGGCGAGCGGACGAACTCGAAGCCGATGCGGTTCCAAACCTCGTACTTGCCGGCCGAAGGGGCCGCGAAATCGTAGCCCAGCACGATGCCCTCCTTGGGCACCGCCTTCTCGACGTCGCCGGCCGGGACCTGGATCCGCAGCCACTTGCCGGCGGAGAGGTACGCATGGCCGGCCCAGTTGCCCAGGTCGAGTTTCGGGTAGTTCGACGAGGACGGTTTCTCGCCTTCCAGCCACACGAAATCGGCGGCGCGCGCCGCAGCTCCCCAAGCCAACGCCGTCGCCAGGCCGAGGCAAAAGCCAAGTTGTCGCATCACGGTTCTCCGTTATTGCGGGCCAGCCGTGCCCGCCGTCTTGCTGAGCCGCAGCGACCGGAGATTCACCGCTTTCCAGCTTGCGGCGTCGCGGGGCCGCGCCTTGAGGACCAGCTTGCCCGGCTTGTCGACCTGCAGCGTGCCGAGACTCACGTTGCGGAAATCTTCCCAGGACTTCGTGCGGGCGATTTTGCCGGCGGCCTGCCGGGCGGCCATTTCGACGACCAGGACGGAGTCGCCGGCGTCGGCCGCAAAGGCCCCGCTGACTTGGTAGGTGCCCGGCGAAGGCACGTCCAAGGTCCAGGTGGCGCAATCCCCCGCGTTGTCCCAGAAGCCGATGTTCGGCTGGCCGCCGTGCTGCTCGACCTGCAAGGCGCCGTGCAGATCGGCCGCGTCGGCCGATAGCGTGAAGTTGCCCCGGGCATCGGGACGGCTAACCTCGACGACTTGCGCCCCCTCGGCCGGCTTGAAGTCGCTGCCAGCGAGCTTCAGGGCGAAAGCGTACCGGCACGGCTTGTCGGCCGGAAAGGTGACCACCAGGCCGTCGGCCGTCTGCTTCCACTCGATCTTGCCCTGGTGGCCGAGCAAGCTCACGTCCTCGATCACGTTGCCGGTCCCGCCTTTCGGCCTGGCCAGCGAGCGGATGGTCAGTTTGCCGTCCGGCGGCCAACCCAGGGCGATGGCGTACAGCGTTTTGTCGCCCTTGGTCGTGAAACGGATGTCTTTGTAGCTATAGCCGAAATCCTCGCCGAAGTGTCCGCCCTTGGCCCGGACGGCCCCTTCGCCGTAGACCAGCCAGGGGCGCGTGCCGAAGATGGCCTCGCCGTTGACCGCGTTCCACGCGGCCATTTCCGCGAGCATCTCTTCCACTTCCCGGTCCAGCGAGCCGTCCGGCCGCTGCACCACGTTCAACAGCAGATTGCCGTTCTTGCTCACGATGTCCACCAGCATGTGGATGCTCCAGCTCACCGGGCGGAACTTCCAGTTGCGGTTGTAGTACCAATCGCCGATCGAAGTGTCGGTCTGCCACGGGTCGGGATTGATCTTGGCCATCACGCCCCGTTCCAGGTCCTCGATCCAGCGGCCCTCGGACTTCTGCTTGCAGGTGTAGACGGCCTCCAGGCGGCCGTGGCGGGTTTTCAGGTTGTTGTTGTACAGGTCGGCGATCATGCTGCGGCCCACCTCGTTGCCGAAGGGCACGCCGCCGTCGGTGTACAGCAGGTCCAGGTCGTAGTTCTCGATCAGGTCGGTGATGCAGTCGTACCACTCCCGCTGCCACTTCGGGTTGTTGCTGTACCAGCCCGTATCGCCGGGCGCGGCGGGGAAGTGATACAGGTCCTCGTACTTGGGGTCGGCCCCGTCGTAGGGCACGCCGGCCAGCGGTCCGGTCTTGTCGGAACGGTGGGCGGGCTGGAACCAGGTGAAGCTGGCCCCCAGGTGCTCGGAGACGCCGAACCGCATGCCTTGCTTCTTGGCGGCCTTCTGCCAGCCGGCCACCACGTCCCGCTTCGGGCCCATGTTGACGGCATTCCACTTGTGGTGCTGCGAGTTCCAGAGATGGAAGTTGTCGTGGTGCGAGCCCATGCTCACGAAATACTTGGCCCCGGCCTTCTTGTAGAGGGCCATCAGCCGGTCGGGGTCCCATTTCTCGGCCTTCCACAGGGGGATGATGTCCTTGTAGCCGAACTTCGACGGGTGGCCATAGTGCTCCAGGTGGTACTTGTAGTGGTTGCTCCCCTGCTCGTAGATCCCGCGGGCGTACCAGTCGCCGTCCATGGGCACGGCCTGCGGCCCCCAATGGGCCCAGATGCCGAACTTGGCGTCGCGGAACCACTCGGGGCACTTGTACTGCTTGAGCGATTCCATCGTGGGCTGGAAGGGCCCGCCGACCAGAGGCAGCTTGGCTCCCTCCGCGCCGGCCGAGACCGATGCGCCGTACAGGCAACCGGCCGCCAGAACCACTAGCCAAACACTGACCCTATTCATCATGGCGTGACTCCTCGTGTCGTCATTGTTGAGAGAGCAACCGGACCCTAGGATAATCCCTCGCGGCGCCAGAGGCAACCGCCCGCTGCCCGATCTGCCCCGATCCTTCTCCGCTGCCCTGAATTCTCCTTGAGCAAGCGGGCCGGGCGGCCGGCTACGATGCGACATGCAGGACTGTGCATGCGTATAGATAGAGGCGAAGTGCGGCCATGACCGCGGAAATGGACACCCCGCCGGCTGCGGAAAGCCATGCGTCGCCACCGGAGGAGGGGGCCATCCCGTGCCGGCCGGGCGGATCGTTGGTTGGATCGGCGGCGGGTGCGATCTATTCCTCCGGCGCCTCTTTCGGCGTCTCTTTCGGCGTCTCTTGCTCGGGAACCCGTTTTTGCAGATCGGCGTTTTCCTCTGTCAGCTTCTTGACCCGATCCTTCAAGCCGGCAATTTCCTGCTCCAGCTCTTTGCCCTTGGCCTCTGCACCCGCCCTGGCCTGTTTGGATTTCTCGGCCTCGCTCTTGGCGGCGTCGAGGTCCTTCTGAAGTTGGGCCGCCTTCTCCTCTGCCTGAGAGAGCGTCTCGATGCGATCCTTCAAGCCGGCGTTTTCCTGTTCCAGCTTCTTGCCCTTGGCCTCTGCACCCGTCTTGGCCTGTTTGGATTTCTCGGCCTCGCTCTTGGCGGCGTCGAGGTCCTTCTGAAGCTGGGCCGCCTTCTCGTCCGCCTGGGATAGCGGCTTGTTCTTGGCTTCGGCGTCCTTCCTGGCTTGTTCGGATTTTTCGGCCTCGCGCTTGGCGGCGTCGAGGTCCTTTTGAAGTTGGGCCGCCTTCTCCCCTGCCTGAGAGAGCGTCTCGACGCGATCCTTCAAATCGGCGTTTTCCTGTTCCAGCTTCTTGCTCTTGGCTTCCGCATCCGTCTTGGCCTGTCCGGATTTCTCGATCTCGCTCGTAGCGGCGTCGAGGTCCTCGTAAAGCTCGGACATCTTCTCCTCGGCCTGGTCCAACTTCTCTTCCGCGTTATTCAGCTCGATCACCTTGGTGTAGTAATCGGAGTGCTTCACGCAGCCCGGCGCTGCGAGCATCCACGCCGCAAGCGCCGCACACGCGACAACGCGCTTCAACATCGTCGGGACCATCGCATTTCCCCTCTCACTGGGCTACAACCGGCAACCGGCCGCCGGCACTTGGCAATTACATCTCCTCCGAGTCGGTCGATGAGGCGGACCCGCGCCTGATTCGGCACTCCGGCAACGCCCGTTGGAGCGCCGTCACGCCCTCGTCGGTCACCTTGGTGCCGGTCAGCAACACCTGCCGGAGTTTCGTCATGCCTTGCAGGTACTTCAGCCCGGCGTCGGTGACTTGCGTATTCTGGAGATACAACGCGGCGAGTTTCGGCAAGCGCTCGAGGCATTTCAGTCCCTCGTCGCCGATGCGGGTAAAGTCGAGCCGCAAGGTCTGGAGCTTCGTCAATCGCCCGAGCCGTTGCAAGCCGGCGTCGGTAACCTGCGTGTGCTGGAGGTACAGCTTTCGCAGATGGGCCAGCTTCCCGAGGTGCCTTAGGCCGTCGTCGGCCACCTGGCTGTTGTCGAGGTGCAGCTCTTCCAGCCGGTTCAGGCCGGCGAGGGACTCCAGACCGGCGCTGCTGACGGCGGTGCCGCCCAGCGACAGAACTTCCAGCCTGGTCAGGCGTGCGAGGTCTGCCAGGCCCGCATCGGTGACTTTAGTGTCGTTGAGGTACAGGGCGGTCAACTTGACCAAGCCCTGGAGATTCGTCAATCCGGCATCGGTGATCTTGGTGCCGCCCAGGTCCAGCGCGTCCAGCCGGGTCAGCCCCTTGAGGTGCGCCAGGCCGGCGTCGGCAACCTCGGTGTGGGCAAGGTACAGTTCTTCGAGCCGGCTCAAGCCTTGGATGCGCTTCAGGCCCGTATCGCCGATGTCCGTATCGTCGAGATCCAGGATTTGCAGATGGGACAGCGATTCCAGGTTTGCCAGCCCGGCGTCGGTGATTTCGGTCTGGGAGAGGTTCAGCCAGGTGGTCTGGGGCAGGTCGGCCAAGCGTCTCGACTCGGCGTCGGTGAGCTCGCAGTCTTCGGCATCCACCACGGTGACGTTGGCGAAAAAGTCGATCCCCAGCAGTTTTCGCAGCCAGCCCGGACCGGGCGGCTCCGCCTCCGATTCCGGCGGCGAGCCTTCGGCTGCCGGTTCCTCTCTGGCTGCGAGTTGGTAGTCGTAGAGCACGCTGCCTTGCACCTTCTCGATGGCCTCGATGGCATTTTGTTGCCGGTGGGCCCGGTACATCCCCAGGGCAAGCCAGCCGGCGAGAAAGACCACCGGCAGGAGCAACGCCACCTGCAGCCAGCGGCGGTGAAGGGATTTGGGCAGGCTGCGGAGTCGGACTTTCATGGCGTTGCCTTCGCTACGCGACTTCATTCCTCTTTCCGCAGGATACCAGAACTCGCTGGGAGTTCAAGGCTGCCGCCGCGTCTCGGGCAACCTTGCCCTTGGTTCTCTTGTGTCCAACCACCCATCACGGAAAAGTACGCGCCCGGCACGGGTGTTCTGTGATATGTCACGGTTGATGCGGTCGTCCTGTGCGTTGAAACGGCTGGAAGACTCGCCTTGTGGCCGAAAACCGGTTTCAGAACGCGCGGCACGGTAGTTGCTTAACTGAGAAACACCTCTATCGGTGTACGAAGAATCCTCCTTAAGCATGAGGATGTTTACAATGATTGAGAAGATTTCGATCCTGAGCGGGCATGGCCGCAACGGCCGTCCCGAGTCGTTCGGCCGCATCG
>Ga0187848_10001272_pt1 | contig 21817 bp, 10 predicted proteins | sample June2016WEW_4_40_FD_132424 | JGI IMG/M metagenome (GOLD analysis project Ga0187848, IMG submission 132424) | Peatland microbial communities from SPRUCE experiment site at the Marcell Experimental Forest, Minnesota, USA - June2016WEW_4_40 | ecosystem: Environmental > Terrestrial > Soil >... | reverse complement strand
CTCGGGATCGGGTTGTCAGCGGGGACCGAGGAAGGGGTGCACGCCTTCCGGGATCATCGTGCCGTGGTCACGTTTGGCGTGCTATGGGTGAAAGCCCATAATGGTCCGAGGAGGCGATATGGCTCGCAACTATGAGGAGGCTTCGGCGACCCGCCGTGCGCGCCTGCCCGTCGAGGCGCGGAGCGACGGGGCGGTCTTCGGACAGACCTACCGGCTCGCTGTTCAGGTGCTGGAGCGGCGGGAGCTCCTCGGCCTGACCCAGACCGAGCTCGCCGGGAGGACCGGCATCGACCAGGGCGACATCAGCAGGATCGAGCGTGGCTCGATCTTCTCGAACGAGAAGACGCTCCTCCGTCTCGCCGACGCCCTCGGTGCAGAATGGCGGATGGTCGACAAGGTGACGGCCTGAATCCAGCTCTAAGCTCGGTGTCGAGCGACGGAAGGGAGTTACTACGCTCCGCGAACACGGCGCGATCGTGAGTGCCGAAACGCTCGGACGTCCGCGCCGGGCGCCGCCGCCGGCCTGGCACCCTGTGCATCAGGCGTGATGCCCGGACGCCCCTTGTCGTGACGCCGATGCGAGCCGTCAGCGCAGGTCTAGAGACGTGCCCCGAGGTCGATCCTGCCGCTCGCCCCCTTCGTCGTGCCTCAGACGTGCCTCACGCGCAGACTAACGGCTGACGACGAGGCGACCATGGACGCGATTCCAGGGGGTGCCGGGGGCCGATCAGAACCGGCGATCCGTCCGTTAGGCGCGGCCCCACCTGGCGACGCGCTTGGTCGTTCGGGGCGGCGTTCCGCACGCCATTGCGCCTTACAAGGGTGATCCACGAACTTGGCTGTCTGCTCGGAGGGCAATCTCTTTTGGCGGAGAGGAGATGTTCATCTCATCGCGTGTGTGTTCTCCAGCCGATTGCCGGGTGGTTCCCGATCTCGTCAGAGCTTCTCCGTAGGGGATGGTTCAGTGTTCGGGTCCCTCAGCGCCCACCACGTCGTGATGCGCATTAGGTGGATGAAGGGGAGATCAGGGGACGAAACGGCACGCCCGAGATCCCGGGTGGGTCCAGTCCCTGGTCGGGCCGGGGTGTGAGTGGAGGCCTGGCCGATTCCGCGTGCCGCCATGCCCGTGGTTGGCCACGATAGGCGCCCACGTTCGCCCACGTGGCCGCTTGGGGGCGGGTGGTGGGTCAGGTCTGGGGGGGCGTTCGATCCCCGTACGCTTGTCAGCATGACTGGGTCGGGACAATCGGAACCAAACGGTGAGTTCCGTCGCCTGCCCCGCCAGCACGAGCAGCTAGATGCGCTCGACCTGTACTCACGTGCCCAGACGGGCAGCCGCCACCCAATACGAGACGCGGGGCGCATCGAGGGAGCGCTCAAGGAAGTGCGCGAGCGGCTCCTCGAGGCGGCGGATGAGGTCGGGCGATCGCGATTCCACTGGGTCCCATAGCTTGTCAATCACGTCGCGGTCTACTCCGGCCGGGGGTGCCGCGAGGCGATACATTCCGATCTCGAACGCCTCGTTCTCGGCCTTGCAGACCCCGCCGTCGACCTTCCCCGAGGCTCGCCAGGCTCGCTCGCTCAGCCGTCACGCAGCCGGTAGTGCGCGGGGCTCACTCGCTCAAGGTCGTCGTAGACGACGGCGTGGTTCTGGCGAGCGTCAACGCACATCCTGGAGACGACGTGCGTGCGGATGGTCGAATCGGCATACGAGCTGCCCCGAGCGAAGACCTCTTGGACGATCTCGTCGAGCTTGAAGACGTCCCGACCATGCCGGGATCGGAGCGATCGCATCGCCGAAAGGATCTCGTCACGGGCGGTGGTCCTCATGGTGCGAACCCTCCATTCACAGGCTTATGCCGAGAGGCAGCTGGCCAATCTGCTCAGCGATCGTTGGTGGGCCTCCGAGAATTCCCCCTCCCACCACCGGCACAATCGCCATCCAGCACACCAAATTGATGTCCGTGCCCTCGATGAGCGGGAGCGGCGTTGGCTCCACGGGGGGTGTGAGCGCGAGGCGCTCAACGACTTCGACTAGGCCAGCGACCTTGTCTGCGGCGTCCTCGCCGTCGTTGAGGGCTGAGCGGACCTGCTTGCGGACCCGTTCGGCGTATGGGGCGTTCAGAGTGTCGTACAAGCGGTCGACAGCCGCCTGATCCATCCCCGGCGGGGGGTTCCTCCGCACCAGTTCCGCGGCGTCGCGCATAACCTTGGGCACCTCCGGCTGGAGATTGCGAGGATCGGTGGCCCACATCCATGTCTCGAACACGTTCTGTCTGGCTGCAGACCACGCTTGGTAGGCGAGTCGGTGGGTGTCCTCATCGAGGACGCGATCAGTCTGGGGGGTGGCGTAGGCGTGCTTCAAACTCGCAAGCAGGTCGGCCACAACTATCGGGTGGTCGGGATCGGCCATGTTGACGTACCGGAAATGCGGGTCGGGGTTGTCGCCGACCTTGGCGCAGAAGACGAACCCGGGTTCAGCTCCCTCCACCGCCTTCCCAGACCCAGACCCCCAAGCGAGCTTCTTGATCTGCTCTGCCAGGAACGGGTTCTCTAGGCCTTCTCGGAGCTGCTGTCGATACTCCTCAACGCTCATCCCGGCTTGAGTCTCGTCGAGGAATCCGGTCTCGCCCCGTCGGATCGCCTCGATCGCCTCTCGAGTCTCGGTGTACGAGCGATCGGACACCTCGCTGCCGGGGATGATGTGGCCCTCGATGCCGATGCTACGCGCCGCTTGCTTGATCTTGCGCTGCAGACGCTCCTCAAGGCCAAGGAGCCCTTCGAGTTGGCGGTCGGGCATGAAACACCGCATCCATACTCGGGTGTGAGGCGACCCGATCCGGTCGATGCGGCCGTGCCGCTGCACGAGCCGCATCGGGTTCCAAGGAAGGTCGTAGTTGATGATGTGTCGCGCTTGCTGGAGGTTCACACCCTCGGCCAGCACATCCGTCGAGACCATTACGTCGTACTCGTCCTCTTGGCCAGGCGGTGCTTCCGCAGTGATCGGCGCGAATCCAAACAGAGCCCGCTGCTGGTCGACCTCCCTGTCAGACCCGGACACCGCGACCACCCGGTCGCGATATGGCGCGAGGCGGGAGTCAGCGGCTACGGCTGTACTGAGCCACCCAGAGATCCAAGACACCGTGTCGGCGTAGTAGGAGAACACGATGACTTTGCGTCGGTCTCGCTCAGTCGAGGTCTCGCCCACGTCGTCCTCGGCCTCGTTAAGGATGATGGCGAGTTCGTCGGCAAGGGCTCGGAGCTTGGGATCGTCGTCAGGCGTGACCGAGCGTGCCTCCGCCGCCCATGCCAGGAGCAGGTTGCGGTCGGCCTCCACGTCAGCACGCAGGTGGGCTGCGTCGTACTCTGACGCGGACGCCCAGTTCCATTCCTCGCCATGCTCAGCGAGAAGGTCATCGAAGTCGTCGCTGTCAGACGCTGACAGTTCGCGCAAGGCGGCTCCGGTGGCGACCAGTCCCTGGTCCAGTAGGTCAAGGAACTGGTCGTGGCTGCCGGCCATCGTCTCGCAAGTGTTGGCGAACGCGTGCGTGGACGATTCGAATCGCTTGAGTAGCCCAGAGCGGAGCAGGCCGGCAACCTGGCCCTCGTACGTCTCGAACCCGTCGTCACCGAGCTTGTAAGCCGACGGCGCGTATCTCGCGAGCGTGAGTGCCTCCTGCCCGGCCGCGCTTCGCTCAGACGCCGACAGCACAACGCCAGCGCCGCCCGATCCATCGTCGGGTACGTCGAGTGCAGCGGCGAAGCGGTCCAAAAAACCAGGCAGGACCGTCGAGAGGTCATAGGTGACTGCCCGAACCTCTGGCCGTGGGAACGACACCCGCTGGCGGACCCCCCGGATCTCCAGCTCCGCGTCCGGGTAGTAATGCTTCACGTACGAACGGGTACGGCGAACCACGACCGGGGACAGCACGTCGAATAGCTGCTCGGGGTCGAGGGCGTCCGGGTCGGTAAGCGAAGCCTGCTTGAACCGTTCTCGCAGCGAAGGGATCCCGGCCGTGGCGAACTCCGCGTCGTTGCGGACGAAGTAGGCCAGAAGGTTGTAGAGGTCCCACAAACTGTTGTTGACCGGCGTCGCGGTCAACATGACTAGCGCCTTGGGTGGCGAGCCCTCGAGAAGCCGGTTGAGAACCTCCGCCCGCTGCGTCGTCGAGGAACGGTATGCGTGCGCCTCGTCAACGACCACCATGGCGTACTCATTGACCCCGTGGCGCAATACCGGCTTGGCATTGGTGTGGCTCGGATTCAGCTGGCGGTCCATCGACAACTCGTCGTAGGACACAAGCTCGAAGTTGAACAGTTGTCGGGCGAGGAACGAAGCCCACGGCCCGTCCCTCAGCGCGGCGGGGGCAACGACCAACACGCGCTGGCGGCGATCTTCAACCGCTTCGCGGATCAGCTCCCCAGCCACGAACGTCTTACCGAGGCCGACGCCGTCGGCGACGACCACACCGCTGTAGCGGGCAAGGATCATCCGCGCGAGCGTCACACCGTCGCGCTGGAACGGGGCTAAGTGCAGACCGAATGCGTCTTCTGCGGCCAGTGCCTCGACGTCGGCGCCATACTTCTCCCACAGCATCCGTAGGTAAATGAGGTATGGCGCGTGGGGCAAGAACCGCGCCTCGAATACCGACGCCAGGTCGTAGGGGCTCGACATGGCCCACATGTCGTCGAACCACTCGCGAACGAGCTTTACGGTCTCGGGTTGGTAGTGGCCAAGGTTCAGCTCGTGGTTACGGGCAAGTCCCGCGTAGGTGAAGTTCGACGACCCGGCGATGACGCCCTCGTCGTCGGTGTCCACAAGGTATGCCTTGCCATGCAGGAAACCTTGCTCAAACCGGCGGACCTCCACGACACCGGACCGGAGCCAGTCGACAAACCGCCGCGCGGACGCATCGGCTTTCTGCGTGAACTCGAGGAGGTTGCGATCCTCCTCAAGTGACCGGTCGTGGCCCTCCAGCGCCTTGACAGTCGTGTCCTCCTCCGCAAGCGAGCGAATGCGAGCGATCGGCGGCTCCGGCTCGGCACCGATCAGTAGCCGCACCATCTGGGCTTTTGAAAGTGCGTCCTCGATGAGAGAGAAGCCACCTGGGTTGACGTACGCGGTAGCGATTGCGACCGTGAAGGGCTTCTTCCAGGTATCTCCGAGCCAATCCAGGTGTCCATTGATCGCGGCGGCGACGATCTCGCCGCGTTCCTCCCGATTTGTGGCAAACGTCGCCCTTGTCGGCTCGGTCATCGCCCTGCTGCTTCTTCGAGAAGGTGGGCCCGAACCGCGGGCGAACACCCATTGTCGGAGAAATCGCACAGGATGGTCGCAAGGTCATGCGAGTCGAGCCCGAATCCGCTGAGCACGGTCATTTCGATCTCCACGAAGGCCTCCGCTCTAGAGGCTGCTGCTTGCGCTGGTAACGGTCGTCCGCCGGGAAGAGTCTTCACTTCTGCCAGGAGAACAGAGACGAGCCCTGCAACGTGCTCTCTAGTCTTCTCGTCCCAGTCTGGGAGTGGAATGTTGTCGATGATCTGCTTCGTAACATGCCGGTCGACGAAACGCCGGACCCACCAATCACAGGACCAGCTGTTCAACAGGGCAAGTAACGCCATCAGGTCTCTCTCGGTACTGTCCACGGTTACGACACCACTGACATACCCCTTGGAGAACAGGTAACCCTGATCGGGTAAAGCGGTCGCAATGAGTGTTCGGCTGTCGTCGTTCCTAGACGGGTACCGGTAGACGATTGTTGGGTGGGTGGCGCTCAGAGCTGCGGCTCCGAAACGTTTCTCCACGCCGAGGTTCAGCGAAACGAGTGAAAGTGGAGCAGGAATGTGTCGCTGGAAGGCTTCCTCGACGGCGATTCGGTACGCATCGACATGCCTTGTCATCAGAACTTGCCATGCATCGGGGCTGTCGGTTCCGAGATACTTCTTGTGTGGTCCAGATCCCGAAAAATCCCACCGCGATGAGTCTGCCGTCCCACAGATCCATCCCCCAGGTCGTCCCAGTCGGTAGGCGGTCGACTTGAGCTTGTCGAAGGTCGTGACATCCGCGGGGGAGGAGAACCACGGGATCACACACTTGTCAGTGAGATCCTCAATCTCTGCCGCGCTCATGAAGACGGCATTGGTCGCGCTCACTGCGAGCACCTGTTCGGGCGATGCAACGTCTGGCCAGATGGTCACAGTCGCCGGCAAAAGGCCACGGCGGAGGGAAAGGAGAGCGAACATGAGTCGGTTGTCCACATCATCGAAAAGCCAGCTGCCCTTGTTTCTCGCCTGGATGATCTCGAGTGAACCGGCGCCGACGAGCGCCTCACGGATGTCGGTCCATCCGCCGATGACGAGTGAAGTTCGAGGGAGCACGTATCCGAGGCATCCGCGCGGCGAAAGCAGATTGACGGCTCGCTCGACAAACATCTTGGCGAGGTCATGATGGCCGTGCTGGCCCTTGCCTTGGAGACTGAAGCTCACAGCGGCCATTTGTTGCATCTGCTCGCGGACGGCTATCTCCCGTAGCTCTATCGCTGCATCGGTAGGTATGAGTGACCGAAGCTCCTCGATCTTCGCGTCTTGCTGCTTGGCTGTTAGAGAACGCAGCCCCGGGAACCTCTTCACCCAGAACTGGTGTGGCTCGTGCCGCACCTTGTCGTACGGCGGGTTGCCGAGAATGCAGTCGAATCCCCCGCGCTCTCCGCTGAAGACCTCGGGAAAGACTACGGGGAAGTGGAGAGGCTGCAGATCATTGAGTTGAGCGGCGTCGAAGTTCGCTGCTTCGCGGTCGACGTCTGCGGCTGTCACGACAATTGGCAGCGACTCGAGTCCCAACCGTACGGCGAGGGCATAGTCGAAAAGACGACGTACCGGCACCATCGCCTCCGTCGCGGCCTGGTGCGCTTTCCGGGCCGTGCGTACCTCTGCGGCGTTGGCTTCGCTGGTCATCGAGAATCGGTCGACGGCCTCCGCCGCCTCAGTCAGTGCAGCTTCGAAGGCCCCGCTGAAGAACGAGACGGCGCCGTGGCTGGTGTTGGGGTCGAGGATCGGCAACACATCGCTCATACTGCTGAGGCCGGTGAGCGAGTTTCCGACCACGAGACCGCGGTTGAGCGAAGTCAGCGGCAGTCCCTTCACGAAGGTGTGGATCCAAAGAGCGAGTCGGGCCAACTCCACTGCGGTGGGATTCAAGTCAACGCCGTATACGCAACGCCGCGCAATCTGACGGCGAAGGAGCGCGTTTGTGTCCGCACCGTCGCTCACAACGCCCGCGTTCTCCAGGTTGAGTCGTGCGGCGTCTGCAAGGCGTGCCAGTTCATCGAGTACGCCCGAGATGCGATGTTCGGTTAGGAATCGCGAGAGGCGACGTTCGATACGATCAACCGCGGCGACCAAGAAGTGACCGGAGCCCATTGCCAGGTCGATGCACCGGAAGTCGAAGAACGCCTCCGCAACCCCCAACTCGTCGCCGTCAGCGACGAGTTGCCTCAAGCGTTCAATATGAGCGTCGAGCGCTGGCTCCAGGGCGTGGTCAAGGAGGTGATTGACAGCGAATGGCTTGGTGAAGTACGAACCGCTGGCCTTGCGAGCACCGGATCTGTTGTGGAGATAGACGCTTCCTTGGGGTCTGATGACCTCGTCCTTAGGTCCAGCCGGTATCCAGTTGTCAGCTGTGTCGAGGGTCAGGTCTGACGGTGCGACTGCGAGCTCAGACTCGAGTAGCCCTTCGTAGATAGTGCCGAACTCCCGCACGTCGAGGCTGCCAAAATCAACGGGACCCCATGTGCCGTCGCTCTCGTCCACCAGCAGGCCGAGGAGCGCAGGACCGAACTCGGCGTTGGTAAGGGAGATCTTGGCGAGGGCCGCTCCCTCCGGGTTCACGGCTTGATCGGAGGAAAACATGCCACCGTTGTACGGCGGGACATTCCACTCCGCGCGACCGAGGTCCACCGCTCGCCAAAGGGTGTGGACGTTGTCCCAAAGATCGGTGCCGTTCACGTCAAACGGGACGAAGTCGCGGCCACGGTCGTTCGCTTGATCGGCGAGCTCTCGTGCCGTGTGTTTAAGGCTCCGCTGCCGGTATAAGCCGTTTGTACTGAGGGGCAGCAGCTCCCGATCCTCCGCGTAGGCGATGAACAGGAGCCGGAAGAGAACGAGGAGTGCTCGGTCGTAGAGCCTGGCGAGGGACCCCTCGTCGGTACTGCCCCCCTCCTCCTCGTGGCGATTGATGAGCGCTTGGGCGATCAAGGGAACCGCGTAGTCATAGACGCGCGACCGCAGGCGGATTCCGAGGTCCGCTGCAAAGTCCTGGCTCTCGGACAGCAACGACTCGAATCGGCCCCCGTCGAGCAGGCTCTCCGCCGCACACAGAAGGGGAAGGTAGCCCGCGTCCTTGGCTGTGAGCAGCGCCAGGTTGAACTCAATGAATGCTCCGGTCCCGCCCTTCCCCGCGGCGCCCGCACCCGCGCGGGTCGTATAGATGCGGATTTGCGGGCCTCGGGTGACGACGACGTAAGGGATATTGTCGTTGGCGGCTGCACCGACCGCCCACGAGACCGGCGTCATCCCGTTGAATCGGGCCGCTGTCGTGTCGGGGTTGTCGCTGTCATCGAGGAAGACGGCCAGGGCGCGAGCTTGGCCGGAGGCTCGAAGAACGGCGGCGTGTCCCTTGAGCTCAAGAGTGAAGCCGAGCGCCTGGACGAGTTGCTCGCGCCGCAGCCCGACCAGTTCGATACCTCGCTTACACAGCTCCGGCCAGTCGGAACGCTTTGGGACTCGCTCGACGAGGTGGTGGGTGGCAAAGAGGGACACATTGCGGAGCCCGCCCGCCTCTGCGGGGAGGTATGCGGAGAGGAAACGGACGGCGGCATGGTGGTCCGCCTCGCCGAGAGCCAGGGCGGCGACCCTGCTGACCTGATCCGGGTCGCGATCAGAGTAAACCGCGGGTTCCTCGCCGGTCGCGCCGCACACCGTAGCCCGCTCGCCGTTCGAAGAGGACCAGAGGACGACGAGAACGAGAGGACTCGGTTGGTTGCCCTTACGGCGCTTCCAAAGGTTGCGGACATCGCTCTCGGTAGGCCGCGACGGTGACGTGGCCGCGGCGACTTCGAGCGGAGTGCTACCCCGTCCCAGGTGATAGCCCACGGCCGTGAATATGCCCTTGCCCCCCTGGGGGATCATCCACGGTCTGGGTTTTCTATCTGTCAGGATGGGCACGATTAGGGGTCCTTTCGGGGCTTCCGCCCCGCCCCGGGTCGCGGTCCGCCGCGCCGGTCCGGGCCGACCCGCTTCTCGAGCGCCTCGCCGAGACAGTCACCCTCCGCTAGCGCCATGCCGGCCGCCTCGACGACGCCTGAAACGGTTGTCGAATGCGCCTTGGCAATCCGGTCGAGGGCCGCAGCGGCTTCGTCGGTCAGCGAGACCGTCCGGCGTTTCACGAGTCCGAGCGTAATCGAAGTCATAACTCGGTTCTCGGAATGTTGCTGAATCAGCATGACCGCACGACCGCCGTCTGTGCCCTTCCAGCCGATTCAACAAGCAACATCGGCTCCAACTCACTTGTCGCATGCCTGAGGCCCCTTGACCGCATCTTCAGCTTCGGACTCGCTACTGGTCACGGTCCATTCTCACGTGCATGGCGGGTCAGACCTCCGTCAGGGGCGTCCTACCTATCTGCCGTCCGGCCGACCTGTTGACGCCGCTTGCGGCTTAACCCTGCTCGTTGCGTCGTCAAGGTGCCGAAGCAGGACGCTGATCGTTCCGATGTACTCCAGTGTCTGCTGAGGGTCATGCTGCTTCAGCCTTTCGTGGGCGGTTGGGTTCACCACGCTGTCCCGTCGATTCCGGAGGAACCGTGGCACCTGTGAAGCAGAGGACCTGGCCGGTCGCGAGGTACTCTTCCGATTCTCCGAAAGACTGTGATTCGCGACCCGTGTCCGCATGTCGACAGGGCTAGCTGACAGGCGGCTTCTAAGCCAGCTACCCGAGGAGCTTTGCTTTCTGTGTCTCGAACTGCTCGGGGCTCAGGACATTCTGGTCCCGTAGCTGAGTGAGCTTCTGTAGCTCGTCGGCAATCGACAGTGACGAGCTACTCCCCTTCAAGCCCCCCGGCGCTGCAGGCCCGATGCGTGGGGTCAGATCCTCTAGGAAGGCCCTCGCAACGCGGGTTCGCATGCGCCGTAGCTGCTCGACGCCCCCTGATCCCCCTGCCGACGAAAGATGGATGCTTGCGACCCATAACAAGTTCTTGAGAGTGGCATCCTGCACTCGGTCGAGAGGCAAGAAACGCACTGCGCGGTGGAGAACGCCATAGGAAATGATGACGCGCTGGTTGCTGAGGATGAAGCGTGTTCGCCTGCGCCAGATCTCCCAGAGACCAAGGGTGAAAAGGTAAAGGGGAATCGTCGCCAACGGCGATGGGCGCACCTCTCGGACGACAACCTCTCCCGGTAGGAAACTCAGCTGCGCCACGGTCTTCCCCTTTCGATTTTCTCTTGGGGAGTGAGCGCTCGTTGCTGGAGCCAGGCTCACCCGCCTCCATGGTCAACGTTGTCCTCATTGACAACAACTACATATCGACCGCTTGCTGCCCTTCCTTGAGGAACGTCGCAACAGTGTCACTGCCACGATAGCTTCTCAGCGCTCGCACGAGCTGACCAAGGATCGTCGTCTCTGGCTCACCCGTCCGGCTCGTGCGGCACCGATGGAGCACGCGTTGACCGCGCGGCTCATTCAGCCGAACGACCTTCCCGATGTCGGCGGGCGAGCGCGTGAGGTGCCTGCTTCAGCCTGTCAGGAATGGGCCGTCGAGGAGGTCGAGGTCTTCGGGACTTTTGCCAGGCCGCACAGGCGATGAACACGGCGGCCACCTCACCAGACACCTTCGGAGAGTCTGTCTCGGTTCGGACTGACACAACCACGTGAGATGATTGGTAGAAGGTCACCGAGGAGGGTCCCCGAATGGACGAGCTCCGAGTACTACACGTCGCGGACCTACACATCGACAGCCCGATGCGTGGATTAGTCCCCTACGACGACGCGCCGGTCGAGTCGATCCGAAATGCAACCCGAGCGGCGTTCGAATCGATCGTCGTTGATGCCATCAAGCATGAGGCGCATCTCGTCGTTATTGCTGGAGATCTCTACGACGGCAGCTGGCGCGACTACAACACGGGGATCTTCGTAACCAATCGGCTAGCCGAGATCAACGAGGCCGGCATCCCTGTCGCCATTGTCCAGGGCAATCACGACGCCGAGAGCGTCGTCACCAGACAACTTCGCCTGCCGCCCAAGACCCGCTTGTTGTCCTCGAGCAAGCCCGAGACGTGGGTGCTCGACGAAATAGGAATTGCCGTTCACGGTCAGAGTTACGCCGAGAGAGCAACGGTCGACGACCTTACCCTGCGGTACCCGCACGCAGACCCCGGCCTCGTTAACATCGGCCTTCTCCACACTTGCTTCAACGGCCAACTTGGGCACGAACCGTACGCTCCCTGCACTCTCGATGGCCTTCGAGCAAAGGGATACGACTACTGGGCGCTAGGGCACGTACACAGTTTCACAGTGCTCTGCGAGGACCCGCTCGTCGTCTTCCCCGGCAACCTTCAAGGAAGGAACATACGAGAGACCGGCCGCAAAGGGGCCTGCCTCGTCACTTTTGAGGACCGCCAGCCGACGATCGAGCGGCTCTACACAGATTTCGTCAGGTGGGAGCACGTACGCGTCGACGTCTCGGAGGCCAAGAACCTCGATGACTGTCTCGACTGCTGCCGGGATGAGCTCTCGCGAGCTATTGCGACTCGCGCCGAGATTTACGCCCTGCGCGTCGAGTTCCAAGGATCGACCGCTGCCAACCGAGTACTTAGGGCTCACCATGAACACTTGACCGCCGAAGTACGAGCCCTCGCAAGCAACCTTGGCGGCACTGAGGTTTGGATTGAGAAGGTTGTTGTTTCGACGGCGTTCCTCAAAGACAAGTTGGACCTTAGTGGCGACGGGGTAGCCGGTGAGATCGGACGAGTCCTCGGCGACCTTCAGAACGAACCTTCATCGCTGGCCGGGACCGACAACCCCCGGCTTCCCGAGCTCTCCAGCTTGCGAAGTCGGCTCCGCGCTGCTGATCTCGAGGTGGATGACGCACTGAGTGACGAAGAGTTGTACGAAGCACTCGGAGATGCCGCCGAGATGCTCGCGACGCTCCTTGGCGGAGAGGAGCCCATCGATGCGAATTGACCGTCTTGACCTGTCGGCCTTCGGAATCTTCACGGACAAGAGCCTCGACCTCTCCGCAAACACGCTTCATGTCATCCACGGTCCGAACGCTGCTGGTAAGTCGACAGCGCGGGCGGCCGTTTCGAACCTTCTCTTCGGGTTCGGTCGGCTTTCCTCTTACGCGTTCGTGCACCCGCTCAACAAGCTCCAGGTCGGTGCGCGGATTGCCGGCACCGACAAGGTGATCGACGTCATCCGGTACAAGCGCGACCGCGACGATCTCATCGACTCCAAGTCGCAGCTCCCAATCAGTGCTGGGGAGTGGTCCGCGTGTCTCCAGGGGGTCGGCCAGGTCGACTTTGATCGGATTTACACACTCGGGTGGGAAGAACTTCGCCATGGGACCGCCTCCCTCGTTGCCGGTGGTGGCGCACTCGGGGAGGCGCTTTTCTCCTCGGGTCTCGGCATTCAGGAGTTCCACAAGGTCCTGGACGGTATCGAATCCGAAGCCGGAAAACTCTATGCTCCTCGCGGCAAGAAGTTGGCCGTGAACGCGGCGTTGACTGCAGCGGAAGTCGCCCGGAAAGACGCTTCCAGATTGTCCGTTCGGCCTACGCACTACGACTCCACCCGACGCGAGCACGACAAGGTCGTTGCCAAGCGTCAAGAACTCGCAGCCCAGCGCATCAACTTGGATCAGGACGTCGAACGTCTGACCACGTTGCGCGGAGCCCTTGCACAGCTCCGTGATCGCACGCAGAAGGTTCACGAACGAGCTGAGATCTTGAGTGCAGGGCCAGTACCTCCCGTAACGTGGGCCGCGAGGGTGGAATCCGCCCTCACGGCGAGAAGTGACGCAACACGCGAGCGGTCCGAAGCTCTCAGTCAAGGCGAGTCGGCGTCCGAGAAGCTCGTCGGACTGAAGCCGGATCCGAAAGCGCTTGTGATTGCCGACGACGTCACGTCCTTGGGCGAGTCGATCAAGGCGTACGTCGAAGGACTCTCTGATAGATCGGGGCTTGAGGAGGGTCGGACCGAAGCAGAGCACGCCGCGCTGCAAGTTCTGAAAACGATCGTTGGCGGCTCACCGGTCGTCGCGGATCTCGATAAAGCCCTCCCAATTATTGGGAATCGCAAGGCACTCGTACCTGTACGTGAAGATTGGACGGCCAAGGAGTCGAAGCTGATCCAGGCCCACGCGACCATCTCGAGCACCGAGGAGGAAGTCGCCGAGGTCACCGCGTCGCTCGCCGAACTTCCCGCTGCAGTCGACGTGAAGCCACTCAAGAGCGCGTTTGATGTGATTTCTCGACGCGGAAACCTCGACGCGACGCTTACGATGTCGCAGACGGCCCACGCGAAAGCTCGAGCCGCGGTTCTCGAGACCGCGGGGGAACTTGGTCTCGCCGAAAATGAGGTTTCGGGCTTTCTTTCTAGGCCTCTCCCAAGCGATACCGAAGTTGAAGACATACTCGAACTGGTCGATGGTCATCTCGCCGACACGAAGGCTGCCGATGACCGTGTTGCTGACGCCGACACTCGTATTGCTGAACTGGAGCGAAGCCTCTCTTCATTGGCCCTCGAGAGCGACCTTCCCAGCGAAGAAGCATTGGCAGGGTGTCGCGACCGTCGAAACAGCTTGTGGAACGTTATTAGGTCGTCGTGGCTCGAGGATCATACTGTCGAACCCGAACACGACTATGTCGACGAACCCACCCTTGCTGTTGCCTTCGAGCACTCGATGGAAGATGCGGACGAAACGGCCGACCGGCTTTGGCATGATGCAGACCGTACCGCGGCGAGAAACAACCTCGTGGCCAACTTGGAGCGCGAGCAAGGTGTACGGACGGCGGCGCAGACCGCAGCCGCTGAGTCGCGTGACGAGGCAATTGCTGCTTATCGGGATTGGACTGCCGCCTGGCCAGACCAACCTCTGCCCACAGTTCACACCTCGCTCCGAACATGGTCACGCGGCGTCGTAGAGCTGAAGAAGCGCAACGCGACTTGGACCGAGGCAAAACTGACACACCGGGAGGCTTTCCGAGCGGTCCGCGACGCCCGTCGCCAGTTGGTCGGGCTTCTCGCCGAGTGCGGAGTGCGGGCTGGTCTAGTCGGTCGGGACCTCGCCTCGGTCATCGACGAGGCGAAGGCCTACCTCGACTCCATCGAACTCACGGAGTCAGATCGCAGCAAGCTTGAGCACTCCAAAGCGGCACTACTGCGTCGACTGCCAAAGCAGACGAAGGCAGTCGAGGTCGCCGAGGATGCCGAGAAGGCAGCAGTCGCGGCATTCCAGTCACTCAGCTCTCCGTATGGAATCGGAATCACAACATCAATCGAGGCAGGGGTCCTGCTTGGACAGCTCGAGGATCTCGATAAACACCTGACCTTCCGGGCCGAGCGCCAAGGACGCATCGATGGGATTGAACGCCGCGCGGCCAGGTTCGAAGCTGAGTCCGAGAGGTTAGTGACAGCGGTGGGTGGCCCAGCAATCGAGGACCACGCCGCCGCAGCAAGGAGTCTGGTCCAAAGGGTCAGTCTCGCGGCCGAGATAGAAGCAGCTCGCCAGCCGTTGATGGCTAGTGAAGCCCTAGCGAGGTCTGAGGTCGAAGCCGCGGATGCAACGCTCTCGGGCATCGAAGAGGAACTTCAACTCCTTGCGACGGAACAGAATGTCGTCGAACTCGACGCGCTGGGAGGACTCGCGGAGCGCGCAAGCCAAATTGCCCAGCTCGACAAGGACATCGCCGCATGCGAGGAACTGTTGATTCAACAGGGTGGCGGACGCTCCATCGACACGCTCGAGCAGGACGGTCAAGGGCTTGACTTCGCTATGATCGATGCCGAGATCACTCGATGTCAAGAGGCCCGTAGCGCCCTAACCACCGCTGAAGGCAAGGCTGAAAGCGAGGAACGAGAGCTCGATCGTCAGCTTCGAGAGATGGACGGTTCAGACAGAGCGGCCCTTAGGTTCGCGGATGCTCAACTCGAGCTGAGCAAGGCCCAGGAGGGCGCGGCGCGCTTCGTCCGACTCACTTTGGCGCGATACCTAGCGAACGAGTCGGTTCGGCGCTACGCGGAGGCCCACCAGGATCCGGTGCTCAAGCGTGCAAGCGCATATCTCACGACACTGACCGATGGCGCCTACGTCAGGGCTGGTGTTACCGAAGACTCGAAGAAGACGACGCTGCTGAGTGCCATCACAGCCAAGTTCGAGGAGCGACAGATTTACGAGCTGTCCGGGGGCGAACGTGATGCGCTGTATCTATCGTTGCGCCTGGCGGCGCTCGAGGCGGCAATCGAACGAACGGGGCCATTGCCGATCATTCTTGACGATGTCCTGGTCAACCTCGACGAGGACCACTCGAGCGCGGCACTTCGTTGCTTCGCCGGTATTGCGGCGACCTCCCAAGTGTTGTTGTTCACGCACCACGCTCACATCGTCGCTCTCGCAGAACAGGTGCTTGCCAGCGACGAGCTCACCGTGCATCGGCTCGCTCCCGCATCGTCTCGATAGGAGTCCTGACAAACTCGGCTTGCAGTCTATTTAGCGGGAAACTAATATCCCGCGGACGCCGCCGTTCATGGCCGTCCGCCGACGGGTGGCTAACGCCCTGACCTGCCCTGATGGTCCGCCACAGTACGCAAATGTTCGGCTGACGGCTCTTCCCAAGCTGAGATGCAGCCGTCGCTGGCCGAGGCGCACGCAACACCGACATCGCAGGAGTCGTCACTCGTTGCGCAGTGGAAGCTCAGAGTGCTACTGAGAGAGTTGTGAGGACTTTCCTTACCGTTACGTTACCGGTACTGGCACGCGAATTCGCCTCTGTTGCCTACCGATAGCCTTCGGCGTGAGGCATGTCTGAGGCATGAGGAAGGGTTGTAGCGGAACCGCACCTCTCGTCATGGCGGCTGACCTGGCTAAGGGCTCACATCTGGTTCACAGAAAGGGGCGCACTCGTCAGCACACCTGATGCCATTGGGCCGAGGGCTCGCGTTGACACCTGAGCGCTAACGGGTCAACACTTCTCCTGCGGTTCGACCAGCCTGCCGCGCGAGATTGGCCTAACATAGATACGAGCTTGCGACAGAAGGATGTCGTCGATGGCTTTGACTCGCCTGACGCTCTACCTCCTTGGAGAAGAGGTCGCCGAACCTGCTCAGGCGCTGAACCGTGACAAAACACCCTCCTCCGTCGAACTCAGTCCTGACTGTGGCTTTGAGGGTGTCTTCTACTACGAGTCGCGTCCCGCGACTCCGCCCGCGTGGGTGTCCTTCGTTGGACCGCTACTCACTGCACCGCCCCAGCGGCTTCTTTCCGCATCGGCCTCTGGACTGCTGGTCCTGAAGGCAAGCCAGCGATTGTTCGCCATCACGTTTGGCCACGGCCGCGGCTTCCTCGACCTGTCGAGAATCGAACACCGATTCGGGCTACGGGTCGCACTCAACAGGATCGATCCGAGCCAGATCCGCAGTTTGGACACAAAGACCTTCGAAGATATGGTCGTTACTAAGAACACCCAGGTAAGCCGGAGCTCGGAACTCCCAGCGTTCGGGGTTGACATTTCTCGGGACATCCTTCGAGCCGTGACCGGCGAGCCTCGCGACAAATCGCTCGCAAAGAGATTGTCGGGTGCTGACGCTCTTGTCGTGAATGTGGAGATCGCTTCCTCTGCCCTCTCGACGTTGTGCGCGGAGCTTCTTGCGGCATATCAAGAGGACTCCTACAAGGAGAACTTTGCGTGGATCGACCACCTGGGACTCGTCGCCGACCCCGCCGTTCGCGATGCGCTTGACGAGCAGCTCGTGGAGCAGCTCCGGGTCGGCGACACGTCGAGCACTCACATGGCCATGCCAGAAGCGATCGGTTGGGAGGACATCGACACCTTCAAGATCACTGGCACTCGGAGCGTTGAGTACGACGACCTCGACCTGGACGCGTACTTGGCCCAGCTCGGTGTGAAACGCGCCGAGCTGACGCTCGAGAACATGAAGTCCCGACGCGTGTCAATCCGCTTCAGTCGTTCCAGCGAGTTCGACGCGCGGTGGACATTGCACCAATGTCTCGTCAGCGAGCAGCGGCTCGATTCGAGCTTCTACGTTCTTATCGAAGGTCGTTGGTTTTCCGTCAGCGACTCGCTGGTCTCGGAGGTCGACTCGTTTGCCGCTTCCATTTCGCCCGGTTCTCTGCCGTTGCTTGACGCCCGTCCGGGAGAAACCGAGCGCGAGTACAACACGAGGCTCGCTGACTCCGATGAATCACGGTTCCTACTGCTGGACGCGCAGGTGAAGCGACCAGGCGGAGCGTCGAGCGGGATCGAACTCTGCGACGTTCTCGCCTCTAACGGTGAACTGGTTCACGTCAAACGAAAGTCACGATCGTCGACACTCAGCCACCTGTTCGCGCAGGGCATCGTCTCCGCGACGACGCTCCTTCAGGATGGGTACTTCCGTGACCAGATCAGGGCCGTTATCAATCAGACCGCAAGCGCGGTGTCGAAATCCCAGTGGCTCAGCCTTGTACCCGAGTCCGTAGAACACGTGGATCGCTCGAGGTATGCAGTCTCGTACATCGTGATCGCGAACTCGTCCCGGCATGGGAACGATTGGCTCCCGTTCTTCAGCAAGTTGAATTTGATGCAAAGCGGACGCCAACTCAGCAACATGGGCTTCGCTCTTCACCTGAACCGTGTGAGCGTGACAACGCAGGACGGCTAGGCCACACCAATTCGTACGAACGTGCTTTAGGTTTCACTCAGCCGAAGCGCTAGAAGCTGCTCGTGCCAGCAGCGCCTCCCGCCCTTCTCGTACTACTGGTACCTCCTTGAAGGCCGGCGCGGGCGCCTCCAACACGCTGCCAACGTAGGCGGCATAGTTGCGGAGCCCGGATCATCGGGAAGTGACCCCGTTGAGAACTACTGGGTGACGTCCAGTCGGTCGAGCCAGCAGGTGAGTCGTAAAGTCAGGATCGTGATGATTAGTCACCTCAACGTCCGAGTCGCCTGGCACGACAACCGGTGGAGCGGCTGCGTGTGTCGGAGTCCCTCAGCTAACTCATTCTGTGTCGATCTCGATCGCATTCGTGAAGCGCGAAACGAGCAGGCGGAGGAGGCTGTCGCTGGGCAACCTTTTGGGACACTCGGTGCCAATGAACTCCCACCGTGCATTGCCGAGAGCGCAGCATTCATGAACGACAGTGAATGGTGGAGGGTGGTCGAGCATCCTTACCAGAGCATCACTCGAGCTGCCTCGACTCACGGTCACCTCCGGCCGACGCGCGTAGAGGTACCTGCTTACTCAACCTTCGCGGTGCCGTTTCTGTGGATGCTGCGCGAGAGTCAGGAGCGGATTGACGACTCTCTTCCGGTGGAGCTTCCTCCTGACGAGGAGCCACCCTTCCACTCGCCGTGGGTCTTCTCGGCGGCGAGACAGGAGGCGCTTGGTCAGCTTTTCTTCGGGCGGTTGACCGAAGGACGTTCTCTTATCACCTTCTACACGAAGAGTGGGCATCCGCTCGGCGACAAAATTAATCGTCTTGTTGTCGGCATCGGGAGGATAGACGCGGTCGGCCCACCTCTTTACTACGAAGCGGGAAGTGGGCCCGTCTACCCGTTGTGGGATCGAATAATTCGTCACTCGCTGCGACCGGACGGTCACGACGGGTTCATCCTCCCGTACCACGACTACCTGGAACCCACGGGAGATCCTGTTGAAGATGCGCGCCGCGTCGATCTGCTGACGGAGATTGCCGTTGTCCCGGAGCCGAGCCATATAATGGCGTTTTCCTACGCGGGAGAGCTTTCCACTCCGGACATCACTTTGTCCACGCTTGTGCGCGCCCTCGAATCGGTCCGAAGGATCCGGCAGCACGGTATATCGAAGGGGCCGTGGGAACGTCGGGAGGAGTGGATCAATGCTGAAATTGCCTCTGCTTGGTCTGATCGCGGTGCCTTTCCTGGAACCGGGGCCACTCTTGAGGCACTCGGTCTCCGACTTGGAACGGCCCTCGTCTTGGAGCTGATGGTTCGTGGAGCGATCACGAACGACACAGATCCTTGGCCCGTGATTAGTCCAATTCTGGAAGGTCGCTGTCAACCTCCTCAGTCTGTTTACGCCGCGGACGTCGCAGTCGTCGCGAAGACCTGGACAGCACTAACAGACGATCAGAGGGCGCTGCTCCACTTGCTATCGCGGTTCGCTCTCAGTCCGGCGCAAGCCAAGCGTTGGTTTGATCGCCGCATGCGACAGGGCACCGTGCGAGCACCTGTGGACGAGTTGCAGATTCTCGCGAATCCGTACCGCATCGCCGAACTCGACCTTGGCGACGCCAAGGAGCATCCGGTAGGTCTCGGCGTGATCGATCGGGGCCTGCTACCGGATGCAACCATCCTCGCCAAGCACCCAGTGCCGCCGCCCTCAGCTCTCGAATCTCCGCTCGACGAGCGCCGGGTTCGAGCGACGATCGTAACGGTGTTGCGGCGGGCCGCTGAGGAGGGCGACGCCCTCCTGAGCGAGGACGACGCACTCACCCGAATAGGCGAACTTGACCTTGAACGCCCCTGTGTGGTGCCGACCGCATGGGTCGGCGCGCATGTGTCAGAACTCGCCGACGAGGTAGAACGCCTCGACGTGTTCGTTAATCCTGACCAGGGAACCCACATTTCGTGCCTGCAGCTGGTCGAACTCAAGACGTTGGAGGACAAGCTTCGAAGCGTCCTAGCCAAGCGAGCTCAGCGTGACGTTGCATCACTTGCAGAGGATTGGGCCCGCCTCCTAACACTGGCGCTCGGTGAGGGCGACTCCCAGCTCGCCGAGACGGACGAGCGGAGCCGCCAAGCGACGACCGAGCAGGCGAGCGCTCTTGAGGCCCTGACGACTAGGCGCCTCTCGGTCCTTGTCGGACGCGCCGGGACGGGCAAGACGACAGTCCTCGGCGCTCTATTGAAGTCCGACCGCCTCGCCAAGGACGGCATTCTCTTTCTTGCTCCCACCGGCAAGGCGCGGGTACGTCTCGGCCAGAAGACGGGCGCGACGGCTATGACCGTTGCGCAGTTCCTTTACCAGCTCGGCCGTTACGACGGCGTCCGCCAACGCCCATTGGTCACCGGGACAGACCTCTATCGAAAGGAACGCACCGTTGTCATCGACGAGTGCTCGATGCTCACCCTGGAAGATCTCGCCGCCGTACTGTTCGCGCTCGACATGGCACATGTCGAGCGCCTCATTCTTGTCGGAGACCCCAATCAACTTCCCCCCATCGGAGTCGGTCGGCCCTTTGCTGATCTTGTCGAGTATCTCGATGAGGCTCGGGCTAGCGGCGATCATGTGGCGGGCGCCCTCGCCAGACTAACCACGGAACTTCGCACGACAGCCGGAGCACCTTCGGATGCGCTCCGGTTGGCCTCCTGGTACACACGTGAGCTACAGCCCATCGACGCGGACAGGGTGCTCAGCGACCTGGAGCTGGGCGGGTCATTCAACGATCTCCAGCTTGAGTTCTGGGAGACGCCTGATGGGCTTCGGTCGAAGCTCAGCGAACTGTTCGTCACATCCTTCCGGATGGCCGATTCGGACGACCTTGAGAGCTTCAACATCAACGCCCTCGGGCTTACCAAGGAGGGTTGGGTGCCCTATGACGATCACGATGGTGCCGAGCGATTCCAGATTCTGTCACCGGTCCGTGGCCATCCTCACGGAGTCCACGACGTCAATCGCTGGGTTCAGCGAACCTTTCGCGCCGACACACTGCGCGCAGCGCGCCAACCGTGGGGCGTGAAGCTCGGGGATGAGGAGATCGTCTGGGGTGACAAGGTCATACTGGTGAGAAACGGGCGCACGTCCGGGTGGGACGGTCGCCACAAACAACGAGTCGAGGAGTACCTTGCAAATGGCGAGCTCGGAGTCGCCGCTCCGGCGCCGAAGGCACTCAAGAACTCACTTAACGTAGCCTTCGCCAATCGTCCGGATGTTCGCTTCGCCTATCGGAAGTCACAGTTTGCTGGTGGGGACAGTCCGCTCGAACTTGCGTACGCGTTGACGGTACATAAGGCGCAGGGGAGCGAGTTCGGTGTCGTCTACGTGATTCTGCCCAAACAGACACGTCTCATGACTCGGGAGCTGCTTTACACGGCTCTCACGCGATCCCGCGATCGCCTTGTGCTCCTCATAGAAGGAACCGACCCGACCTTTCTCTATGACCTCACCCGGCCCGAGCGATCTGAGACTGCGCGTCGTAACTCGAACCTCTTCGTGGGCGGCGTTCGCCGCGATTATGAGCACGTCCCCTACGCCGAGCATCTGGTCCATCGCACCATCCGGGGTGAGTTGGTGCGTAGCAAGTCTGAGCTGGTGATAGCGAACTACCTACATGCTGAGGGTTTGAACTACCAGTACGAACGGCCCTTGGAGGGAACAGCGGCACCCGGCCGCCTGCGGCCCGACTTCACATTTGTCGACGATGCTGGCGACGTGTTGTTGTGGGAGCACCTAGGCATGCTGGCCCGGCCTGACTACCGGCGGTCTTGGGACTGGAAGAAGGCGTGGTACGAAGCCAACGGGTTCCGGGAAGGAGTCAACCTCTTCACGACCACCGAGAACGAGG
>Ga0187848_10001269_pt1 | contig 21849 bp, 16 predicted proteins | sample June2016WEW_4_40_FD_132424 | JGI IMG/M metagenome (GOLD analysis project Ga0187848, IMG submission 132424) | Peatland microbial communities from SPRUCE experiment site at the Marcell Experimental Forest, Minnesota, USA - June2016WEW_4_40 | ecosystem: Environmental > Terrestrial > Soil >... | reverse complement strand
TCGCCGCGGCTGGCGCCGGCGGCAACGGAAAGGTGGCCGCTTCGATGCGGTCGGGAATGACTTCGTGTTCGGCGCCGTGCAAACTTTTCACGCCGGTGATGGTGAGGGTTGGGCTGCCCGCGCCCGCGACCTTTGCCCCCATGGCGTTGAGGAACTTGGCCAGGTCAACCACCTCCGGCTCGCAGGCGGCGCTTTCGATCAGGGTAACGCCGTCGGCCAGCACCGCCGCCATCATGACATTGGCGGTGCCGAGGACGGTCGGGCCGCAGCGACCGCCCAGGAACAAATCGGCGCCCTTCAATTTCCTGGCGCGGGCGTGGATGTAGCCTCCGTCAATACTAATTTTCGCCCCCAGCGCCTCCAGGCCCTTGAGATGCAGGTCAATGGGACGCGCCCCAATGACGCATCCGCCCGGCAGGGAGACCACCGCCTGGCCGCGCCGCCCCAGCAGCGGGCCGAGAATGCAGACCGAGCCGCGCATCTTGCGGATCAAATCATAATCGCCCAGGCCCTTGATCCGGGCGGCGCGTACAGTGAGGGTGCCGCCCTGCCATTTCACTTCCGCCCCCAGCGAAGTGAGGATTTCCCCCATGAACTCGACGTCGCTCAATTGGGGAACGCGCCGGATGACGCACGGCTCGCCAGTGAGGAGGGTCGCCGCCATGATGGGGAGCACGGCGTTCTTGGCGCCGCTGATGGCGACTTCGCCGCGCAAGGGCAGGCCGCCTTGGATGAGAAAGCTGTCCATAATAAAAACCAGTCCTGGCCGGGCGCGCCCTCAAACGGTTGGAAGGCGCGCGATCAGAATTCTTGGACGCTGATTGTAATCCGATTCAATCGCTTCGACAATCCAGTTCTGTTGCCGGAAAATTTCCGCCGTGGCCGCCGGGCCGTCCTCATCCACCTCCAGCATGAGGCGTCCGTCGGCTTCCAGGAAAGCGCCCGCTTCGGCCGCGATGCGCCGGTAAAAATCCAAACCGTCCGCCCCCCCGTCCAGCGCCGGGCGCGGCTCGTGGTCGCGCACTTCCGGCTCCAGCTTCTCCAGCCGCGCGGTCGGGATGTAGGGCGGATTGGAGACGATGAGACGGAACCGGGATGCGGGCGGGAGCGCCGCGAAAAGATCGCCCTGATGAAACTGGAGGGTGACATGATGCCGCGCCGCGTTTTCGCGGGCCACGGCCAGCGCTGCGGCGGAAGCATCGGTGGCCTGAATGGCCGCCGCCGGAACATTGACGGCGAGGGCGATGGCCAGACAACCGCTGCCCGTGCCCAGGTCCAGCCCGGCCGGCGCGGCCTGGAGGGCGGAGGATTGCTGGAGAAACTTCCAAGCGCGTTCCGCCAGCAGTTCGGTTTCCGGGCGGGGCACCAGCACATGGGGATTGACGGCAAGCTCCAGGCTGCAAAAGGCCGCCGAGCCGGTGATATACTGAAGCGGTTCGCGGCGTCCGCGGCGCTGCACCAGCGCGCGCACGGCGTCCAATTGTGCCGGGGTCAGTTCGCGTTCGAAATTCAAGTAGAGCTTCATGCGCGGCATTTGCAGGGCGTGAGCGAGGAGATGTTCCACTTGGAGCCGAGGCGAGGGGACCTCTTTTTTGGCCAGGAAATCACTGCTGCGCTGAATGACTTCGAGAATGGTCACCGGTCCGGGCCTTTCTGCGGGCGCAGAGTTTCCGGCAAACCCGTCAACTCACTTTCGGAGTCAGGGTCAACTCCGGTCAAGCCTGGTTTTTGTGGTTTGACTGGGTTTGACCGGGTTTGACCAGCGGGGTGCATAGTGAAAGTTCCGGCCCTCCCCGGGGGGCCCGCGAAGTGGAAATAGGTGGAATTAAGTGGAATTAGCTGAAAATAACTGAAAATAGCCGCCATGCTTTTTGGCGCTGGGTGCTGTCTGGCTCGTGACCCTGCTTCGAATCGAAGGAAAGGCCTTGGCGCGCAGTTGACGCAGAGAGCATAAAAAGCACCTTGATTTACCTTGATTAGCCTTGATTGACCTTGAACGGGAAAGACGGTTTGTGAGCGTAAATGGTTCAGGGAAAGGCACTTGAATTGATTTGCCGCAAAAAGGCGCAAAAAGCACAGAAATATGCATTTGGGGGCTGCGGGGAACGTAGAGAATGGGAGGTTTGACTGGCCGGGCAATTCCCGGCGGCCTCGGTGCCTGCGGCGGGCGCATCCACCCGGATGCGGCCCCGGCCTGATGCCTACGTGTCTCACGCAGATGATTCAACCATAGGTTCTAATTTTTGTCAAGCGCCGGTTTGAAGAAAATGCAGAATGAAGAATGAAAAATGCAGAATGAAAGAGAGGTTTGAGCTAATGTTTTGGGGGACAAGAGTTTGGACAACGGATGAGGGATTGGTGGATGGTGAATAATGAGAAAGGGGCGGCAGGCAAAATCATGGATGGCAAAATCATAAACCACGGATTCCCGGATGGCGCGGATACAAACACGGTAGGGCAACTCCGTCGAGCCATGATTCGATTTCAAAAGCGTGGGCCTGAGGAGACACAACCCTGAACGGAAACTTGGGGCGCGGTTTCTCAGTGCGCCTTGACCGGCACGAGTGTCATGGGATGGGATTATGCCGGCGCCCCGTGGGACGCGCCGGACCAAAATAAAGGGCTTGACTCGGTGGGAAATCCCACCATATTACGGTCATGACAACAGTGCTGGAGGCGAGAAAAAAGAAGGCCGGCCCCACGGTCGTGGAAGAATACGATGTTGCGGCTGATGCGAAAAGGCGGATCAGTCTCCGTCACGCCAAAACCAAATATTTTCGCGTCAGGACCCTGTCGAATGGTTGCTTTTTGCTGGAGCCGCGGGTGCTGGTGCCGCCCAGGGCCATCCCGGCGCGTGTCTTGAAAATGCTGGATCGGTCAGCGGAAAACTTGAAGAAGGGTGTGGCCTCGCCGCCGATTGACTTAACGCCATTCCAGGACTGACCCGGCCATGGCTTTTAGGATTCGAATGGGTGTGCCCGAGATGGCGGCCGTGTGGTCCGATCTCTCTACTCGCAAGCTGCAAGGGAAGCTGGATGGAAACGAAGAAAGACTCTTCAAGAAGTTGGTCAAGTTACTGGGCTTTTTGGGAGATAACCCCCGGCATCGCAGCCTGCAGACTCACGAAATCGCCACGCTGAGCGATAGATACGGATTCAAGGTGTTCGAGGCATACCTTGAAAACAATACCCCTGCTGCCGGCCGGGTCTTCCGGGCGTATGGGCCTGATAAGGGGGACATCACCATTCTCGGAGTTGAGCCGCATCCCGACGACAAAAAAGGTTCCTACTTGCGCATCAAGCTTTCTGGATTGCCCCCTGCCAGTCCAAAGGCTTCCCCGGAAGGCAGAAAGACATCTTGACGGCAGACAACGATAATACACGGTTATGCAAAACCCGTGTAGGATTATGTCAAAGAATGCCATCACAATCGCGCAATTAGAACTCTCGTGCCGTCATCTTGAAGAGATGGTTGCCGCTGGTATTACAGAAAACTTGGCGATCCGAACGTTGGAACTATTCGCAGATGTGTGCGCAAAACTGCGTGTGGTCGGAAACACATCACCCCTTTATGCCCGTGAAATCAAAAGTTGGTCAAGCGAGACTACAAGCTAGCTGTTATTACCGTTGATGAGGATCGCCGTCTAAACAGGATCGCTCGGTCAAAGACATTTGATACGCCAGAGAAACGATGGGCGGCTGCTGGCATTACGTTTTGATCGTTCAAAGGTCAAAAGGGTTCCACTATAGCTTTTCCCTTCTTCCGCAATTTAGCGGTCACGCCGGCTGGGGTTTGGGGAAGGGGACGAAGCGCATTTCCACGCGCTGCTGGAGAGCCGCGGCAATCCGGCGGAGCATGACGAGAGAATGGCCTTCGTAATGAGCGTCTTCGAGACGGCAGATTACGGTGATTTTGGAGTGCGGCGGCTTGCCGCGCCCACCCCAAAGCGGGAGCAAGCTCCCGCACTCCAAAAAGAACACAAACCCGCTCACAACTTGAGCTTCTTGGGCATTTCACGGCTGCGCGGGGGCATGTCGTCCATTGGCACCGGACATTTCTTGAAGACCTCCAGCCAATTCGTCTTGCGCTTCACCCGGCCGAGGATGATGGCACCCTCACCGGCGTCAAAGGTGGCGTCGAATTGGTCGCCCGGACTTGCGGGCGCGAGCTTGGCCGGGATGCTGAACCGCCGCTTGGCATCAAGAGTCACAATTATGGTGGGATATTCCCACATCCGGCAGCCACAGTCAACCCAAGGCTGCGCAAAACGAGGGCGCATCTTGATAGGACCACCATTGGATGGGTGGAACCCCTCACCCTAACCCTCTCCCCACTTCGTGGGGCGAGGGAATCTTGTCGAGGCGCAGGCTCGACGCTACCCACCCTTGCCCATCTTCGTGGGGCGAGGGAATTGGCAAATCACATGGCGGTGGAATCAGGATGGGCCTGATGCGGGCCGCGAGGCGCGGCCCGCGGCACGCGAGGGCGCGCGCGCTCCCCGGAAGCAGGGAGAATCAGACTTTGCGCCGCAGGCGCAACGCTACACGCAGGGAATGGGGCGCATACTTCGTGGGGCCACGGCGGGCATGCGCCTTCGCCGGGGCTACGGCGCACGGGGGGGACTGCCAGCCCTACCTTCCTGACCCAACCAACAACGGACGCGTTGACCGGTTTGTCACGCAATTGTTGCGGAGGGGGGGTTGACAATTGTTGGGGATGGGGCATAATGTCCACAGTAAATGAATAAATCGTTCGCAGTTCAATCTAATCTGTGTGCGCATCGTTCCGGCGGAGCCACTGCAATGTGGCGCGCCCGCCAGGATGTTGGCATCGTGGAAGCAGTTGTTTAAAATAGACGAAAACAATTTCAAAAACCCACGATTGCCAGTCAATCGTGGGTTTTTTGTTTTCCCAGAAAGCAAGCTGAGAATTTTTTGAAGGAATTTAATTTATGAAGAGAAATAAAGTGCTGACCCGGTTTCAACCGGAAACACGTTTCGAGGTGGCGCCCATCCCCGCCGTGCCGTTTCGCGGCACGCAGGAGACGGAACTGGACCGCCTCAAGGCCCGGCTATTGCAGCAATGGCTCCAGCAAACGCCGGACGAGCAACTCTACGCACCCTTGCGCCGCGCCGCCAATGAGGCGGCCAGCCTGGCCTGGTTCACGCCGTTCCCGCTCCTCTTTTTCCCGGGCTTGCTCGAGGAAAAGGCGCGCACGGCCCTGCGGCAGAAGGCCAGACAACGGTACATCCGGGATCGCAGCCAGAGCCTGCTGGAAGAGGCGGCGGCATGAAGGCGAAACGCGTTTAATTGCGGATTTCCGCCGTCGCCGAGGCTTTGGCGGACAAGGCGGATTGGGGACGGGAGATTCCGTCGGCGGGACGCCGACGGATGCGACCGAGACGGTCGCGCTCCCGAGAATCCTTTAATGATTCGGGACGCCACCGGGCGAATGTGTTTGACGGTTGCAACGACCTGCCTAGTTTTGAGGGGTGGGATACGAAGCCAACCCATGGATGATTCTGCCCTTCGGGCTGCTGCTGGCCGCCATGGCCGCGGGGCCGCTGCTCTTTCGCCCGTGGTGGGAAAGGCATTATGGCAAAACGGCCCTGGCTCTGGGCGCGATCACGGCGGGCTATTATCTTTTTTTTCTGCCGGCCCCGGCCGCGCAGACGGTCGCCCGGGCCGGCCATGATTACCTGGGTTTGATGGCGCTGGTGGGTTCGCTGTTTGTCGTCTCGGGCGGCATCCACCTCGCCGTCACAGGCGAGGCGACGCCGCGGGCCAATGTCCTGTTCCTGTTGGCGGGCGCGCTGCTGGCCAATGTTTTTGGAACGGTGGGGGCGTCGCTGCTGCTGATCCGGCCGTGGCTGCGCGTCAACGGCCCGCGCATCGGGAGCCATCATGTCATTTTTTTTATTTTCATCGTTTCCAACGCGGGCGGTTGTCTGGTCCCCTTCGGCAATCCCCCGCTTTTTCTCGGCTACCAGATGGGTGTTCCATTTTGGTGGGTGGTGGAGCACTGCTGGCCGATGTGGTGCTGCGGGGTGGGATTTTTGCTGGCGGCTTTTTATTGGGTGGATCGCCGCCATTACCGGCGCACCCCCGCCCCGCCGCCGTCCCGGTTGCGCGAAGAATGGCGCGTGGAAGGACTGTGGAACCTGGTTTTTTTGGCGGTGATTCTGGGGGCGGTCTTTATTTCGCAACCGCCTTTTCTGCGCGAAGGGGTGATGCTGGCCGCCGCCGCCGGCTCGTGGTTCACCACTCGCAAAACGGTGCATGAGGCCAATCGTTTTGATTTCCATCCCCTCCTCGAGGTGGCGATTTTGTTTCTGGGAATTTTTGCCACGATGATGCCCGCGCTGGACTGGCTGCAAGGCCACGCCCGCATGGCGCTGGGCGCCAACCCCTCGCCCGCGCTTTTCTATTGGGGTTCCGGCACTTTCTCCAGCCTGCTGGACAATGCGCCGACCTACCTGAGCTTTTTCAGCGCCTGGCTGGGCCTGGAGGGACTGGCCCCGGGCCAGCCGGACAAACTGGCGCAGATTCTCGCCCCGGGGCATTCGCAAGCGGCCTTGACGGCGTTGAGCGTGGCGTCGGTTTTTTTTGGCGGATGCACTTACATCGGCAACGCCCCGAATTTCATGGTCAAGGCCATCGCCGAACGGCAAGGAGTGCCCCTGCCCGGATTCCTGGGATACGTGATAAAATGGACTGTGCCCATCCTGCTGCCTTTGCTAATAATGATCTGGCTGATTTTTTTCCGGTAAGACATGCGAACCGGCTACAACATATTGTTCGTGATTTTTTTCTGGCTGAGCGCGCCTTACTACTTTGGCAAGATGTGGCGGCGCGGGAATTGGCGGGCCGGATTGGGCGAGCGTTTTGGGCGTTACACTCCGGAATTCAAAGCCGCCCTGGCAGGAGGCCCGGTTCTCTGGCTGCACGCCGTGAGCGTGGGGGAGGCGGGCGTGTGTTTGCAATTGCTCGGCCAACTGGAGCCGCGCCTGCCGGGCTGGCGGTTTGCCGTCTCCACCACGACCTCCACCGGCATGGGGGAGTTGCAACGGCGCCTGCCCGCCCACATCGCCCGGTTTTATTATCCGGCCAATTTGTCCGGGGTGGTCCGGCGCGCCCTGGAGGCCATCCAACCGCGCGCCCTCATCCTGGTGGAATCGGAACTGTGGCCCAATTTGCTCTGGCAGGCGCAGGACCGGGGGACGCCGGTCTTTTTGGTCAACGCGCGCATCTCCGACCGCTCGCTGCGCGGCTACCGGCGCTTCGGCTTTTTGTTTCGGCCCATTTTCGCCAAATTCCGCGGGGTGGGCTGTCAGTCTGCCAGCGAGGCCAGCCGCCTGGCCCAACTGGGTTTCCCGGCCGACGCGGTGCGGGTGACGGGGAATTTGAAGTTCGACGCCGCCAAACCGGACGAGCGTTCCAGTCTCGACGTGGCCGGATTGCTGCGGCAAATCGGCGTCCCTGACAAGGCGCGCCTGCTGGTGGCGGGCAGCACCCACGCGGGGGAGGAAGCCGTCCTGGCGGAGATGCTGCCGCGCCTGCGCCAGCGGTTCCCCGATTTGTTTCTCATCCTGGTGCCGCGGCATTTTGAGCGCGCCGGGGCGGTGGGCCAGGAGCTGGCGGCGCGCGGCGTCAAATTCATCCGCCGCTCCGACATCACGCCGGAGACGGTCCTGCCGCCTGGCCAGGTGCAATGCCTCCTGGTCAACAGCACCGGTGAACTCAAGTCTTTCTATGAGCAGGCTTCCCTGGTGTTTGTGGGCAAAAGCCTGACCGCGCGCGGCGGACAGAATCCGATCGAACCGGCGGCGCTGGCCAAGCCGATGGTTTTCGGGCCGAACATGCAAAATTTCGCCTCCGTGGCCCAGTCGTTCCTGGCGGCGCAGGGCGCGATGCAAGTGCAAACGGCGGCGGAACTGGAGCAGGCGCTGGCCCAATTGCTGGAGGACGAGGCTCTGCGCGCCCGCCTGGGGGAGCGCGCCCGGCAGGTTTTTGAGAACAACCTGGGCGCCACCAGCCGGACCGTGGAAATGATTTTGCAAACCGGCGCGGGGGTGTTCTGATTGGGATTGAGAATGAGATTAAGATTAGGATTAGGATTAAGAGGAGGAGAAGGAAGGGGCGCCTCACAAAGTGAAAAACACCCTGGCCCGCGCGAATGGCCGGGCGATTGTCCGCAATAGTGTTGACCTTGGGGGCAATAAACGCTACTTTCAAGAAAACATGCAAACGTAAGTTCGCCACAAAAGCCGTCATTCAAACATTTCCAATATGGCCACCAACCCTCCCTCTGCAAAAAGCAGGCCCAAAGCATCCAACGCCGCAACCCGCGCCGATTCGGCCGCCAACCATCTGGGCTGCCGCTTGAAAGAATTGCGGGACGAGCGCGGCTGGTCGCTCGACGTGCTGGCCAGCGCCTCGGGGGTCAGCCGCTCGATGTTGAGCCAGGTGGAGCGCAACCGGGCCAACCCGACGCTGGCGGTCGCCTCGCGCATTGCCAGCGCGTTTGGCATGTCGCTGGCCGAATTGGTGCAATCTCCCGGCGCCATGTCTTCCTTGATCGTCATCCGCGCCAGCGACCATGCCTACGACTATCGCTCCGACCAGGATTGCCGCATACGCACCCTGTCCCCGCTCCATCTGGAAAAGGACGTGGAATTCTATCAAGTGCAACTGCGGGAGGGGGGGGCATTGCGCAGCGCGGCGCATTTTGAAGGCACGCGCGAGTTTTTGGCCGTGCAGAAAGGCAGGGTCCGGGTGGAATCCGGCGGGGACAGCGAAGATCTGGATCGCGGGGATTCTGTCAACTACCGGGCCGACGTGCAGCACGCCATCGTCAACATCGGCAAGGGCGACGCCGTGGTTTTCCTGGTGGATATTTACCGGTAACCGCCCCACCGCGCGGCGCGGCCTTGCGGATGGCCCCTTCGATGCCAGCCCCAAGCTTCGGTCACCCGCCGTGACACTGGAGGGGGGTCTCCAGGGGTCTGGACCCGTTAACCCGTTAGGACCCTTGTAAAACAAGGGTTTTTTTGAGGTCGGACCCGTTAGAATACCCGTTAGGAAGCCGTTAGGGACCCGTTAGGTGGGAGGGATGCAAAATGGTTCGAGCCGTTTGTAAGTCCTTGATTCCGAGGATCTTCGACTTTCCATGGGACAAAGTTGTTGGGTGACCCCTTTGACCTTTGACTTCGATCTTTGACCCTTTGAACCGATAAAGAAGCTTCGTTTGTCGGTTCAAGCGGCCAGCAACTCCCAGCCATGCACGAAATGTCGGAGCGGTCGCGAGGGCGCGCGCTTTCGGCGAATTCTTTTTGGCGCTGATTGCTGCAACTGGCGCGGCAGCGAAATGATCGGCAAAGGTTTGCCTCCAAATGTGAATTCGCCGGGCAAGAGAAGGGCCAGGCGCCGATTGCGTTTGAACAGCGCTGCCGACATCCAGTGCTGCATGAATGCAATGAGCCACTCGCGCCCGCACCGGCCTTTGAATCTTCGCCGCATCAGCGTATTGCCGGCGAAAACGATTCCCGCCTTTTGCGCCACTTCATCCGCCAAATCTTCCGGCAATTCCTCCCGGCAATAATTTTTCAACCAGTCCAGCATGAGACAGGCCATGTTCAGCGGGCAGCACCCCGTCTCCCGCTCAAACCGCGTCACGGGCGGTTGTATGTTTTCCGGATATTTCATGGTCCCAAATCTATTCCAGCCGATGAGACAAAGGTTGTCCAACCGAAATTTCTTTTTCGCCCTCCACGATTTTAACCTCTTCGCTGGACAGGCCGTAAAGTTCATACACCAGCGCGTCAATCTGGCGGTCGAGCGTGTCGCATTTATTGGTATAAAAATCCCTGTCGCCGTCGGTCAGGGCGGCGGACAATTGCTGCCGCGTTTCCAGCATTCTTTCCACCAGCGATACCAGTTTGTCGTGACGCGCTTTGTCGGCTTTATTTGAAAACTCAATTTTTGGAAGCGGCAGGCTCGCCAGTTCTTCGTTCTGAACGTGAATTGTTTTGAATGTTGTGCGGTAATAGAAATACAAAGCCTTTGAATTAATGACCCCAGCGAGGAACCGCAGATCATAATTCGGTACAACTCCGGCCTTTGGAATGACAATTAAAACATCCTTGACGTAAAAACTGTCAGGGTCGTAAGCACAGGCGAAATCAGACGACGTATCTTTGACCAAAATCTTCGGCTGTTCAAACCGTCGAGGCTCGCCTGGTCGCGCGGTCTGACGATTTGCTCGCATTCTCTTCGGGACATACCAAACATATTCACCATCAAAATGTCTTTCATAGCGCTGCACATTTGCGCCTCGAAGCAGTGGTTTATCTTCTTTGTGCGCGCCTTTCTTGTAGTGAAGGAATTTTTCGTCATCGCCAGTTTTCAAGCCGAAACAGATTTCAAAGTTATCGCCTATCAAAACGCCATTCCGCATTTTATCTTTTATCGGTTCAGTCTCCGGCGAAATGCTCAAGTCAAAAACATTCTGAAAAGTCGCTTCTAATGCTTTTTGAGGAATTTGGCGAACGCCTAAAAACAAAGCTCCATTTTGAATCGGCGTGGTTCGTGTTATCTGAATTCTATGAGTCTCGTTCGCCTCAGATTTCTCAAAAACGAATACGCCGGTCGCAACTTGAGCCCCTGCAAAAACGTTGAAAGGAAATTCAACCAGTTCAAGAATACGATGTCTTTTGAGAACAAATCGTCGAAGCTCTTGGAAACTATTCAGTCGCAGCCACCCGTGAGAAACAATATAGCTGAATAAGCCGCCCCGCTTGAGAAGCCGCGTGGCATTTTCGATGAAGCAACAATACAAATCAGATTTGTGCGTGAATGTTTTGTAGTGCTTCCAAAAATACTGTTTTTCTTTTCTGCCAAGTTTGTGTGGGCGAACATACGGCGGATTACCCACAATCGCATCAAACCCGCCTTCGTATTCAATTTCCGGAGGCGCGACAGCTTTTTCGCTTTTCTTTTTCTTGTAAGTGACCTTGGCGTATGCCCCGTGCAGCGGCACGCCCGGCAGGGTGTAATCCGAAGTCGGCGCGGGCGCGTCGTGCAATTCGTCGCAGGTAATTTTGCGCCGGAAAATTTGCGGAAACCGCTGCTCAAAATCCATCGGGTTCAGTTTCCTTTCCTCCTCCGGCGTGAATTTGCCGGTCTCCAAAATGTCCGTCCCGATGAGCGAATTGCCGCAAACGATGTTCTCGTTCAGCGGCGGCAGGAGCGTGAAATGAAATTCCTTCTGAAACGCGGCGGCCGAGCCGATGGTTTCCTCTTCCAGCAGTTTCAGATAGAGCGAGAGTTGCGCCACTTCGACGGCCTGCCGGTCAATGTCCACCCCGTAAATGTTGTTCCGCAAAATCTCCTGCTTCTTCTTCAGCGAGAGGTGCAGACCGTCGTCGCGCTGGACGCAATCGCCCTTTTTCGCCTTGCCCTGATTTTCATTGTAAAACTTTGCGTGCCCGCGCACCAGGCAATCGAAGACTTCGAGCAGGAACGAGCCGCTGCCGCAGGCGATGTCGGCAAAGCGCATACCGGCGATTTCGGCGGGCGCTTTGCCTTCGATGGCCTTGCCCACGGTGTTGGCCACGATGTAACGGACGATGTATTCGGGCGTGTAATAAACCCCGCCTGCCTTGCGGACTTCCGGCTTTTCCACCACGCGAGCACCGTCGGTGATGATTTTGCCGAGGAACCGTTCGTAAATGCTGCCGAGAATGTGAATCGGGATGGTGGCGAAATTATAGGGCGAAGTCGGGTCGGCCAGTTCTTCGCAAATGATGCGAAACGGCCTTTCGTCAATTTGAAAACCGGGCGCGTCGAGCATTGGGTGCCGCGTCAAAACGGCGCCGTTATAAATGCGATCCAAGTTGCCCGAGACGCGGAGGAAATCTTCCCAGGCGCTGCCGCCGTCCGCGCCGAACCGTTCAAGATGGCGGGTGGGTTCAATCTGCTTGTCCTCAAGAAAGCGGATGAACACGAGGCGGTCAATGACACGTTGCGTGAGCTCTGTAAGCTGGGCGCTGTTGAGATTCGGATTTTTTGATTTGAGGGCCTTGGCCAACATTTCGCGATAGCCGTCCAATTCGATGAGGAAGGCCTCATCGGGACTTTGCGTCCCAACTTTGAACAGTTCCCGCCGGAAGGTTTCGCTTTTCGGCTTGGGCAGTTCTTCGGCGCGCTTGGCCAGAGAATTACTGGCGACGGCTTCGCGGGAAAAGAGCCAGTAAATTTCCGCGAATTTTTCGGGATCAGCATAATCGGCGCAGCCGAATTTTTTGACGACTCGGCTCAAGGTGTCGCCGATATGCGGTTTGTAACGGCTGTCGAGAATATGAAGCTCGTCGAAATTGGTCAAAATGACCAGGGGAGTTTTGCTGTTCCAGCCGTAACGAAGCGTCTGAAAATAATTCTCGGCGGAACCGAATTCGCCGTGCGGTTTCTTGGCCTCGACCAAAAACCGGGCGGCGTGAAAATTCGGCGACAGGTAAAAGGCGTAGTCCGCCCGGCCTGGCGAACCGGATTCGTTCTTCTCAATTTTGACTTCCTGCTCGTAGGGATTCTTCTGCGTGTCGTGGTTTACATCCCAGCCGAGCGCGATGAACAGCTTATCAAGGAAATCCTTGCGCGTCTGCGCCTCGGAAAATTGGGGCGAAAGGTAAAAGGTTTCGTTGGCTCTGAAAACGGCAACCAAATCCCTTACCTGTCTGATCGCTTTATCAAAAGCCGTTGGCATTTGCGCGAGGTTACCGGAATGTGATTTTGCCGACAAGCTGAGAAATACGCGGCCTTCGTTGCCAAAGCCCGCTCACAACTCGCGCCCGCCGCCGGCGGTGGATGGCGGGTTGAGCTTCCAGTTCCTCCGCCAGCGCCGGCGAAAGATAGAGAGATTCCACCGTCATTTCCGCGCGGCCCAGCAACGTGGCCTGCGAGGAACGGCCCGCCTCGATTTCCACCAGCGTCAGATTCAACTTTGCCGGCAGCGGTTTGCCGTAGGTGCGGCTGCCCGAACGCCCGTCATAGCTGACCAGATAGCGGACATTCCTGTGGTTCAGCGTTTCCAGTTCCGCCACGAAATCATCAAAGGAAATCCCGGCGAAATAACGTGAATCGCGCTCGCCACAGACCCCTTGATAGGGCGGGTCCATATACACCACGTCGTCCGGGCGCACGTTCGCCAGCACGTGCGCGTAGCTCAACGAGGTGACGATGGTCCTGCCGCGCAGCAACGCGGAAATGGCGGCGATGTTTGCCTTCATCGTTTCCGGGCGCGTGCCCAGACGGCGTTTGTCCGGGCTTTGGTTGAACAATCCTTCCGTGTTGTAACGCACCGCGCCCTTCACGCACCGCGCCAGCAGGTACAACAGCAGCCGCGCGTCCCCGGTGCGATTGAACGACTCGCGCACCTGATAATAATGTTCCAGCGCGTCCTCGTGCTCGGCGCGCCAGAGGTCCTCGTAGGATTTAGCCAGTTCCTTGGGGCTGTTGATCATCAAGGCCAGCAATTCCGCCAGCGGCTTGTTGAAATCATTCAGCCAGAATTCCATGGCCCGCGCTCGTCCCGCTGCGGCGATGGACACCGCCGCCGAACCGCAGAACGGCTCCACCAGCCGCGTCACGCCGGCAGGCAAATACCGCAAAATCAGCGCCGCCAGCGCCCGCTTGCTGCCTTGATATTGGAATGGTTGGGGAAGGGTCACTGCGCTCCTTCTGTTCACTTGCCCTTCTGTGCGGGCATATTTCCCGTTCGTCCGCTTGAATACCCTCCGCCGCCCGACCTTGTCGAGCGTTTTAATTGGAAAAACCGGCCTTCGTTGGCAAAGGCCGCTCACAACGTGCGTCCGGCGTCTGCCGCCCCACTGCTGTTGCTGAGGTGTTCTTATTTTCCGCATCTGCGTGCATCTGCGTGCATCTGCGGGCGATTCCGGATTCGGTGGCCGCTGGCCGCGCTGAGTTCTCCGCGGCTGGAGTTCAACCGCTGAATTGGGGTCGAGGCGGCTTAGATTCCCAATTCCTGCTTGGCTTCCTTGAGTTTGGCCAGGGCGAATTCGAGGTCTTCACGGCTGTGGGCGGCGGAGACCTGGATGCGGATGCGGGCCTTGCCTTGCGGAACAACGGGATAGGAAAAGGCGATGACATAGACGCCCTTGGCCAGCAGGGCCTCGGCAAAACGGGCGGCCAGGACGGCATCGCCCAGCATGAGGGGCACGATGGGATGCTCGCCGGGCAGGATGTTGAAGCCTTGTTTGGACAATTCCTGGCGGAAAAAGCGGGTATTAGCCGCCAATTTGTCGCGCAGTTCGGTGGCGGCGGAAAGGATTTCCAGGGCCTTGATGGAACCGGCCACGATGGCGGGGGCGAGGGTGTTGGAAAAGAGGTAGGGACGGGAGCGCTGGCGCAACAAGGCAATGATCTCCCTTGCTCCGCTGATATAACCGCCGCTGGCCCCGCCCAGGGCCTTGCCCATGGTGCCGGTGAGGATGTCCACCCGGCCCATGACGCCATGATATTCGTGGGTGCCGCGGCCGCGTTTGCCCATGAAACCCACGGCGTGCGAGTCATCCACCATGACCAGCGCCCGGTATTTGCCGGCCAGATCACAGATCGCCGGGAGGTTGGCGATATAACCGTCCATGGAAAAAACGCCGTCGGTGGCGATCATGCGGCAGCGGGCGGACTGGGTCTCCTTCAGCCTGGCTTCCAAATCGGCCATGTCATTGTTCTTGTAGCGGAATCGTTGGGCCTTGCACAAACGCACTCCGTCAATAATGCTGGCGTGGTTCAATTCATCGGAGATGATGGCGTCCTCCGCCCCGAGCAGCGTTTCAAACAAGCCTCCGTTGGCGTCAAAGCAGGAGCTGTAAAGGATGGTGTCCTCGGTGCCGAGGAATTCGCTGAGACGGGCCTCGAGCAGCTTGTGCGGGGCCTGGGTGCCGCAGATGAAGCGCACGGAAGCCAGACCGTAGCCCCATTGGTCCAGGCCGTCGTGGGCGGCCTGGATGACGAGGGGATGGCCGGCCAGGCCGAGATAATTGTTGGCGCAGAGGTTCAAAACGGGCGGGGCGTCCTGGACGCGGACGCGGGCGCCTTGGGGAGTGGTGATGACCCGTTCGGACTTGAACAAGCCGGCGGCGCGAATTTCCGCCAATTGCTTTTTCAGATGTTCTGGGACCAAGCCGGACATGGGGTTGGGCGCTCCTTGCCTCAAGCGGTTTTCCAATCCAGAATCACCTTGCCCGATTGGCCGGAGAGCATGACATCGAATCCCTTTTGGAATTCGGTGTGGTCAAAGCGGTGGGTGATGACCGGGCTGATGTTCAGGCCGCTTTGCAGCATGACCGTCATCTTGTACCAGGTTTCGTACATTTCGCGTCCGTAAATACCCTTGATGGTGAGCATGCTGAAGACCACGGTGTTCCAATCAATGGGCATTTCCCCTTCGGGAATGCCGAGCATGGCGATTTTGCCGCCGTGGCTCATGTTGCCGATCATGCCGCGGAAGGCGGAGGCGTTGCCGGACATTTCCAGGCCGACATCAAACCCCTCGGCCATGCCCAGTTTTTTGCGCACCTTGCCCAGTTCCATTTCGCGAATGTCCACCGCCATGGTCACGCCCATTTTGCGCGCCAGCTCCAGGCGGTAGGGATTGACGTCGGTGACGACGACAAATCTGGCGCCGGCATGGCGGACGACGGCTGCGGCCATGATGCCGATGGGGCCGGCGCCGGTGATGAGAACGTCCTCCCCCAGCACCGGGAAGGACAGCGCGGTGTGGACGGCGTTGCCGAAGGGATCGAAAATCGCCGCCATGTCCCGGTCCATGTCCGGGTGGTGCTGCCAGACATTGGTCATGGGCAAGGCCAGATATTCGGCAAAGGCGCCGGGGCGGTTGACCCCGATGCCCTTGGTGTCGGCGCAAAGGTGACGGCGGCCGGCCAGGCAATTGCGACAGCGGCCGCAGACGACATGGCCCTCGCCGCTGACCAGATCGCCGGGGAAAAAGTCCTTGACGTTGGAACCGACTTCGACGATTTCGCCGACGAACTCGTGGCCCACGGCCATGGGCACGGGAATGGTTTTGCGCGCCCAGGCGTCCCATTTGTAAATATGGACGTCGGTGCCGCAGATGCCGGTGCGATCCACCTTGATCAACACGTCGTTGAGGCCAATTTCAGGCATGGCAATGTCTTCCAGCCATAATCCCGGTTCCGCCTTGCTTTTAACCAATGCTTTCATTTTCACACCTTTCTTCTGTGCCTGGCCGGACGGCCCGCCCGGGGCCGGTTTTTTGGATCCGTCATTCACAGGGCCACAGTATGGCCCCGGCGAATCCATTTTACAAGAATTATTTCCACTATATTAAACAATCTCCTGAAGATCAATTGGGCCGGGGGGCGCCCTCCATTCCCCCGGTTCCCCAGGTCCTGCCCGGCTGCGGCCCCATCACCAGGCTGAGGGCGCCGCCGTTCTTCAACTCGCTGTAGGGCAGAAAGGGACTGTCCCAGTTGCGCCCGTTCAAGCGGGCGGACTGCACATAAATGTTCTCGGCGGAAAGGTTTTCCGCGGTGGTGGTGAAGTTTTTGCCATTGGAGAGGTGCAGCACCGACTTTTTCAAGGAGGGGCTGCCGATGGCGTAAAAATCGCTGCCGGGGCAAACGGGGTAAAACCCCATGACGGTGAAGAGGTACCAGGCGGACATTTGCCCGCAGTCATCGTTGCCGCTGAGGGAATCCGGCTGGTTGCCGTACTGGGTGCGGACGACCTCATGGAGGCGGCGGGCCGCTTTCCACGGCTGGCCGGCGAAGTCGTAGAGGTAGATGACGTGGTGGCTGGGTTCGTTGCCGTGCCAGTATTCCCCGATGCGCCCCTGCACATCGTCCAATCCCTTGGCGTTGATGTTGGTGTAGGTGAAGAGACCGTCCAACTTGTCAACAAACTTTTCCCGGCCGCCCATCAGGCCGATCAGGCCGGGCACATCCTGCGGGACGAACCAGGTGTATTGGGCGGCGGTGCCTTCGGTGATGTCATTGCTGCGCGAGTCGTCGTCATAAAAATGGGGGTCGAAGGGAACCCGCCAGCGCCCCTGGGAATCCTTGCCCCGCATCACCCCAAAGGACGGATCAAACAGATTCTTGTAATTGCCCGCGCGTTTGCTGAAGTAATCGTAGTCGTCCTTTTTCCCCAGGGCCTGGGCCATGCGGGCGATGCACCAGTCGTCGTAGGCGTATTCCAGGGTTTTGGAGACCGACTCGACCTCCTGGTCGAAGGGCGCCCAGCCCAGTTTGGCGTAGCCGGCCACGTCGTCATAATCCGGATTCATGGCCGTGGCCTTAACCGCCTCGTAGGCGTGCTGGACATCAAACCCTTTGACGCCCTTGAAGTAGCCATCCACGATGACGGGGACGGCGGGGTAGCCGATCATGCACCAGGTTTCATTGCCCTGGAGCAACCACATCGGCAGCAAATGGTCGGCGCTTTGGTCATAGTGCGCCAGCAGGGAATTGATCATGTCGCCGTCCCGCTTGGCCTGGATGAGGGCGAACAGCGGATGGGTGGCGCGGAAGGTGTCCCACAGAGAAAAAACCGTGTAATTTTGAAATCCCCGCGCCAGATGGATGTTGGAGTCCTGCCCGCGGTACTCGCCCGTCACATCTTCGTAGAGGCTGGGGGCGAGGAAGGCGTGATAAAGGGCGGTATAGAAAGTTTCCTTCTCCTGTTGCGTCCCCTCGATTTCGATCCGGCCCAATTCCTGGTCCCACTTCTGGCAGGTTTGCCGGCGGACCTTTTCAAAATCCCAGCCCGGAATCTCCGAGTCCAGGTTCAGCAGGGCATTGGCGGCGCTGACAGCGGAAACAGCCACCTTGACCTGGATGACCTCGCCGGGGCTGGTTTTGTATTCGGCGAGGAACTGAAGGTTGGTGCCCGCCGCCTCGCGGCGGCTGCGAAAGCGGTAGGACTTGTAGCTGTCATATTTCACCTCGGAGGCGTTGCTCATGATGCGGAAGCTGTCGAAGGGCTTGGAATAGCGGGCGGCGTAATAGAGATAGCGCTCCTTCCCCCAGCCGTTGACGAGGTGAAAACCGGTCACGGTGCGCTCGTCCTCCACCCGCACATGAGACCAGATGAGGCGGAAGCGTTTTCCACTCAAAAAATGCTGCAGGTCGGTCATGATGGAGGCGCTGTCGCTTTGCGGGAAGGTGAAGCGCATCATGCCGGCGCGTTCCCCCGCGGTCAGTTCCACCGTCACATTGTTGTTGAGCAATTTGACCTTGTAATAACCCGCGGCCGCCGATTCCTGGTCGTGCGCGTACCGCGCCCGGTAGCCGGCGTCCGGATTCTCCTTGGTCCCGGCCACCAGCTTGGGCGGGCCGATCTGCGGGATGAACAGAAAATCGCCCAATTCCGGGATGCCTGTTCCCGAAAGATGGGTCACGGAGAATCCCATGATCGAGGTGTCGGTGTACTGATACCCCGAAGCGGTATCCCAAAGATCGCGCTCTGTATCCGGGCCGAGCTGAACCATGCCGAAGGGGGCGGAGGGGCCGGGATAGGTGTTGCCCTGGCCTTTGGTGCCGACCATGGGACGGATATAACTGGACAGCGCGGGCTGATCGGTTGAACTTGCCGCCGCGCTGGCAAGGCTCAGTCCGGCCCAGGAGAGAGCCGCGATAGCCGCGAGCAGGCCAGGGGTTATGGGGAGGGATGACCGCCGATGATATGTTTTCATAATATTGAATTGAAAGCCGCGCCGGGCTTGCCAAAAACCAAAATGATTCGCATCTCCTGCCCCGCCGGGACTCAGCCTCCCGCCGGTGGGGTGGCCGGGACCGGCAGGTTCGTTCCCGTTGCCGCGCCGCGCCTGCCGCCGCGGCGAGTGCCGCCGGGGCTGCCCGGGGGCAACGAGGCGACGTACTCCTTCCACAGGTCTTCGGCGCTCATTCCAGTATAATCCACCCACAGATCGGGAGTCCAGCGGTGTTCGCGCAAGGCCGCGTTCAGAATCGTCACCAACTCGTGATTGTGGGTTCTGGTGACAAAATCCAGGAAACCGCCCGTAATTTTATAGCTGCCCGAATACTTCTGCCCGGCGGCTTGACGGGCGGTGGTGACCGGCCTGTGCTCGACCGGCTCAAAGTGGAACCAGCGAAAATAGTCGGCGATTCCCTCGGTCATCCAGCCGGGGGTTCTGGGCCGGCCGGGCCGGTCGCTGCCATACTGCTGCACGACATGCACCAACTCGTGGATGATGGCGCCGACGGCCTCATTCCACCCGTCCGGCCTCTGCCCCCTTTTCCTGATCTCCCCCTTGACAAAGTCCTCGGCGAACTCAACATCCGTCCCGCCGGTGGCGGCAACGGCGCCGCGTTCCATCGGTTTGATGGTAACTTTGAAGTGTTTGGGCGCGGTAAAACCGTCGCTGGCCAGACAATCCACCCAGACGGGATACCACTTGTCCACCGCCGGCCGCAGCTTCGTTTCCGCCCACTCCTTCAAATCCGGCGATTGCGAATAATCCAGGTCCCAGGTGAAAGAGTTGGGCCGCACCACCGGGTCCGGTCCCGCCGGTTTTTCCGTCCCGGCCGGGTTCACCGCCCGCACATCTATTTCACTGTAAAAGGTATGGCCATACTGGTCATCGGATGTCTTGAACACATCGAAAAGGAAGTACTGATACTTGCCGAGCGAGCCGGAGTCGTCGGAGATGCTCACCCCGTATTGTCCGCCGGCCAATTGAAACTGTTTGGTGGTGTCCACCCTGGCGAGCAGCTTCCACCCGCACTTCTCCGGGTCGGCCGGCCTTTTTGGCGCGGCGTCGAAACCGGCCGCGGCGCCGTCGGAGGCATAAAGATTATAGACTTGCGGGGCGCGGCGCTCGGTGTGCCAGGAATAAGAGTTGACCTGCATGACGTCAATCGGACTGCCCAGATCGAGCTTCAGCCGTCCGCCTTCACTCCCGGCCATGAAGAAGAAGTTGTCCCCCGGATCATCATCCGAATCGGGGAGCCTGCCATCGTTGAGCGCGCGGATATTGCTGCCGTTGGAGTCGCTTTCGCCGTCCACGACGGTGAACCTGAGGCGGTTGCCCTCGGCGGCATCGCCCTTGACCGGTCCCGGCACGGTTTTGAACTTGAAGTCGGGATTGCCCTCGGCGTCGTGGTCCATGAGCACCTTGACTTCGGCCCGCGCCGCCAGCCCGGCCAGCAGAACCAGGGCCGCTCCAATCATTACTCCCCGATTTGTCATCATATCCATTCCTGCAACCGTTCTTATGCGTTTTTGTCTGGACAAACCTCTTGAAAAACAGCGGCTGGGAATTTCTTCCCAGCCGCTGCCTGAATTCTCTCGTTTTACGGGATGCTTATGGCATCGGCATCCCGGTTAAGCGGACCACCTTACGGATTGGCCAGGTACAACTGGTAGAAGGTGGTGCTGCCCAGCGGCAGAGTCACCTGGTAATTGCCGTTGACGACGCCATACGGACCCGCCACAGTTGTCCATGCTCCCGCCCCCGTTTGTCCCGCGGGTAGAGTGTGAGCGGTTTGCAACACATAAGGTCCGAAGCCGAGCAAGGCCGGCCAGGTGAGCACCACATTTTTGCCGCTCACTGCCGCCGACAAAGGCGGCAGCGGAGTGTACTGGAAATTGCCGACAACTTGAGTGGAATACACACCGCCGGTGGATGAGGTGAATCCGACGTAGGCGACATTAGTCCCCAGAGTTTGCGTGATGTCGCCGACAAACAGGTTGGTGCTGCCAACATTGGCGGTTACCTCGTTGCTGACGGTAATGGACAGGTAACTCCCGTTATAGATGAGGGTAACGTCCTTGGTGTCACCGTTGGCGTTGAACGAGCCTGCCCCTGGAGGCTCATTGAGGAGGAAGTAATCGCCGCCCTGTTCCACCGAGGCCCCGTCGGTGTCGAAGCCGTACCTTTGCGGAGCCGAGTACAGGCTCATTTCGAATTCCACGCTGGGAATGATGCCAAAGACGCCCAATTCACCTCCTCCGCCGCCAATGGCGTTGGTGGTCTGTGGCGAATTTTGGAGGACGAAGCAGGTGCCGTCCGCCGCGCCGGCGGTCGAACTGGCTGTATAAGTGAAGTAGGCCTTGAAGCCGCCAACATACAATGGAGTGTTATACCAGAAGGCGGAAACTTGACCGCCCCCGGTTTGAAGCGTCAATTGCACTTGATTAACTCCGGTGAACATGGCGTTGGCAGTGGAACCGGCGGCAAATGACCAGCCGGTGCCGGAGCCTTGGAAGGTCGGCTCATTATTCACCACCAGCGCCGACGGTGTGCTCTGCGTGTAGCCCACGGCATTGGTGACAAAGAGCTGATAAGTGCCCTGGTCGGCCGTCGTCACGCTGGCAATCGTCAGGGTGGGGCTTGTGCCGGCGGTGATGGTGTAACGGCCCGCGTTTTGGAGTTGAACGGTGGTGGTGCCGTTGTTGTAATACCAGGCGTTGGTTTGTGGGAATGTCCCGGAAGCGCCCGCGCTGAAAACAGCGGACTGGCCTGCCATCGCGAAGGTGGTGGCCGGCAGATCCGGGGTGATGATGGGCGGGCCGGAAACAATGGTGAAATACACCGTGGCGCAGTTGGTTGTCCCATAGGGATTGCTTACCGTGCAATAGAAAACCCCGCTCCCGATGGTGTTGGCGGGGCCACCGGCTGCGATCGTGCTGACGTTCTTCAGCGTGAGCGTGGGAGTGGTGGCGCCGGTGCTTTGCACTCCAGGGTCGGACTGCACGGCAATGGGAGCGCCGCCGAAGTTGTAATCATACCATTGGTAGTGCAACGTCGGACTGCCAAAGCCCAGCGTG
>Ga0187848_10001267_pt1 | contig 21858 bp, 15 predicted proteins | sample June2016WEW_4_40_FD_132424 | JGI IMG/M metagenome (GOLD analysis project Ga0187848, IMG submission 132424) | Peatland microbial communities from SPRUCE experiment site at the Marcell Experimental Forest, Minnesota, USA - June2016WEW_4_40 | ecosystem: Environmental > Terrestrial > Soil >... | reverse complement strand
GCACAGTGTGCTCACAACTGATTGAATGACCGGCACTTACATACGTTCCACCCAAAGGCACTGTGTTTCCGCCTCGTTCGGCAATTCTCGGCTGTTTGCGAGTTCGTGAATAATCCGGGCTAGGCGAGTTGGCCGGTCGCTTCCGCTGGGATACACTCCCGGCAAAGGGCCGTCTAATGTTCGTCCCACGCGCCACGGGCAAGTCGGGCGGTCGATCTCTGCTCGACGGCACCGCGTTCCCCACCGCGCGCCGGTGTGTCGCACCTCTGTCTCCAATCGCAAGTAGCTAACCTGCGTCGGTGTGCGCCACCGCCGCGCGCAACGCTGCCAGCAACGATTACGTCGCCCGTGCCCACGACTCGTCGGCAAACGGCCTCCGGCAGCACGGGCATTCCCCTTCATACCCTCTGACGAGGGACGAGAACGCACTCGGCTGTGGCAGGGTCGTGATCGCCTTGAACGCCAGCGGTGCGCGATGCGCGTAGTGGCGATAGGTGATACCTCCGACCGAATGACCGAGGATCTCGATCGACGACTCAGGCATGTGCTCGTCGTAGTACGTCGCACAGGTCTTGCGGAGATCCTTGAGTTCCCAGGGCTCGTCCTCTCCAGTCTCGACGTTCGTCTTGAACTTGATTCCGGCGAGGTTGCAGAGTTCCTGGAATCGGGCATTGGGGCGCGATCCGCCGCCGAGGAAGACGGGATCGTCCGGGACGGGATTCTCCGGCATAATGCTCTTGACGTGAGTATGAACGACGCGATTCATTGGCCGGTAGAAGGTCTTTCCGGTTTTCACCCGGCGATAGAAGAGCCACCCCCAAGGTGACATTTCCTTGACCTCCCGGTCTGGCGATTGCCGGTTCCAAGATACGTGCCGCCAGAGGATCGGCTCGTGGAATGGAGCGGATTTCCACACGGTCCCGGTATCAAGGCCGCAGTTGAAGAACACGACAATCGCGCTCCGCCAGTAACGCCCAATCGGCATGGGACGATCCCAGCCTCGTGGACGTTCCATCTTGTGAGTCGCGAAGTAAAGGGCGTTGATCTCCGCCTTGGTCAGATAGTGTCGGCCGGCCACGTCGCGCTGCGGCCTGGGCTTAGGGAAACGCGGTGGTGACTCGATGAGATCCTGTTCCCATGCCCACGAAGTAACGGCACGCAGGTGTTCCCGAGCCTTGTTCGCGGTTCGGCCGGGATTCGTGCCTTTGTCAGCGACCGCGCGCTCGTAGATCCAATCAAGGAACTCGCGGATTTCCTTGCGCCCGAGGTTCTCGATCGGGACTCCGCCACCCCATCGCTTCCACTTCCTCAGAGTCGTTTGGTACTCGTCCCGAGTGCCACGCGCCGGGTTCCCGGAAAAAAGGTACTTCGCTACAGCACTCTTGAGGGTCGTCGGCATTGGCTGCCTCCAGCACCATCGGCAGTTGCTTCGTTGCCAGATCCTCTCGGCCGGTGGCGTCGTTGCGCTTCGTGCAAGGCGTCGCGTCCGGTCCGCGGCGCGAAATGGTAAGAAACTCGAACACACGCTAATTGGCATCACGATCCGAATCGAGGATAATTCGCTGGGGCCCCGCACGCCACGTTGCAGGTTCATCCGCACAATGAGGGGTGAAGCCTTGTGGGCAACCTTACTTTTGACGGCGTTCCAGCGATTTGAACTACGAGATGGCACTCTGGGAGTGGATGTGGTTGGAAAAGTGCGGGGCGGCGGCAAATCGTCGGCCGAGCGTCAGAAAACGAACGATTCTTGCGAGAAACGTCTTGGCCGGTGGGGGGGCGATCGAGCATCGCGTCTGCCCGAGGCTTCAGCCCCCAAATCGGCTTGGGCAACTGGAGGGTTACAAGCCGCGTTGTTAGAATAGGGGGGCCATTCCTGCTCGGAGGGTATCTGAGCGGAGTGGGGTTGAGAAGTACCAAACAAGCGCAGGAGACAGCAGATGATGACACTCAAGCACTTCGCAGTGGCCTTCGGGCTGGCGTTGGTCCTCGCGGCCGCGCTCGTGGGCGCCCTGGCTCTCACCACAACCAGATCCCACGCACAAGAGACGGGCGCTGGAACCCAGCCCGTGGGGCCCTACAAGGACTTCAAGGGCACCATCAAGCTCGATGTCCGCGATTCCAAAGCGGACTGGGGCCCCTTCACACCGAAGAAAGCACCTGAGGGCGCACCGAACGTACTGTTCGTCCTCTACGACGACACCGGTCTGGCGGCGTGGTCGCCCTACGGCGGCCGGATCAACATGCCAACGCTCGACCGGCTGGCGAAAAACGGCCTCACCTACACGCAGTGGCACACGTGTGCGCTCTGCTCGCCGACGCGGTCCACGCTCCTGACGGGACGCAACCACACCTTGAACGGCATGGCCGCAATCACGGAGACCTCCCAGGGCTTTCCGGGCTGGTGTGGTCGTATCCCGCCGCAAGCCGGCACCATCGCGCAGGTCCTGCAGGAAGGCGGCTTCAGCACCTTCTGGCTGGGCAAGAACCACAACGTTCCGGAGCCGGATGTCGCCGAGGGCGGCGACCGCAAGACGTGGCCCCTCGGCCAGGGCTTCGAGCGATTCTACGGATTCCTCGGCGGCGAGACCAACCAGTGGTACCCGGACCTCGTCGAGGACAATCACTTCATCGAGCCGCCGTCCACGCCGGAGCAGGGCTACCACCTCTCAAAGGACCTGGCCGATCAGGCGATCAGGATGATTCGCAACCAGAAGGTTTCCAACCCGTCGAAACCGTGGTTCATGTTTTTCAACCCGGGCGCCAATCATGCCCCGCACCACGCCCCGCAGAAGTACATCGACAAATACAAGGGCGAGTTCAACGACGGCTATGAGGCCTACCGCACCTGGGTGCTGGCGCGGATGGTCGAGAAAGGCGTGCTGCCGAAGGACACGAACCTCACACCGATCAACCCGCTGCCGGAGTCGCAGGCCAACCCGGCCGACCACGTCCGCCCCTGGGACTCCCTGAACGCGGACGAGAAGAAACTGTTCTCGCACATGGCCGAGGTCTTCGCCGGATTCTCGGAATACACCGACGTGCAAGTCGGCCGCGTCATTGATTACCTGCAGCAGTCCGGGCAGCTCGACAACACCATCGTCTTCTATGCCGCCGACAACGGCACCTCGGGCGAAGGCACGCCGAATGGCTCGGTCAACGAGAACAAGTTCTTCAATGGCTACCCCGACGACCTGGCCGAGAACATGAAGTTGATGAACAAGCTCGGGAGCCCGGACACCTACAACCATTTCCCGACCGGATGGGCCGTCGCATTCTCGACACCGTTCCAGATGTTCAAACGCTACTCGCAGTTCTCCGGCGGCACGTGCTGCCCGCTGGTCATCTCCTGGCCGAAAGGCATCAAGGCGCGTGGCGAGCTCCGCCACCAGTATCACCATTCCACCGACATTGTCCCGACGATCCTCGACATCGCCGGCCTCAAGATGCCGAAGGTCTATCACGGTGTCGAGCAGTTTCCGCTGTCGGGCGTGTCGATGAAATACACCTTCGACGCAACGCCGGATGCGCCGACGCGGAAGAAGCGCCAGTTCTTCTCGATGCTGGGCACCCGAGGGATCTGGGAGGACGGCTGGAAGGCGGCCGCCGTGCATGCGCCGTTCACGGGCAAGGGCCATTTCGATCAGGACCAGTGGGAACTCTACCACGTGGACGTGGATCGTTCGGAATCCACGGACCTGGCGAAGCAGTATCCCGAGAAGCTGGAAACGCTGAAGAAGGCATGGGACGAGGAAGCGCGGATCAATCTGGCGTTGCCGGTCGATGACCGTTTCGGACCCGACATATTGGCGATCGAGCGCCCCTCGGCGGAACCGCCACGCGACCGCTACATCTATTACCCCGGCGCAGCGCCGGTTCCCGAAGGCCTGGCCGTCAGCGTGCGCAATCGCTCGTATAAGATTCTCGCCAACGTCGAGATCACCGATCCGGATGCCGCCGGCGTCCTCTTTGCCCACGGCTCGCGCTTTGGCGGACACTCCCTGTTCATCAAGGACCACAAGCTGCACTACGTTTACAACTTCCTGGGCATCAAACCCGAGCAGCACTTCGTTTCTACACAGGAATTGAAGCCCGGCAAATACACGCTCGGCATGGAGTTCACACGCACCGGCGCCGGCCCCCACAAGGAGTCGCTGGGCACGATGAAGCTCTACGTCAACGACAAGGTCGCCGCCGAAGGCGCGATGAGGACACAGCCGGCCAAGTTCACCCTGTCCGGTGACGGGCTTTGCGTCGGCTACGACAGCGGGGACGCTGTCAGCCGGGAATACAAGTCGCCCGGCACATTCCATGGCGGAACGATCCGGGGCGTCGGCGTCACGGTCGAAAAGGCTTCGTATGAAGACCTGGAGGGGGAAGCGCGGAGAGCGTTGATGTGCGAATAGCTGCCGACACCACGCTTGTAAAACACGCAGGCCAGCCGGATCTCCGCCCCATCAAGACATGGTTGGGAGCAAGCGATGATTGTGCTTCTTCTCCTCCTGTACGCAGTCCCCGTGTATTTGATCTTTTTCAAGTACAAGCTGGTTCGCCTGACCACGTTCTGGAAGGTCTTCCTGTGGGTTCCGCCGATTGTTGCCCTCACTTTTCTCTGGTTTGCCCTGGGGCGCTATACGCCCATGGCCCAGGACGCGTACGTCCAGGCTCCGGTGATCCAGGTTGCCCCGAGGGTGGGCGGTTCCGTGACGGAGTTGGCCGTGAAGGACAACCAGGAAGTGAAACCGGGAACGCCGCTCTTCCAGATCGACAAGCGGCCCTACCAGTATAAGGTCGAGCAGGCGCGAGCCAAACTGGTCGAGGTCCAGGAAAATGCAGCCGCACTCGTGGCAGCCTTGTACGCGGCCGAAGAGAACGTCGGCCAGGCCGATGCCAACCTGCTTGTGGCGAGGCAGAACGTGACGGCTGCCCAAAAGGAGCTAGGGACCGCGAAGAAGACCGCCGGCGAGGTCGGCAAGCAACTGGAATTGGCTGAGCGATCGGTGAGCCGCAATGCTGGACTTATTGCCAAGGGCGCACTGGCCGCAGGGGATTATGAAGCCAGTCTCCGCGACGCCGCCGCCCAGCGCGCCCTGTGGATCGACGCCCGGAACCGCGTTAGCCAGGCCGAGACTGCACTGGAGGTTTCCACCTTACAAACCAGCGCGGCTGAAGCTGCGGTCCGCGAGGCCCGCGCGCTGCGCGGCAAGGCCGAAGTGCTGGTCGATCCGGTCAAGACAGTCCGCCGGGGGATCGAAACCAAGCAGGCGGAACTGGAGCGGCTCAAGAAGGGGCAACCGGGGTCGTCCTCGCAAACCCAGGAAACGGCGCGACAAATCAAAGACCTGAACGCCGAGCTGGACCGGCTGCGCGAATACCTCAAGATGGCGGAAGCCGTCGATCCTTTCGGGCAAAGCGGCTTTCCCTCGGTTCGGCAGGCGCAGGAAGCCTTGAACAATGCCGCGCTCGACCTGGAGCGGACAACCGTCACGGCGCCTGCCGAAGGGATCGTAGCCAACTTCCAACTGACGGAGGGAACCTATACCCCAGCGGGAGTGCCCGTCGCCACGCTGATCGACACCACGCGCTGGCGGCTGATTGCGGCCGTGCCGGAGAACTGGTTAGAGAAGATTCGCCCCGGCGACGAGGTCTATTACAGCCTACGCAACTATCCCGGGCACATGCGTACCGCCAAGGTGGAATATGTTGGCCGTGGCGTCGTCCAGGGACAAGGAGTCCCCAGCGGCAATCTGCCGGATACAGACCCGCGCCGGGCACGGCAGACGGACACGCCGCAGGCGGGACAGGAATTTCAGGTTGTCATTCACCTTCAGGACGACCAGCCGGACCAGCCGTTGCGGGTCGGCGCCACGGGCCGAGTAACGATCTTTGCCGGCGGGGGCTTCCCAGTCGTAAACGGGTTGGCAACAATCCTGCACGCCGTCTTTTCTTGGCTGGATTTCCTGCACCCCAAGCCGTCTATGCTGGTGGTGGCCCTCGTCGTCGCTATGATCGTCGGGATCATCGTGTACCTTCGCCACCGATTTTCTTCAAAGGGAGCCCTGGCACATTGAAGCGGTGGAAGGGGGTAGGTCATCCGCCCCAGATCGCCAGCGCCCGCCGTCGCAATGCGCTGGGCGCGGCAACCAAAAAATGGAAGGCTCTACAATGAGCAAAATCAAGAAGTCATCCGAGAACGCCGAAGCACAGCCCGCCACCAAGACAAGCCAAGCGTTCGGCTCACACGCTTCGCGGAAGGAACTCTACGCAGCGGGGAAGAGCCTGCGTGAGAAGTGCCCGCGTGCCTCGCACGCGGCCTGGCAACCCGCCGCCGATCGTCCCGGCCCGGTCAGCCTGGTGTTGAAGGCCGACGAGGGGCGACTCCCGGAACTCCTACCCCTTCGCCACGGTCGCATGGCCCTTTCTCCCTTCACCTTCTACCGCGGCTCGGCGCTGGCGATGGCGGTGGATCTGGCGGGCACTCCGGCCACCGGCGTCCGCGTGCAATGCGGCGGAGACTCCCACCTGGTCAACTTCCGGGGTCTCGGCACCCCGGAGAGGCAAGTCATCTTCGCCATCAACGACCTCGATGAGACCCTGCCGGCGCCCTGGGAATGGGACCTCAAGCGGCTAGCCGCGAGCTTCGTGATCGCCTCGCGGGACAACGGCCTCAGCGAACCCGACGCCAAGGATGCGGCCCTTACGTGCGTCAGGTCCTACCGTGAGCACATGGCCGAGTTCAGCGAAATGAAGGTACTGGACCTCTGGTATTTCACGCTGGATGCCGAGGTGCTGATCTCGACCATCAAGGATCCCGGGATTCGCCGCCGCTTGATCAAGCGGCTGGCAAAGGCCCGCGAGAGCAGCACCTCCGAAGGCGTCTTTCCCAAGCTCGTGGATGATTCGGGCGCTTCGCCGCTCTTCAAAGACGAGCTCCCGGCGATCTACCACTCGAAAGATTATCCCGCCGGGGACGTGCATCCGGACATCTGCGACGCCGTCGCCATGTACCGCGAGACCCTGTCGCCTGCCCATCGCACGTTGTTCGATCGCTTTGAAATCAAAGATGCGGCGATCAAGGTCGTCGGCGTCGGGAGCGTCGGCACCTCCTGCTGGGTGCTGCTGTTAATGACCCGCGGAGGAGAACCACTCATTCTCCAGGTCAAGGAGGCGCGGGCCTCGGTCCTGGAGGCGTATGCAGGGAAGAGCGTCTACCAGAACCACGGAGAGCGCGTCGTCAACGGCCACCGGCTCATGCAGCCGGCCAGCGACATCTTCCTCGGCTGGACCGTGGGTGCGCGAGGACGTCACTTCTATATCCGACAACTTCGAGACGTCAAGATCAAGCCTGCCGTCCAGACGTTCGGCACGGCCGAGATGGCCCACTTTGCCCAGTGGTGCGGCTGGACGCTCGCCCTCTCCCATGCGCGCTCCGGGGAGCCCGCTGTGATCAGCGGGTATCTGGGCAAGAGCGACGTGTTCGACAAGGCAATCGCGGCCTTTTCTGTTGCCTACGCCGACCAGAACGAAAAGGACCATGCCGTGCTCCAACGTGCGATCCGGGACGGAAAGGTCGAGGCGGCCGTCGAAGAGCCGAAGTGAGTCGCTCGCGCATGAAGAGAACGAACGAGGAATAGGAAATGTATAGCCCAACGCATTATCCGCTGCTTGTTCTCGCGCTTTCCTTTGTCGCGATGTGGCTTTCGGCGTGGGCCGGATGGTGGTTCCGCAGGCGGCTGGGCCCCTTAGACGATGAGACGCATGAAGACTTCGGCTTCATTTTGGCCGCTGCGCTGACACTGCTCGGGCTGATTATCGGGTTCAGCTTTTCGATGGCCACAACCCGCTACGACCAACGCAAGAACTACGAGGAGGCAGAGGCGAACGCGATCGGGACGGAATATGTCCGGGCCGACTTGCTGCCCAAGAGCAATGCAGACCGGGTCCGCAAGACCTTGAAGGAATATCTTGACCTGCGGATCGCGTTCTATCAAGCACGGGAGGGCCAGGAACTCAAGAATGTCAATGCCACCACGGCCCAGGTGCAGGTTGAGCTTTGGTCGGCGATTCGAGGTCCGGCGACCGAGAACCCGACGCTGGTCATGGCCTTGGTCGTATCGGGCATGAACGACGTACTCAATTCGCAAGGCTACACGCAGGCCGCCTACTGGAACACGATTCCGCCGGCCGCATGGGCGTTGATGGCAGCAATCGCCATCGGCTGTAACTTGCTGATAGGATACGGCTCGCGAAGCGCCAAAGCGGGATCCAAATTGCTTCTGATTCTACCGCTTATTGGCTCAATCGCGTTCATGCTGATCGCAGACATCGACTCCCCGCGCCACGGCATTATCCGCGTCAGGCCACAGAATCTGATCAGCCTGGCTGAATCTCTGCCGCCGGGAACGCCTTGAACCAACACATCAAGGCCCCTTTCTTCGGAGCGAGTTGTCCGGCTCTGGATCGCGGCTCGAACTCGCTTCGGTCGCCCCCACCGACGCAGCCAAGGGAAGATGGCCCCCCTACGTCGGTCACATTGACCGACGCATCGAAACTACCAGGCCCTGGCTGCCATCCATCAGGCCAACCCCCGGCGACTGCCGATGGACTTCGGTTTCGCGCGTTCCTCGCCGGCGCCCCTCCCTGCCCGCGGGCACCCCGCCCGCCCGGGATTCCTTGGGGCGTGAATCAACAACTGTCGTACTCATCAGGCTCCGCGTGAGGTTTTGCCGTCCAGCCTCACGCGAAGCGTGAGGAGTACAATCGAAAACCGCCCCCTATTGATTCACCGGTTCCTACTTGGCGAGGTCCCCTCTCGCTTTTTACCTTGAAATAGGGCCGGGCCGTCCGCTAAGATGCGGTGGCCGGAGCCTCGGGACCGGGAGGTGCCAGGTGTCAGGCGTCGGCCCAGGCGGCGATGCTGTTGTTTGACAAGTCGGCGCGAGGGACCCCCCAGAGGATCGCTCCTTTGGGGCGGTCTCGAAGTCCGCCGGCCCCCCAGCCGCCAGACCTAATGCCCAGGTGGAGGGGAGCGTTTTGGAAAACCGCGAAAAGTAGGACCAAAAAGCCCCCTGGGGCCAGAGCGACGGTAGTAAAAGAATGCGGAAAACACGGCAGAAACCGAAAGTTGTCCCACGGCGGGAATAGGCTTGAAACGCCGCGCAAGAAGTGCGCCCAAAAAACCGCGGGTCCAGAGCGGCGGTAGCGGCAGAATCCGGAACACGCGGCGGAAACCGGCACGTTCCACCGTTGGCGGGCGAGAGTGATCCAAGCCCGAAGCGCAAGCGAGCTAGGCAAACGATTCCCTCGCTTGCGCTTCGGGTTGGTACGCCGTTTTAAACCCCCGCCAGGAAAACTTGCCAGGCCCCACGCCCTTCGCTGCTCGGGGCGTGCCACCCAACGAAGCTGCTCACCGCCCCGCGGCCGCCTTCAGCTCGATGCGGTCGATGCCGAACATGTAGGACTTCTCGGCCGCCGGGTTGGCGCCGACGATCTCGACGGTGAGCTTGTGCTGGCCCGCGGTCAGATCGTAGCTGCCCAGCGAGATCGGGCCGCTGGGCACCACCGTCGGATTGTAGAGGTCGATCGGCTCGTCCGGCTTCCCGTCATCGAGCGCCAGCCGCACGACCCCGTAGTCGCGGGCCTTGGTCAGGTGTACCAGGACCTCGTACCTGCCGCGCCTGGCCACCGGCACGGCCAGCACGAGCTTGTCCTTGGGCCGGGCCCCGGTCCACCAGAGCTGCTCGTCGTTTTTCCACTGACCCGAGCCGAAGGCTCCCATGCCCTGGGACTCGAGCTGGCCGGGCGGGCTGCCCAGCACCCGAATGCCGGCGTAAACCGGCGCCGGCTTGACGTAATAGGCGTCGCGATCCAGGACCGGCACCGGGCCGTAGGGATCGACGCCGCCGGGCGCCAAGTACCACCGCGCGGTGCAGGCGTACAGCGTGGGGTGGTCGTTCTTGAAATACTTCTCGATGCACCCCTGGAAGGATTGCTGGAAGGGCACGTTGTCCACCACGTGCCACCGCAGCACCGACTGGTGTCCCCGGTTCCCCTCGGTCATCGTCTGGGCGTGGTAGGGCCGTTGGAACAAGTGCGGGTTGCACCACGCATAGCCGAAATAGTCCTCCGAGCCGGTGCCGAAGGTGGAAGGGAACTTCTCGCCGTCGACGAAGAACTTCTCGTCGCCTTCGCCCCACCAGTCGCCGCGGGGGCTCCAGACGTGCAGCATTACGCCGCAGAACCGGCCCCGGCCCTGCGTCTGGAGCATGATCCAGTCGGGCCAGCGGTCGCGGGGCAGCTCGACCGTGTCGCGGTGCCATTTCGCGTGGAAATAGCCCAAACCGTCCATCGGCCGTTCCAGCGGCGCATGGGTGATCTCGAACTGGAGCTGCCGCTCGACCTGGTCGTCGTTCGCGACTTCCACTACGGCGCTCTTGGCGAAAGGCTGATACCAGTAGGCGTAGAAGCCCTCCTTGGTCATGCCCGTCATGAGCGACTTGTACAGGTTCACGCCCGGCGCGGTGCCGAAGAAATCTCCCAGCGGGCACCACACGGCCGGCTGCGGCTGGCCGTCCCAGGTGATCCGCAGGGCCAGCCGCCGCAGGGCGGCCATCTGCTCGGCCCGATCGCTGAACTTCGCCTTGACCCACAGGGCGGTGATCGCCCGGGGGCCGTCGATGCGGGCCACTTCGACCGTCTGCCCGGCCGCCACCTGCACCGCCCGGCTGACCGTTGCCGCGCCGGCCCGCGGTCCGGCCGGGTCGGTCCCCAACCGGCCGGCGAAGAAGTCATTGACCGCCTGGAGGGCCGCCGAATGCCGGGCCGCCAGCTCGGCACTGAACGTCGGCACGCTCGTGCCCGGCGGATACGTCGCGTAGGTGAAGTGGTAATAGGCGCCCCAGTTCTTGTCGGCCACCACCTTGCACGATTTCTGATACGGGATCGGCAGGTACAGGTTCTGCCCGGCGGAGCCGGTCTTGGTCATGTCGTAGGACAAAGCGGGATAGGCCAGCGGCTTGTGCTTGCCGTCGAAATAGCCGATGAAGGGCAGATCGAGCGTCGGCTCCGGCTGGTCGTCCAGATAGATCTTCACGTGTCCTTGCCCGGCCGCAGCCGACCAGATCCGCCAGATGCAGCCCGGCCCCTTCATTTCGGCCATCACCACGCGGTCGCCTTCGCGGCGGATGATCCCATCGCCGTCGCCGTTGGCGTCCCAATTGACGTACTTGCCGGTCTTCGCGTCGTACTTGCTGGCCCGGTCGTAACTGGAGCACTGGCCGCAGTTCTCGCCGGGCTCGGGCAGCACGGCCAGCCGTGCGAGGTCGGTCATCCGCCCGACCAGCTCCGAATAGGTCAATGCCTTCTGGGCCCTGGCCGCGGGGACCAGCAGGGCCAGCACGAGGACAGCCGAGACAAGCCAAGATCGGAAAGTGAACATGATGGTTTCTCCGTGGCGGGGGATGGCGTGATACCAACCCGAATCGCAAGCGAGGGCCACGTTACGCTGCCCTCGCTGGCGCTGCCCTCGCTTGCGCTTCCGGTTGGTGTGGGTGGCGAACCATCCGGCCAGAACCCCCGGACGCAGTCCGAGGGCTTTCAGTCGGTGCCGCCTATTTTAATTCCGGCCGCGCCGCCCCTCCACCCCTCTAATGGTGTAATGTCTTATATTTCCGGCCGGCAGGTGAAAGGCCCGGCCGCGCGCGTTAGAATAGTCCCGCGTCCTTTCAGGCCGACGGCAAGACGGTCCCAGGAGCTTACCATGTCCAGCGAGTGCCGATGTTGTGGCGGGCGTTGCGGGGCGGAACCGCCGGTGGAGCTCAGCCGCCGCGATTTCCTGGAGAAGCTGGCCGCCGGCACCGCGGCCCTGGCCGTGGCCGGCCCGCTGGCCTGGGCCGACGAGGCCAGCGCCCCGCCGCTGGTGCCGCCGAAGGCTCCGGTGGGCCGCTCCTACCCGCTCACGCCGCCGCGGGTCTACCGCGGCAAGCACTTGGAAGCCGTCGCCATGCCGCTGGGCGGCATCGGCACGGGCAGCATTTGGCTGGACGGCCAGGGACGATTGAGCGTGTGGCAGATTTTCAATAATCTGAACGAGATGCGGGTGCCCGACAGCTTCTTCCTTGTCCGCGCCCGCTCGGGGAACGACGCGCCGGTCACCCGCGTGTTGCAAACCCAGGCGGAAGGTCCGCTCCAGGGCGTCGAGTCGCTGGATTACGAGGGCGGCTATCCGATCGCGCGCCTCGCGTTCCACGATCGGGCCCTGCCGGTCGAGGTCTCGCTGGAAGCGATGAACCCGATGATCCCGCTCGATACGGCCAACTCGTCGATCCCCTGCGCGCTGTTCCGCCTGACGGCCAAGAACCCGGGCAAGACGCCGGTCGAGGTCACGCTGGCCGCGACCTTGCAGAACGCCGTGGGCTGCGGGGGGGCCGCCGACATCCAAGGCGTCCGCCACGCCGGATACGGCGGCAACCGCAACCGCGTGCTGCGAAAAACCGGCCGGACAATCGTGGCGATGGACAAGGAGCCCGGCGCCGTTCCCACCGGGCCGATCAAGGTCCGCACGGCCGCCGGCCGCGAGGTACGCGGGCCGGAGATGTTCTGGATGGCCGGCCCAGTGGACTTGACGCCGCAGGTGGCCGAGCCGCTGGCGCGAATTGCCGCCGCGGGGGGCGTTGTGCTGCTGGACGGCGTGACCCCAAGCTTCTTTCAGACGCTCGCCCGGCTCCGCGCGAAGAAACGGGAGGAGTTCACCGTCTTCGAGGATTTCGAGAAGCCGACTTACGAGGGCTGGACGATCACCGGCGATGCCTTCGGAAAAGGCCCTTCGCACGGGACCGAGCCCGATCAGCAACCTGTCACCGGTTTTGCGGGCCACGGCCTGGTGAACACGTTCCAGGGGGGCGATGGGCCGCAAGGCACGGCCACCTCGCGGCCGTTCACCATCGAGCGGCGCTACATCGGCTTCCTGATCGGCGGCGGGAACCACCCTGGCCGGACCTGCATCAACCTCCGCGTCGGCGGCAAGGTGGTCCGCACGACGACCGGCAAGGACCGCGAGGCCCTGGCGCCGGCCAGTTGGGACGTGGCCGATCTGAAAGGCCGGCAAGCCGAGATCGAGATCGTCGATCGCAGCTCGGAAGGCTGGGGCCACATCAACATCGACCAGATCATCTTTTCCGACGTCCCGCCCGAGCCGCTGCTGACCGGCGGCACGGCTCTGGGCACCGCCGTGCGGGCCCTGGGCATCGGTTTTGAAGCGGCGGAAGAGGCGACGCTGCCGGCGGAAACCAAACTGGAGTTCACAGCGGGGGGCCCCGCGCTGCCGGACGCGCCTCCCCCGTGGTGGACTGCTGGCCGCTACGCGCGGCTCCGCGGCTTCCGCTCCGGCGAGCATGGGTACCGTGCCGTGGCAACTACGCCGGGCGGTGACCCGATGGTGATCGAAGGCCCGTTGGGCAAAGGCCGTGTCCTCGTGGCCCTGGGGCCGAGCCTGCCGTGGATCTGCGGCTGTAGGCTCATGGCGGCGTCACGAGGCAAACCGCTGGCGGCGGGCGAGCGGCTCGTGCCCGCCCATCCAAGCTGGGGCACGATGGCCCTGGCGGCCCTGGATACGCCCGCCATCGCTGTGCCCGCCTGGACGGAGCCGGACCAGCTAGACCGGCTGCTGGCTGACAATTCCGACTTGCACCCGGGCACTATCGTGGTATCGGCGGCGCACGACGTGGCCGTGAGCCCGTCCGGCGATACATTCAACGTCCTGTCGCTCGTGCCATTTACTCTGAAGCCCGGCGAGTCCCGCTCCGTCACCTTCGCCATCACCTGGCATTTCCCCAACGTCCAGCGGTTCCAGCACGCGGGCAATTTCTACAGCACCCGCTGGCCCGACGCAACGGCCGTGGCCGACTATCTGGCCGAGCACCTCGAAGCCCTCTGGGAGCGGACGCGGCTGTACCACGAGACGCTCTACCAGTCGAACCTGCCCGAGGAATTCCTCGACGCCATGACCTCGCAGGTCGCCATTCTCCGCGGGCCGACCTGCTTCTGGTCGGAGGACGGCTACTTCGGCGGCTTCGAGGGGAGCTACGGCTGCTGCCCGCTGAACTGCACGCACGTGTGGAACTACGCCCAGAGCCACGCGCGGCTCTTCCCCGCCGTCGGGCGGAACATGCGGGTCTCGAACTTCATCACCTTCCTGCACCCCAGCGGCGAGACCTCGCACCGCGAGCACGCCCCGCACGGGGCGTTCATCGACGGGCACTGCGCGTGCATCGAGGCGGCCTACCGCGAGTACCAGCTCTCGCCCGACCGCAAGTTCTTGGAGACTATCTGGCCCGGCGTGAAGCGAGCCGTGGACTGGATGATCGAGAAGTTCGACAAGGACCACAGCGGCGTGCCGCAAGGCGAGCAGTGGAACACCTACGATACGGCCGTCTCGGGGGCCAATACGTTCATCGGCTCGCAGTACCTCGCCGCCCTGGCCGCCGGCGAGCGGATGGCCCTGGCCGTGGGCGACGCCCCAAGCGAGCATCGCTGGCGGGCGGTCCGCGAGGCAGGCATGAAAAACCAGAACCAGGAGCTTTGGAACGGCGAATATTACATCCAGAAGCCGGCTCCCAAGCTCGCCCGCGATTACGTCACCGGCTGCCATGCCGACCAGCTCCTGGGCCAGTGGTGGGCCCACATGCTGGGCCTCGGCTACCTGTATCCGGCCGAGCGGGTCCGCAGCGCCTTGGCGGCAGTGGCGAAGTACAACTTCCGCGAGAAATTCGCCGGCTTCAAGCAGGACCCGCGGCGCTACATCCCGGACGACGAGGGCGGGCTGCTGATCTGCACCTGGCCCCGCGGCGGCAGGCCCAACTCCTTCATCCTCTACGCCGACGAAGTGTGGACCGGCATCGAATACGCCGCCGCCGGCGCGATGCTCTACGAAGGGCTTATCGACGACGCCCGGCGGATCGGCCGCATGGCGCGGAGCCGCTACGACGGCCGCCGCCGCGACGGCCTCAACTCCGGCCCCGGCGGCAATCCGTACAACGAGCTGGAATGCGGCAAGTTCTACGCCCGGGCCATGAGTTCCTGGTCGCTCCTGATTGCCTCCCAGGGGCTGGTGCTCGAAGGCCCCAAGGGCCTGCTGGGGTTCAAGCCGAACTGGCAGCCGGAGGACCACCGCTCGCTGTTCACAGCGCCGGAGGGCTGGGGGCTGTTCGTCCAGCGGCGCGGCCCGGGCGAGCAGACCGAGCGGATCGAGGTCCGTCACGGCCGCCTGCGGCTCCGCGAGCTGGTGTTCGCCCTGCCGGCGCCCGCGGCCGCCACGGCCAGCGTGACCCTCGCCGGCCGGCCGCTTACCGCCACGCTCCGCCAGAAGGGCGCCGCGGTTACGCTCGCCCTCGAGCCGGAGGCGGTCGTTGCGGAAAGGGCGGCGCTGGAAGTGGCATTCCGCTGGAAGGGAGATGCGAAGGACGTTTAGCGGGCGGGCTTGCCCGCCGCTGGGCACGTCCGCCTGCTAAACCGCAAGCGGCAATCACGGTTTCCCGTCAGAGCGCAGAAGTGACGCCGCTCGTGGGCGTGGTGAGCGTGGTTGGCGTCGTAGGCGTGGTGGGTGTTGTTGGTGCTGTTGGAGCGTCCGGCGTCGTTGGTGTGCTGGGTGTGGCCGTCAGCTCCTTCAGCTCGAACGTGACGGAGACGCCGGCGCGGATGGAGATCTTGCCCAGGGCCATGGACTGCGGGTCCTCGCCGCCGCCGGCCCCGCCGCGGGTGTCCTGGATCACGTTCTGCGACATGCCCGAGGACCGCCCGTAACCCCAGCCGGACCAACTGGAAAAGTACCACGACCCGCCGCCGTAGCCCTCGGCGATCGCGGTCGGCTTGCCGATGGTACACCCGAGCACGGCCGCCATCTTGGCCGCTTTTTCACGGGCCGCCGTCAGGGCCAGCTCGCGGGCCGATTCCCGGTGGTGCTTGAACTGGGTGGTCTGGAACTCGACCCCGTGGACGTGATTCACGCCGCTTTCCAGCATCCGCGAGATCAGCGTCTCCACCTGCCCCGGATCGGCCAGCGTCACGACGAACAGGGTGCGGGTGACGAAGCCGATCGGCTCCTCGATCTCGTTGTAGTTCTTGTATCGCGGCTCGATCGAGAGGTAGTCGGTCTGCACGTCCTTCTGGGGCACGCCCAATTCCTTGAGCACGGCGGCGGCCTTCTTCCAGATCTCGCCGTTCTTCCGCTTGGCGGCCAAGAGCACGGTGTCGCGGGTCTCGATCCCGAAGTTGACGATGATCTTGTCGGGCTTGGCATACACGAGAGCCTCGCCCGTGACGGTGATCTTCGGCTGCTCGACACCCGCGGGCGGCTGGGCGGCCAGGGGCGGTGTCGCAAGGGCGGCAAACAACAGTGCGGTACACAGTTTTCTCATGCGGCGGTCCTTTCTGATGAAGAGGAAAAAGGGGACAGTCCCCATTTGCCGGCCTTCCGGCAAAGAACCCCCTCGAATCGCAACCCCGCTTATTATAGCAGGGTGCGGCGGGGCGCAATGTAACGAGTCTGTAACTACCCAGGGACGGCAACGGTGCTCTTGTCAATTCTCCGCTGCCGGCTGAAAATAGGCGCCATGACTGCCCGCGACCTCCAAACCCGCCTCCGGTCCCTGGGGAATCCCGGCGATGCCGCCTTTCTGGCCGGATTCTTCAAGACCGGGCCGGGGCAGTATGGCGAGGGCGACGTTTTTATCGGCGTGCGAGTGCCGGTGGTCCGCAAGGTCGCCAGGGAGTTCAAGACGTTGCCCCCGGCCGAAGTCGAGTGCCTGCTCCGCAGCGAGATCCACGAAGAGCGGCTGGCGGCCCTGGTGATTCTCGTCATGCAGGCGGCCCGGGCCGACGCCAAGGCCAGGAAGGCGATCTGCGACCTGTACCTTGCCAACACGAAGTTCATCAACAATTGGGACTTGGTGGACCTCTCGGCCCCGCAGATCGTCGGGGCTTACCTTGCCGGCAAGAGCCGCAGGCCGCTCTACCGGCTCGCCAGATCGTCGTGGCTCTGGGATCGGCGGATCAGCATCCTGGCGACCTTCCACTTCATTCGGCAAGGTGATTTCGTGGATGCGCTCAAGATCGCGGAGATGTTGCTGGCCGACCGTGAAGACCTGCTGCACAAGGCGGTCGGCTGGATGCTCCGCGAGGTCGGCAAGCGGGACGTGGCGGCATTGGAGCAGTTCCTCGGCCGGCACTGCCGGGCCATGCCCCGGACGATGCTGCGGTATGCGATCGAAAAGCTCCCGGAGAGAAGACGACAAGAGTACCTGAGGGCGAAGCCATGAACCCTATTCATCTGCCGCCTGTTCTTGCGGTTTGGCTCGCGATTCTCGGCAGCAACTGGGGATCGCCGCCCGCCGGTGCGGAAGAGGCCGAGCGGACAATCAGGGCGTCGATTCCCACACTGAACACGGACAACGCGACGCTCGACGAGGCGTTTCGCATCGCCGTCGGCGACTTGCTGGGCAACGTCGTCCCTTACAAGGACGGCCTGCTGGACCAGCCCGTGCCGGTCATCCATCCGATCACCGGCAAGATCTACGGCGGCTTGCAGGAGAACGGCGGCCGGGGGATCGTCCTGTGGCCGGCGACTTCGCGGCAGACCTGGGCGGCCACCGCCTATCTCCGCATGGTTCTCCTGGGGCTTGCGGGGCTGCGATTCGATGCCGATGGCGTGCGCTTCCAACCCTGCCTGCCCAGCGGGATTTCGCGCGTCGAATTGCGGAACGTGAACTATCGCCGCATGAATCTCGACCTGACGATCCGGGGGACCGGAACCGCCGTCGAGCAATGCCTCATCAACGCCCGGGAGGCGAAAGACGGACTGCTCGGCGCCGCCGGCGAAGGCCGCAAGCAGATCACGATCGGCGTCAACGGGAGGCGGTAGCATGGCCCCAGCGAGGAGCGACTGCCGATGAAAGCGGAGAATCTACTCGACGGCATTCCCGCGGCGCTTCCCGACGAACTCCGTAGCACGCTCCTTTCCGTGGGCGGCCTGCGGATCGAGCGGATCGTTTCCCAGGGCCACGCCTCTCCGCGGGATTTCTGGTACGACCAGGAAGAGAACGAGTGGGTCCTCGTTGTGGAAGGGAGTGCCGCCGTGCAATTCGAGGGCGATGCCCAGCCGGTGGAATTGCGGCGCGGGTCGCACCTGAACATCCCGGCCCATGCGAGGCACCGGGTGGCTTGGACCGATCCCAACCAGCAGACCGTCTGGTTGGCGGTTCATTACCGAGCCCGCCGTGAGGGGTGACCTCGGAACCGAGTAGAATGCCTCCGGCCGGCGGCTTGACGCTGCGGACACAACCGGCGAGAATGTCAGCGGCCGACATCACGCCAACCCTCGAGGATCACGGCCATGGCAGAGCGCAGCCCCGCCGATAGACTGACGCTGACACTCTCGTTGTCGCCCGACCTTGCCCGGCGCCTGGCGCAGGCCGCCGAGGTCCAGAAGCGGCCGGCCGGTGACGTGGTGCTCGACCTGCTGGACAGGCACCTGCCGCGGGCGGATGCGGGCGGGAAGAGGGGAACAATCCCCTACACCTAGACAGACCGTGCCGGGTGGTACGGTCGGGAGACCCTGGCACAACAGGCGGCAAACTGAGCTTGAGCCATGGTCCCCTCATGGGGTAGCATACGGCCATGTTTCGCAAGGCCGTGTTCGTGCTATGGACCGTCGTATGCCTCGGCGCCTTGCCCGCCGCGGCGGCCGACAAGGCCGACAAGGGCGAGAAGGCCGACAAGGTCGAGAAGGGCGGGAAGGTCGTGTTGCGGCTGCCGGGGGGGCGACTGCTCCGGGCCGCGGAGCATGGCACGCTCCAGGCCGAATCGTTCATTCCCGCAGCGAGGGAGACCTTCGAGCTGGTTGCGCTGCCGAAGCAGCAAGTCGCGGTGAAGTCGCCGGACTGCCGCTGGCTGGTGAGCGATGGGCGCGACGGCCACACGCCGCGCCTGGAGAGCGGGCCGGCAGGACCCGGCCGTGACGCGACCTTCGAGCTGGTGGCCGCCGGCGCGGGCCGTTTTGCGCTCCGCTCGTGGATCTCGGGCGAAGTACTGGCCTTCGATCCGCCCGCCGGTCCGCCCAAGGCCAAAGCGACGGCCGGCACTCTGCCCCGCAGAACCGTGGAAGTCTACCGCATCCGCGAGTTGCCGGCGATCCTGGAGACGGTCCTGCCGGCAGCGGTCCGCGCGATCGTGGGCGAGGAGCTCTCGGGCAAGGAGTACGACAAGACGCGGAAGCACAAGATCGAAAAGTACGTCGATCTGCCCGATCCCACGCTCAAGGACCTCAAGCGCACGAAGCGGCACCAGGTGCTCGGGCTGACCGAGGAGTACCGCGTGCAGGCGAAGCTCGACGGGCAGCCCGACTTCCAAATGCCCGCCATGCCGCTCTTGGCCGGCTGCGGGGAGGGGGAATGCGGGCTGATGCTGTTTGCCGTCGAGGCCAGGCTGCCGGTCCAGGGGCGGGTGCAATACCAAGTGCAGGGCGCCGCGAGCGCCTCGACCGGCTATCGCACCACCGTCCGGCTTTCCGCGGTGGCCGAGGTCCCGCTGGAGCGCCGCGGCAAGGATTTGACCGTCGGCTCGCCCGTGGTGCTCGACCTGAGCGTGTCACTCGCGCACCTGCGGCTTTCCAACGACCTCTTGGAAGCTGTCCACCGCCAGGTCGAGCGGTACGTGAACCACGAGCTCGAGCACAACGAGGGGCGGCTGCGCGAGCAGGCCAACAAGGCGCTGAAGAAGGCCCTTTCCGCGCACGAGGTGCGAATCCCGCTGGCCGGCTATCTCGGGCTGACCTTGTAGCCCGGCACGTCGCGAGCCCTGGCACGCTCCCGGATTGCCGCGGGCAGTTCCAGAACCTCGCCACGCGTTACGGTGGCGTCGCATCTCCCCGAGTCCGCCGCCGGCGGCGGAGGCCCTAGGGGACGTCAATTCCCCGCACCCAAAACCGAGCTGACGTTGCCCGGCCCGCCGTCGCAGCGGTTGCCCAACTGCTGGTGCATCACCGGGTCGATGGTAAAAGGGACCGAATGCACCGAGCCGTCGCAGAACGCCATGTTGAACCCGGTCGGATGGGCACTGCCGAAGATCGTGCTGCAGCCGCCGTTGTCCACGTAGCCGGCCCGATCCCGGACCGGCGGGTTGGTCGTCCAGCGGTCCGTGTCGTAGTCGTAGCCCTGGTCCCAGCCCTGGTCGTTGTCGCACTCGCTGTAGGTGTAGTACGCGTCCGGGTCGAGGTACCGCTCGCCCAAGAGGTAGGTGCAGCTCAGTCCGTCCTTGATCATGGCGGCGCTGCACATGCTGCCGCGGTAGATCACCCCGGTGCAGCCCGGACCGCCGGTGGAGCGCGGAGTGGCTTGGTCGCTGCCGGACGTGCCCGCGGGCCAGATGCCACCGGCACCCGGGGCCTGGGAGGGATTGACGTTTGTGTCCCCGTCGCCCGAGTTGGCCCCGTAGTCGCTGCGGCCGATCACCGGCGGGGTAAGGGATTGGGGATCGGCGATGTTATAGTAGTTCGTGGGATGGTGCCGCGTGAACGCCTGAACGTGGTGCCGCGAAGGACAGATGAACTCGGCCACGGGGGTCTTGGCAGTTGTCTGGCCCCCCACCTGGTCCTGGGTGCCGGTGTATGGCGTTACCCGGCCCAGGTTGTACAGCGTCTCCTGGCCGATGTACGGCAGGAGGTTGAAGTGCCAGCCGCCGGGCTGCAGCTTGGTGAAACCGAGGTTGGGGTCCCCGGCATACGTCCAGCCCCAGCCGCCGGTAGGGAAGAATCCGTTCTTGCTCTCGTGCGTTTGGCAGGCCATGGCCAGTTGCTTGACATTGTTCGCGCAGACGGTCCGGCGTCCGGCCTCGCGGACCGACTCGACCGCCGGCATCAGCAAGGCAACGAGGATGCCGATGATGGTGATGACGACCAACAACTCGACCAGGGTAAAACCTGCGCGTCGGCTCCGCATGGCCGGCCCTCCCTCGACCAAACGACCATTGCCCTTGCACCTGCCTGCCAGTATAGCCGAATCCGCCCCCGAATGCCAGACCGGAGGCCTGCCGGGGGGCGGCCCCAAGCTAGCCCGAAGCGCGAGCGAGGGACCGAAGTCGGGCAATTCCCTCGCTAGCGCGTCGGGCTCGTGTGGGCTTTTCCGACAAAGCCTAGTACTCGAGATCGAAATGGATCGCGGCGATCACATCTTGGTCAAGCGGCCCCACCTCCAGGCCCAGGGTGGTCGCGGTGTTGTACTTGGCGGGGATGTTCTCCCCCTCTTTGGTGATTTCGACGCGGTAGAAGCCGGGCGACAGGCCGGGGACGTCGCCCGCCTTTCTCGGCGGCGCGGAGACGCTGGCCACGCCGCGGGCATCGGTAGTCCCCTCGCCAGCCCGCAAACCGCTCCCCAGAAAGCTCTCCGGCACCAGCCGCACCTTGGCCCCCACCAGCGGCGCACCGTTGTGCTTCACCGGCACGGAGAGCGTCGTCCGGCCGAGACGCGAGTCCCTCCAGACCTGGATCCTGGCGGCGATTTCGTCGGCGCTGATCTTGCCGTCGCCGTTGGTGTCCACTTGTTTCAAGGCTGCCTTCAGTCCCGGGACCTTGTCCAGCTCGGCGCCGTCGATAAAGCCATCCTTGTCGGTGTCGTAGAGATCCATCGCCTTCTGGGGGGCGTCGGAGGCAACGGCGTCGGGATAGACCCGCGATGGCCGGCCTGAGCAGCCGGCCACCACCAGCAGCGCCGCCCCGACCGCCGCCATGCCGCCGGCGTTCTTTCGAGAGACTTTCATCGTCAAGCCCTCATCACCTTGGGAACCAGGTTTCCCTTATCTTTCTAAACCCCCTCT
>Ga0187848_10001265_pt1 | contig 21863 bp, 12 predicted proteins | sample June2016WEW_4_40_FD_132424 | JGI IMG/M metagenome (GOLD analysis project Ga0187848, IMG submission 132424) | Peatland microbial communities from SPRUCE experiment site at the Marcell Experimental Forest, Minnesota, USA - June2016WEW_4_40 | ecosystem: Environmental > Terrestrial > Soil >... | reverse complement strand
GTGGATGCCACACCCCTGAAGGAATACGAAGTGTACTACACCGTGGGCGGCGTGCCGCAAAGCGCGCTGGAGATGCACCGCCATGTGGTCGACGGCACGATGGACAAAGTAGTCGAGGTCCATCCGGACCGGTCGCACAAGGTGGCGAAGAAGGACAGTCCGGCCTGGACGTTTTACTACGTGCGCTGGCTGACGCGGTGCGACGTTGTGACCAACGCGCCCAAGTACATCGACCTGGAGCATGTCTTCGACAAGCGATGGCACACGGTCGAATGGACCGATGAGAAGACCGTCCCCTGGGAAAAGCAGAAATACTCGGCATGGTACCTGCGGAACGAACGCCTTGCGGCATGGGACATTTCGGACCCGGCCGTGGTCGATTGGCAGCCGACGGACCGGGTAAAGATCGTGCTCTGTCCCGGCGAGGACAAATGGATCTTCGCGCAACTCTGGAACGGCGACGGAGAGTTCGACCACTACCAGGTACGGTTTGATTCGGGCGGCTGGGAAGACCTACCCAAGACGAACACGCGGGACTGGACGGGCCGGCTCCACGGCTGGGGCCTCGACCGATGCTCGGTCGAAGCGAAGCCGGGGCTGCACGAGGTGCAAGTCCGCGTCGCCCGTCGCGACGGCTCGGCCGGCCCTGAGAGCTTCGTGAAGTTCCTGGTGAAGTGAGCGACCCGCCCCCGTTGGCCGCATTGTTGCGGAAGGACATCCACTCCGTGCGAAAGAGCCCCCGTGAACAAGAATGGAAAAAAATCATGAGATGCACGGTCCCCCTCCTCAAACGTCCCGCCCAGGATTCCGAACGGGCCCGGGTCAGCTTTCGGGCAGCATGGACGCTGGCCGCGCTCGCGATGGGACTGGCCGGGATGTGCCACCAGGCCCTCGCGAACCAGACGGTGGTCATCGACGGCGCGCAGCGGGGCAAGCGGTTCGATGGCATCGGCGCCGCCTCCGCCGGCGGTGCCACGTCCGTGCTGTTGAAGGACTATCCGGAAACCCAGCGGCGGCAGATCCTCGACCTGCTGTTTAAGCCGAACGTCGGCGCGTCGATCTCGGTCCTCTTCGTCGAGGTCGGCGGCGACGGCAACAGCACGCAAGGCGTCGAGCTCAGCCACATGCACGCCCGCAATGACCGGAACTACAGCCGCGGTTACGAATGGTGGCTGATGCGCGAGGCCAAACGATGCAACCCCGCTCTGGCCCTCGACGCCTGCGCCTGGAGCGCGCCGGCCTGGGTCGGCAACGGCGAATACTTCTCGCAGGACATGTGTGACTATTACGCCAATTGGATCGTTGGCCTGACGGAGCATTACGGGTTGCAGCTCGATGCCGTCGGCTGCCGCAACGAGCGCGGGGTGAATGTGAACTTCGCCAAGATGTTCCGCCGCACGCTCGACGCGCGAGGACTCAAGCACATCCGCATCCACGCCTTCGACAATTGGAATCGCGACAAGTGGGACTGGTGCAGGAAACTGGAGACCGACGCGGACCTGCGCGACGCGATCGACATCCTCTCCAATCACACGCTGAGCTGCGTGTACGAGAACAATGGTCCTACTCCGGACTGGGTCAAAGCCCTGGCCGATCGGTTCCACAAGCCGATCTGGGACACGGAGGAGCATGTGTATCTCGACGGGTACAAGTGCGAGTTGATGTTGGTGAAGTCCCTCAACGGGAACTTCCTCGATGCCGGCGCCACCCGGACCGTCAACTGGTACCTGGTGGACGCCATGTACAGCGTCGAGCCGTTCAAGATCAAGCCCGGCATGTTGGTGGCGGATTCGCCCTGGAGCGGACACTACGCCGTGCGCGAGGCGCTTTGGGGCTACGCACATTACGGCCAGTTCAGCAAGATCGGCTGGCAGTATCTTCCCAAGGCATGCGGACGGTTGACCGGCGGTGGCACGTACGTGACGCTCAAGTCGCCGGAGACCGACTACGGCGTGATTCTCGAAACCGGCGGCGCCAAAGCCCGCCAGACGGTAACCTTCAAGTTGGCCGGCGGCGTATCGACCGGCAGACTCTGCGTCTGGCGCAGCAACAGCCGCGAGCAGTTCGTGCGGCAGCCTGACCTGGAACCCGTGGACGGAATGTTCCGGTTCGCTGCCGACCCCGACTCGATCTACTCGCTCTCCACGACCACCGGCCAGCGGAAGGGATCGTTTGCCGACATTCCGGCCGATCGTCCGTTCCCGTTCCCGTATCACGAACCTTTCGACGGCTATATGCCCGCCAGCGCTTGGGGGTATCTGCCGCGCTACACGGCCGACATCTCCGGCGCGTTCGAGCTTGCGCCAAGACCCGCTGGAAAGGGTCAGTGCCTTCGGCAGATCACCGAGCGGCGCGGGTCGAACTGGGGAGCGGAGTGGAATGCCTTTACCATTCTCGGCGACGCCCATTGGAAGGACTACGATATTGCCTGCGACGTGATGATCCCAGACGGCAAGGGCTGGGCGGGGTTGCTGGGGCGGGTGACGAAAAGCGATCCGCCTCCCAAAGGCTATCTTTTCCGTGTGTCCGCCGACGGGACCGGCGGGCTTTATTCGACCGTACCACCGGCGAAGAAAGGCGGCCAACTACGGCAACTCAACACGTTCGCCCTGCAGCATTTCGACCCGAAAAAGTGGCATCGGCTGCGGCTACGGTTCTCCGGATCGAACCTCACCGGATTTGTCGATGGGGCACAGGTCTGCCAGGCTGACGACAAGGATTGCGACGAAGGGCTGGCCGGGCTGATCGCCGGCGAGGAGAATATGGTCCGAACGACGGCCTGCTTTAGTGACCTGGTCATCCAAAAGCTGGATGCGGCAGCGCCCGTTCCGCCATTTGCGGGAGACGGTGTGTGGCCGATGTATCCGCGGTGAGGCGGCGCCAGTCCCATTTTCCGCAGCACACAAGACAGCCGCAGCGCAAAGGACGGCGACCTCTGTGCCACGTAAGAAGAAACCACGCATCGCCCGGCTGGACCAGGTGAAGATCTCGCGTGACGGCGACGACGCGATCATCGAGTTCCTCGATCCCGCCATTGCGACGACCCACCTGAAGATCGGTCCCCAGCTGCGGGAAATGACTGACGAAGCGATACTGCACTTGTTCAACCAAGTCATCGCCGCCCAGATCCGGAACCGCGACGAGCTCGGCGAGTACGTCGCCGTGGAAGTCCCTCTCGGCAGCCCGCAGGTCGAGCGCTGTCCGGGGACCGCAAACCGGTGGTCGCCTCGGGGCGGAGTGCTGCGATGCCTCATCGAGGACGGCGGTGGCGAGGACGGCTCGCTGCCGGTCATCCACGTAGACGACCGGGAGTTCTCGTGGGAGGAGTTCGGCAGGATGCGCTGCACCTATGCCGGCTGGGGGATGCGGATAGTGTTCGTCCCCGACGACGAGCTGGAACGCACGCCGAAGATCATCGTGAGGGAGCCGGAGGACCAGCCGCCAGGGAGCGAGACCGGATGAGCTTTGATAAGGTGCAGATCCCGTCGCAGCGTCCCATCTGCCCCACGCCAGCTGGTCTGGTCACGACGGTGGACCGGGACGGTAACCCGAACATCATCACGCTCGGCGAGATCTACAACCTGAGCATCCGGAAGCCCGTGATCGTCGGTCTGGGGATCGCCCCCCAACGCTACTCGCACCGGCTTCTCTGCGAGTGTCTTCCACGTCCGCACCGACAAGCCATGCAGCACGCTGGCAGACGTTCGCGAAGCAAGTAACGAGATCATGGCCGGTCTGACACCTGGGTATCAGGTCTGCCTTGCGATGCTGCTCTTGGGCGTCGCCCCGATTTATCATGAGAAGATTCTGGTACGTTTTCAGTCGGCAGGCGAGCCACCACTCAGCGTTTTCGCACCGTACGCGGACTTCGCGATGCAGGTTGAACTCCTCTTCCACCTCGCGGTCCACAAGTCGCGGATGAGCTCCGCTCAACGAATGGACATCTGCTATCTGAATTACCTGCCGTTTTGCCAGTTCTTCGTGTCTGGTGACTGGGTTCACAAGCAACGTGCCCCGTTGTTTCTACGAGGGGACCAAGAGTTTGTCGGTGCCGAGGATCTGAAGATCGCACTCCAGGCACTCAACACACATTACTCATCCCTGCCTGCCAGCGAGAGGAACAAGTCGATTCACGAGATAGCCCCGCACCCGCCGAAGGATGGCGACAATCTGGTCACGAAGCTGTGGGACCGACATTTCTCCCGCTGGCGGATGCCAAGAAAGACGACCACGCCGAAGCAGACACTCGATAATGTGATTGCGCCATTGCACGAGAAGATTGCGCAGTTGCGGGAAATTGTCGACACCACCGGTGGCGATCCAACTCCGACACCGGTCGAGGGTCTCGAAGCGCTAGTTCGGGAGCGCGTAGCCCGCAAGCGTAAAGGTTCATGGTGGCGTGTGCCCGAGGAATTGCGGAGAATCGCGAGGTCACCGGGCAGGGACTGACGGTCCAACAACTCGTGGCCCGTGAGACCAGCCGAACAACCACCGTTATTCGCTCCCCGTCAAGCGATCTCGGCGGGACGGGCGCGCAGCTGCCGTCCGGTACGAAATGCCCCCCGCCTCCTCCGCCCGTGCTCCCGCTCCGCAGGATCGCCGGCGGGAGCCGCATGCGTCCTGAAATCCGACCGAACGACTGGCAAGATCAGGGTCGGCGAGACACAATGGCAGCTATGCCTACACCCGAACTACCATCCAATGGCGTCCTGCGCGTCCGTGTCGCCGACGACCTCGTTCTCGATGCCGGGACATTCCGTCTGGCTGCCGACCACGACCAGCACCCCGTCGCCGTCATCGAGCCGCCGGAGACGCCGATGTACCGTCAGGTAGCCGCCTACCTGGAGTCAAAGCCGACGCCTCCGGACAGCAACCCGAAGCGTGCCGACGAGGCGCGGGCGGCCACCGCGGTCTGCCTGCGTTGGGGCTCGTATTTCGCCTTGCTCGCCGATCCGGCGAGCTCGCCATCGCCCGCCATCGACGACGAGCAGGTCAGCCAGATCGACGACGACGAGATGGCGCGGATGAACGTGGAGATCTCGGCAGCCCTTGCGTGGTGGTTCGGTATGTGCGGCGCCAACGACCGGCACTATTTCGACCTGGTGCAGCGGGCTCTGACATACCTTCCTCTACCTCCATTTCTGCTCGTGCCCGTGCGGACTGTCACGGTGCCCGACCGGTCGCCTTCCCCCTACTTCCACGGGCGGAGGTAGGGGAGCCTGGAGACCATGCGGAACTTGGCTGTAGTCTTCCACGCCAGTCGCCCGCCCCGGTAGACGTGAAAGAGGATGTCGGTGCGCCCCGAGTCGCTCTGGGGAAGCGGCCTGTCCCACTGGTTGGCGAGCGTGTGAATTGCGAAGGGGCTCGTCCAGTAGTTGGTGGACGTGATAAGAGGCCCGTCGTTGGCGACGTTGATGAAGCCGCCCGTGCCGGCGGTGGTGTCTTCACTCATTTTTTCTCCTTTCGTATCCCCGGTGGACATAGCCCCTTGCGGCCCGGAACCGCTCCGGACCAGTCTTCGTTCCAGCCATGCCCTGCGCCGGGCTTCTTCCTTCCGCCGCTTCTTATTCTGGTTCTTGCTCATGAACGGTTATCTCCCGTCGGTTCATGCGTTGCCGCCGTCGTTGCCCAACGTCGGGACGAACGTCACTTTCTCGGACAGCATCCGTAACTGCCACTGCTCAGCCTCGTCCAGATTCCGGCTGGCGGTAATAAGAAGCGAGATGCCATAGTCGTGCCTAATGCCGGGAAGCGGCATGCCGGTCGCTGCCGCCGCCAGGACGTGACGCAAGGGTAGCAGGAACACTGCCTTCATCTCGTCGTCGGTGTCGCTCCTTTTCGCTATCGCAGCGAAGACCATGTTCGGCAGCCTGTAGTAGGAAATGGCAAGCCTCTCCGCAGCCCGGGCAAACAGCACACTCACTGCCGAGAAGGTGTCCGCATAGGCCACGACCGGCGCATACACGTAGTCCACAGCCTTCGCCACCATCGCCAGGCACATGATGAGATACTTCCCCTGCTGCGACTTCCTGAAGTCGCTAATCCAGGAGGTCAGCATCTCGTCCCAGGCAGGCTCGCCTGCTGGGGGAGACGTCAAGGAGTCGGCGGCCTCAGGCAGGGCCCCGCCGTTGCCGATGAGGTCCTCGCCCACGCCGGCGGTATCGTCATACTCGTCATCCTCCTCGTCGGAAATCAGCCCGTAGACAGGCGAGCAGGGAATGTCGCACCACACATAGCCGTCCTTGAGGAAGTAGCCACGCTTCAGCACAGTCTTGACCGAGGCAGGGGTGAGACTGCCTTCCACCGACCCGCCCGGCAGGAAGGCAAGGACGACCAGGATGCAGTGCCCGCTGTCCTTCAGGTAGCAGTAGAACGGCTCCAGGTCGGGAAGAAGAGGCGAATGATACTTCATGCCCGGCACGACCATATTCTTCAGACCAGCCTTTTCAATCAGTTCGTCGTTCATCATTTCTCCCTCTTTCCATATGACGAGCACACGTCGGGAACTGGACACCCGCCCCTCTCGCAGTTCGCCGCTATCACGTCAAGTTTCCTGGCCATTGTCGTATACGGCCTGGCCCCGGACTAATTTCACTGGTTCCGATGAAATCGCATTTCAGTAGTCGGGTGCGCGGTTCCATGTCCATCTCGCCGTTACGACGGCGGGGCCGTTGGCCTCCGTCCTATACGGCGCGGAACTCGACAGATTTCACCGGTTCCGCTCAGATTGCTAATGGCAACCAGACAAGATCGAAGCCGCCCATCCCTGATTAGCGAGAAGAAAGAGGCTGAGGAATATGGCTGAATGCTCCGTCGTAGCCCATTGCCATTCCGAAGTTCCATGTTCGGGGCACAAGGCGTTGGTTCAACAGTAGCCCTGCTGTCGCCCGCAGCCAGGCTAGTGGGTGCGGCACGAGGAACTGCTTTCTTCGCGCCAGGGAGAATGCCGTCTTCACACAACGGCTAGCTGGACAATCGCAGATGGGATTCAGATTGCCGTCTTGATCTGCTGCCCCGCAATGTCCCGTTCGAGCGAGACATACACCCAGCCGAGGACCAGCTAGAAGAAATCAGCCAGGCCAGCGGAGCCCCCTCCGCGTCGGGGAACGCCAACGTCCGCAGTCGGCCAGGACATCTCCGACAACGACGTATGGGCCATGACAATGCGATTCATGGTCCTGGTCAAGGCGGACAGGGACTCGGAAGCTGGCGTTCTCCCGAGCGAGAAGCTCCTTGCCGAGATGGGCAAGTACAACGAGGAGCTATCACAAGCCGGCGTGTTGCTTGCGGCTGAGGGACTTCACCCGAGCTCGAAGGGAGCAAGAGTCTGCTGCTCTGGAAGTAATCGCACCGTGATCGACGGACCCTTCCCCGAGCCAACGGAACTGATCACCGGCTTCTGGCTGCGGCAGGTCGAATCGAAGGAAGAGGCGATCGAATGGCTCACACGCTGCCCGTTCCCCGAAGACATGGAGACCGAGGTCGAGATCCATCAGGTGTTTGAGGCAGAGGACTTCATTCCCGCGTTCACTCCGCAGTTTGGGGAACAGGAGGATGACCTGCGGGCGCGGATCCAGAAGCAACGGAGGCGGCAGCCCTTGGCGTTGAGGGCGGTAGTCAGCATCGCCCAGCGACTTCTTCAAGGCAATGCTCCAACATACTTGGGAATGTCCATGGTTCCTTGGGAATTACTCGACACCGCGCCCGTGCCGGGAAGCAAGGGAGAGCTTCGCCTCTACAAACGAGGCGAAGAGTTCTCGATCAGGCTGGACCGCTGCGAACTCATGAACAGCCGTCTCCACGGCTCGGAGGATGCCTTGGCCGAGCTTGCATGCGCAAGAGTCGCCGATCGCTCCAGTCCCCACGTCCTGATCGGAGGGCTGGGAATGGGGTATACCACCGCCGCGGCATTGCATCGACTGAGAGCAGATGGCCGGTTGGTAGTGGCTGAATTGGTGCCAGCGGTAGTCAAGTGGAACAAGGGACCTCTTGCGGATCTCGCTGGCCGTCCGCTTCAGGATGAGCGGGTCATGGTTCGCGAGGTCGATGTCGCGGAGATTCTGAAGGTGGAGCACGGGAGTTACGACGCCATCCTGATGGACGTGGACAACGGCCCCGAGGGTCTGACACGGAAGGGCAACGAATGGCTCTATTCGCAGGACGGCTTGGACGCAGCCTTTACGACACTTCGGCCTGCGGGTGTGCTAGCCGTATGGTCGAACAGTCCTGATCGGGCATTCGCCGAGCGTCTGCGCGAGGCGGGCTTCGACGTGGACGAGGTTCATGTCCGGTCGCGCAGTCGCCGGAAGGGACCACGACACACCATTTGGCTTGCCCGGCGCAGTCCCTGAAAATCAAGATGGATATTCGTTGGGTTGTCTGTGGTCGAGGGTGGCGCCGTCCCGTCCGAGCCGAAGGTTCGCCTCTCCTTGCCGGTCCTCAGTCTGGACACTCCTGGTTCCCGAATACGATGCCCCGGCACTCGCGGCCCAGGACGGTCGCGGCGATCCGCATCGTGACGGTCACGTAGGGAACTCCGTGCCGGTTAGGGAGTTGGCCGAAGGCATAGGAAACGGTGGCCGCGGACTCGTCGACAGCCGTGGCGGGCGGTTGAAACCGGCGCGCGGCAGATTCGCCGCCGAGTTTCGGATTCCTTAGAACCAAACGCTGACCGAACTGGAACCCCTTTCTCAACTCGTTGATCTGCCGGATTGCGTCTTCGTTCGGGCCGCTGCGCAAAGCAAGGAAGCAGTTGAACATCGGGTTGCAGGCCATGTAGTCGGCTTTTGCGACCGTGGCCAACTCTGCCGTCACGCGATAGCAAACGCTACTTGGCTTTTCCAGCAACCCGAGTTCGTAGGAGGTCCTGGTGGCCAGCGCCGCGTCGATGTCCTTGCCGACATATTCGATGACCAGCCGATCCTTGCGCACGCAGAAGGAGGGATGTGATTTCATCTTGGAAATCGCCGCATGAATGGCCTTGGCGTTCGGCTCATCCGCAGCGGTAAGAGCGTTGACCTGAATGGGCCGGCCATACACCTGAAGATACGAATTCGTAACTCGCTCGATCTTTCCTCCCAGCTTCTCCCCGATGGCCCTTGATTGTTCTGCCGGGACCTCCGTTGAACTCGTCAAGACCAGTCCCAGCGGGAGTTCGCGAAGGAAGGCTTCCTTGGGCTCCGCGCTCGGGGCGCATGACGTAAGTGCCAGAACGAGCGCACATGGAATCAAAAGAACAGATGTTCGTTGCATTGTGTGGCCCAACGTGACAACTCGGCCTGCGAGAACTCGCCGGGCGCATTCATCTGGCGTCTTTGTCCAGAAAATGGCCCATGTACTTCATATCCTTCGTATTGACAACCCAACAGAACCCGCCGTCTGGAAAAGGCGGTTGAAACCAGCCACATAACAGCATGTATTCGCCGATGGCAAAGTATCTATGCACACGCAGGGTGTGGGTCGCGGCTATTCTTGGATCGACGTGCAACTGCCCGAGTGCAACGAACCTTGGATCAACCGACTTGGGATCCTTCACGTCTGTCCATTTCAGCTTTTCGAGGTCAGGCCAATTCATCTTAGTCCCATTGACGGAGACAACACGGCCTTCCTTTACGACGCAGGGGGTGGCCGCCGCCGCCCCGGCGGGCTTGGCGCCGGGTTGCGGGTCGCCGGGGCTCTGCTTCGCGTCGCCGGCCACCTCCAGCCGTAGCGATTGAAATACCGCATCCGCCAGAGCCAAGTAGAACTCCCTGCGGTCCGACGCAAACACAAGACTGGCGGTATAGAATCGCCGGTTCTTGGCCACTTGCAGTGTCAGAAGCTCTACTTTGTTGTCGGGGGGCAGGCGATACCCAGTAACCCGTGCAGGTACTCCGTCGACGGTGATGCGCTTGCTGACTGTTGCCGAGGAACCCGCCGTGTCGGTCGAACTCAGTGCCGCATTGCCAGCCGCATCTTCGACACGCAACTCGATCTTGGTCTGCACGCGATCACGCCACGGCCCAGGCTCGGCCCACGCGAGCACGCGGGAACGATCACCCGCGCCGCCCACCTCGATCCAGCCTTTCGGCACCTTCAGCGTCAGGCCGAACCGTTCGCTATGGTATTCGGTCAACGCGGGCAGTGTGTCGGCGCGTTGCGCCACAATCCTGCCGACGGAGGGAATTGCCCGCCACGGAATCGCGGTGGGAATCACCACGTCGGTCTCCGCCTCCGTCTTGCGGCCCCAAGCGCAGGAGACCTGCTCGACCGCCTTGCCGTCGGTCAGCCGTAACACGCCGTCGAGACTGACGATCAGATACTTGCCTTGTTTCGTCTGGCGGTCCACGTCGGCCCGCCCGCTGGCGTTGAACTCCCGATAGTAGTCGATCGACTTGCCCGGGGGGATCACGGTGAGGCCGCCGGCACGGAAAGCCGCCACCAACGCTTCGCGTGCCGCCTCGTCCAGGTCCTTGTAGACCATCCGCCGCTCGTCTATTAGGGTCCGATGGTCCGCATCCTCCATGCCCCACTGGTTCGGATAGATTACTTTCCAGTAGTTACTCAAATCGATGCCAACCCGCCGGTTCGCCAGGTTCGTAATGCGGACGTGGATGAAGAAATGGCGCTGGCCCTCTTTCTCATACGGGGTCCGCTCGACATCAACCGCCGCCAGTTCGCCCGTGGCGAGCCGGTGCCATTGCCCGGTTCCGACGGTCGAATTCTCGGCCGGTTGAGACGCCGGAGGATCCGGCTTCGCGGCGGGTGGCTTGGCGGGCGCTTCAGGGCTGGGCGAACGGGGGCTTGTCCCCTTTTCCGTTCGTATTTTTTGGATGAGCGCGCGGACGCTTTCTGCATTTCCCTTCAGCGACCTCAGCTTCGCTTCGAGGTCCCACGTTGCGGTCGCTCGCTGGGCCTCGGTCAGGCCCTTCTTGGACGGCAGCGACGCCAGCTCGGCTTCCAGCTTCTGCATCTCGGCCAGCTTGTTCGCCAACAGCTTTTGCCCCGCCACGCTGGGTTCTTGGACCTCGATCGTGACGGGCGCCGTTTCCAAATCGCCCTTCCAATCCTGCGGATCCGGCTTGTCCGGGAAAGGCTCCCACGGGAAGTGGAGCCGGAAGCGGACGGTGTATCGTCCGGGCTTTGCCTCGGCGGTGTAGCTCGGATAATCCCAGCAGTCTCGTCGCGGCAGGAAGCTCAACCCGCCGTTCGAAAATACGGTCTCCCCGCCGGGCGATACCTTGTCGCGCCTCATTTCGCAAGTGAACCAGGGAATTGTTTCCTCCGCCTTCACGCGGCGCCCCTGCTGGTCGTCGATGACACATTCGGCGTCCTGCCGCACGCCGTTTCCCGCGATGGTAACCGTTTGACGCGAAGCGTTGCGGATATGAAAACGGACCTGGAACGGCTCGTCCGCGGATATTTCGGCGGCGGCTTGCACGCCGTCCTTCACCGGGCCGAAGGCCAGAGGTGCCGCGGGCTTGCCCGCGGCACCGGCCACCGCTGCGGCCAATTCGCCCGGCGGCGGCTTGGCGGGCGCGGCCGCATTTCCGCGGCCGGTAGAACCTCCGGCCGGTTCCGTTTCGCTCTCCCCGCCGTCGGGCTTCGCTCTCGGCCGAAGCTCGACCGTCACCTGCGGCGGAGGACCGTCTTCGGGCACCGTGACCTCGACCCGGCCGACGAAGGCCGGCAGGCGCACGCCCGTCGAGATGCTCTCCTCGGGCGTTTCTGCGAGGTAGGACTCCGCGACGACCGCATACTTGCCGGGCGGCAACCGCTCGGTTTGGAACTTGCCGTCGAGCCCACAGGATAACACATCGAACAGTGTAAGCTTCCACTCGTCCAGGGCCCGCGGGTCCCCCGTGGCCTCGGCCGGGCGCACGATGACGAGTGCCCCGGGCTTACTGTTGTGGGGGAACATTTCGGCGAACATGCCCTCCTTCACGCCGGCAATTCGGCCTTGGATGGGCGTGCCGCGCCGGCGCACAAAGTCGCTGGTGACGGTCTTGCCTGATTCGATGGTTACGCTGCGGCGGTCGCAAAGGAACCCGCCCCAGGTGCCGGACTTCTGCCGCGTGAGCTCGTATTTGCCGGGCGGCAGGTTGTCGAGCACGATCTGGCCGTGGTTGGCCACGTGCGGCTGACGCATGTTCTGCAGGCCGCGCCAACCCGGCGTGTCCCAGGAGTGCAGTTCCAGCAGGAGCTTTGCCTCGGCAGTGCCGCCCGCAATGTCGTAGTGCACGACCAGCCGGCCGGGTTGCGGCAGCTTGATGGTGAAGTCGGTGTTCTTGGCGCCGGCCTCCGGCGCCGGAAGGGCCCAAACATCCAAACGCGGCGCAGAGACGGCAATCGTCTTCGCATCGCCGCCGCCCCCGGACAGCCTGAAGCGGCCGGTGGAATCGGTCGTCGTTCGCGTAACGGCGCGGTCTTCGTCGACCGGTTCCAGTCCCCCTTTCTGCCATGCCTTGCCTGCGGTGATGAGCACGCTACGCTCACCCAAGAGAAACACCGAGGCGTCCGCGGCGGGGCTGCCGTCGTGGTACAAGACCCGGCCGGCGATTTCCCGGCCGCGCTTCAGCCGCACGACATGCTCCCTGATTTGTGTCACGCCCGCGGCGGGCGCCTTGTCCAGGATCGGCTGCGGCAGGTAGCCGGCCGCCAGGATCCTCGCCCGCCAGCCGCCGCCCCATTGGATCTGTGCGGAGAACCGTCCTTGCGGGTTCGGCGAGTTGGTGCGGCTTTCGCTATAACCCCAGGTGATCTTCGCAGGGTCCTTGTCGTCGACGCGGCCGGCCTGCACCACGAACGGCCCGACCGGGCGGCCCGTCGCGTCGTCCACGACCTGGCCGGAAACATCGACGGTCGGTTCGCTCCGCGGCGTTTCCGGGGCTTGCTTGACGGCAGCCGGTGGTTTTTGTTGCGGCGAGGCTGCCCTGTCCGCGACCGCTTTGCCATCCGCTGCCTTGCCCGCTTGGTTGCCCGCCCAAGCCATGGCGCCGGCCATCGCGGCGATCAACACGAGCGCGGCCAGACCGCCGCCCAGCCATGCGGGCGAGGCGGCCTTGTCCCGCACGGGCACCCTTAGCACCCGGCGAACCCGCGCGGAAAGCGATCCGCCGTCCGCGCCCAGGGCCAGGCCCGAAGACGCCAGACGCGGCGGCTGCCGGCACAGCTCCGCCAAGGAGGCGAGCGCCCGAGCATACGCCAGGCGGTCGCCCGCCGCGGCCGCCGCCTGCTCGTCGCAACAGCTTTCGCGCTCCACGCGGATCTGGCGCGATACCCACCACACGGCCGGATGATAGAAGAGCAGCGTTTCGATGGCCGTCTGCACCAGGTTCAGCAGGTAGTCGCAACGGCGGAGATGGGCCAATTCATGGGCCAGGATCAGCTCAAGGTGCTGCGGCGGCAACTCGGCCAGAACGCTCGCCGGCAGGAGGATCACCGGCCGCAGCCAGCCAATCAACGTGGGCACGGCGACCCGTGCGGAAACCAGCAGCTTCACCGGGGCCCGCAGGGCAAATCTCCGCAGCAGGCCCGCCAACATCTGTTGGGCCGGCGCGGGCGCCTCCCGCGTGCCCGCGCGGCGAAGCCGGCCCAGTTGCCACCATCCGCCCAAATGCCAAAAGGCCAACACCAGCGTGCCTGCCAGCCAGCCGCCGACCGCCCACGGCAGGGCCGGCCGCAGGGCGAGCGACGCTCGGACCGCCAGCCCGGCCTCCGCCGCGGACCGGCTCTCCGCCGCGGGCGGGGCAGCCAGGTCCGTTGTCGGCGGCAAGATGGCCTCTTGCTGCTCATGTTGCGGCCGGTCCTGCACAAAATCAATCTGCGCCGGCTCCGTCAACTTCATCAAGGTGCCTGCCGGCGGCTCCGCACTGGCCGTCGCTTCCTCAATGGCTCTTGGGGTCGACGTGGGGGATGCCGTTGTGAGCCAAGCGCTGAGCGGCACCGCGCAGGCCATGGCCAATAGCGCCACCCAGCCGGCCAGGTAGCGGGCGTTGGGCGAACGGTTACGCAGCACCCGCAGCGCGACCGCCAACAGCGCGGCGATGACCGCCCCCTCCCAAAGAAAATGCAGCAATCCCCAACCGAGACGTTCCGCAAGCGGACTGAGCAGAAACTCTCTAATCGCGTTCATGGGCTCTCCTTTCGAGGTCGTCCAATAGGGTACGGATTTCGGACAACTCCTCGGGGGAGACGTTCTTGCTGTTGAGGGCCTGCATCACCAACTGCTGGGCGGAGCCCCGGAAAACGCGATCCATCAAGTCGGCAACGAGCTGCCGCTGGGTCTTGTCGGTAGGAACGCGCGGCCGGTAGACGTGGGTCCGCTGGCTTTCATCCCGGGCCAGCAGTCCCTTGGCGGCCATGATCTGCATCAACTTCAGCACGGTGGTGTAGCCCGTGCGTTTCCGCCGATCGAGCACCTCCTGGATTTGCCGCACGGTGCTGGGGCCCAGTTCCCACAGGACGTGCAGGATTTCCAACTCGCCATCGGTGGGGCGGGGCAACAATTCTTTCTTGGGCATGGTCGGGCGTCCTCCGGGTTTGAGACAGCCCCTATTATACGAAGGTCTTCGTTGTTGTCAACGAAGGATTTCGTAATTTCTTTGGCCCGTCCCTGTCGGCCAGCCGGATGTCGTGCTCCATCAACGACTTAGGACACGACGGGCATCACTTGGCGGACAGCTTGACCTCGGTCGTCTGGCCGCTCTTCACTTCGATCGTGCGCCCATGTAGGACATACCGGCCGGGCCGGACGCCGTCAAAGATGATTGGGCGCTTCGTGTCGAACTCTCCCCCGCCCCCGTAAGTTCCTATTGCATTCCCGCCTTCGGGTTGTATATCCAGGTAGTAGCGTGCGGGGCGATCCTTTCCGGCGAATTCGAGGGTGACATGGACGCGCCCGGGTTTTGTCACCCGGAGTGCAACTTCCTTGATCGGCATGGTGATCGGCTGGCACCCTCTTGGAACCAGGCAATAGCCCGACTCCCGCAGCCAAATCCTGGCGCTGCCGGCGGGAACCAGGTCCAAATGAAAGCGGCCGGCGGCGTCGCTCTTGAACACATACCCCTGCGGCGAGACATAATACCCCTCCTTGCCGGTCACGACCTCATCCAGCTCCAGTTTTGCACCCGGCAGCGGCTTGCCTGCATCGTCGGTAATCAAGCCCGACACCGGCGCGGGGCGCGACAGCCCGCCGTCGAAAGAGTGCCAGCGGGGCTGGCCGTCCAACAGGGCGTCGCCGACAACCCTCGGCACGTAACCGTCCGCCTCGACCACCACGCGAAAGGTGCCCGCCGGCACCTTCTTCAGGACCCAGCGACCCTGCGGATCGGCGACCGTCTCGGCCACACCCTCCAATCGCACTCGCGCCGCGAGCGGCTGCCTCGTTGCAGCATCATAGACCTTGCCTTCGAGCACGTGCCCGTCTGCCGCTGTGAAGCCGTGGGCCTCAAGCCGTTCGTCAAGGACCTTCACCCCCTTGGGGATCTCGATTTTCTCGAACAGAATGTCTCCGCCGACGTACGCCGTCAAGACCAGCGGGCCGCTGCCCCCAATAAGCTGGTCCCCCGGGATACTGCCGTTAATCAGGTTCCAGTTGAATTGGACTTCCTTTCCACCTTTCGACTTAACCACGCCTTGCCCAGGCCGCAGGACGACCTCGTGGGTCTCCGCCTTTATGGCGGCGAAATTCCGCAAGGCATTATTGAGGGCCGCGGTGTCGCCGCGGAAGTAATACTGCGTGTCGGACATGCGCCAGAAGGCATAGACCCGGTGGACGTCGTTTAACAGGCGCACCGTGCCCGTGTCGCGATCCCCTGCCTGGAGCGGCTCGTTGCCGAACTCCTCCGTCGACATAGCCATCGCCTCGGCGGCTGCAAAGGAGATCAGCAAAAGGAAGACCGAAGGGACTAGAATTCTCCTCATCGTCAGACTCCTTGGAGCGGCAGGATTATGGTAGCACACTTTCGTATCCCGGAAACGCAGCGGGATTCAAGCCTCGCAGTGGATCTCGGTAGAGACCCATTTGCTACAGTCTCGCAGTTCATGGATAGTAGGCGTCCTGTGCGTTTGCGCCGATCGAGCACCTCCTGGATTTGACGCACGGCGCTGGGGCCAAGTTCCCACAGGACCTGCAGGATTTCCAGCTCTCCATCAGCGGGACGTGGCAACGGTTCTCTCTTCGGCACGGCCGGGTGTCCTCCGGGTTTGAACACACCGTCACTATGCGAAGAGCGTCGTCGTTGTCAACGAAGCCCTTCGTCTGCTTTCTCGGGCGCGAGCAAGCGGTGCGTAACCAGTTGTCAGCGCATAGGTTGCGAGTCGCCAGGGAAGCCACAGGCCTCACTTGCCCGGACCGGCGGGAGCGCCCGCCCCCGCTTTGTCTGCCGCGGAACCGGGTTTGGCCGGCGGCTCTTGAATCGGCGCGGTGTTCGTGCTGGGCTGATTTGCCTGGCCGGAACCGTCGCCGGACTTGGCGAACTCCACGGCCGGGTAATAGCCCCGCTGTTTGGCAACCTCCCGCTCGGTCAACAAGATGCCGTCGTCGCGGACGACGAACCGTACCGACGGGTACTTGTCCTCGATCGCCTGAAGGCCGGCGGCGAGCGCCACGTCCTTCCCCTTCAGATGGAGGGTCACCGGCATCTTTTCGATCTTCTCGGAAACCTGAAACGGAATCTTGTGGTAATCCCCTAGAAACGTGACGGCTTCGTCGATGGAAGTTCCGTCGAATTCGACGTTCTTGAATGGACTGTTCAGAGCCTGCCGGATCTGGACGGCGAGCGGCCCTTGCGGCTCGTTCGGAGAACCGGACGTTGGCGCAGTCGGGGGTAGCGGTGCGTTCCCCACCCGGCGGAAAACCAGCCATACCAGAAGGCGGCGGCCCTTATCTCCCTTGCCGACATCAATGACCACGGGCTGGTCCAGCCGCGCGTCGCCGCTGTGGGCGAGTTCCTGAACGGTCGTGCGCTTGTCCTGGCCGGGAGGCTGCCGCCGGCTGACTGAGAGCTTCACCGCATAGTGGACAGTCTCTCCGTCGAGCGTGGGCCGCAGATGTGCGGTGACGCCCGTGGGCGCGGGAGCAAGCGCATCCGTGGCCGTGCCGCTCACGCACTTGATTTCACAATCCCGGCCGCTCGCTGTGATCACCTTGGGCGAGGAAAGGATGTCCACGCCGGGCTTCTTCTTGATGGTGGCCAGATCGAGTTTCGCCAAATCGACGGGCAATTCGCTGGGCATTTCGATAAAACAAATCTCGGCCAAGACCGTGGGCGCGGGTGGCTTCGCCTCCCGGACAACGTTCTGGAATTCCACCGTCCTGACCGGCCGCGTGGCGATCCGGAAGTGCGCGACCTCCGCCAGCGGCACCTGGAAGTTTAATTGCCGGAGTTGCACAGCCTTGCCGGTTGTGGGGCCAGACCAGCCAGACGGACTCAACTCGCGACCGTCCTTCGTGACTGCCCAGACGCCAATCTGCCGCGAGCCGTCCTGCTCCGTGTCGCGCGAGATCTTGCAGAAGGCAACCGTAGCGGAGGCCTCTCCGGCGCCATCGAAGGTGCTGCCGTGGCCCAAGTCGAAGAGCCCGTCCTTGTCGGGCGGGATCTGCCGTTCATTTTCCCAAGGACCGAGCGTGTATCGCAGCCGCACCGTATCTGTGTCCTGCGCAAAATCATCCCCGTTCACAGTGCTTATTAGCCAGCCGAGACGGTCGTCGCTGTCATCCCTTGCTTCCCGTGCCGCCGACATTTGGTCGACGTCTATCGGTGGCCATGCGGTGAAGGTATAGTCGGGGCCTGCCGGCCCCCCCGGATACTTGCCGCCAACGTCGAGAAACGTCACTTCACCCAAACTTTGCTTGTCCAAGAGCGGATGCGAAAACCAAAGGTGCAGGAAGCGCGGATGGCGCTGGTCGTGGGCACTCTGGAAGTCATGAGTGTTGATCGGCCGATTACTGCGCAGCAAATGCATTTCCGACACGTCAGTCACCGCTGAACCATCCGCGTGGAAAGCGCCATGCGGCTGTTGGCTTTGCCATTCATCCTGCCACGCGAGGAATCGCAGTTGCGGTGGGCGGGCGAGCAAGGCGGGAGTGGCGGCTGATTGCGGCGTCGATGGAGCCTTCGCAGGCGGCTCGCCGGCACGGTCTGCGGGCTGTGTGGCGGACGCAGCCTTCGTCGCCCCGCCCTGCACCAGCTTGTAACGAATCTTCACGCCCTTGCCGGTAAAGCCGAGGACCTGTACGATGCCTGTTCCGTCTTCGCGGGTTTGAAACGCGTATGTGGCGGGCTTGTGCTCACCGGGATTCAAAGTCTGAGACATCCTGCTGCGAGTGGCTGACAGTTGTTGCCGGACTTCCTGCGGCGTGAGCTTCTCCCAAGCTTCGTTGCCCAGGGCCTCGACCTTCATGCCGACACCCAGGAATGACTCCGAACTTTCGAGCATCGCATCCATGCCTTCGCTCTCCATCCAACCGATGCCTGCCATGACGGCGTCAATGATGCCACCGGCGGCGTCCTTCTTCGAGGCGGGGAGTTCCGGAAGCTTGGTGAGCTTGCCGGAATCGAAATCAATCGCCCCCTCGACCTCGCGCTCGATCACCGGGCCGAATGTCGCTGGTGACGGGGCTTTTTCGGCCGCCGCCTGCCGGAGCATTTTAAGCGCAGCCTGCGCATTCGTGCGGACCAAGGTCTCGGGGTCCTTGAGGGCCTTTTCCAGTACGCCGGTCGCGGCCGGATCGCCCAAGAACCCCAAGGCATAAGCCGCGCAGCGGCGGGCGTAACCGCTCGGGTCGTTGCTGGTCATGGTCATCAAGACCACCAGGCTGCTGGCGACATGGTTTTCGCCCAAGGCCAGCGCGGCCATTCCCCGCGTGAGGTCTTCCTGGTGCTTGCAGAGCCGCAACAAGCCCCCGACGGCGGGCTCGATCGAGGCGAATTTCACTTTCCAAAGGACATAAATCGCCGCGCGGCGGACCGTGTCCTCCCGCGAATCGAGGAACCTCGCCAGCTCCCGCACGACTTCCGTTGCGTCGAGATCCAAGAGCGACACCAACGCATCGTTGACGCGGGGATCGCCTTCGGCGCAAGTCGAGATCGTCTTGACCGCCGCTTCCACAGCCGCGGGCAGAGGCCCGGTCGTGGAGGGGCCGGGCGGCGACAACGATACGCTCACCGGGACCTTCTCGCCCGACTTTGCCGTCCACTGCCCGACGACGACGCTGCAACTGCCGTCGGGCGATTCATGTGGCTTGCCGACGGCAAGGACGAGTTGGCCCGCAGAGAGCGCGCAGGTGCCGATTTGCTTCAGCCCCTCCAGGGTGAGCATTCGTGCGCCGGATTCGGGCACCACGCGGCAGCTCAATCCCTGCCCGCCCAATTCCAGCGTGGCGGTAAAACGCGCCGCTTTCGGGAACCCGCAACTCCAGCCGTTGCCGCGGTTGCCGCCTGCGTAGAACCAAATCCTGGCGTGGGCCGGGGCCGTCCCCTCAACGACGGCCTTGTCTCCCCCGGCGGTTGCCCGGTCGATAGACGGCTGGGAGGCGGACGGCTGGATCAGCTTGTAACGAATCTTAAAGCCGGCGCCGTCCTCGGTTGGGCCGAGCGTCTGCAGGACGCCGATGCCGCCCTTGCGCGTCTGGAAGGCGAAGGTCATCGTTGCAAGCTCGCCCTCGCTGATTCCAACATCCGGAAACTCGCTACGGATAACCGAGGCCAAACTGGCGGCCAGTTGCGCCGGCGTGACCCTGTCCCAATCCTCGTTCCTGAGCGGTTTCAACTTCAAGCCAACCGGAGACAGGAAGCTGCCGCCGTGTACCAGATCGACGCCGTACTTTTCCAGCCTCGCGCGGTCGAGGAGACCCGTCGTGCCGCGAACCTCCAGTCTCCCGGTATCCAAATCAATCGCGTGCGCCACCGTCCGCTCGATCACCGGACCGAAGGCGGGAGGCGCTGCGCGCGTGGCGCCGGCGGCCGTTCCCTGTGCCGCGCCGGGTTCCTTCACCTCGATCGTCACGGGGGCCGTCGCTTTCGGATTAGAATTGGGCGTTGCTGGTTTCGCGGCCGATGCGGTCTTCGCCGCCCCGCCCTGCACCAGCTTGTAGCGGAACTTCATGCCGCTGCCTTTTTCGCCCTCGCAGTGATCGCCGCGCTCATCCTCGACGACGCTGAGGACTTCCATGAGGCCCACCTCGCCGCGCGATGTCTTGAAGAGATAAACAACAGGCAAATCCTCATTCTTGGGCTCCACGATGCCGTAACTCCAGCTCACATGCGGCATCCTCTCCACCACGTCCTCGGCGGTGGTCTTTTCCCAGTCCAGCCCTTGCACGTCTTGTGTGAAAATGCACCCCTCGCCGGCGATGCGGATTCTGTCCTTCAAGGACAATGCGGTCATATCAACGCCGCCCGCGTCCTCGATCTTCTTCCGATCCCTTTCGTCTTCCTCCGCGGTCGTGCCGGGGCCATTGCCTTCGATGAAGACTTCTCCGCTACGGAACTGGAAGTATTGCTGCCTGCACGGAACGCCGAATGGCAGCACGCGCTCGATCACGGGGCCGAAAGTCGGCTTGGGCTTTGCTTGGACCTGTCTCTCCACCGGGTTGCTGACGGCCTTAGTCCACGTCAGGTCCGCCAAGCGTGGCGTGGCGGGGTTGATCTTGGATTTGGGATCCGTCGTGAGCGCGCCGCGAATCTCGTCGCCAACGCGACGCACGGAGAGCTCGCCGAAACGGTCTTCCCCTTCGCGCCACGTGCCGTTGAATCGTCGCTCGATCCGCGACCACTTCAGTTGGATCTCGCCCGGCTGTTTGCCGACGGTTTCGCTATAGGTGCCCGTGTATTCCGCGTCGCTGGTCTTTTTCAGGACGACCTGGCCCCAGTCCTCGCCCGTCCACTGGCCGGCGATGTCCGGCGGGGTGGCGGACAGCAGAAGGACTCCCAACAGGCCGGCTCCCAAGGCGGCGATCATGGCAAGGGCTCCTTTCCAACGAATAACGGGCGGCCGCCAGGCACGACGAGGGGCAGGCTTGGGCAATGCCGCCGGCAAAGGCACGACAGTCGGTTGCTGGACGTGAGCGAGACATTCTTCCAGCAACCCGGCGACTTCACGGGCCGACTGGAAACGGTCGCCGGGTTGCTTCGACATGAGCTTGGCGACGATCCGGCATAGCCATTCGGGGATGTCCGGATTGAGCTGGCGGATCGGTCTGGGCTCTTCATCCGTGATGCGTCGCAGCACCCCGTAGCTCGTCTCAGCGCGGAACGGCGCGCGGCCGGTACACATCGCGTACAGCACGCTGCCCAGGCTGAACAAGTCGCTCCGCTGGTCGACGGATTCGCCGCGGGCCTGTTCGGGCGACATGTATTGCGGCGTGCCGGCGATGATGCCGGTCTTCGTCAAGCTGGCGTCGTCGGCCGCGCGGGCCAGGCCGAAGTCGGTGATGACGGCCCGCTCGACCCCTTTTTCCAGGAGGATGTTGGCGGGCTTCACGTCGCGATGCACCAGGCCCTGCTCGTGGGCCGCCGCCAGCCCGGCCGCCACCTGCATGCCGATGCGGAGGGTTTCCTTGAGTTCCAAGCGGCCTTGGGCCGTGAGCCTTTGGGCCAGCGACTCGCCGGCCACCAGCGGCATGACCAGAAATGGCAGCCGCCCGCCGGCCTGCACTTGGTGAATGGCCAGCACGTGCGGGTGCACCACGGCCGCAGCCGCCTGGGCCTCGCGGGCGAACCGCTTTTTGGCCAGCGCGCTTTGGGCCAGATGCGGCGAGAGCACCTTGATCGCCACGCACCGCTTCAGCTCGCGATCGAACGCCTTGAGCACGACCCCCATGCCGCCCCGGCCGATGATCTCCAGCACGTCGTAGCCGCCGAGCCTGCCTAGCACGCCGG
>Ga0187848_10001262_pt1 | contig 21897 bp, 9 predicted proteins | sample June2016WEW_4_40_FD_132424 | JGI IMG/M metagenome (GOLD analysis project Ga0187848, IMG submission 132424) | Peatland microbial communities from SPRUCE experiment site at the Marcell Experimental Forest, Minnesota, USA - June2016WEW_4_40 | ecosystem: Environmental > Terrestrial > Soil > Wetlands... | reverse complement strand
GGGATCTCGCTCCGCTCGGCCTTGAAGCTGATGCTGGATGAGCTGGGCCTGAAATACGTGGTCCACAACGAGGTCCTGCTGATCACCTCCCCCACGAAGGCCGAGAGCGAGGAATTCCTCACTACCAAGGTCTATCCGGTGGCCGACCTGGTGATCCCGATCCAGACGCCGACCATGGCCGGCGGGTTCGGCGGGATGGGAGGCATGTCGGGTGGCATGGGGGGCATGATGGGTGGCGGCATGGGTGGCGGCATGGGGGGCATGGGGGGCATGGGTGGCATGGGTGGCGGCATGGGTGGCATGGGTGGCATGATGGGTGGCGGCATGGGCGGCATGGGCGGAGGCATGGGTGGCATGGGAGGCATGTTCAATGTCCCGATCGCCCCAATTCCAAACCTCCCCAAGCAGCCGCAGTAACCCGATGGATTGAGCCCGTTCTTCCAAAACGGAACGGGAACCCCCCTGCGCCCACTCAGCGGCAGGACGCTCCGTTCCTGCCGGGCGCGGCAGCCTTCACAGGGAAACAAGGGGTTGCCGCCGGCCTTGCGAAGACCGCACAGTGCGGCCAGCCTCACCGCCGTTTCACGGCGGCCCCGGCCAGGAGGTCCAGCGTCTGGAGGGTGAGCCCGTAGAGCCGCGTCGCGGGATGTTGATTGCCGGCCTGCGATGCGGCGTTTCTTGGTCGGGCCTCCGCAATGCGAAGCAGGACCTGGTCGCTCGCCTGCCCGGATGCGGCGGTCCGCAAGGCGGCAACTCGGGGCGCCGCATCCCCCGCCGGCCGGCCGCCGGCGTGGTCTGCCGCCGCGGCGTCGGAATGCGGAACCGGCGCAGTTGGCAACACCAAGGACGAAGGAGAAAAGATGAAGGATGAAGAATGCGAAGCCGGGGCAGCCGGTGAGTGGCCGGACGGCCTCCGTGAAGATGTCCGGCCGGCGACGGCGGAGGCCGCCTCGCCGGATGCCAGGACCGGCTGGGTGGCCAACAAACGGTCTACTACTGCGGGGGCCACGGCCGCCGGGGCCGCCTGTAGGGCCCCGCCGGGGGCCGCTCGAGCCATCATCGGGCCCTCAGTGGTGCCGGGATTGCCGAGCACGAGGCTGCCGCCCGGACCGATCGAAAGGCTCGAACCGCTGGGAATCGCAGCGCTGTTTTCGACGGCCAGCAGTCCGTTATCGACCGCCGTGCCGCCGGTGTAGGTGTTCGCACCGCTGAGGGTCAGCGTCTCGGCGCCGTTGATGGTGACACCGAAGCTGCCCCCGTTTTCGCTGATGGGTCCGGCGACGGTCAAGGTGCCCGACGCGGCGTTGAGGGCACGACTGGCCCCAGTCAGCACCAGTGGGAGGTTGATGGTCTGCGTGTTCGTGCTGTTGTTGGTAATGTCGCCGGCAAGACTTACGGCGTTGCCGCCCAGGACGAACGCGCCGGCGCCGGCGCTGAACGCCATGCCATCGAACTGTGTCCCGGCGGCGAGGTCGTTCGTGTTGCTCAAGCCCGCGAATTGGCTGAAGGACAAAGAATCGTTGGCCGCCGCCGCCACGCCGCCCCAGTTGGCCGCGTCGCTCCAATTCGTATCGGCCCCTCCGCCAGACCAGGTCGCTGCCGCCGTCCACGTCGTGGCAAAGACGGGCGAGGCAAACGCCGAGTCTCCCGAGTTGTTGGCGGCGCAAACCTCGTAATAGTAGGTCGCGCCGGGCTGCAACGGCGACCCGCTGTCGGTGTACTGCTTGCCCGAGGCGTCGTTGATCTGCGTCCAGGGACCGCCGGCGGAGGTCGAACGGTCCAATAGGTAGTGGGTCGCCCCGCTCACCGAGTTCCACTCGATCGTGATCGACTGCGTGCCTGTCGCCGACGCGCTGAGCCCCGTCGGCGCCGCAAAGTAGGTGAACTGGTCGGCCGCCGAGGTCGCCGAGGTGCCTCCAGGGCCAATCACCGTCACGTCCACCGGGCCCGCCGACTCCGGCGGGCTGATGGCCGTGATCTCAAATTCCGAGATCACGTTGAACGTGCTCGACGCGGTCGTGCCGAAGTCCACCGCGGTCGCGCCGTCGAAGCCCGTGCCCGTGATCGTCACCAGCTCGCCCAGCGTGGGCCCGGCCGAGGGATTGACACCGGTGACGGCGGGGGTCGGGGCCTGGCCTTGCCCAAACACGTAGGCGGCCCCCTGTTGAAAGCTGACGGCCCCGTTGCGGGGCGCGCCGGCCACCACGGTGCTCCCGTCGGTCGCAACCGAGCTGCCGAACGAGTAGGCGTAGGTGCTCTCGCTGTCGGACGCGACGAGCTCCTCCAGGTTGCAACTCGACCAATCGGAGCCGGAGAGAGGAGAGAAGACGTAAACCTTCCCCTGGTCGACGAAGCTGGGGCTGCCGGCCACCGTGGCGTTGGGCGCCCCGACCGCCACCGTGTTCCCGCTGATCGAAACCGACGAGCCGAGATAGTCGTTTCCACCGCGGTCGTAAGCGAGGAGCCCCCCGGCGTCGCCCCAAGTGGAGCCGGACTCGGTGAACACGTAGGCTATTCCCTGATCGATCCGGCCGGCGCTGTTATTGAGCGTGGCGTAGGGCGCCCCGGCCACCAGCGTGTTGCCGCTGATCGCAACCGCGTAGCCGAAGCAGTCGCCCGCCCCTGTGTCGCCCGGCATCTCCAACTCCTCGGGGTCGGTGAGCTCGGCGGTCTGGGTCTCGCTCGGCTCGCTCGCCCAACCGGAGCTGGGCTCGGCAAACACGTAGGCCCTCCCCTCGGAGCTGTTGCCGCCGACCGTGGCGCCGGGCGCTCCCACCACCACCGTGTCGCCGCTGATCGAAAGCGAGTAGCCGAACTCGTCGCCCACCGCGCCGTCGGATGCGGTGAGCTCGGCGGTCTGGGTCTCGTTCGGCTCGCCGGCCCAACCGGAGTCGGGTTCACAAAACACGTAGGCCGTACCCTGCTCCCCGTCGCCGCCGACCGTGGGGTACCACGCTCCGACCACCACCGTGTTGCCGCTGATCGAAACGGAGTCGCCGAAAGCCGACGCGCCATCGGACGGGGTGAGCGTGGCGACCTGCGTCCAACTGGAGCCGGACCCCGTGAACACGCAGGCCGCCCCCCCGCTCCCGACCACCAGCGTGTTGCCGGCTTCGTTGATCGAAACCGGCCCGACGCCACCGGGCAGGGTGAAGTCGGCCTCCTGGGTCCAACCGGAGCCGGATTCGGTGAACACGTAGGCCTCCCCGGGGCCGGCGGTACCACTGTATGCATTGAACGGGGCCAGCGGGGCTACGACCACCAGTGTGTTGCCGCCGACCGAAACCGAGCCGCCAAACCGGTCCCCATACCCGCCATCGGACGCGGTGAGCTCGGCCTGCTGCACGACCGGATCCACGGTGATTGGGCCCTGGGCCCCGGCAGTGTTGACGTGGATCAACAGGTCCTGACGGCCTCCCTCGGCCCGCACCTCCAGCGAGGCCGGCAATGCCTTCCCCGTGGCGTCGCGGGCCACGAGCCCCGTGTAGCTCAGCGCGGCCGAGCCGTCCGGCCGGCAGAGCGTCAACCCGTCCCCGGCCGCGTTCACGGTGCCCCGCAGGTCGCCGCCCAAGGCCAGCTCCACCGTCAGCGCGGCACTGGCGGAGCCAGTGGCGCCCTGCTGCGGCGGAGCCAGGTTTACAGTAAAACCCTGCTCCAATCCGCCGGGGCCGTTGAGGTACCACTCGTCGATCGCCCCATAGTCGCAGTCCACCCGGTCGCCGTTGGCCGAGGTCTCGGCGGTCCCCACCGGCTGAACCGCCCCGCCGTAGCCCAGCCCCACGAGCGACATGTCCCAAGTGTCCGATCCCGCGGAGACCTGCAAGTCCCCCGACCGCACCTGGGCATCGATGATCGAGCCCGGCCCGCTGGAGAGCAGGGTGCGCGGCTCCAGCGGCTCGACCGCGAGCCGGCGGTCATAGGGAGAGGCTCCGAGCGCCCCCTGGCGCGGCTTGACGGTGCGCCGTCGAGGTCGTCCGGCCCATTTTGGAAATCGAAGACCGCGGCTCATGGCCCGGCCCTTTCCCGGATATAGCGAAGGGGGTATATACCCACCAGCCTAGACCGCCGCCCCCGGGCCGTCAACTAGCGCGACCGGATGCGCGAGCGGCTGCGGCCGGAAATCATGTGGCACACTCGGGCGCGGGATGACTTTGGCGACAACTGCTTGCCCGGCAAGGACTTCGAGCACGCAGGCCCTGACTCCCACGCCAGTCCGCCATGGCCGAGAACGGCCGTGTTTGCCTCGCCGTGGAACTTGATCGGCCTTTCACTTGGGTGTAGAATGATGCTCGGGCAAGTCCTGTCACCTTCGGGCCAGGGAGGTTCGAGCCATGTGGAAGCTGGTCTGCGGAATCGGGTGTTTCATTTTCGCGGTGATGGCTGCGCTGCCCGCAAATGCGCCCGCCTGCAATCACAGCGGCTACTCGTCCCACCACGCGTCGCACCAGTCGTTGGAGAGCGCCTTCTACAAGATGGATGCCAACCACGACGGCATCCTGACGCAACGCGAGTTCGTTGCCGCCCATCAGAAGAAGATGGGGACGGCCCAAGCCGCTACCCATTACATGGGACTGGCGGCGCGGGGCGGCACGACGAGCCGAAACGGCGTGATGGGGATGACGTTGCAGCAGTTCAAGGCGGCCCACACGGCGCGGCATGCGAGTTCCTGAAACGGTACTGCCCCTCCTTCCCCCCGCCTTTGGCGGAGATGCGTTCCCGGCCCGTCCCGACCGTGGAGACGAACGGCGGCAAGACACATTTCAACCTGATAAACGGTGATTCGAAGGGCCGCTGCCGGCCCCGCAGTTTCCTTGTCGAGGGGAGATTGCCGCCATGCCCTGGATTTGGATTCTGATCCTCATCGTCGGCGTCTACGTCGTCGTGAAGACCGTGCAGGGCATCAGGGACTTGGTGTCCTGGTGGGCCGAGGGCCGTGCCTTCGCCCGGGAGCAGAAGCTAGCCAGACAGCGGCGACGGCAAGGGCGTCGGGCCAACCCTCCTCCGCTGAAGGAGAGGCCCGTCCTGCCAACAAACCCGCCAACTTCCGTGTCGGCCCGGTCAACGACCCTCCGACCAATGGGTGACCAACCTGTCGGGCCAGAGGCGTGCCGCGCCGACGCTCACTGTCTTGAGGAGGTGGAACATGTCGGGACACAGCAGAGCAAGAGACGACAAGCGGAAGAAACGGATACGGCAAAGACGCAATGCCGAGAAGGCCCAGGCCCATAGGCTGAAGACCCTTGGCACGGCGAAATGACCGCTTGGGACTCCTCGCGGTGAGCCCACGGGGTTGTTCGTGCGCGCTCACGTGCGGCTGGGCTTCTTCTCCGATCGCACGGTCCTGGTTTTGCCGTGGATGCGGACTTCGACTTCGCGCGGCTCGGCGGAGACGACGCGGTAGCTGGTGACCTTGCCGTCCTTCCACTGGATGTCCACGGTGAAGCCGCCGCGGGCACACAGGCCGCTTGCCTTGCCGGTGTGCCAGGCTTTCGGCAGCGCGGGGAGCAGTTCGAGCACGGGCCGGCCGCCGGCCGCGGTTTCCTGGCTCTGCAACAACATCTCGGCCACGGCCGCGCAGCCGCCGAAATTGCCGTCGATCTGGAACGGCGCGTGGAGGCAGAACAGGTTCGGCGCGCCGCGGCCGACGAGCATGGCGAGCAGCTTGTCGGCGCGATCGCCGTCGTGCAGCCGGGCCCAGAAATTGGCCTTCCAGGCCATGCTCCAGCCGGTGGACGCATCGCCGCGCCTTTCCAGCGAGAGCCGGGCGCCCCGGTAAAGCTCCGGCGTGCCGGGGTTGATCTCGCTGCCGGGGCACAGGCCCCAAAGATGCGAGCAGTGGCGGTGGTGGACCTCCGTCTCCTCAAAATCCTCCTGCCATTCCAGGATTCGCCCCTCGGCGCCGACGCGGGTTGGCGCGAGCTTGGCGCGGGTGGCGTCGAGGCGCTTGGCGAATTCCTCGTCGATCCCCAGGACTCGCGCGGCGGCGGCAGTGTTCTTCAATAGATCGCGGGCGATTTGCTGGTCGAAGGTAGCGCCCGCGCCGAGCGCGGTCGTCTGCCGCCTGCCGTTGCGGTCCGTGTAGGCGTAGCTGTTCTCCGGCGAGTTGGAGGGCACGATCACCAGCTCGCGGGTCCGCGGATTCTCCACGAGCACGGCCTCGATGAACTGGCTGGCGCCGCGGAGCACGGGGTAGTATTCCCGCAGGAACGCCTCGTCCTGGGTGAAGGCGTAGTGCAGCCAGACATGCTGCGCCAGCCACGCCCCGCAGGTCGGACCGATGCAGGCGGGCAGGAAGCTCGGCGCGGTGTCGTACCACGGGTTCTGCGTGTGGTTGGCCATCCAGCCGGGGGCGTTGAAATACGCCTTGGCCGTCTTGCGGCCTTCCTTGGCCACGCATTGGATGAACCGCAACAGCGGCAGGTGGCAGTCGGACAGGTTGGCAGGCTCCACCGGCCAGTAATTCATTTGCAGGTTGATGTTGCTGTGGAAATCGCCATGCCAAGGCGTGTCGTACTCCTCGGCCCAGATGCCCTGCAAATTAGTGGGCAACTGCGAGTCGGGCCGCGAGCCGGAGACGACCAGGTGGCGGCCGAATTGGAAGTACAGCGCCGCCAGAGCCGGGTCGGGGCTCTTTTCCTGCGCTCTCACGCGGTCGGGGGTGGGCAGCTTGGAGTTCGGCCCCTCGGGCAGGGTCAAGCGGCAACGTTCCATTAAACGGCGGTGGTCGGCAGCCGCGCTTTCGCGGAGGGTCTCGAACGGCTTGTTCAGGGCCGCCTCCAGCCGCTGAAGGGCCAGTGAGGCAAACCGCTTGTCCTTCCAGTCCGTGCCGGCGGAGACCACGAGCATCGCTTCGTCCGCGCCCTGGACAACCAGGCCTTGCTCCGTCGAGGAGAGTTTGCCGCCCCCGATGGCGGCACCCAGCAGGGCCGTGTAGTGCATGCCTTCGCCGCCGCCGCCGGGCTTGTGGAACGGTAGTTGGCCTTCAAGGACGTAGTGGCCATCGGCGCGGACGGCCGCGTTCTGCCTGCGGACCAGTGCCGCGGTGAACGAAAGCCCGTGGGGCTTGTCCGTCTTCAAGTTCAGCGCGATCACCTCGTCCGGCTTGGAAACCAAGAGGTCGCGGCTGAAACTCACGCCCTGCCGCCGATACTGGGTGTGCGCAACGCCCTGCATGAGATTCAGATCGCGGCGGTAACCGTCGCCGGCCACGGGGGGCGGCGGCTTGACGGCGCCGGCCAGCGCGATTTCCGCCACCTGGAAGGTTCCTATCGCTGTGGGCGCGAACGTGAAACGATAGAAGCGGAACGCACCGGGACGGGCGATCTCGAAGGTCTTGGTCTGCCGGCGCTCCTCAAACGGCCGCTCCAGGGCGCGGCGATCCACCTCGACCCAGGCCTTGCCGTCCGCCGAGCCTTCCAGCACCCACGAGCGCGGGTCGCGATGCGGCACGTCGTTGCCGCTCGTGAAAGCGTAGGAGGCGATGGTTTGCGCCACGGGCAACTGCACCTGCCAGCTCACGGGCGCGCTGCCGTTGTTCACGCACCACTTGGAGCCGGGATCGCCGTCCACGGTGTTCTCGATGCCGTTGCCGTCGCCGGCATCGTGCCCGCTGGGGGAGGAGAGCTTCGCCTGCGGGCTGTCGGCGAAATCGACGATCAAATCGCCCAGCGTCTGGTAGCAGCCGAACTGGCTGACATCTCCCCAACCGCTCACGCCCTCGGCGTAGCGGAAGCCCCTGCTGAGAGCGGCGCCCGCGGCGGAAATGTCGCCGGCGAACAGTTTCGCGCGCACCTCGGGCAGGCACCGGTAAGCGTCGTAGTTGTTGCCGTCGTAAGGGCCGCCGGACCAGAGCGACGACTCGTTCAGCACAATCCGCTCCCTCCCCACGCCGCCGAAATCCATGGCGCCCAGGCGTCCGTTGCCCAGCGGGCAGGATTCGTGAAACGACCTGGCGGGAGCGGCGAACCACACGCTCATCGGTTCGGCGGGCGGGGATACGTCAGCGGCCCGGCAGAGACCCGCAACGAGCACGAGGCCAGCCGCAGCGGCCAGAGGCAGGTACCGGTTCTTCATGGAAGTCATTCCTTGCTAATGGAGGTGAGTGCATTGTGCGCCTTGGGGGCGCAAGGTGCAAGCAGGGCGGCCCGGGAATCCTCGACAGTTCACATGCACGCGGTGACCCCGTCCGCCAACCCGATGCGCCGCGACGCGCTCGCCACGCGGACCCGCAACTCGTCGAGATACCTCGCCCGCGACGGCTGGTCGAACAGGATCTTGCGATAGGGCGGCAACAGTTCGGGGAACTTCGTGCGGAGCAGGTCCGCAACGGCGGGCCACACCCGGGGCCGGGGATTGAGCGCATCGACCCAGATCCGGTCGATGCCCAGATCAGCGGCCTGCTGGAGCAAGGCGTCGATGGCCGCCTGACTGTCGGACAGAAAGGGGAGCAGCGGGCCGAACATGACGCCCGTCCGCAGGCCCGCCTCGCGGGCCGCCTCGATCACGGCCAGCCGCTCCCGGACGCCGGCGGCCCCCGGCTCCCACACCTCTCGCAGCCGCTCATCCAGCGTGGTCAGCGTGATCCCGACTTCTACCGGCCGCCCGGCCAGTACGTCCAGGTCCCTGAGCACCAGGGTGCTCTTGGTCAGCACGTGCAGCGCGAAACCCCGCTCCAAGAGCAACTCGCAGCAGCGGCGGGTAAGGCCCCAGCGGGCCTCGATCGGCTGCCAGCCGTCGCAGGCGCTGCTGACGAAGACCGTGCCCGGCTTGGCCCGCCGCAACTGCCGCTTGAGCACCTCGGCCGCGTTGACCTTTACGTCCACGAACTCGCCCCACGGCTCGGCATGGGGATGGAACCGCTGCATGAAGCGGGCGTAGCAGTACGTGCAGGCGTGGGCGCAGCCGGTGTAGCAGTTCAGCGAGTAGTCGCTCAGCCCGCTGCGGTTGAGGATCGTCTTGCAGACGGTCTCGCGGACAATGGGCTCCCTTGCAACCTCGCGGGAGTTTTCCGGCGGCTGGCTCGCGATGGGCATCGAAGGGGGGGTTCCGGCAAGAGACGCTGGCACTCCGGCGGTCAGTCCGCCCCGAGCACTGCACTCGATTCACTTCTGTGAGGCGGGCGGGGCCTGCCAGGACCTCGGGGTCACGGGGAACATCGAGATGCGGAATTTCGTGCACCCGTAAGGAACCAGGCGGATCGTCTCGGCCTGGCCCGCCTCGACCGGCGCGGCGGGCAGCGCCTGATCGTCCGTCGGTCTCCAGTCGAAGGCCCTCGCAGGCGCCTCGAGCGCGAGCGGGGCCGCCAGCGGCCAGTCCCATGTCGCCGGCATGGGGCGCCGCTTTACGGAAATGTCGGCCCCGCCCCGCCGGGCCTCGTTGTCCAGGGCATATTGCCACCGCGCCTCCGGCACGGGCGTGTTGGGATCCTTGTCGGGGATCGCCAGCGCAAACAGCAACGGCCCATAGAAAACGCTCTCATAGGGCAAGCGCCGCTTCTGGAATGCCGCCAGGGGCTTGAAGCTGAAGTAGTCCTTCGTCAGGGCCGGGTACTCCGTCTCGAAACCGCGCGAAAGTCTCACGGACATCGGGAGCTCCAAAGTAACCGCGTCGCCTCGGGTCCAGCGCCGCTGGATCCGCACGAAGCCTTTGGCGTCCGCGGCCGCTTCCACGGGCACCCGGTTGACGGCGATTCGCGGCTTGGCACACCAGCCCGGAATGCGGAAGTACAGCGGGAACGGCGCGGGCTGCTCCAGTTCCACCGCGACGCGGATCGTCTCCTCGAACGGATATGCCGTTTGGCAGATCAGTTTCACGGGCGTGCCGGCCCCGGCGGTGGCCGATACCTTGCAAGGGCCGTAGAGCGTCGCCGCCAGGCCATGGTCCGCGGTGGCCATCCACATGTGCGTCACATAGTTCGGCACCAGGCGGTTCACCGCGGCCACGCAGCAGAGGACCGGCGGATAGCCCAGCGGCGTGAACAGATGGCATCCGATGCCGGGCGAATCCGGCTGATCGGCGGGCAGGGCTCCGGCTTGGATGCGATTGGGCGATTGATAGTAGGACATGGTCCGGAAATCCCGTGCGATCGGGGCCGGTCCGGCGTTGAAGAATGCCCGCTCGACGCTGTCGCCGAACGACCGTTCGCCGGTAAGGCGGTAGAGCCAGACGTTGGACCAGATCGCCGCGACGACGTCGCACGTCTCCGTGCAACGCAGAGCGCCGACGCCCGAGAGAAACTCCTCACCCGAGGCGACGCCATACGGCAAGAGGTGGTTCCCGTCGAACCAGCGGAAAGCCTCTAGCGAAGCTTTCAGGCATTTCGGCTGGCCGGTCGCCAAATAGAACAGCGCGGGCAGGCGGATTTGCTCGTAGGCGCACACGGCGTGTCCGGGGAGGAGCTGTCCGCAGGCCCACTCGCCCAGCGCGGTCTGGACTTCCGGGACGTCCAGCGCCGCCCGCGCTCGTTCCAGAATCCGGCGGTCGCCGCTCAGCCGGTAGCTCTCCAGCATCGCATCGAGGTTGCACAGCCCGCTGACGATGTACGTGTCGCCGGCATCGAATCGCAACCTGCCCATGGGCACCGGGTACTCGGCATAGACCTTGACCAGTGCATCCAGAATGCGTCGATCGCCGCTGGCCTCATACCAGGCCACCAAGGCCCTGCCCATGTGGGAATGGGCCCACGCGACAAAGTCCTTGGGAGGCTTCGTCTGCCAGTAGAGGAAAGAGTTTCCACCTCGGTTCACCCCATTCACCACGAGGCCCAGACGGTCCGTGGCCTTGCGGATAAGGTAATCGTCGTGCAGGATATAGCCCAGCCGCACGAGGCCGTCGAGCCAATAGGCGCATTGCTCCAGGGAGCCCTCGTTCGTCTGCCAGGCGGTGCGGCGGTCCGGCCTGAGGCCCTTCCACGCATCGTGAAACGTCGGATGGTACTGGTCCAAGTGCCCCGTGATTCCGTCGCCGGCCGCCAATGCCCAGTCGCGAAGCCAGCCCGCCGGCTCGACGGCGCCCGGCGCCAGGGGGAGGAAGGCCGCCGCGACCGGGAACTCGCCCGGGTTGCGGTCCCGCACGACTTCAGCCCCGGCGGCGGCGACGGCATCTCTCGCCGCCATGACGGCACAGGCCACACACACGCTCCACGATGCGGCCTTGCCGATAAGTCTCCCGTTTGCCATGAGTCCCTCGGGCTTCCTTTACTTGGACAGGACCAGGTACATGGTGTTGGCGGGCAGGACCACGGTCAGCTTGCCGCCGCCTCGCTTGGTCTCGACCGCCGCCGGCGTGGCCATGCCGTTGACGTCCAACAGCACGGCCTTGCCAAGGCCCGGGTTGGCGACGCTGACCGTGGCCGCCGTGTTCTCCACTTGCAACTGGTCTTTGCCCCTGGAAATGATGCGGAAGCAATCGCTCTGTTTGCCGTTGATCCGCGCGCGGGCGGGCACCGTGGTCCAGCCGGCGGGCCGGCATACCGTGCCGACCTGAATGAGCACTTTCCCGGACTCCCGGAGCGGCTTGCCGTCCAAAGGCACGACGACGATGGTGGCGTACTTGTTGCGGCAGGTAATGTCCACGTCCGCCAAATGTTGTGGCCCGGCCTCCTTCAGGAAGCCCGCCACCGCCTGGGCCGTGGGCGAGTTGACGCGGTAGACGCCCTTGCCGTAGTCCGTCTCGATCTGGCCGGTGATGCTCCGCACGGCCTTGTTCTTCCGGTCGATGTATTTCACCAGATCGACCACCTGGGTCTTGGCCGGATCGCTGCCGTAGGCCACCCGCACCGGGCCGACCAGGTAAGCGAGCGGATCGACCGTCGTCTTGACGCTGGAGGCGAGGGTGATGTTGCCGGCGTTGTGGTTGGGGTCCCAGCCGCCCTGTTCCGAGATGATCGGCGTTTTGCGCTCCCAGAGGTCCTGTAGGCGGCGATGTTCGACGACCGCCGGCTCGCCGGGCCGGACGAGCCCCTGCCGGTAAATCAGCGCCGCCGCCGGGAACTGGCCCAAGGTCATGGGATCGGCCCAAACCCACTTGAAACAGAACCAGTCATTGTGGTGCCAACCGCCTATCCCGCTCCCGGACCAGCAGGAAATGTCAACACCGGTCAGGGCGGTTTGTGCGGCCACCATCAAGGGCCCTTCGGACTCATACAAATCGGGCGGCACCCAGAGGATCTCGGGGAGCATGAACGTGCGGCCCAGCGGCTTTTTCACGTTGATGGGCAGATCGACGGGATTCTTGATCATCGACACGTCGGCGTAATTGTCGCCGGCCTGGATATTCCAGCCGGCCTGGACCCCTTGGTGATAGACCTCGACGTAGCAGTTCCGTGCGATCACGTCATTGGCGCTGTAGGACCAGTATTCGGCGTCCTGGGTCAGCGTCATGTCGGCGGTTTTCCAATTGCAGGCGTTGAGCAATTGCTTGCAACCCAGCTCGTCGCGCAGATAGGTCGCCATCTCGGAGTTGAACTTGTGCATCAGCCGCGCCAGGAACTCGGTCTGGTCGGCCACTCGCTGCTCGAATCCCGGGATCTTGCCCTTCTTTGCACTGCCGTCACGTGTAAGATCCCACGTGTGCATTAGTCCGGGGAGCCCTTTGTCCCAAGCATCCGGCACGAAGCCCGCGCAGTTCTGCCAGGCTTTTCGGGCCTGTTCCAGCGAGCCGTACTTCTGCTTCAAGAAATCCGCGAATAATCGCCGCAACATGATCTGGGCATCGCCCTGGATGCTGGAAAAGCCCCACCAGAGAAGGCTGTCCTCGTTCTGCAACTCGATGATGGCCACCGCCGGGTCCTCGGCCAGCGTCAGGCCGGTGTAGGGGTTCTTTCGCGCATAAAGCGCCTTCAGCCACGCCTTGAATCCCTTCTGCATCGTCGGCTCGAAGAACAAGAGCCCTTGGGGATTGGCGCCGCCGGGATCGGTCACGCCCCAGCTCTTCTGGATTCGAACCTGGCAGGCCCAGTAGGGGACAATCATCGAGTAGATGCCGGCCGACTTCATGGCGGCAACGCCCTTGAAGATCTCGTCGAGCGCCTTCTCATTCACATCGGTGATCTTCGATCCCGGGGCCGTCGGGATCAATGAATTGTCGCCCAGGCGCATGAGATTGACGCCGCGCTTGGCCAGGAACTGCGCGGAGTGTTGCTGCGACGCCAAGTCGAACTGCGGCGTAGGAGACGATGACGCCGCCCAGAAGCGGATCGGCCGGCCGTCGCCGCGGAGGAAGCTGTTGCCGTCCGGGCTCAGGCGGATGAAACCGTGCTCGCCGGCAGCCTTCTCATTGAGGTAGCGGAGATCGAGCACCGCGGAAGGGTCGAGCTTATCGGCCGCCGGGACAAAGTCCCATGCCTGGCCCGGCTGGAAAGCGGGAGCCGGCTGCGGCGATTTCTCGCCGGGCTTGTACTTGCCGTTGGGAGTAAAGGCGCCCGTGGTCAGCACGAAACAGTCCATGCCGCCGTAGCGGTCCTTCTCTTTCAGCCCGCCCAGGTACCAGACGATGACGTGTTTGCCCGGTGTCAACTCCACGGTGCCAGCGTCGTACCAGGCGATCCGTCCCGGGTAGAACGGATTTCCATCGGCGGAGACGGGGATCGGGTCCTTCCCCTTGTCGACCGCCACGTCCACGGCACTGCTGGCGCCGTCGAGGCGATAGGCCAGGCCCGTGCCGCCCACGGCCCGCACCCAGAGGTGGTAGCGGCCGGCCTCGGCAATCTCGACGGCGTATTCCGCGGTGCCGGTGGGCTCTTTTTCATGGGAGAAGCTGCAAATCCACTTGCCGCCGGACAGCTCGTCGGGATTGACGTCGTTCAGGCCGGCATTGTCCACGAGTTGTTTCTTGACGGCCTGCTCACCCTCCACCCAAATCAGCGGATCGGCGGCGGTCGCCGCGGCAGCCGAGCAGGCCAGTATCCAGACGAGCGGTAGTCGTCGCAGCATGGTTCGTGCTCCTTGGTTCTCTCGCACACCGAGCACCAGTATATCATCCGTGCCCGGCCGGCGATATCATACTTTCGTATAGGTGTTGCGAGGCTCGCCGCCGGGTATACTGATACCAGGCCCACGCTCGCGTAAAGGCCGCGGACGGGACAGGGCAGCAAGGTGCGATCACTTGAATAACGCTTCCATCAAGACGTTGCAGGAGTGGGGAAAAGATGCCGAGGGCGTGCTCGTGTGCGCGGGGCCGTGCAGCGCCGAATCGCCTGCGCAGCTCCTGGGCACGGCGGCGGGCCTGGCCGGACGGCCGCTGACGTTCTTCCGGGCCGGCATCTGGAAGCCCCGCACGCACCCGGGGACCTTCGAAGGGGTGGGGGTCGAGGCGCTGCGGTGGCTCGTGGAGGTTCGCGAGCAGTTCGGTTTTCCGGTGGGTACGGAGGTGGGAACGGCAAAGCACGTGGAGGCGGCCTTGCGGTGTGGATTGGACGTGGTTTGGATCGGAGCCCGCACCACGCCCAACCCGTACGCCGTGCAGGAGATCGCCGAGGCGCTCAAGGGCGTGGACATACCCGTTCTGGTCAAGAACCCGGTGAGCCCGGACCTGGAGTTGTGGCTGGGGGCCCTGGAGCGGGTGCAAAACGCCGGGATTGGACGGCTGGCCGCGGTGCACCGGGGCTTTTGCACCGCCAGCGACACGCGGTACCGCAACCCGCCGCTGTGGCGGCTGGCCATCGAGCTCAAACGCCGGCTCCCGAAGCTGTCGCTGCTGTGCGATCCGAGCCACATGTGTGGCCGGGCGGACACGATTTTCCCCACGGCCCAGGAGGCGCTGGATCTGTTGTACAACGGGCTGATGGTCGAAGTTCACGAGAATCCGGCCCAGGCCCGCTCCGACGCGGCCCAGCAGCTCACGCCCGCCCAGTTCCAGGATTTGATCGAACGTCTGGTCATTCCGCGGGAGTCCGGCGGCCCGCCCTACCTGGCGCAGATGCGCGGCCTGCGGCACACGATCGACGAAATCGACGAGGACATCATATCCCTGCTGGCGCAGCGCATGGAAGTCGTGCGGCAGATGGTACCGGCGAAGCGTCGCCATGGCGTCGCGGCGCTCCAGCCGTCGCGGTGGCGGGAAATCCTCTCCAGCCGCACGAGCATGGCACGCCGGAAAGGGCTCAACGACGAGTTTGTCGCCCAGCTCTACCAGCTTGTCCACGAAGAGGCGATTCGCGTCCAGGAAGAGTCGTTATTGGCCCGCGAGACACCGGAAACGGATGATCGCGGAACGTGAGATTCCGTTTCAAGGAGAGTTACGAGCCATGAGAACGCGACGGGTGCGAAGATGGGGCATCGTGGGTCTGGGGCTCGCTGCGGCGCTGGGTTACTCGCTGCCCGGCTTCTGCGCCCCGAAGAGCATTGCCGACCCCAACGCTCCGGCGGAGATCACCGTCAGCACTACGGTCCTGCGGCCGCGCGAGAAGGTTCCCCCCCTGGCCGCCAACTGCTGGGGCGGTTGCGGAGCCGTCGAATGGGCCGCCAACAACTTCGTCCAGGGTTCCGGCAACGAACCGATCTATTGGCGCGACCTGCACCGGGTCATGAAGTGCGGCCGCAACTGGTTCGAGATCGACGGCCCCGGAACCTCCTGGTGGGACCTCCGCGCCAGCGGATTCTTGAGCGGGGCCGATCTCCGCATCTATCGCCTCGTGGACAAGAGCGGGCAGAGCTTGCCGCTCAATAAAGAGGGCAATTACCTGGATATGTCCACGGCCGACCACGTGGTGCTGGTGGGCAAGGGCAAAATCGTCCCCGAGGGCCAGGACAATCTGCCCGACGGCGGCTGGGTCTGCACCCTGTACGGCGACGTGTTTCCCAATGCCTGGATCCGTCACGGCAATCTGACGGCGACCGACACGCAAGAGCCGCGGAACGGCAGGACCTATTGGTACGTGGTCGTGGGAGTCACGGCCGATGGCCGGGAGACGCCGTTTTCCAACGAGGCGAGCGCCACGCCGCAGGCGGGGATCGACAATCCGCCCCACCTGGTGCAGCTTCCCGAGGACAAGCCGCTGGAAATGAAGCAGGGCCAGGCCCTCGCGTTCACTCCCAAGGTCGTTGGCGGCAAGGCGCCGCTCCGCTGGGAAGTCCTGGAGCCGGCCAGCCTGCCGGAGGGGCTCGGTTTCGACCCCGCGAGCGGCGCGATCGCCGGCAGCCCCAAAGCCGCAGTGGATGCCATGATGCTGCGCCTGAAGACCACCGACGCCGCCGGACGGAGCGACGCCAGGGCTTGGGAAGTGAACCCCAAGCCGCTTGCCGCGAAGACCGCCTCGAAGGACAAGCTGCGGGCCCCGGCCGATCTGGCGGCGGTCGCCGGCAACGGCCTCGTGACGCTCTCTTGGAAGCCCAGTCCGTCGCCGGGCGTCGTGAGCTACCGCCTCAAGCGGTCCACGGCCCCGGCGGCGCGGCAGGAGCAGCGGGTCTACGTGACCGGGGACACTCCGCCGCTCGAGCGGTTCGATTACGTTGTGCTCCAGCGCCGCTTCGGCAACTTCGACATGCGCTACGTCCACCCGCGCGTCCGCGGCATCGGCAACCCGATGGACCAGCCGAATTGGCACTGGAGCGCCGATCCGAAGAACGTCCGGTTCTCGCTCGTCCCGCACCCCAAACCGCTTCCCGCGGAGATGGTCGATCCGGGAGAGACGTGCCTGCAGGTGAAAGCCGCGGCCGGAGAGCAGTCGATCAGGCAGATCGTGTTCATCGGCACGAAGATTCCCGGGGAATCGCTGTGGTATGGCCAGCTCGAGCCCGGCGAGCACTATCGTCTCGAAGTATGGCTCCGCCAGGAAGGGCTAGCCAACCACGGAGAGGTGAAGTTCTCCTACGGCAAGGGATATCCCGGGATTGCCAAGGCGTTCGCGGTCGACGGCGCGTGGAAGAAGTACGCCTATGACTTCACCGGCGCGGAGCGGCCCGAGAGCGTATGGCATTTCGGCCACCAGTTCGGCTTTACCGGTCCCGGCACGCTATGGATGGACAACTGCCGCATTTTCCGCTGCGACCGGCCCGGGGACGCTGAAAAGTACTATGTGCCCAATGCCAGGGTCCTGGAGGAGCTTGTCAACACGCAGCCGGCCGGCGAGAAGGGCACGCACCGGATCTGGTTCTTGAGCCGCGATGCCACGATGGCGTCGATCACGAGCTGGCACGCCGGCTGCCAGGTCCGGCCCGACTGGAGTACGTCCGTCAGCCCCACGATGCCCATGACGCTGCCGCAAGGTTTGACGTTCGACCTCGTCACGGGCAAGGACCCGCAGACGCGGATGAAGCCGTGGCTGGTGCTGCAACACGTGCTGCACTCGGAGCAGGATTGGCTCGGCCTGGTCGAGTACCTGGCCGCCCCCTATGAGCCCGAACGGGACAATCCCCGCTCCAAGCCGTGGGCCTACAAGCGCTACCGGCAGCGGGGCGTCGGCACGCCGTGGACGGATGAGTTCGCCGACATCATCATCGAGTTCGGCAACGAGACTTGGCACAACGGGCATTTCGAGGACTGGCTGGGATTCCATACGCGTGGCGCCATCTGGGCGGGCGGGACGGAATACGGCTTGTTCAGCAGGTACCTGATCCACAACATGCAGCAGAGTCCCTACTGGAAGTCGCAGAACCTGGACCGGAAGATCCGTTTCTGCCTCGGGGCCGGCTACGGCGACGCCAAGGTGGATTCCAGCGGCAAGGTCTGCGGCTACGGCGAGCTGGCCATGCAGGCGTGCCCCGAAGCCAGCCTGCTGGGCCACGCCAACTACGTCGGGCCGAAATGGGAGACGGGCGACGTGGCACAGAAGACCTTCAACGATCGCGGCGTGCAGGAAACGCTGCTGGGCTACGTGACGGACATGGAAAAGATCCAATTCGGCATGCAAGCCGCCCGCATCGCGCTCGGCAAGGCGGGGCACGACTACGATTGTGTCGCCTACGAAGGCGGCCCCAGCGGCTACACCTTCAATGCCGCTGGGGAGGAGGCGGAGGCCCAGGAGAAATACGGCAAGTCGCTGGCCATGGCGGTCGCCGCCCTGGATGCGTGGCTGGGAAGCTATGAAAAGGGCTGGACGTTTCAGAACTATCTGGCCTATAGCCAGGGGAAGTGGTGGTCGAGCCATACGCTGTTCTTCGCCGGCTTCCGCCCTTGTCCGGGCTGGCTGGCCATGACCCTCCGCAATCGCTACGCCTCGGGTGACCTGGTACGGGTCGAGACGCGGTCGATGCCGGCCCTGCGGCGCGGCAAAGACACCTATCCGCTCATCAAGTGCGCGGCCATGCGCGACGGCCGCCGCTGGTCGGTCTTCGTCCTCTCGCGGAAACTCGACGCCAAGTACGACGGCCAGGATTTGGGCGACGGCTATACTCCCGTGACGCTCCACCTGCCGTTCAAGACGGCCGGCAAGATCATGCTGCACACGTTGGCCGGAGACCCGCGCCTGGGTAACCGCGAGAAGATGAACATCGAGATTCGGAGCCGGGAGGTGCCTGCGGCCGCGCTGGCCGGCGGCACGTTCTCGGTCGCTGATCCCGGCGGCGGCCGGCGCGGCATGCCGCCCGGTTCGATCTATCTCTACGTGTTCGAGGCGACGCAATGACGTACCCCTTGAGAAAGGACCTCGCGTGAGAACAGCGCTGGTCGTTCCGTCCATGATGCTCATCGCCGTGTGCACCGCGGCGCGCGGCCAGGACAAGCCGCGCAGCGGCGTCGAGCACCGCACCCCGTACTACCGCATCGCGCTGGCCGGGCAGGGACTGCCGGTCGAATCGCTGGATGTCGATTCGCTCGGCCAGGGCAACGTGGGCGCCAACCTCTTGAGCGGCGCTGCGACGGAAAAGGCGCGGCTGGAAACCCGCGAGGGACACGCCTTCTACCGCCTGCCGCAGGCCGCGGACCCGCCCGCCTGGGAATTCCGTTTTGCGGAGAAGACCATCACGCTCATCGCGCGGCACGTGAGCGGGCGGCAGTCGCCGCCGGTGACGCTGCGGTTCGACCAGACGCGGTCCCACGCCACGGTGCTGGGGCGGATGAAGCCGCGGGCCCGCGAGGTGGCTATGCCTTGCCTGGTACACGTGCCCGACCACGGCACGTTCCGCGTCACCTGCGATGTTCCGGGCCAGGCGTTGGACTGCGACGCGCGGCGCTATGCCGGCCGGTGGGTGCAGGCCGCTTTCCCGCCCGCGGACAACCGCCATCCGATCATCGCCTACACGCTGAAGGTCGTATCGCTGTATCCGGCGGTGCCCGGGATCGAAGGCGACCGGCGTTATGACGGCTTCCGCCGCAACTACCTGACCATCTTTCAAGTCAATCCGCGGCTTGGGGTCCTAGCCAACAACTCCTCCTCCGACGTGGCGGCGCTGTGCTACCACCAGTATTCGGAGGTGGCGCGATTCGCACCCCCTTTGGCCGGCGGATTGACCTGTCAGGACCTGGTGCGCATGAGCCTGGATCGCTTCCTGGCCGGCATGAAGACCTACGGCCAAGTGGGTTACACGGCGAACTACGAGGGCGCGGACACGGTCTTCGGCAATTACCCGTACGACTCATCCGACAGCCTGCCGGCCCTGCTGATCGCCGCCGGGAACTACATCCTGGCGACCGGCGACTGGGACTGGGCGAAGGCCAACTATGCCGGCCTGAAGGCCTGGGCCGGGGAGATGCTCGGGACGGATCGCGACGGCAACGGCCTGATCGAATATGGCCTGAGCGGCAATGCGGGGACGTGCAAGGCCAACTGGGACCGGGCACAAACGCTGAAGACCAGTCCCCTTCGCCCGGCGAATTGGTGGGACACCATCGGCTTCGGTCACGAGGACGCCTACTCGAACGCCCTGGCCTACCGCGGCCTGGTGCTGCTGGGGCAAGTGGCCGAGCGGACGGGCCACGCCGGGGACGCCGCGCGGTTCCGCGCCGCCGCCCGCAAGCTCAAGGCCGCCTACCTGCCGGCCTTTTTCAACCCGAAGACCGGTTGGCTGGCGGGGTGGAGGAGCGCCGACGGAAAGTTGCACGACTACGGTTTCCTGTTCGTCAACGGGGTGGCGATCAGCTACGGCGTGGTGGACCGCAAGCCGGGCCGCGAGATCATGGCCCGGCTGGTGAAGGAAATCGACCGTGCCGGCTATACGCGGTTCGACTTGGGCCTGCCCGGCAATCTGCTCCCGGTCCGGCTGGAGGACTACGTGGAGAGGAACCGTGACTTCGGCGGCGGGAAGCGGGAGGACAACGCGGACGGATTCCAGATCTACCAGAACGGCGGAGCCACGCCGGCCCATGCCTTCTGGACGATCGAAGCCCTCTACAAGGTGGGACTGACCGAGGACGCGGAGCGGATCCTGATGCCGATGCTCGGGGGCTTCGCCGCGGGCGAATTCCAGGGCTTCGGTCCCAACGGCAAGAGCAAGGACTGGAAGGACTGGCAGGGCAACTGCTGGGGCTACGAAGGGTTGCTCACCGACGGCTACATGGCCCTGCTGGCGGTGGTCACGCGCGGGGGACTGACGCGCGGGATGGACTGGGAACCTTAGCCCGAGGATCGACGGAGAGCAAGCCATGCGCAGCGAGGACCACACTCTCTGCGTCCTGTTGATCCTGGCTCTCACGTCTGCGGCAACACCGCGCCTCGACGCGGCCGACGTGGCTGCCGCCGCCCAGTCTGAACCGGTCGACTTGTCGGGGCCGTGGCAATTCCGCGTCGATGCGGACGACCGCGGAATGGCGGAAAAGTGGTACGCGTCCGAGATCGCTTTCCCCCGCACCCTCCAGGTGCCGGGGGCTTGGAACGCTCAGGGAGTGACGTTCGAAACACCGGCCCAGCTCGAGCGCTACCTCAACTCCAAGCCCCGCGAACAACTGGCCGGGCCGGTCGCGGATACGGAGAAGCTGTTCCACGTGTACCCCGGCCCCGGTTGGTATCGGCGAACGGTGCGTATTCCCGAGCAGTGGCGGGGAAAACGGGTATGGCTCCAGTTCGGCGGCGTCCATCGCAATGCGGACGTGTGGATCAACGGCCGGCCGCTGGGCACGCACACCGGCTACGTCGTGCCCTTCAAGTACGACGTGACGCAGTGCGTCGAGCCGGGCAGGGAAGCCAGGATCACCGTGCGCGTCGACGCGCGGCGGAACCGGCAGATTGATCCGTTGATGGGCGCAATGGACACCTTGGATTTCCTGTACGTCGAGTGGGGCGGCATCCATGGGAAGGTCGTGCTGGAGGCAACCGGCGACCCCTGGATCGAAGACGTGTTCGTGGTGCCGCGGCCGGCGGAAGAGGCTGCGGAAGTGACGGTCGCGACCGGCGGGTCCGCCGCGGCGGAGCGCCATGCCCCGCACGCCAAAGTCCGCATCCTGGACGCCCGGGGCCAGGCGGTGGCCGAGGCCGAGAAGACCGTGCGGGGCAACGGGGAACCGGTCGCGGTGCCGCTGAAGCTCGCGGGGGCGAAGCTCTGGTCGCCATCGCAGCCCTATCTCTATACGGCCGAAGTGACGCTCGCCGACGGCACAACCCGGCTCGCGGCCCGGTCGGTGCGATTCGGCATGCGCGACTTCCGCGTCCACGAGGGGCGCTTCTTGCTCAACGGCCGGCCGATCTTCCTCCGCGGCTACGGCGACGACTGCATTTATCCCGACAGCATCGCGCCGCCGGGCGACCCGCGGGAATTCCGCCGCCGTTTCCGCATCGTCAAGGATTTCGGCTTCAACTACGCCCGGCATCACAGTTGGATCCCGACGCAGGAGTACCTGGATGTCGCCGACGAAATGGGCGTGCTCCTTCAGCCGGAGTTCCCGCAGGCCTATCGCTGGGACCTGCCCCACGGCGACCGGGCCAGGCGGCTCGCCGTCGAGCTTTGGCGGCAAGTCATCCGGCACAACCGCAACCATCCCTCGATCGTGGCGTGGTGCATGGGCAACGAGCTGTACGACGGCTTCGAG
>Ga0187848_10001259_pt1 | contig 21913 bp, 20 predicted proteins | sample June2016WEW_4_40_FD_132424 | JGI IMG/M metagenome (GOLD analysis project Ga0187848, IMG submission 132424) | Peatland microbial communities from SPRUCE experiment site at the Marcell Experimental Forest, Minnesota, USA - June2016WEW_4_40 | ecosystem: Environmental > Terrestrial > Soil >... | reverse complement strand
TCCACAACGGCTGGGAAGACGAGCAACGCTCCTTCGACTCCACCTGCCGCAAGTTCCACAGCTTCCTCATTCAATCCCAGCGCTGAAACCCGCAAGTTACCCACAGATTCCCCGGACGAGCCTGACATCTTTCACCTGCCTGTTTTGAAAATGAATGCCGAGTATCTCTCTAGCATCTTACAGCCAGGGCGCGCTATACCTGATAGCAGCATGAATCCCGGCGAATTCGACCAACTGGTGGAGGCTGCTTTTCGGCGCATCCCGGCGCGCTTTCGTAAACGCATGGCCAACGTGGCGCTGATCGTAGAACCGGAACCGCCGCCCGGACGCGTGGGGCCCGGGTATACTCTGTTCGGTCTTTACGAAGGGCGTCCGCTAACCCATCGCAGCGTGTTTGAGCCGATCGCCATGCCCGACCGGATCACCATCTTTCAAGGGCCGCACGAGCGCCTGGCGCGGAGCCCCGAACACCTGGCCAGCATGGTCGAAGACACCGTGTGGCACGAAGTGGGACACTACTTCGGCATGAATGAGGCCCAGGTGCGAGCCGCCCAGCGGAGGCGCAGGACCAATCGCTAGCTCACACGGATGGGGCCGCTCACGAGGCAACGACGCTTCCCGGGTCGCCCCCTTGGGGCAAGGCGTCCTGGGGTACGCCGCCTGGGCCGTTCTCGCGGCGCAGACGGTCGAACAGAGAGCGCGCCGCGCGCTGCGCCGCCAGCTTTTTTGTGCGGCCTTCGGCCTGCGCGATCCATTCCTTCCCCACGCGAACTTCCAAGGTGAACAGCTTAGCGTGTTCCGGACCGCGTTCCCGAAGGATGGCATAGCGCGGTTGGGGCATGTGACGAGACTGCGCCAGTTCCTGCAACGCGCTTTTGAAGTTGGTGAGGGCCGGATGAATGTCGGTGTCGATCTCTTCCTCCGCGCCGGGGGGCCCGTCCAGGACGCAAGTATTCACGAATGCACGGACCGGCTCGATGCCGCCATCCATGTACATGGCGGCCAGCAATGCTTCGAGCGCATCCACCAGAAGAGTCTTCTTGGAGCGGCCGCCGCTCATCTCTTCGCTGCGGCCCAGCGCCAGGTAGCTGCCCAAATCCACGCGCCGCGCCACTCCGTGCAAATGCGCGGCGCTCACCAGGTGCGCCTTCATGCGCGACAGGTCGCCCTCGCGGGATTCCGGGAAACGCTCGACCAGGGCTTCCGCAATCAGAAACCCGAGAATCGAATCGCCCAGAAATTCCAACTGCTCGTTGTCGCCGCTGGTGGTGGCCGGGCCGGGCCGCGCTTCGTTCGCGAAGGACCGATGTGTCAAGGCGCGGCGCAGCCAGACGGGATCGCGAAACCGGTAGCCGATCCTCACCTCCAGCAGTGACGGCTCCGCCTGCATACCGGGCCTTACGGCTTGGCCGGACCTTTGGCCTTGGCAGACGCGGCCTTGATGCTGTCGGCGATCTGTTTGATGCGGGGATTCAGGTTGGGTTGGGCCAGCACCTTGTCGCACGTGGCAATGGAATCGTCGAACTTGCCCGCGGACTGATAGGCCGAGGCGAGACGCACCAGGTATGCCGGCTGCGGATCGATATCTTCGGCCTTCTGGAACTCGGCGACAGCGTCGTCCCACTTCTTGTTCGTCATGGCGGCCAGCCCGAGATCGCTGGTGGCCTCGGCCTCGATGCCCTTCTGGAAATCCGCCCACTGCGCGTCGGTCACCTGCGGGTTGGGCTTAGGCGCGGCTTTGATGTTTTCGATGGCCTGGTGTAAGTACTTGTCGGCCTTGCCGAGCTTGTCGTCCTTATCGAGATCGGTATCGCGAGTGTGCTGTACCAGCACTTCGCCGGCCGTCAGCGCGGCCTGGTAGTTCTTGGGATTAGCTTCGAGCGAGCGCCCGGCGAAGATCTCGCACTTCTCCCAATCGCCCTTTTCCCGATAAGCGTCGGCTTCGAGCGACAGCGCGACGTCTTTGAATTGCGTATCGGCGTACTTGGTGAGCAGGTTCTCGGCGGCGGCAATTACCGCGTCGGGATTGTGTTGCTGCTGTGCCATCACCATGGCGTTGTAGGCTTCCGCCTCGCCGCGGGACGGCTTCGGTGCCTGGGGTGCCTGAGGTGCCTGGGCCATCAAACAGGCGCTGGCCGCGAGTAGTGCCATTCCGGCCACTAGGATTCGTTTCATTCCTGAAAACTCCTTCAAAGAGGATTACTTCCCTGAAACTTCTTGCAGCCCCACGCGCGCGGCGTCCAGGGCCTTTTGCGAACCGCCCTGGACCTCCAGAGCGTCGCGAAAATACCGGGTTGCCTTATCGAACTCCTGGGCCAAACCCGCCAGCCTGCCCAGATACACCAGGCACCAGGCCTTCACTGGAGGCTCGGGCTCGTCATCCAACGCCTTGAGAAACAGGCGTTCCGCCGTGGCAGGGTCCTTCTCCAGCGCGGCAATACGCGCCAATCCATAATAAGCCGAAGCGTGCAGCGGTTTCTGATCGGTCTCCCCTATCGCCGCCAGAAACATTTCCTTGGCTTTATCCAACTGGCGTGCCGTATAAAGGTCTTCGGCGTCTTCCAGCGTCTTGGCCGCCCCCTTGAGCACGGGCGGCTGCGGCGCAGAGGCGCTCCTGACTGCCCTTTGCGTCGAAAACTCCACCTGCGAAAGCCGGCGCTCTTCCTTGGTTAGATCGATTGCGCCGAGCAGCGTCAGGTAATACTCCGCCATGGAGCTTTCCTGCTTCTCGTAGACCCCCAATTGCTCGTAGAAATAAGGCGTCAAAATGAACCCTTGATGGAGGTCCTCGTCGATCGCGCCGGATTTATGATCGAGCCGCGCTTCCACCGCCTTGATGAGGCATTCGGTGGTCAGCAGCAACAGGTCCTGGCGGAAGGAATCGTCCAGCACGGTAGCCCTGTCGACGTGCTCGAACAGCATCTTCTTGCGGTCGACGATTTCGCGGTACTCGGTGGTGAGCGGCTCCAGCGTGTAATGCAGGTAAGCGTGGCGAATATCGAAAGCGCGCGGCTCGGGCGAGGGCGTCACTACCACATAGTAATCGTATCCATAGCTGCGCGTCTGAACCTGGTTGGGCTCAGCCAGAAGCTCGATGAAAATTTGAAAACGCCGACCGCGGACCCCGGAGGTCTGCTGGCGGAGGTAGGCGTTCACCTGTTCCACGTCTTCCACCACGGGCCTGTGATAGCGCGCGATCGCCGAGAGAATGTGAGGCTGCGAGCGGCGCCAGAGATCGTCCACATTCGCTTCTTTATAGAAGGCGGCAACCAGCGGCCCCAGACCCTTCAAGGCCGCGGCGTCGGGTGGAATGTCGGCATCCTTTTCCTTGAACTGGAAGGCGGGCGGCCCGGAAACGGAAAGCGCGAAAGAAATGTATTGGTTGAGATCTTCCGAGCTGGTGCGCTTGCGGTGATCGGCATAGAAATCCTTCAGCTTGGCCAGCGAGGGAATCTGGCGTTTGGCCAGCTCATCGCGAACGGCCTTGCGCAGCGGGTCGGCGTTGGGCGAATCGAGCCCGGCATCGTAACCGGCGGCGTTGACGGCCGCCATAACGGTGAACAGGCTGGGGCTGGCATCGAGTTGCCCTGGGCCGGAGTCCTGCGCGCGCGCCACCGCCGCCAGCGCCAAAATGGCTGAAAGTGCAAGCCGTTTCAAGTGGGTTCGCCTGCGATAACACCAGTGTACTCTAAGGCCGCGGGCCGCACAAAAATGCACCAACGCAAGACCGGACGGGCTCGCACCGCCGCGCCCGAATGCCCTCCAATTCCACTGGCGGCGGTCAGCTTGTCGTGTTCGCCCGCGTCATCCTCGCCACAACCGGCCGCGGAATACCGACCGGACAAGCTGGTGGATGTTATACTTTGGATCGCTTCAGGAGGTCGATCCCCGATGCGGCGTTTACTGGTATTGCCCTTGTTCTGCTGGCTCGCGGCCGGTCCGGCCCAGGCCGCAAGGGAGACTATCTCCTTCGATCTGAACTGGCGTTTCTCCAGGGGCGATACGGCGGGCGCATCCGACGTGCGCTTTGACGACAGCTCCTGGCAACGCGTCGATACGCCCCACGACTGGAGTATCGACGGCCCCTTCGACCCCAAAGCTCCCGCCGGTGGCGCGGGCGCGTTCCTGCCGGCCGGCGCGGGTTGGTATCGCAAGCATTTCTTCCTGCGCGAGGACCCCGAGCGGCGCGTCTCTGTGGAATTCGACGGCGTGATGGCGAATAGCGAAGTCTGGATCAACGGCTTTCGCCTGGGCAAGCGCCCGTACGGATATGTAAGCTTCGCGTACGAGCTGACCGGCCATGTGCTGCTGGACGGCCGCGAAAACGTCCTGGCGGTGCGCGTGGACGACCAGGCGCAGCCGGCTTCCCGCTGGTATGCGGGGGCGGGCATCTACCGCCACGTCCGGCTGATCGTCGAGGAACCGGTGCACCTGGAGCGCTGGTCTACCTTCATCACAACTCCGCGCATCAGTGCCGCGGCGGCGACCGTTCGCGTTCGCACCAGCGTGGTCAATCAGGATGCCGTGTCACGGTCTTTCTCCGTGGAATTGGAGCTCTTCGTACCGGGTGGCCAGCGGCTGATCGACCGCGAGACTGTGCCCGCGATGCTGGGAACCAGCTCTTCCGCCGACGAAACGCGCGACCTGGAAGTCCCCCACCCGGTGTTGTGGGACCTGGACCATCCCGCCTTGTACCGGCTGGTTACCCGCGTCAAGGCCGGCGTCAAGGTTCTGGATCAGCAGGAAACCTTGTTCGGCATTCGCGAGTTCCACTTCGACTCGGCTACCGGATTCTGGCTGAACGGCAGGAACTTCAAATTGAAAGGCGCGTGCCTGCACGAGGACGGCGGGGCCGTGGGAATGGCCGTGCCGGCGGCGGTTTGGGAACATCGGCTGCTTGCGCTCAAGGAAATCGGCGTGAACGCCATTCGCATGGCGCACAATCCGCCGGCGCCGGAGTTTCTGGATCTATGCGACCGCATGGGCATTCTGGTGATGGATGAGATGTTCGATTGCTGGACCGCCGGCAAGAATCCGTACGATTATCATTTGTACTTCCGCGACTGGTCGCAGCAGGATACGCGCGACACCGTGCTGCGCGATCGGAACCATCCGAGCATCATTCTCTACAGCGCCGGGAACGAAATTCGCGACACCCCGGAGCAAAAGCTCGCCAAGGGCATTCTGAGCGGTCTGGTGGAGGCGTTTCACGCTTACGATCCCACGCGGCCCGTGACCCAGGCGCTGTTCCGCCCCAATGTGAGCCATGATTACGAAGACGGCTTGGCAGACATGCTGGACGTAGTGGGCCAGAATTATCGTGAAAACGAGCTCTTGGAGGCCCACCGGCAGAAGCCCACCCGCAAGATTCTGGGCACGGAGAACCACCAGGACCGCCAGGTTTGGCTGGATCTGCGCGACAACCCTGCCTTCGCCGGACAGTTCCTATGGAGCGCCGTGGACTATTTGGGCGAATCGCGGTTCTGGCCGCTGGTGGGCAACCCATCCGGATTGCTGGACCGCACCGGCGCCATCAAACCGAACGGGTACGAGCGCATGAGCTGGTGGTCCGCCAAGCCCATGGTGTACATTGCGCGGCGAGTGGCGGCGCCGGTATCCTCGGCTACCGATCCAGGCTATGAGAACGCGGCGCAGCAACAGCAGCAGCGGAGCGCCGGTCAAACGCTTTATCCCGATTGGACGCCCGCCGATCTGAGCGCCCACGAAGAGGACGTGGAAGTGTACAGCAACTGCGCGGAGGTAGAGCTTCTGCTGAACGGGCGCTCGCTGGCCGCGAAACCGCTGGCCACGGACGCCTCTCCCCGCGTTTGGCAGGTTAGCTTTGAAGCGGGCGCACTTCAAGCCATCGGCCGCGATAAAGGGCGGGAGGTGGCGCGCGTGGAGCTTCGCACCGCTGCCAAGCCGGCGCGGATCGTGCTCGAAACCGATCGCCAGACCCTGCCCTCGGATTGGGAGAGCGTGGCGTTCGTCACCGCGCGCGTGGTGGACGAAAACGGCGTTACGGCGCCGAGGGCCGACAACGCTATTGACTTTCAGGTGCAAGGTCCAGGGTACATTTTGGCAACCGATAACGGCGACCTCTCCAGCCACGAACCGTTCCAATCCCACGAACGCCACGCGTTCGGGGGACACGCGGTAGCGTTGATTGTGGCGCGCGGAGGAGGAAAGATCACCGTCAGCGCGCGTGCCGAGGGACTCGCCGCCGGTTCCGTCGCGTTTATGGGGGAGAAATGAGAATACTGCTGGCCGGGCTTTGGCTTGGTTTCGTTGCGGCCGCCGGCGGCGCCGAGTTTTCCGCCGCGGATTTCGGCGCCAAGGGGGACGGCAAGACGCTGGACACGGCGGCCATCCAGAAGACCATCGACGCCGCGGCGAAAAGCGGCGGTACGGTGGCGCTCGCTCACGGCGCCTACCTGAGTGGGTCGGTGTTCCTGAAATCCGGCGTCAAGCTGCGGATCGACGAAGGCGCCATCCTGATCGGCTCCCAAAATCTGGCGGATTATCCGCTGCTCGGAACGCGCGTCGCGGGCGTGGAGATGAAATGGCCGGCGGCACTGATCAACGTTTACGAGCAACACGACGTGACGATCTCCGGCAAAGGTGTGGCCGATGGCGACGGCAAGATCTGGTGGGACAAGTACTGGAAGATGCGGCGCGAAGATTACGAGCCCAAGGGCCTGCGCTGGGCCGCCGATTACGATTGCCAGCGCCCGCGCCTGATCCAGATCTACCGTTCCGAAAACGTGCGCGTGGAAGAGCTGACGCTGAAGCGTTCGGGGTTCTGGACCGTGCACATCTGTTATTCGCACAACGTCGCCGTGGACGGAGTAACCATCCGCAACAACGAGGGCGGACGGGGACCGAGCACCGACGGGGTGGACGTCGACTCATCGAACGGCATCACCGTGGCGAATTGCGATTTCGAATGCAATGACGACACGATTTGTCTGAAGGCGGGGCGCGACGCCGACGGGCTGCGAGTGAATCAACCGACCGAGAATGTGACCATCCGCAATAACACCGTACGCGCCGGCGCCGCGGGCGTGACCTTCGGCAGCGAGACCTCGGGCGGCATTCGCAATGTTCAAGTGCTGGGCGGGCGAGTGCTGGCCGGCGTTCCCGTGGGCATCCTATTCAAGTCGGCCAGCACGCGCGGCGGCATGATCGATAACGTCCATATCCAGGACATGGCGATGGAGGGCGTCGGGACCGTGTTCAGCGTCGCGTTCAACTGGAACCCGAGCTTCAGCTACGCCAAAATTCCGGAAGGCATGAAGAACGTGCCCGAGTACTGGCGCGTGTTGGCGGAACCGGTGCCGCCCGAAAAAGGGCTGCCTCGTCTCCGGAACGTCTTCATCTCCCACATCCGCGCCACCGGCGCGCGGCGGGCGTTTGCGGTGATGGCCTACAAGGGTTCGCCACTGCGCAATTTCCAGTTCGACGATCTGAAGATTGACGCGCGCGCGGCCGGCGCCATCGAGAATGCGGACGGCTGGACGTTTACGAACACCGAGATCCACACCGAAGACGGCAGCCATGTCGCCGTAAAAGACTCTACCGGGGTGACGGGGCTGCCATGAACAGGGCCGCATCTCGGAGTCAGAGCCGCGACCGTCAGGGGGCGGTTACCGGATTGGAACCACGGCTCAAGCCCAGCAGGCGCGGCTTCCTGGCCGTGCTCGGTGGCGCCGGGCTGCTGCGCGGACAGCCCAAGACTTTCGACGTGCGCGCCTACGGCGCCGTAGGCGACGGCAAGACCCTGGACACGGCGGCCATCCAACGTGCTCTCGATGAGGCCGCGGCCGCGGGCGGCGGCGCGCGGGTGCTGATTCCGGGCGGCAAGCGCTATCGCACCGGCGCCCTGAAATTGAAGGGCGGCATCGATCTTCATCTGGCCGACGATGCCGCGCTCGAGGCCAGCACCGATCCGGCCGATTACACGGCCGGGCGCGGCCTGCTGCTGGCAGAGGGCGCGCAGGGCCTCAGAATCACCGGGACGGGCTGCATCGATGGCCAGGCCATGCAGTTCATGACCGGCTATTCGAAAACCGACGAACGCTGGGAGCCGAAACCGTTCCGGCCTCGCATGCTGGCGCTGACCGCTTGCCGCGACCTGGAGATCTCCGGCATCACCATCCTGCACGCGCCGGAATGGACGGTTCACCTGCTGGGCTGCGAGCGCGTGCTGGTGGATGGCATCAAGGTCCGCAATCATCTGGATGTGCCCAACTGCGATGGCATCGACCCGGATCATTGCGGGGAGCTAGAGATTCGCAACTGCGACATCGTCTGCGCCGACGACGCGATCGTGCTGAAAACCTCCCGCCAGCCGATCGATTACGGCCCCACCGCCAACGTGACGGTGCGCGACTGCGTGGTGGAGACGAGGGATTCGGGACTAAAGATCGGCACCGAAACCTTCGGCGATGTTTATCACGTGCTCTTCGAACGCTGCAAGGTCCGCTCCGGCGGCCGCGGCCCCACCATCACCCACCGCCAAGCCGGAAACATATACGACATCGAGTTCCGCGATATCGAGATCGCGGCTGAGCACCACGCCGCCCGTTGGTGGGGTTGGGGCGAAGCCATCTCGCTCACCGTGAGGCCGCGGGCTAGCGACGGTGTCGTCGGCAAGCTGAGCGACGTGCGCATCCGCCGCGTTTCCGGCAGGGCCGAAAACAGCGTCCGCATCGACGGGTCGAAAGACAATCCGGTCCGCAACCTGTTGCTCGAAGGCGTGGATGTGACCATCGACCGGTGGACGGCCTACCCCGGCGGCATGTTCGACAACCGCCCTACCGGGCCAGGCGTGCCCGGTCTGGAGCCGCACTCGACGCCCGCCTTCAGCATTCGCCGCGCCGAACACGTGACGCTCAAGGATTGCCGCGCCCGCTGGGGCGGACAACGCCAGGATTACTTCAGCCATGCGCTCGAGGCCGAGGACGTCAAGGATTTGGAGCTGACACGCTTCACCGGCGAGGCCGCCCATCCCGACCGGGACGAAGCCGTGGTAGTGCGGTGAGAACACGTAGGACAGGCCTCCTGGCCTGTCATTTTGAATCCGGAAATGACAGGCCAGGAGGCCTGTCCTACAGCTACTCCGTCGCTTCGGAGTGGTGCCGCACGTCGATGCCTTTCACCATGAACAGGACGTCTTCGGCGATGTTGGTGGCGTGATCGGCGATACGCTCCAGATTCTGGGCGATGAACATCAGGTCGACAGAGCGGTGAATGGTGTTGCTTTCTTCCTGCATGAATTCCAGCAGCTCGTTGTAGACGGCATCGCGCAGATGGTCCACTTCGTCATCGGAGCGCAGCACCTTGCGCGCCAGATCGGCGTCGCGCTCGGCAAAGGCATCGAGAGCGTTGTGGACCATGCCCTGCGCCAACTCGGCAATTTTGGGGATATCGATCAGAGGGCGGATCGCCGGTTCTTTCATGAGCGCAAGCGACCGCTCGGTGATGTACACCGCCAGATCGCCCATGCGCTCCAGGTCGGTATTGATCTTGATGGCCGAGGTCAGGAAGCGCAGGTCGCGCGCCATGGGCTGGAACAGCGCGAGCAGACGCGTGGCCAGGTCGTCGATTTCCATCTCCTGCTGATTGATCAGCGCCTCGGTCCACATGACCTCCTTGGCCATCTGCTCGTTGCGCTCTACCAGCGAATAAACGGAGTTGTGAATCGACGATTCCACCAGCCGGCCCATATCGACCAGCTTGTTCTCCAGCTCTTCCAGTTCGTCGCGAAAGTGGCGCATGGCTTCTACCCGAACCGTCCCGTAATGTAGTCCTCGGTTTCCTTCTTGGCCGGCCGCTTGAAGATCGTCTCCGTCCGATCGAATTCTATCAGGCGGCCCATCAGGAAGAATCCCGTGAACTCCGCCACGCGGGCGGCCTGCTGCATGTTGTGGGTTACGATCACTTGGGTGCATTGGTTCTTCAAACTGAACATCAGGTCTTCGATCTTGGCGGTGGCGATGGGATCGAGGGCGGAACAGGGCTCGTCGAGCAACAGCACCTCCGGGTCCACCGCCAGGGCGCGCGCAATGCAGAGCCGCTGCTGCTGGCCCCCTGAGAGCGAATACGCCGATTCATGCAGCTTGTCCTTGACTTCGTCCCAGAGCGCCGCCACGCGCAAACTGTGCTCCACTTTTTCCGCCAGCGAACTCTCGCCGGCAAGCCCGTTGATGCGGATTCCGAAGGCAATGTTGTCGAAGATCGACTTAGGAAAAGGATTGGGACGCTGAAACACCATGCCCACGCGGCGCCTGAGGCTGGTGACGTCGGCCGTCTCGAGCACGTTCTCCCCGTCGAGCGTGACCGTGCCCTCCGCCCGCGCGTTGCGCACCATGTCGTTGATGCGGTTGAGTGTGCGCAGGAACGTGGATTTACCGCAACCGGAGGGGCCGATCAGGGCGGTGATGCGCTTCTCCGGCATATCTATATTGATATCGTGAAGCGCTTGATAAGCACCGTAGAAGAAATTGAGACCTTTAACCGAAATCTTCGGCCGGGCGGCGGCCGGAGCGACCGCCTGCCCGCTCGAAACGATTACTGGTGGACTTGACACATGCGGCTCCCGAGTTGCTAAGTTGCGCGCGGTATCCATCGTTTAACTCTTTTGCACGGCGGTTCCCCGTGAAAGAACCCAGCGCGCGGTGATATTGGTTACGAGCACCATGGCCAGCAGCACCAGGCCCGCGGCCCATGCCTGGCGGTGCCAGTCGTCGAAAGGCGACATGGCGTGGGTGAAAATCATGACCGGAAGAGCGGCCATCGGCTGGCGCAGGCTGGTGGCCCAGTACTGATTATTGAGCGCGGTAAACAGCAGCGGCGCGGTTTCACCGGCAATGCGCGCCACGCCCAGAATCATGCCCGTCAAAATTCCGCGCATGGCGGCGGGCACCACCACGGTAGCCACCACTTTCCATTGCGGAGCGCCCAGCGCCAACGCGCCTTCGCGAAGCGCTAGCGGCACGCCGAGCAGAAACTGCTCGGTGCTGCGCAGCGCGATCGGGATCAGCATCAGGCTGAGGGCGAAACCGCCGGCCAGCGCCGAGAAAGAGTGCATGGGAGCCACGATCACCGTCCAGGCGAACACGCCGATTACGATGGAGGGCACGCCGTTGAGCAGGTCCGCCATGTAGCGGACGGCTGAAGCGAAGGTCTTGTTGCCGAATTCAGCCAGATAGATCCCGCCCAGGAATCCCACCGGCAGGCCGATCAGGGCAGCCAGGCCCACCATGATCGCACTGCCCACAATGGCGTTGGCCATGCCCCCGCCGACCTGCCCTTGCGGCAGCGGCAGCTTGGTCAGGAAGTCCCAATCGATGGACTTGCCGCCGTTCCACACCAGGTAGCCCAGAATCACGAACAGCACCGAAACCGTCAGCAGGGTACAGACACCGGTGGCGGCCAGCATCACGTTGTTGACGAACTTGCGATAGCCCCGCCGCCTCATGCAGCCATACCCGTCCCTTTGCCGCGGGTGGCCATGATCAGCAGCCGCGCCAGGCCGTTGATGATGATGGTGATCAGGAACAACACCAAGCCCAGTTCCACCAGGGAGCTCTGATACAGCTTGCCCACAGCCTCGGTGAACTCGTTGGCTATGACGGCAGCGATGGTGTAGCCCGAAGCGAGCAGGGAGGCGTGGATATTCGGGTCGTTGCCGATCACCATGGTGACGGCCATGGTTTCGCCCAGGGCGCGCGCCAAACCGAGAAAGATCGACCCGATGATGCCCAGCCGGGCGTACGGCACCACCACCTGGGAGGTGGACTCCCACCGCGTGGCGCCTAGCGCCAGGGCCGCTTCCCGCTGGTCGCGGGGTACTTCCAGCAGGGACTCGCGCGAGATGGCAATGATAAAGGGAAACGTCATCACTGCCAGGATCACGCCGGCCGCCAAATATCCGAATCCCAAAGTTGGCCCGCGGAACAGAATGCCTACTCCGGGAATCTCTCCCAAGGTGTGCTTGAGAAACGGCTCCACGTAGTTGCGCAGCAGCGGGATAATCGTAAATGCTCCCAGCAATCCATAAATCACGCTGGGAACGGCGGCCAGCAACTCCACCAGAAAAGTGAACGCTTCCGCCCATTTGGGTGGCGCCAGCTCGGCCAGAAAAATCGCCGCGCCCACGCCCAGGGGCACGGAGATGATCAAGGCCAGAATCGAGGTGAGGAGCGTTCCATAGATGAACGGCAGCGCGCCAAAATCGCCGGCCACCGGGTCCCAGTTGGCGCCGGCGAAAAAGTGCAGACCGAATTTCGCCCGCGAAGGCCCGGAACTCTGCCAGAGCTGCCAGACCAGCAGCACCGTAACCAGCAGCACGCTGGCGGCGAAGACCAGGGTAAGGAGCCGCGCGCTTTCATCGCCGCTCCACACCCTGTGCTTACGCTTCGCAATCGGTACCGCTATGGCCGGCGACGACATGCTTACTTCACGAGCGAAATCTGCTTCAATTCCTTCGTTACCACTTCTTTGGGCAGTGGAGCGTAGCCCAAACCGACAGCTTCCTTCTGTCCATCCGTCAGCATCCACTGCAAGAAATTGGTGATAGCTTTACGCTTGGCCGCATCCGGAATCTGGCTGGGAATGAGCAGCCAGGTGAAAGTGGAAATGGGATAGGCGCCTTTGCCGGGCGCGTTGACGATGGAGACGCGGAAATCGGCCGGCATGGCCTTGGCCGCGCCCGCCGCGGCCGCAGTCACGGCATTGGCGTCGGCATTGGCGAATGCGCCACTCTTGTTCTTCAGCGTGGCATAGGCAATTTTGTTCTGAGTGGCGTAGATCAGCTCCACGTAACCGATGGATCCAGGGGTGCTTTTGACCATGCCCGAAACCCCGTCACTACCCTTCTGACCGGTGCCGGCGGGCCATTTCGGCGAAGGCGCCTTGCCCACTTTGCTCTGCCACTCCGGGCTGACCGCGGAAAGATAGTCGGTGAATACGAAGGTAGTGCCGCTGCCGTCGGAGCGGTGCACCACCACGATTTCGTCCGAAGGCAGTTTGACGCCCGGGTTATCCTTGGCGATCGCAGCATCGTTCCATTTGCCGATCTTGCCCAGAAAGATGCCGGCCAAGGTGTCGGCGGAGAACTTCAACTGCTGGCTGACGCCAGGTACGTTGTAAATGATCGCCACGCCGCCGAGAACCGTCGGAAAATGAAGCGGCTTCACTTTCAAGTCCGCGATTTGTGCGTCGGTCATGGGGACGTCCGACGCCCCGAAGTCCACCGTTCCCGCGGTCAACTGCTGGATACCGGCGCCGGATCCGATGGACTGATAGTTGATCTGGACACCGGTTTTATTCTTGTATTCGTTGAACCATTGCGAATAAATCGCGTTGGGGAACGTCGCCCCCGCCGCGTTAATCGATTGCCCTACCGCAATCCCCGCAAACCAGAGCCCGGCAAACCCAGCCAGGGCCAGAGTCCTGCTCTTTCTCATTTCGGCTTGTTCCTTTCTCCAAGTTCTCACGCTGAAGTTACAAATATGTTGCTGGCCTGTTACAATTCGGCAACCACCGTAAAAGCCGCAAAATCAAGGAATTAAGCGTTCTCATCCGCTACTTCGAGGCTGGCGCGGCGCCGGGAAGAGTGTAACGGACATCTACGTACATGGTGTTGTCGTGGGTGGCCTTGGGTGCGCCCGGCGCGACGTACCAGGGATCGCGAGTGAGGTACTCGTATTGACCGATCAGGCTCAGAGCGCCGTAACGCGGGTCCTTCCAGAAGGTGTTGGTAAAGCCGATGGTGAACTCCTGAATGGCGCGATTCTGGCTGTTGGCCGAACCGCGGTAACCGTAGCCGACCAGGCTGGTGCCGTTGGCATCCACCGCCACGTTGCGACCGATATAGATGCCGCCGTAATAGCCCCAAAGCGCCAGGTTCTTGGTTGCATTGGCTTCAAATCCTTCATTCAGGCCGCCCGCGTGAACCGGGCTGATGCTGCCATCGGAGCGAACCATGAAATCGGGCGCTTGACCGAAGATGTAGCGACCGCCGCCGTCGCTCCAATAGTTGTTGGTAATGAGGCGGAAGTTCTTCGCCACTTCGAGATTGGCATTGACGGAGCCGCCCACACCCGCTTTGGTGAAGTAGTCGCCGGAGGTCGGTGTGCCGGTAGTCGTGTTCCAGAGCTTGAAGGTGCTTTCGAGGCCAGCCACTTCGACGTGCACGCGCGACGCCGGATCCGCAGCCACCTTCACCATGAAGTCTGGGGCCACGTTGGGGGTGGAGAGATAGGTCGTGCCGGTGTTGTCGATTTCCGTGCCCGCGAGGCCCGTGAGCGCCGACGGCAACACGATCGAAGATCCGCCCGCGGAACCGCCCATGTACTGGTTGGGATTCTCCGCCGCGAAACCGATCGCTACCCGATCGGTGGGATGGAACACGACCCGCAGGCCCGGTTGGCGCGTCCAGGTCAAGCCTGCCAAGTAATTGACGTCCATCACTTGGCTGTAGAAGAGGTCTCCCGGCAGGGGCGAGATGCCTTTTCGGTTTGGAGTTAGCATGGACCAGCTCTGGCCCGCCAGGAATTCGACCTTACCTTTGCGGACATCCACCCAGTAGAGGCGGATGCGGGGCACGAAGGCGCCGTTGGTGACGCCGAGGGCGTTGCTCCCGCTGGTGCCTAGGAAGTCGAACTCGTTATAGCCGATGAAATGGGCGCCCTTCCAGTCGCCGTCGACGCGGAAACCGATCCGCGAGTTCTGTGGGCTGAAGCGGAATTCGGACAGCTTGCCGGTGGTAGCGTTGTTGTATGGTACGCCGCCGAAGTTGCTGCCGATACTGGAGCCTGCATCCTTATCGCGCCACACCGCGGTCAAGTCCATAAAGCCCACCGGAATAATGCTCACGTTACCGATCAGAACCTGCAGCGGTGAGCTGGCGTTGGCATTGCCGGCCTGGGCCGGCGGATAGTAAGCGGGAGACGTGGCGGGCGCGCCCACCGACGCCGAAGCCGTCGATGGCAGCGTGCCGCTGGTGCTGGCCACCAATCCGCCGACATGCGGTAGCGGAGCGGGAGCGGCGGCAGCGCCGGTGGCTGGAGCTGGGGCAGCCTTCACCGCCGCAACGGTGTCCGCGTTCGCTGCCGCAAGACGATCGAGCGTGCGCTGTTGGTCGGTCAACGCTTTCTGCAGCAGATCGATCTCTTTCTGCTGCGCAGCCAACCGGACCTTTAATTGTTCAACTTCATCGTTGTTTCCGCTTTGGGCCTGAATAACGGGCAAACCCAGGACGGACAACAGACAAATTGCGAGTGTTAGCTTCGTGGGTTTCATAGTGAAAGGCGAGTATAGTCGCCTGCGAGTGAATAAGGGATGAAAATTGGTTTGCGCCGAGATTATGCAGAATGGTAATTCGGTTACGAAAGTCCGTTTTAACGTGTGCAGAATCACGGGAGCAGGAGGCCCCTGAGAGGCTTGTCCTATGCGCCCACGGCTTGCCGTTCGGCCTGGGCTAATTCTCTGGCGTGGCGCTCCAGGTCGGAACGGAGCACGGTCACCAGATCCTTCTCCATGTCCTCGCCGGTGCGTACCAGGTCCAACAGGTGGAGCGCAGCCAGGCGTCCGCACCAGGCATCATCCATCGGCCGCCCCAGCGCCTGGCTAACCGCCAGCAGATCGGCGTGCGGCAAGGCGATGGTCTTGGCGGTCCGGGTGTCGTCTTCGCCCAGCAGCAGAAATTTCACGTCCACCGTATCGGCGTGACGAATGGAAATGGCCGTCTGCAGCCACTTGAGCAGCACCTGGTATTTACGGCCAAACGGATCAGGCCCGGCTTCGAACTGGCGGAAGTTGAGCATCTCCCGCTATCTTAACAATAGCGGCAGTTCGACGACATCTGCCGCCCGGAGTCCTTAATGTTAGTAGCCCAATTGACGGCGCCGCGCGAATTCCGCATGGCGCAAGAAGAGATTGAAGAACCCCAACCGGGCCAGGTGCAAGTGCGGGTCGATTCGGTAGGCATCTGCGGCTCGGATTTGCATTCGTATGCCGAGGGCGCGGTGGGCGATTCGGCTTGCCAATACCCGATGGTTTTAGGGCACGAGCCCGCCGGAACCGTGGTCAAGGTGGGCGCGGGTGTAACCGGCTGGTCACCCGGTGACCGTGCCGTGCTCGAGCCGGCTCTGTACTGCTACCACTGTGAATCCTGCCGCTCAGGGCGCCATAATGTGTGCGCCAATATTCGCTTTTTGAGCACGCCCGGCAACCCCGGCTTCTTTCGTGAACGGGTCAATCTGCCGCTTGCCAACGTCATGCCGCTTCCGGCCGGGGTTTCGACGGACGTCGGCAGCCTGGTGGAACCGCTGGCCGTCGCGCTGCACTCCATGAAATTTGCCGCCGTCGGGCTGGGTGAAACCGTGGCAGTGTGGGGCGCCGGTCCCATCGGCCTGCTGACCATCGCCTGCCTGAAGTTGGCCGGCGCCGGGCGCGTCTTCGCCGTGGAGCCCGTGGCGCACCGCCGCGAAATGGCTACGCGCATGGGCGCGCACGCCGCCCTCGATCCCGCCGCGGTGGATGTAGACCGCCAGATCTCGGCCGGCACCGGCGGCCGTGGAGTGGATTGCGCCATCGATTGCGCCGCCAAGGACGACACCATCAATGCCGCTATCCGCGCCACGCGTAATGGCGGCCGGGTGGTCCTCACCGGCATACACTCCGGCACGCACGCTGAGTTCGAGGTTTCACCGATGCGCCGCAAGGAGCTCGCCATCTTCAACGTGCGCCGCTCCAATCATGAGTCGGAAGCTGCCTTGGAGTTGATCGCGAGCCACACCGCGATGTTTGCGCCGCTGGTCACTCACACACGGCCGCTCGACAAGATCGCGGAAGCCTTCACGCTGACCGCGGCGTACGCGGATGGCGTGGGCAAGATGATCGTGCGCTGTGGGGGGTGAGAAGATCACCGTGGGGCAGACCATCGTCGTTTGTGGTCTGCCCCCAGCGCTCGACCGGGTCCACGCATCCTCAGATTTCGCCAGTCCCGCCCGAACAGGATTGCTCTCCACATAGCGGATCACTTCCTCCAACTCTTCGGTCGGCCGCACTCTTGCCAGAACGCTTGTCCGCTGCGCCCCAGCATTCGATTGATGACCCGGCTGGTCCGGCCCTTCAGCCAGCGCATGATCTCCGGCATCGGGGCATGCGGCTCCAGCACCGCGTGCACATGGTTGGGCATGATCGCCCACGCGCAGAGGCCGTAGGCTTGGCGAACCTCAGCGCCGTACTGAAGGGCATCTTGCACGATCTTGGCGACTCTCCCGTCCTGCAGCCATTCGGGTCCGGCCTTCGGAAGACCTTCGGCGCTCTCAGTCGTGACGATCCTCCACAACCGCCGGAACAGAACCGGCAAGGCGCCAGGTTATGAAGATAATGCTGCGATCCGGAAACCAGTGGGGCAGCCGTCTGCGATAGAAGAGCACCGAAACCCCGGGTGGCAGACCACAAAAAACGATGGTCTGCCCCACGGGATAGTGGCGCGGCCGGCGAAAATTTCGCAAAAACATTCGGTCACACAGACCGCGGCTTTACTTACCCGTGGGGCTTTCTCCCTCCCCAAATGCCCCCCGCAGCCTTTCCCAGGCGATCTCGAGAGTCTCCGGCAACACGCGCGTCTCGCTGGTTACCGTCATGAAATTGGTATCGCCGACCCAGCGCGGCAGCACGTGCAGATGCAAATGGGATTTGATGCCAGCGCCGGCAGCTTCTCCCAGGTTCATACCCAGGTTTAGCCCGTCCGGACGGTACAGCACTTTCAAATGGTGCGCCGCGCGCTGGCCAAGCCAAATCATTTCCGCGAGCGTTTCCGCCGGCAACTCATCCAGATCCGCGACGTGAGCGTAGGGAACCACCATCATGTGTCCGGAGGTGTATGGAAAGCGGTTCAGGATGACAAAGTGATGAGCCGCCCGATGCACCACCAGACACTCCCGGTCGTTTTCCCCTTTCGCCGCGGCGCAGAATACACAAGACCTCGGCTTCTCGATCCCGGCGACGTATGAATATCGCCAGGGCGTCCACAGATAGTCCATGAAAGTTCTGCTAGCGGTTATGGGTTGGCCATGGGTTCCGTAGCCGGCGGTGGCACGCTGGCCGCGACGGAATTGTTCACTACATCTTTCAATTCCTTGCTGGGCTTGAAGTAGGGAATCTTCTTGGCAGGCACTTCCACTCGCGCGCCGGTCTTCGGATTACGGCCGATCCGTGGCTGCCGCTGGCGCGTCCGGAAACTTCCGAAACCGCGGATTTCGATCTTGTCGCCAGTACGCAGTGAGCGCACGATGCTGTCGAAAATGGCCTCCACGATCACCTCGGATTCCTTCCGGGTCATCTCAACCACGCGGGAGACTTCTTCAATCAGATCGGCTTTCGTCATTATGTTCTCCAGGGCGTCATGCCCCCACGAAATCGCAGTATCTCTTGATTTCAGACATTTTGCAAGCTACTCGGTACGCCTGTCTTTCAGGCTCATGGCTTCCTCGATGGTGGTGGTGGCAGCCGCCGCCTGGCGCTGGTAATCCACCAGGCGAGTGCGTTCCTCGTCGTCGGAGACCGCCTTCAGGCTCAACCCGATCTTCTTTTCGGCCTCGCTCATTCTCACGATTTTGAAATCGAACTCCTGACCCATGGCCAATGGGGGCGCTTCACCGCCGTGCCGGCCCGTGTACCCCGGAACTTCCGAGAAATGGCAAAGCCCCTCCACACCCTCCGCCAGCTCCACGAATGCGCCGAAACTCGCCAACCGGCAAACCCGCCCATGCACCGTATCGCCCACCTGGTGCGTCTGGAAATAGGCTTCCCAGGCATCCGGCTGCAACTGCTTGATCCCTAGGGATAGCCGGTGCGCGGCGGAATCGATATTCAGAATCACCGCCTGCACAATCTGCCCCTTCTTGAGCAATTCCGAGGGATGCTTCACGCGCTTGGTCCACGACAGGTCCGACACGTGGACTAGCCCGTCGATGCCTTCCTCAATTTCGATGAAAGCGCCGAACTCGGTCATATTGCGGACCCGCCCTTCCACCACCGAGCCCACGCTGTAGCGGCTGTCGATGGTGGTCCAGGGATTGGCCTCCAATTGTTTGAGCCCCAGGGAAATGCGGCGTTCCTTGGGATGCACTTCGAGCACCACGGTCTCCACCTGATCGCCGGGCTTGACCACTTTGGAGGGATGTTTCATGCGCCGGGACCAGGTCATCTCGCTGATGTGGATCAGCCCTTCCACGCCGGGCTCCAACTCCACGAAGGCGCCGTAGTCGGTGACGTTCACCACCCTCCCGATCACCCGCGAATTCACCATGTACCGTTCGGCGACGTTCTCCCAGGGGTTTGCTTCGAGCTGCTTCATTCCCAGCGACACCCGTTCCTTGGCGCGATCGAACTTCAGCACCTTCACCGTCACCGTATCGCCCACGTGCAGCACTTCGGAGGGATGGTTGATGCGGCCGTACGAAATATCGGTCACATGCAGCAGACCGTCGATTCCGCCCAATTCGATGAAAGCGCCGTAATCGGTCAGGTTCTTGACCGTGCCGGTAACCACCGCGCCTTCCTCCAGATGTTCCAGAGTGGCCGCTTTGCGGTCGTGAATTTCCTCTTCCACCACCGCCTTGCGCGAAACCACCACGTTGCCGCGCCGCCGGTTGAGCTTCACCACGCGAACTGGAATGTCCTGTCCGATCAAGGCGTCCAGATTGTGCAGCGGGCGCGGGTCCGCTTGCGATCCCGGCATGAAAGCCTTGATGCCGACATCCACCGCCAGGCCGCCCTTGACGCGGCCGAGAACCCGGCCCGACAAAACCAATTGTTCCTGAAAAGCTTTTTCCAGCGTCTCCCAGACCTTCAGGCGCGCCGCGCGCGTGTGGGAAAGCAGTACGTATCCTTCGGGCTGTTCGCCGTGCTCGATCATCACTTCCACGGCGTCGCCGGGCTGGATCGTAATTTCACCCGTTGGAGTCTGAAATTGTTCGATGGGAACTATACCCTCCGACTTGTACCCGAAATCGACGATTACGTCTTTGGCGGTAATGCTGAGAATGTGGCCTTCCAGTACTTCGCCCGAAGCCGGTGGCGCGAAATGGCTATAGTCGTCGAGGAGGTTCTCATAGTTGTCCGGCGCCGGCTGATCGACTTGCCCGAATTTCTGGTCTGCCGCCATTCTTTAATCCCCCGAATCTCGCCTCACCATCGGCCGCCCTATTTAATTTTAATTTAAGAACCAGGCGCGGCAGGCTGCATGAACGAGGCAGGTGGCGCGCTCCGCGAAAATCTCCTCGACGAGAAACGAGACTATCCGCCGGTACGACAACCACTGATGGATCAGTATGTTAGCAAATATACGCCGGTCTGCGCAAGGTTGTCAACGGCTCCCTAGCACCGGATTTTTCGCAACGCTCCGGTACCGGCAGGCAAGCGGAGAGCCACCGGCTCAATGCGGATTCGCATTAAGCCGGCTAGAACCGTCGCGAATTGGCCTTGGAAGCGCACCGAAAAAGGGATACAATCAACCAGCATCTGAGTGCGCCGGCTAGTACGGGCATTGGCTTCATACCGGCTTCATAGGAGGTGTTCCATGTTTGACAGCCTCGCGGATCAGATGAAGGCCGACCAGCGGCAACAGTCAACCACCAGAGAACGCGCGGTTCAATACACCGTTGTCGCGATTCTCTCCCTGGTTTTGTTCGGCGGATTGTATTTCGTGATCAGACTGGCGTCGTGAGCCGCGGGCCGCCCGATTCTACTCATTGGGTGAAATCTGCCGCATGACGGATTTCACGCGCTGGCTATACGCTCCGCTTGGGTTGTAAGTCGCCAAGAGGTGATTTAAGTCTTTCGCGCGGTACATGCTGGCGTGGCTGAGTTGGTATCCCACTTCGTGGATGCCCGCGGCCGGAGTGGGAAAGTGCGCTTTGCCGTTATCCCACCCAAACAGATTATTCCCGTGGGCTGCCTTTCCGCCGGTTGATTCTACATACGAAAGACTGGGAAGCAGGCGCCAGTCCAGATTGTAGGCATCCGATGCCTCTAGGAAAACGTGCGCGTAATCTCGCGCCGGGCAGCCAAACTGCTGGAAAAAGCTCCGCAACGTCTCGAGCCTTTGATCCTTTCGAAATTCAGGAATCGGCGTTTTGTGCATCTCGAGCGGCGAAACAACCAGCGGCGTGCACACGACTCCCGTAAAGACAGCCAAACCGCTAGACAGTAGTTTCCTCATCAAAAGAACTCCTTTGATTAGAAATTGGAAGTGGCCGCCCCGCATCTGGACCGGAAAAATCGGTATGAAAGAGGCCCGGCGGAACGGCGGCGGATCGGATGGGGCCGATGAGAGCCCCGCCAATGACTCGACGGGTCTAAGGGACTGACATAAGCTCCGAGTATACCACTATAAGACGGCGAGCCCTCCAAGGGGCCGTACGTAAAAGTACGTGCCAAGCTTAGAGTGCCGCGGCACCGGATTGGGCGGTCTACCGGGCTTGAGAGGCGGGGATTAGCCGTCGATCGACCATGGCCGAGTCGCTTACGCCTGATAAATCCGGCGGCGGGTTTAGGATGCGCAACAGGGCTCGATCCGGGCCGGTGACTTCAAGTGAGAACTCAAGTGCTGAGTCACCGTGCGCGCCTCGATCCGGCAGTTCGAACAGCAGGTGCGAGTCCACGATCCGCGCCCGCTGGATAGCTTGTGCCTCGCTATCCGCGGCTCCTTCGATCAAGTGCGAGCCGGCGCCGCTACAGGTGTGAACCGAGTGAGGGAACATGCGCGGGAAACCCGGTGGGACAGACGCACAGCTGTCCCGTTAAAAGTCGAACAGATTCAGTTGGTTAGGGTCGAGGCCTGCTTCCATTTGGACGTTAGGCCGTTCAAACACCTGTAAAATAGGCATTT
>Ga0187848_10001256_pt1 | contig 21953 bp, 24 predicted proteins | sample June2016WEW_4_40_FD_132424 | JGI IMG/M metagenome (GOLD analysis project Ga0187848, IMG submission 132424) | Peatland microbial communities from SPRUCE experiment site at the Marcell Experimental Forest, Minnesota, USA - June2016WEW_4_40 | ecosystem: Environmental > Terrestrial > Soil >... | reverse complement strand
GTTCCGATAGTCAATTTCCTACGACGACTCGCGCAGCCCGGCGAATGCAAAGATCACGGAGCGCGAATTGCGATTGTCGGCATTGCCGCGGTCGTCGCCACGAAAAAGCACTGACCCCGCGTCGCCGCTGATGCCGTCGACAGGCCGCGACGTGTCGTGAGCTGTCGCGCCGTGCCGCGACACGTCGCGGCCTGTCGACTTAGCGATAAGCAGCGACTACGTATTGACTTCCAAGCAGGAAATACGAGGCGGGTTGATCTGAATCAAAGAATTCAGCGCCGCGAGTTGGGAGCATGGCGATGGCTAAAAAGAAGATCTTTCTTCATCTGCGGATTACGGTCAAGGATCATGACCGCGGACGGTTGGCTTCGTTCTTGAATGAAGCGATCCCATACTATGAAAAGATGCCAGGCACGAAAGTACGCCTTCTGGCAAATAAAGAGAATCCGACGCGATTCGTCGAAGTGATCGAGTACGACGAGCAAGTAACATTCGACGCCGACCAACTCAGAGTTCGTTCTGATCCAATGATGATCGCCTTGCTTGAACGATGGCGTTCGCTGCTGGCTATGAAACCCGAGGTGGAGGTATACGAGGAAGTTACTGCCGGTTCGCTTTGGGAGGAATAACAATGGACACCGGGTCACTACATGGGATTGAGTTTTCTGCGCCACTCTATGCGGCGTGGGAGATCACACACCGTTGTAACGCCCATTGCGTTCACTGCTATTCAGAGTCCGGGCCCGAAGCAAAGTCGAGCGAGTTGCCACTTGAGCAGGCTCTGCGTGTTATCGACCAGCTTGCGGAAGCGGGAGTGCTGGTTCTAGCATTTTCCGGCGGCGAACCGCTGATGCACCGTCACTGGGAGAAGCTCGTTGGCCACGCCGTTCGAAGTGGTCTCAACGTGAACGTTGGGAGCAACGGCTCGTGCGTAAATGAACGCAACGCCGCAACTCTGAAGACTTTAGGGGTTAAGAGCGTCACGATTAGCCTCGATAGTCATGTTCCGGCCAGGCACGATTATTTTCGAGGGCTTGACGGACTCTTCGAAAAGGCAACGTCAGCTGTCAAAATACTTGTAGCTGAGGGCGTGAGGGTCGTGGTTGGATTCACGCCGACGCGGATCAATTGGCGTGATGGACGCGAGGTCATTGACCTCGCGTATCGGCTCGGCGCTGACGCGGTGAACATGTCCGAGTATGTTCCCGCTGGCCGTGGTAGTATTGATCTTGCTTTGCCTGCCAAAGAGTTACATGAGGTGCTTGTTGAATGGATTGCCGCTAGAAAAGAATTTGATGGGAGAATGCAGATCATCTGGCATGATTGCAGAGTAGGGTTACTCGTCGCCGATGAAGAGAAAAGAAAATATGTCGGATGCGGAGCCGGTCGACTCGTCGCTAGGATATTGCCCGACGGGACTGTCACTCCATGCGTGTTTCTTTCTACGGAAATTGGATCGCTCAAGGATGAGACTTTCGGATCGCTATGGTCGCGATCGCTCTTGATGCAACACTTCCGGGAAAGAACTGGTCATGTGACTGGAAATTGTGGGCAATGCGAGCACCTGCGAACGTGCGGGGGCTGTCGGGCTGTAGCCTTTGCGTACAGCGGAGGAGACGCCCTTTCGGGCGACCCGCATTGCTGGATCAAGGAGTATCCGGAATGGCGGGACAGTGAATTAATCGCCGGCGAGGGACTTCCTGTTTAAGGAGCTGCAATGTCGACGATGCTGCCAGGCGACGCAGTGCTTCAGCCCTCGGTGATGTGTACAGCGCGACCGCAGAAGGGCGGCTATTTATTCTATCACTATCGCACGGATGAACTTCATCTTGTGCCGCCTGTCGGATATTACATCTACCAACTTTGCGATGGTTTGCGTTCTGTTGACGAAATCGAACACCTGTTCACAAGAGATAGCGAACCTGCGCCTAACTGCGAGGAGCGCCCGGTTAGATCATTCCTAGAAAAGCTGGTGACGCGCGGGATCTTGGAGATAGCCGGTGTGTAGGCAAGTTGAGCAAGGCGGAACGTTCACGCCAGATTTGCCTTTTCACATGGTGTGGCTGTCGACGAACGCCTGCCAACTCCGTTGCTTGCACTGCTCGTCCAACTCTTCCCGCCGTGCCGCCGATGAACTGACGACAGGAGAAGTGTTCCGACTTATTGATCAACTGGCTGACGCCGGCATTGTTGATTTTGGTATCTCGGGTGGTGAGCCTTTCATTCGTGACGATATCATGAGAATCGTTGCATATGCGAGACGATGCGGAATGGCCGTAGGAGTCGCCAGTCACGGTGCAAATTTTTCTGCAGCACGAGCGGATAAGCTGGCTGAATTGGAGGTCGGCCGAATTCAGTTCAGTCTCGACGGACTTGCTTCATCCCATGACGCCTTGCGCCAGCTTTCAGGTCTGCACAGGCGTGTGCTGAACTCAATCGAGACGGCCAAACGAGCTGGGTTGCGGGTTCACGTCTGTTGCACAATAAATAGTTTGAATGTTGACCACCTTTCTGAGTTCGTCGAGTTTCTTGCGGCGATTAACATCGATCGCCTGAATTTTTCTCGATTCATACCCACTGGCCGTGGCAGTGACAGACTCGACATTTCGGACCGCCAATGGCGCGACGTCATCGAACATTGCAGGAGGCTGGCACGCCAATATGATGGCCGGCTCGAAATTGTCAGCCATCTAGCGCAGCAAATCCTGGTGGACGATGTAGTCGGGGACATCCCCGGTTTCGTGGGGTGCCAGGCCGGGCGCGGCCAAGGATGCGTGAGCGCCAACGGTACTGTCTTCCCTTGCGTTCTATTGCCGATTCCGATCGGCAATATTCGAGAGACGTCCTTTCGACAGATTTGGGAAACCTCGACCGTAATCAGCGAGCTTCGGGAGAGAACGCGACTCGAGGGAAAATGCTTACGCTGTGCGGTTCGAGCGCAGTGCGGTGGGTGCAGAGCCATCGCCTACGCCAGAACGGGGCGATATTTGGCTGAGGACCCACGCTGCTGGCTTACTCACGATCACCAGCCGTCCGCTGATTTCCGTTGTTAACAAAAGGAGAGTGCTATGACCACGACTGCCTTTGTACCCGAGAACCTCATTGAGAAGTATTTCAGTTCGATAAAGGATCTGCGCGCCGGCAGAGAGGACGCCGTCGAGACCCTCGTTGACCTTTGGGACGAAGATGGGGTGTTTGAGTTTGCGGGCTCTCCTCCCGTGACCGGAACGTTCAAAGGTCGCATGGCCATTCACACGCTATACAAGAATCGGGCGAAGGCCGTTGGCATGCCCATGAAAATTCAAGGGAGCGGGGTTGCCGCCGCGTCTGCAGAAGATGCGGCTCTCGGCGTGGTTGAAACGCACGTTAATCGGATGCGAACACTTGAGCACAACGCGGAAAAACAATCGGGACGAGCCGTGGCTGGGTGGACGACAGTGATCGGCACCCAGGACAATCGCGGGTTTGCGGTTTCAGGAAGTCACACGTTCACGTTCAAGGACGGTCGAATTGCGACCTTGAAGGTTGTGGTCTCGCCGAAGCCAGACGAAGCGCCCGGCTTGTCTATGAGCGCCCTTTCGGTCGATGACATCGGTCGGTTGGCGCTTGCTGCTTGGCCAGTAGTCTGAGCGTTAGAACAACTACAAGACAGGTCCACGAATCCGGCGTGCAGCAAGCTTCGTGGACCGAACCAGTTCCATTCCACGGCCCGCTCCTACCAATTTAAGCGAACCGATGGGAGGGGCACGTCCTGCCAGGTCGAATTCTTTGTATGGGGATAACTCGCGACTGATGAGACCGAGCGCGTTACTATTACGAAGATGACCGACGACATGTCGCGACAAGACGCGACGACCCCCGACAGCGAATACACCCTAACAATCGACGAGGCGTTGGAGTGCTATGATCGCGCCGACCGCCCTCGCACGGCGCGCAGCGTTCAGCGCTATTGTGCGAAAGGCCATCTTGATTGTCGTCGCATCGAAACGCCATTCGGCGAAAAATATCTGATCTCCCCAGCCTCAGTCGCCAAGCACATCGCCTATATCGAGGAAGTTTCTCCGTCCGCGACAGGTCACGACTTGTCGCGACCGGTCGCGACAGACCCACACCTCGAAACTGGCGACGGTGCGCAGCGAAATGCAGCGCCGACAAGTCGCGACGTGCCGCGACAAGACGCGACACATGTCGCCGCAGGCAATGACGACGAGCCCAACCGACAGCCACAATCGACAACCGCCGACACGCCGCGACTTGTCGCGACAAATCCCGACCTTACGGAGCGGTACATCGATCGCTTGGAAGGGGAGGTGACCTTCCTTCGCGAGGAACTCACCACGAAAAATGCGCAGATCAAAGAACTAACGGAGCGCAGTCGCGAGACGAATGTTTTGATCGGCGGCTTGCAACGCTTGCTCGCGCCGATGCTCGGATCGCCAGACCCGCATCGATCGCAGCCCGACGAAACTTCGACGTCGGAGCACGGCCAATAGGGGAGTGTGCACAGCGCGTCTTGACAGCCAGACATGCGCTATAATGTCGGCATGGAGCAGATCGCGAAGAACATCGCGGAGATCGCACGCAACATCGAAATCGTCGGCGCTGATCCCGTGACGATGCACGGCTTCACCCAGGTCCCGAATTTCATCCTCACCAGCACCGAGATTTCTGTCGGAGCCAAGCTCGGCTACGCGATGCTCTTGAAATATGCGTGGGGCGACAGCGCATGCTTCCCCGGCCAAACCAAGCTCGCCGAGGACATGGGCTCCGGCGAGCGCAGTGTGCGCCGCTACCTGGAAGAATTGGAGAAAGCGGGCTTCCTGGAGATACGTCAGCGAGGGCTAGGGAAGACCAATCTCTATCGGCTTTTCCTAACCGTTCAGAAGCCGCAAAAGCATGGCCGCGCCTGACCGGCCAATTTGGCCGGTCTTGAACGGCCACACTTGCCGATCAGCAACGGCAAATTTGGCCGGTCACTCTATATAAGAATACGCATTTACAAATACTCATTTATAAAAAGACTCAGACAGGAATCCATTCTATAAAATCATGAAATGCAAAATTTAAAATGCACCAAGAAAAAAACGGGGGCTTGACAGAGCCTTTCTTTCATGGTTGATGAAGTACCTTTGAAGTAGGACGCTCTTTACGTTACAAAGAGCGCATGAATATTAAAGCGGCAAGGCATTACCAGCATCTGTCATATGAAGAGCGCGTCCGGTTGGATGCGCTCCGGCGTCGGGGCGATAGTCTTCGCACCATCGGCCGAGAATTGAATCGCAGTCCCAATACGATCTCGCGGGAGCTGCGGCGCTTCCGGTCCGTGCCGTATACACCCGCCCGCGCGCATCGGCGGGCGTACCACAAGCGGTACCTCTCCAAGCGTACCTGTCTCAAGGTGGCGACCGACAAGGCGCTCGCCGACCTGGTGAACGAGAAGCTCCCGCTCAAGTGGTCGCCGGAGCGCATTTCCGGCTACGCGCGATTGCACGGAATCGCGGTCTCCAAGAAGGCCATCTACAAATACGTCAAATCGCGCTGGCTGCAGGAGCACCTCGTCTTCAAGGGAAGCCGGACCTGTCGGAGCAGCAATCACCGCCGCGCCCGCTACTCAAAAGACGGATTCAAGCGCACGGTTGCAGAGCGTCCGCCGGTTCACGGCACCGGCCACTGGGAGATCGATTTCATCACTTCGTGGGCATCGAAGGGCGTGCTCTTCGTCGCGTCCGATCGGTTCAGCAAGAAGACCGTGATCCAGTTCCTCCCTGATCGCCGCGCCGCTACCGTCGCGCATGCGCTCCTCGCGCTGAAGTCCGGCTACGGCATCAAGACCGTCACCGCGGACAACGATCTGGCGTTCATCAACTGGCGCACGTTGGAGGCCGCAATCGGTGCCAATTTCTACTTCGCCCGACCCTTCGCCTCGTGGGAGAAGGGGCTTGTCGAGAACAGCAACCGGTGGATCAGACTCTTCATTCCCAAGGGAACAAACATCCGCACCGTGCCGGCCGCTGCCATTGATCAAGCGATGCAGTTTCTCAACAGAACTCCCCGGCAAGTGCTTGGCTTCCGGACGGCTGACGAGGTATACTATTCACAATGATTAGTAGACACGGAGTGTCCTACTTGACAGGTGCGGGGACCGGTCGCACAATATCTGTTTTACGACATATACTGGCAATGTTGTCAATTGCCCCGCTTCGAAGTCATCACCATGTAGACAAAAAACGGTGCATATATTCTGATATTCAGTGCTATACGCACACTGTATGCTCACACGGTTAGGGGTTCTGGCCACCATTATCGCCTTCGCGGTGAGCGCGAGCCCTGCGAGCGCCATGACCGTCCCGATCAGCGAAGACGTCGGCCCCCGGCCGTCACCACGCTTCAGCAGACCGTCGCTGAAGTTGCGAATGGCGCAGCGCAGATCGTCACGTCGATCGAGGCGGCCGTCGGCGGCATCGCGGCTAGTGTCAGCACATCCTTCGCCAGCGTAGGCCATTCACGCGGCTCGGCATCGTACATGGCATCTGCCCCAATACCCTCTTCAGGCGCTCACGGCGCACGCAAGCGGCATATCATTTCATTATATTTGAATCCTCGTAAAGCCCACCGTCCGTCTGGACTTTGCCTTTGTTACGTTCCGGATTCCGAGACTCTTGGGGGTTGCAACCGAGCAGAGAATCCTAGTTCCGAGGGATGTCGCGATCCGCCGCTGAATCCTCTGTCGCTAGCGCCTGCCAGTCAGGCCCCACTGCGAAGGCCCCCCTCTTGTCCCTAAAAGGATGGACTCCTTTGCGAAAGTCTCGTAGTCAATCTTCGCCGCGAAAGGCTAAGGAGGAATCCGAGAATAACTAATTGAAGGCGTTCGCCGCGCGACCATCGGATTCCCGGAGGACCGATTCGAAATGCCCGAGTCCCTCGTAAACGGTTGGCTGTCACGTCTCGGTTTTGCGAACGTTCCAGCCTTCTCTGAGTGGTTTCTGAAGAAGTCTGAAAAGGCGGATCTTGTCGTAGCTCTTGCCCGCGCCGCTCCCAGGATTTTGCAGCTTTCTGGGCTGACAAAACAGGTTTCCGCACCAGTCGTTTGCGAGCGCGCAATCCCGTTCCTCAACCCCGCATCTCTTGACAACTCTTCCGTCCTGCTTTTTGACGATACTATTATCCGTGGCTCCACGATGGCGGCCACCTATCGGCTTCTCAATGCTTCAGGCGCAAAAGTTAATTGCGCGGCAATTGCAGTCAGTCTGGATACGTTTATCAAGCGAACAGAAGGCGGAGAATATCATATTCAGTCACCGTACTACACAGAATTGAAGCCAGACCACCTCGTCAAAGCGAGTGCGCATCAGCTAGATATTTTGCATGCGCTAGAGATAGAAACGTTTCTTGGGCAATCCAAGCCGTATATGTATGATTTTCCATTATTTGAAATCTCATTAAATTCGACAATACGCCAATATAGTCCTAAATATATTGCGCAATTACTTGGTGAAACCGATATTGGACAATTTCAGTGGCCAGGACTTGGGACACATGACGGGGTGTCATTTAATTTTAGTATTCCAGTATCAAGAAGATATTTGGCCGACATTTTCACAACGTTTGGCGACGCTCTTGACTGGCGGGTATTCTCAAAAGTGCGGGTGTTCGTAGACTATGCAAATTTGAAACTTCGTTTTGCGCCTCTAGTCCAAACTGATAGTAGTCCTGCCAAGCTTCTGGCGGGCATGTCTCGCGGATCGACGACCGATCCGCTGTCCGAATTGCTAATCACCGCGGTGAGGCCGTCTGACGGACGGGAAGACACGCTTCGAGCGGGTGTCCATAGGGCTATTGTTTTTGCCCTTTCCTGTCACCTCGGGGTATTGGCATGGTCATCTATTCGCCGCTCGGAGCTGGCTGATACTTTTGCGAATAGCATACCCGATTTAATGATCGAGGATGCGACATTTTTGCTGGGAGAACAATTGGCGGAACGAGTAACTGAGCTAGTGCAAGGATATATGCGCAATCCCTATTACAGGTCGTCTCTAACATTTAACTCCGGCGGACGAACATTTCGAGACACAAAGCAATCAAACAAGACTAATATTGATTCTTCTGGACCGTTATTGCGAGGCACAATAATATCACGATTGCGACGTGGTGATAATTTGGTTCCTTCATCTAAGCGCGACGCATTTGAAAACATCAGCTATATGATTCCGACAATGACCACAGTTATTGATAAGGAAGCGCGTTCGGAGGACGATTCTGGGCGGTTGTTAAGGGGGCTAACCTTCTCTGACTTTCTTATTTTGCTGAACGACGATGGAGTTCAAACCACAGAGAACGAGCTGAGCACTGCTCTGGATGAGCTTGTCGACGGAGGGTCTTTGGTCCCTCAGTTGATGGTAGATGTCGAAAAAGCGACGATCGCGAGGGCCTATCGGAGTGGTGAGTCGGCTCCTGCAAATAGCACGATGGTCTTAAGGTCTATCATTCAGAGCCTCTTGAAAGAGAGGCTGCTTGCCGGCTTGCGGCCTCTTAGCGAAATCGGATTCTCAAAGGTATTTGTAATCCTGAAGCTACTCACTCCCAAACTGCCGTACCGAATCGGCCTGAGGCCGTTCGGTTGCGAGCCGATCCTTGATGACGGTCTCCTTCGAGAGTGGTGCTACAACCATCGGATCGCTGAGTTGGCGGACGACAAAGGCCGAAAGGTAGTGGTTGCCGTTGACCACCCGGCACCACCATCGGCCTGGCCGATGCCCGGTTTAGAAGGGGTGAATCTGCGTGATGCGTTTGATTACATAGCGGAACTGGACGGGCTCGCGGCTGCCTCCTCCGAGGACGCTCCCGGTCTAAAAATGCTTATTTTGCTCAGCACTTGCAATACTCACCAAGCGACCTTTAACGCCTGTGCTTGGGAGATGCATGCATGGTTACGATTCCGAGATAGCAATAAGGACTATAATTTCGATCGAGTGCTTTCTCTTCTTGAGGCCGTCAACTGGGAACAAGTCACCCTTGAAGCAGAGACCCGCGCCGCCGCCCAGCAGCCAAGCTTATTTGACGAAAGAAGTACCAAAGCGTTGGTTGGACCTATTCGTGCAAATCTCGTCGCTAAATCATTTCGCAGAATAAAACTAACGACTTTGTATAAACATTGTCGAGATTACCTTAGTCAATACAGGTTTAAGAGGAACATTTTTTATGTTGATTCCAGCTCCATCGTGGCGAGCCTCGGCAGGCACTTCGCAAGCGAGCGATCACGATACAGATTTTGGCAGGAGCTTTTCATCAATGATAAGCGGTTGGATTTGGGCGTAAATCCGATGTATCAGAAGCTGTTCGATATTATGGACCCTTTGGAGGAAGCAGCTTGGGCTCTAATGGATATTGTGCAGCAGGTCCTCGTCGCAACGGAAAGCTGGCCCGATGACTCTTCCCCAACCTCGACCGCCACGTTTGTTGACGGCATCAACTGCTACAATCGCGCGATCGGTCTTTTGCATGCCGTCGGCAAAGAGGCTGGCCGACTAAAGCCTTTCGACACGGATGCGGTAGTATCAGAGTCGCAAATCGGGAAGTGGGTATACGAGTGCCGCTTGCGCTTTGAGGAATTAAAGACAGCCTTTGGCTTTTGGATTCCGATATTTGACGAACTTTCGGCGACCCCTTTTTCGCCGGGGATATTTCGGAAATCACGATACGTGGAAGATGATCTGTTGAGGAATCACTACCTTGGAATGTTTGATATGTTGAATTCAAAAATATCGGCGACGGAGGTCAAAGAACAAATCGCGCGCGTGATGGACGAAATCGGTTGTTTCCATGAAGTTACAGGTAACGACTGTTGCCTTTTTGTAACTGAAACCCTGACTAAGGCGATTGAGGTTGTAGAAGCTGTTAGAGTCAGAACGGTTCAGTATGTCAATGCAGACGGAAAAGGCTTTGGGGGTGTTCGCGCGGCTATAACTAAAGGAGATTGTCTGAAACGGCGATTGTCGGGGACGACGCTGGATGACGCGCGACTTATGTTGATGGATATGGATGGGACACCCGATATACCCAACACTAGCTATCTTTTGGATAGGATCAAGGAATTATTGGCTCAACATTCTTCCCTTAAAGTAAGTGACCAGACACGGGGTATCGCGGTCGATCGTGAGATCGCAATTGAGTACGGCGGGACGACAAACGATGTCGAACTGGAAAATAAGGGGCTATCCAATGTTGGACAGTGGACTGTGAAGACTGTCAGCGGCGAGGCCTATTTTTACATTCCACTGGAGTGATGACGTAGGGAGCCATTTTCTGAGCGCCCCTGTTTCCCGGGCGGGCCCTGCGGTTGCATGCCTGTTTAGTCGAGGCCATTGATCAAAACCCACCAAGAGACGCTGTCCGGGCACGGAGGACCGCCAAAAAAGACCGGCCCCGTGGGGAGCCGGCAAATTCCTTCAAGAGGGTTCGACCATTGAAGAATCTAGGAGCTGAAGAACAGATTGATGGGTTGCTATCTCGTTGAACGCCGAAATCAAGTCGATCGCGGCTCTTTGGCCACGTTCTGACTGCGGAAGGATGTGACCCAAGCGCCGAGCCAAAATACCCCCGAGAATTCTCGACGCGCTCTCCACGCTTTGATAGTTACCCGACTCCGCCGCCAACCGCTCAAGCGCGCCGAGAATCGAGAATTTATCAGCACTCTCCGATTCGCTACTGCATGGATATCCTTTGATGTCTCGCGACGAGCAGCCCTGATTCCAGCGCTCGGGTCGCTCTATCAGCATCTTGGCGGATGCCAGTATCTGTCTAGGGCCCATATCAATCTCCCAGTTTTTGGAATCCGCCTCCCAGGATTCGTCGGGGGCGGATCGCAAGAACCGGGCGATAGTGTCGTTTCCTGTTCTATTTCAAATCATTCATTGATCGCTTGTTATGTTATAACATTTCTCGAAGACAAACACACGCCACCGACCACCGCCGCAACCTCGACCTCCTGATCCCCTCAATCCTCCCAAAACGATTTGAACCGCTCCGGCGACAGCTCCGTGTATCGCACCGTGTGCTGGATGTTCTTGTGCCCGAGGTAGTGCTGCACTGCGCGCGTGTCCTGCCCATCATTGGCAAGCTTGTAACCGCACGCGTGCCGCAGCATGTGCGGATGCACCGGGAACGGAAACTTCCCTGTCTCCCCTGTTCGCGCCACCATCTTGCGAAACCCGGCAGCCGTCATCGGCGCGCGGCGCTCGGTAACGAAGACGTACCGCGATTCGATTTGCTCGCGCTTCAGTCGCCGCAGCGCGCGTATCTCGCTGCCGCCCATCGGATGCACGCTCGCCGTCCCGTTCTTGAGACGCCGCACGTGGACAAGCCCGCGCGCCAGATCAACCATATCCCATTTCAAAGCGCACAGCTCCGATGCTCGCAGCCCATGCCGGTATGCGATGAGGATCATCGCCGCGTCGCGGTGCCCGTATCGCCCGCGCGACCGCGCTCCCTCGACGAGCTTCCCCACTTCCTTGACGGTGAGATATTCGCGTGGCCGGCGCTTCGCATTCAAAAGCCGCCGCGGGGGTACTGTCCCATTTACGGTGTTCGGGGCAGCCCTGCGCTTCCTGCTTTTCGCGGCTGAAGATCGAGTGTTCACAAAGGCTACTGTCCCGTAAAAGGCTCTTTTCGGGACAGTTGAAGTGTATCATGCTTAGCTACTCGGGGTTGATGGCCCGCAGAGGAGATAACAGCTCCGGCACCTGAAGGGAGGACGCTATGAGTGATTGTGCGCGGCAATCACAAACCGCACCGGGACTCGCCAATTCGGCCCCAATTGAACATAAGCCGTGGAAAGGTTCGCTCTACTGCAAATTGGGGATTGATGGTCAGCGCCTCGCGATTGTTGGGTACTCGCACCATGGAGACGATGACAATGAAGATTACACCATAAAATCGATTCGGAACGCAATCCTTGGCAATCCAGATGGAGCGTTCTTTAATCTGATCAGAAACTATTTTTTCTTCGAAAGCTCTGACGAATTTTGGGAGCGCGTCATGTTCCTTAATTATCTTCCAAGGAGCGTCGGTTGTGACGATAAACGTTACGCAACTGGCACAGACGAGCAAATTCAACAGGCCAAGTGCCGCTTCTTGCGCGTCATTGAGCAATACCGTCCGCAGAAGGTGCTGATATTATCTAAAAAGACCTGGTGGACCCTTCCGATGACTGTCGAGGAAACAGCCGGCCGTAAACTAAAAACGCTCGGCCCAGAATTTCCCGACTTCGAATGGGGCACCTATCGCACAGCTAACAATCATGTCGTCATGGCATTCGGACTACGTCATCCTCAAGGGGCAAATGGCGAATTGATGCGCAAAGCGATCCAGCGCATTCTTGCAATGCCCCCTGTCCCATGAATGACCATGAACGGGAGAGTCGTTCCGAGTCCGTCGACCGCCCCGTCCGCTTCTCCCTCGTCGTCAACGGCCGACGCGTGCTCGACAGATATTCGCCCGCCACGGTCGCGATGCGACGCCCCCTTCATTCTTTACCCTACATTAACTGGAATGCTGGCTCGTCTCGTCCCGGCCGAAAGCCCGTAATTCCCCCGTCTTGAGAAACCTTTATGCCGAGTCCGAGCGCACTTAGCCGTTTCGCCGCTGCGAGACGGCCACCGCTAGTGCTGCCTCCGGGAATTCGAAGAATCGCACCGACTGCCAACAAGGTGCCTTCGTGAGAAAGAACAGTCGCTCCGTCAATCGCTACCAGTTCCTGACGTAGCCTCCTGTCAAGCGCCTGAAATTTCTTGGCCCTAATCATTTGGCGGATGGTTCTTGCCTTAACAGACTCCCCCAACTGCACATGATCATCTTCGTTCACAACAGTGTTCTGCCACTCCGCGATGTGAGAACTGCTCACGATGCCGATACAGGCCCCGGTACGAGCGAATGAAGCATCTAAACAAGTCTCGTACACAGCTCGTCTTATCTCCATATCATGGGGCGTCCCCATCTGCGTGATGATTGGCTCGTGGGTCAAAAAGCTCCAGCGGCCCGACCGGCGCGCGAACAATAACTGCCGATCGCGGAATACTAGAATCTCACCTCCCCGGTTCAGGCAAAGCGCTACGCGCCTCCGCTCCTCGTCCTTCGCCGTCCAATCTGCAATCGGCGCTTGTCGGAACGGACAATAAGGGGCCGGCTTGTCGTCGGCGGACAGCGCCGCATGCGAGATAAATCGACCGGAAAAATCGAATTCCAGCAGGGTGTCATGGCCATTGCTGATGACTGCGGCGAAGTCATGCTCGCTGATTTCGCCCAGCGTTGGCCTGCCGGCTTGCGGTCTGTGGCGAAAGCCAATTGCTGCCGAAATTGCTGAGCCCTCGTAAAGCCGGTTCGACCATTGTGCGAGTTGATCGATGCCGGAAAGTAGCGTGCTTTCGCGCTCCTCGGCCGAACTCATAGCCTTGGCCACGACCCTTCTTGAGAATGTCAAAAGAAGGTCGTCTTTCAATGACGACTCTAGCGCCTCACCCATCGGCGCAACCACGTCGATAAATGCACGTACGACCGCAATTTCGGGTACCGTAGTGCCATCCATTTGTGCGAACGGCTGCGCGCGCTTCAAAGTCAGGCGATAATTGTCGTTTCTGGTCACCTTAAACGCTATGGAGACCGGGTCTCGGAACGCGACGGTCTCTTCCCGCGCGGACGATGCGGCAGATCGACCCTCAAGTTCCGCGCCGGAAAAGAACGGGACAAGGTACCTCTGAGAGATTTCTCGAAGAAGTCCTTCCTCCATGAGATTTCACCGGCTTCCTTTTAGGGATGAGCCAAGACTAGACGTACCAGAGCCCTTCGTCGAGTTCCGGCTTCTCCTATACGCACACGCAGAGCTGGAGCTACAATGTCTGAATGGCAACCGAAGCCAGATACGCGCTTCCCAAGCCCCCCGGAGCGCCAACCATTCCTGGGAATAGCGGCCGTACGCTCACGCAGGAGGAACTCGCCGAGTTTATGGCCTCCCTTGAAGAGGACGAAGTCCTCGCCGCGGCGACAGACTGCACCGACTACGACCCCGAGTATAATGATTGACGGAGATCCTCTCCGCCGCTCGGCGCACCATGACGATGCGTCGATTGCGTGGAGGAGCACATGTCGCTCACTGACAACAAGACTCGCGAACGCATTCGCGATCTCAACGACGCGTTTCGGAGGACCCTCGATCCGGCGCTCGGCCGGACGATGCTGACGGCGGGCGTCAACGCTCTGCCGAGCGACGTACGCGCGATGGCGATCCGAACGGTCGCAACGTTCGACGCCTTCGATGGCGATAACGATCCGCACGGAGAGCACGACTTCGGCAGCTTCGAGCTTGCGGGACACAAGTTCTTTTTCAAACTGGACTGCTACGATCCCCAACTCGAGTTCGGCTCGGCCGATCCGACCGACCCCGCGAAGACGACCCGCGTGCTGACGCTCATGCTCGCGGAGGAGTATTGAGCCATGCTCGACACCCGTCATCGCATCTACGCGCTCGACAACTGGACGGTCGAGAAGAAGCGCCGCGGCTGGTACATCAAGCGAACCTACGCGGCCGACGGCTGGCGCGGCCCCTACCGCACCGAGATGAGCGCCTGCTTGATGATCGCCCGCCACATGTGCCGCGAGATCATTCGCCGCGACGCGCCGCCGCCGGAGCTTCCCTTTTCGTGAAGCTCTCGATTTCGACGCCGAGCTTCACGCACCGCTCAACCAGGGGACTGACCGCATCTGCTTTCAGTCCCCTTCCCTTTTCAACAACACGCAAACACCGTCAGTTGACCTTTCATGCTGGCGGCGTACGCTTGTGACGCCCGCTAGCAAGGGCCACTGGGACTTTCGCGACTGTTCCCCAAATCAGGGACTGTCTCGATGTCACATCTGCTCAAGCTATGCACGGTCAAGGAGCTGAAAACGGTCTACGGCATCCCGTATTCGCGCCAGCACATTTGGAGACGAGACGAAGAAGGCACGTTTCCCCATCGGGTGATCCTCGGCCAATGTCGTGTCGCCTACCGATGCGTTGAGATCGAAGCCTGGCTTGCCGATCCGGTTGGATGGTCCAAACGAGCAGCAGAGAGTCATCTTCTCTGAGACAGGGCGGGAGCCTCGGGGTCCAACCCGAGGCTCTTTCTTTCCGAGTGACGGCCTACGGGTAGCCCCCCTGCTAGCCCTACGGGTACTGTACCCCTACCCCGTACCCCTAGGGTAAGGCGCAATAAAGCGCCACATTTCAACGAGTTCCGACCACACAGTCAGTCAGGCTAGCGCCATGACCTCCCCCTCTTTTGTGGAGAAAACTCCGCAAATCCACCAAGAGCCCGACGCACGAACGGAATAGGACATTCCGCCGCGCGCGTGCCCCTGGGGCCGATGGGGAGGTCATGGCGCTGCGCGACCACTGACTGACTGGTGGCGGAAACGGTTCACCGTTTCCGCGCGACGCGGCGATTCCTATCGGACAATTCTATAGGACACCTCCCCATCGCGCCGACCGGACGCGGCGCGAGTTACCACTACAGCCACCCGCCCCGAGCGGCTTGCGCGAATAACCGGCCGTGCTAGTATGTATACATACTACTACGCGTATGAATGACTCAACCTCGACAACCTTCACCGTCCGGGTCGACACGGCCACCAAGAAGCGCCTTGAAGGCTTGGCGAAGAATACCGGACGAAGCCGCTCATTCCTCGCCGCGGAGGCGATCAACGAATATCTTGACGTGAACGAGTGGCAGGTCGCCGGCATCAAAGCCGCGATCGAATCCGCCGATCGCGAAGGAACAGTTCCGCACGCCGAGGTGGAGGCGTGGCTGTCGTCTTTCGACAGCGGCGCTGAACTCCCCATCCCCAAGCCAACAAAAACCTCATGACCGTCCGATGGTCGCGGCTCGCGTTAGAGGATATCCGCTCGCTGCGCAGCTACCTGAATGAGCGCAATTCGAACGCGGGAACACGTATCGCCCGGACAATCACGTCAACCGCCGATCGGCTTCTCTCCCAGAACATGATGCTTGGCCGTACGGGTCGCGTTCCCGGAACCCGAGAACTTGTCATCCCTGAGACACCGTACATCACGCCGTATCGCGTGCGCTTCGGACACATCGAAATCCTGCGCGTCTTTCATCACAGCCAGCCGTGGCCGAATCAACTCTGATTCTCCCGTGGACGCCGCGCCGCGAGTCACCACTACGCATCGCGTATAATGACCGCAGGCAGTTCTTTGCGGCATAGCGACGCATTCCTGTGCCGATGCAAGCGGCACCACTCCCCTTCTCCTCCGACATAAGGATGTCCGGGCGTGGGACGCTTGCCTTGCCATGGAGATTGGACGAGCGCGGTACGACAGTTTTGATTTCAAGCGAAGGAAGCGGCGGTCGCGCCCGATCTTTTCGATTACCGACGACGAGCGCGCGCGCCATCTCTGGGTCATTGGCAAGACCGGCGTCGGCAAATCGACCTTCCTGCTGAACGCCATCGCGCAAGACATTCGCGCCGGCAACGGCGTCGGCGTCTTCGATCCGCACGGCGATCTCGCCGACGCCGTGCTGCAACTCGTTCCGCCAAAACGGCGGAAGGACGTCGTGCTCTTCGACCCGTCCGATCGCGACTTTCCGATCGGCTTCAACATTTTTCATGACGTGCAGATCGAGCGGCGGCCGTTCGTCGCCTCGTCGGTCGTCGATTGCTTCAAGGCGATTTGGGGCGCGTCATGGGGGCCGCAACTCGAGATGTTTCTCTATGCGGCGTCGGCCGCGCTTCTCGATTTTCCCGACGGCACCCTGCTCGGCCTCAAACACATCATGACGTCGAAAACATATCGCGCGCGCGTGCTCGGCCACGTGCGCGATCCCGCGGTCAAGGATTTCTGGCAGACCGATTTCGCGAAGCACATGCCGGAGAAAGAACAGCGCGAGCGCACGCTGTCGACCCTCAACAAGATCGGCCAACTCATCACTGATCCCACCGTTCGCAACATCATCGGTCAGACGCGCTCGCGTCTTTCGTTCCGCGAGATCATGGACGGCCGCAAGATTTTCATCGCGCGTCTCGCCCAAGGCGAACTCGGCATTCAGAAGTCATCATTGATCGGCGCGCTTCTCATTTCCGCGCTGCATACCGCCGCCTTGCAGCGCCGCGATATCCGGACACCGTTCCACGTGACCGTGGACGAGTTCCACAATTTCGGACTCGGCTTCAGCGAGATGCTCTCGGGCGTTCGCAAGTTCGGCGTGACGCTGACGCTCTGCCATCAATTTCTCGGCCAGGTTCCCGACGATCTCGCCGAAGCGATGGTCGGCACGATCGGCGCGACCCTCGCCTTTCAGCTCGGCGGCAACGACGCCGAACGCCTCGCCAAGACCTTCAACTTGAAGCCCGAGGAACTGTCGTCGCTGGAGCCGCACACCGCCTACATCAACATCGGCGCGCGCACGCACCAGCTGCGCATGGACCCCGCGCCCGACCGCGTCTATCCGGCCTCGCCCTCGCGCATCCGTCGCGCCTGCCGCGCCCAATACGCAATTCGGCGCGACTATGTGGAGCGACGAATTGCCGCATTTATTGAACACACATCTTTAACCCGGTGATCTTGACTCATGGTCCGGCAAGTATCCGTCTATTGGCCCTCGCTTAGAGGGGGCAACCATGAAGGTGACCATCGAGCACTCAGACGTAAAACGTCGTCAAGGCACGCTCTACAACGTGACGTGCACAATCAGGTTCAGTGAGGAAGAAAAGGCGATCATCCGCGAACGGTCTCTCGGCGGCAATATTTTCGGCTTTGAGCACGGCTACGTAAACCATCCCGAGAGCGCCGACAGTCCCGTCAGCCCCGGAATGCTGCGCGTCGGCGCGCGTCTCCTGTTTCTTGTCGGCTTGCCGTTCACGTACTTCAGCCCGCCGATCGCAACGCTGTGCTGGGCCGGCGCGGCAGGCCTCTTCTTGTATCGCAAGAACCTTGAGCGGACGCTGACCAAAGTCGGCCAAGACTCGATCACGCTCAATCAAGTTCTGCGGGACGGATCGTTCACCGTTTCGGCCTTCGGCTCCCCGGTCGAGGCTCAGCAAGTCGACGCCGAGATGCGCACCGGTCTCGAAGGCCTCAAGAACTTGATGACCGCGAGCGCCGAAATTCCGCAGGCCGAGACGTTCGAGATGTGACCGTTGACGCCGCGCAAGAACGACGCCCTGTTCACCTGGATCGAGATAGCGCGTTCTATCTCGACCCTCTTCGCTGCGCTGTTCCTCGTCCTCTCCCACGCATTCGAATTGATCGCATATCACGTCCGCGGCGCGATCTCAGACCAACGGGACTCCGATCAGAAAGCGCGCGTGCACGACGAAATCACGAACCTCGCGCAGTCGCTCAGGCTCCGCATCGCCGCGGCGAACTTTCCCGATCAAGACCGGCTCATCGATCTTGTCGTCGAGACGATCAAAACGTTCGAGTTGCCCGAACACCCGCACCCGTATCCGACCATGCGGATATGGAAGGCATACACCGATCTCGCGTGGCGACTGTTTCAAGACGAAGGCTTCGCCGCGATCGAGCCGCCGTCGCACGCCAACGAAATCGAGAAGGCGCGATACGCCGACTACCTTCTCACGCTCGACGGCAAGCTCAAGAACCCGAAGGAAACGCTCGACGCTTTTCTCGACGCCGTCGCGCGTTCGTTCGTCCTCTTCGCGCAACGGCTCCCGCGCTCCACCTTCACGATGGACGAGGACGGTTCCGAGATCCCGGCGACCTTCCATGTCTCGCTTCTTGAAACGCTCACCGATCTCCCGGACGTGATCCAGCACGTTCTCGCGCCCTTCGGAACGACGCGCACCACCACGCTCGGATTGTTCTCCACTCTTGAGGCCCAACTGGTCGCGCGCGGCGACAGTCACCGTCCGCCGCTTGGCCCGATCGAAGACTATCGGGGAACGCCCCGCGGCATGATCGACGCCTATCTCACGGACACGCCGTTGCGCCCGCTGTTCGACGTGATGATTCCCTTCACCATCAAGCCGGCCGACCGCCTGGAGCACTGGCATCTCCTGGCCCCGACCGGTTGGGGCAAGACGCAGACCCTTCAGCACATCATCTATCACGACATCACCGGCCCCGACCCGCCGGCGCTCGTCATCATCGAGCCGAAGGGCGACATGGTCGCGACGATCCAGAAGCTCAAACTCTTCGCCAAAGAGCCCGACCGGCTTGTCGTCATCGATCCGGAACTCAGTCCGGCCCTCAACATGTTCGCGATCCCGAACGAGCGGCGCAGGCGCTATTCGCAGGCGGTGCAGGAGCAGATCGAGGCGAGCGTCATCGAGCAGTACGGCTACATCTTCAGCGCGCTCGACGCCGACATGAGCCGCAAGCAGTCGACCGCGCTTTCCTATGTCGTCAAGCTCGTGTTCTCGATGCACGGCAACATCCGCGACTTCATCAGGATTCTCGACGACCCGTCGAAGGAACTGGCGAAGAGCCCCTTTCAAGACGGCATCCGCACGCTCGACGATCTCGCCCAGGGCTTCTTTGAAACGCAATTCTTCAACCCGCAGTCGTTCGGCATGACGCGCCGCTCGCTCGCCGCCAAGCTGTACGGCTTGCTCGCCGTTCCCGCGTTCAACCGGATGTTCTCGGCGTCGGAGAATCATCTCGATATGTTCGACCGCCTTCAGACGCCCGGCAGCGTCACCGTGGTCAACACCGCAAAGGGCTTGCTGAAACGCGAGGCGTCATCGCTGTTCGGCCGCTACATGATCGCGCAGACGACGGCCGCGGCGTTCGAGCGCGTGGCGATCCCCGAACGGGAGCGCAAACCCGCCTATCTCATCATCGACGAAGCCGGCTCATATTTCGACGACAGCCTTGAGGAGCTTCTTGCCGAAGTCCGCTCTATGGGCCTCGGCGTGCTCTTCGCCCATCAGCTCATGAGCCAGCTCAAATCGCGCGCCCTCAAATCATCCGTGCTCGGCAACACGTCGATCAAGTTCGCCGCGCCGAGCGACGAGGACGCGTCCGACTGCGCGTCGGCCATGCACACGTCCGCCGACTTCCTGCGATCGATGCGACAGACCAAGGGCAAGGCGACGCAGTTCGGCGTCTACATTCGCGGCGAGACGCCGACGGCGGTGCGCCTCCAAGTTCCCTTCCTCACCATGGAGAACGCCCCGCAGATCACGCCGGAGCAACATGAGAAGTTTCGTGCGCGCATCCGCGCGCGCTATTGCCAACACGCGCCACCATCAGCCGCATCCGCGCCGCCCGCGACGCCGGAGCCGCCGTCACCGCCGAAATGCGATCCGCCGGACGACATTGTTCACAGCACGCCGAGCAAAGAGTGGTGACGCGCGGTATCATGGCGTTACATACCGCACGTTGATTTATTTGATCGTTTTGTCTTCAATCGGCGTATGAATTTCTTTTCGCCGTCACGTCACAAACGGGCCTCGCGCTGGGATGCGAACGCCGAAGGCAGGCCGATCGTCGTCACGCCGCGCGATCTCGATTTTCTCTTCGCGCTGTTCATTCACGGCCCGCTGTCGACCGCGATGCTGCGCGCGCTTGTCGCGCCGCGCGTCGGGCAGAAGACGATCACCGAGCGGCTGAAGAAACTGAAGCGGAAGCCGAACGCGCTCATCGAACAACCGTGGCAGCAGCGCGCCGCGGCGAACGCCAACTACAATCACCTTGTCGTCGCGCTCACCGACGTCGGCGTTCAAGCCCTCATCGAGAACGAGCGCATCACGCATGAGCAGGCAGAGTGGCGCGCCGGCATCAACGAGAATCGCAACGCCTACGAGCACGAGGCGATGGCGGCGCACATCATGGCGTCGATCGATCTCGGGTGCCGGCAAGACCCGAACCTGCGGTTCGTTTCGTGGCTCGACATTTTCAAGCACGAGAAATGCCCGGCCGCGACGAAGACCGCGCGCAATCCGTTTCTCATCCCCTACACGCTCGACAAGGTCGAACACACGCTCATTCCGGACGGGCTGTGCGGCATCGAGCACCGCGAGCGCGGCGTGAGCTTCTATGCGATGGAGGCCGATCGCAACAACGAGCCGATCGAGGCGTCGAAGCTCGCGCGCTCTTCATACGCGCGGCACCTCGTTGGCTATCGCTTCGTGCTGCGCAACGAACTCTACAAGACGCACTACGGCATCCCGAACATGCAGGTGCTCAACATCACCGTCTCCGAGATGCACATGCGCAACATCATGGCGCACCTGAAACGGACGACGGCCGAGGGCGCGCGCAATCTCTCCGGCGCGCATCCGTTTCTGTTCAAGGCGGTGCCGGAGTTGGGGAGGCGGATAAACAAGCCGCCGGTGTCCGGGCACATCCTCACTGACAGCTACCGGCGCGTGAGCGAGTCCGACATTTTTGTCGATGGTCGGCCATAGCGCCGGCAAGCAAGCGACTAACGCACTGCCTCAATTATTTTCTGCTTCTAAACCGATAAATTTCAACGACACTTGGTAATTCATCGCGACGAGGCTGCTCGCTTCGTCGCGCAGTGATATTTTACTGAAGAAAGGAATATTGAACTCACCATTGGCGCGAGGCGTATCCGCAATTCTGAATTCAACCGTCCACTTACGATCTCGATCATCTATCGCTCGGCGAAGCCTCTGAGCAGCGGCATCCCCACTTATTTCCGAAACTAGTTGCAGAAGTTGGTCCCATGCGGCGGGGAATCGGCTGAATTGTTGAGCCGAATTGGCTCCTTGCTTGAAGAAATGACTTAATATAGTAGAACGCCTTGAGCTCTTTTTTACGTGGATAAATTTCTTTCCATCGATATCTAGCAAATCGCATGGCTCAAACCCTGAACGCTGAACTCCAGGAATTTGTACCGATTTCAGATCGAGCAGAGTGTAGCCACATGCCCCCGCGATTTCTGCGTTATAGCTCGCTTCGGATTGGTAACTTCCAT